>Ga0116109_1000050_pt1 | contig 32630 bp, 24 predicted proteins | sample June2015DPH_8_10_2_FD_89718 | JGI IMG/M metagenome (GOLD analysis project Ga0116109, IMG submission 89718) | Peatland microbial communities from SPRUCE experiment site at the Marcell Experimental Forest, Minnesota, USA - June2015DPH_8_10 | ecosystem: Environmental > Terrestrial > Soil > Wetlands... | reverse complement strand
GTGCTCGAGTGCAATCACGATGTCCGGATGCTCGCGCAGAGCCGCTATCCGCAGTCGCTGAAGGCGCGTATCGGCGGCAATCATGGTCACCTGAATAACGAGGCCGCGGCAGAAATCCTCGCCTCGCTCGATCGTTCGCGCTTGCGTCATCTGATCGCCGCGCACCTGAGCCAGCAGAACAACTCTCCGGAACTCGCGCGGGCGGCTATGGCAGGCGTGCTCGGTGCAGCGGCCACCGAAGTCGTGGTGGCCTCGCAGGATGACGGATTCGACTGGCTGAGTCTGTGAGCGAGCCCGTTATCCTCTGACCGCATCGCATCGCATCGCATCGCATCGCATCGCATCGCAGCTGCGCGAGCGCAAAAGAAAACGCCCATGGCAGTTGTCTGTCATGGGCGTTTTTTAATGCGTGCACTGAGCCGGTTACCGGCCGTTACAGCGAATACTGCCTTCTGGCTGGCGGGCCGCCTATTGCGTCAGCCCGCACTGTCTGCGGCGCCCGCTTAGTTGCGGTTGCCGCCGAAGATGCCGAGGATCGCCAGCAGGTTCACGAACACGTTGTACAGGTCGAGGTAAATGGCCAGCGTGGCCGTGATGTAGTTCGTCTCGCCGCCGTTCACGACGCGCTGCACGTCGAACAGCATGTACGCCGAGAAGATCACGATAGCGAGCACCGACACCGTCAGCATCAACGCGGGCAGATGCAGGAACATGTTCGCGACCATGGCCAGCAGCAACACGATCACGCCCACGAACAGCCACTTGCCGAGGCCCGAAAAGTCACGCTTGCTGACCGTTGCAATGGTGGCCATGGCGGCGAAGATCACACCCGTGCCGCCGAACGCCATCATGATCAGCGAAGGACCGTTCGAAAAGCCGAGGATGAAGCTCAGCATGCGCGAGAGCATCAGGCCCATGAAGAACGTGAAGCCGAGCAGCACGAACACGCCGACCGCGCTGTCTTTGGTGCGCTGGATGGCGAACATGAAGCCGAAGGCGATGGCGAAGAACGCCAGCATGCTCATGGCCGGGCTGGTGGCCGCGAACAGCGAGAAACCCGTAGCGACGCCGACCCACGCGCCCAGCACTGTCGGCACCATGGACAGCGCCAGCAGCCAGTAGGTATTGCGTAGCACGCGGTTGCGGGTTTCGGCCGTACTGACCGCGCCATTGCGGCCGAAGCTATAGGGATGGTCGTTCATGGTTTCTCCTTGCGTCAGGCAAAGTAACTCGCCGTGGTTTATGCAGCGCCGGCCGGCAAGTTCGCCGCCAGTCGCTTGACCTGTACTGTACAACCCTAAGATTAGCGCTGGGGCAGGGAGTTTCAATCCCCGGCGGCATCCTATTACAGACAAATACAGACTCTCGTTGGAGTCTTTCAGTGCCGTAAGGGTTCAATCACAATCATACATCGGAACATGCTACAATAGCGGATTCATTTGAATCTGTAACCTCTTAATTTTCTGGAGTTTTTATGGCGATCGAACGCACCCTGTCGATTATCAAGCCGGACGCAGTGGCCAAGAACGTGATCGGTCAGATCTACAGCCGTTTCGAAAACGCTGGCCTGAAGATCATCGCATCACGGATGGTCCATCTGTCGCGCGCTGACGCAGAGAAGTTCTACGCTGTGCACGCTGCACGTCCGTTCTTCAAGGACCTCGTCGACTTCATGATCTCGGGCCCGGTAATCGTGCAGGCGCTGGAGGGCGAAAACGCCATCCTGAAGCACCGTGACCTGATGGGTGCAACGGATCCGAAGAAGGCCGAAAAGGGCACGATTCGCGCCGACTTCGCTGATAGCATCGACGCCAACGCGGTGCATGGCTCGGACGCTCCGGAAACGGCCAAGGTTGAGATCGCGTTCTTCTTCCCGGAAGTCAACGTTTACTCGCGCTAATCGCTCGGCGAAGTAGTAAGGTAAAGCAGCAGGAACGGGCGCGAACGGCACATGCGTTCATGCAGCTTGTTGCATGAACGAAAGTCTCGCACTGAAATGGCAGGATTCGATATGACGACCAGTCCAACCGTCAACCTTCTCGATCTCGACGCCCAGGGGCTCGTCGCCTATTGCGACAGCCTGGGCGAGAAGCCGTTTCGCGCCAAGCAATTGCAGCGCTGGATTCACCAGTACAACGCTGCAGACTTCGACGGTATGACCGATCTGGCGAAGTCGTTGCGCGAAAAGCTCAAGGGGCGTGCAACGATTGCGATGCCCGGCATCGTCAGCGATCACGTGTCTACTGACGGCACGCGCAAGTGGCTGATCGACGTCGGTAATAGCAACGCGGTTGAAACCGTCTTCATCCCGGAAGAAACGCGGGGCACGCTGTGCGTGTCGTCGCAAGCGGGGTGCGCGGTCAACTGCCGGTTCTGTTCCACCGGCAAACAAGGTTTCTCACGCAATCTCACTACCGGCGAAATTATCGGCCAGTTGCGTATGGCCGAATTTGCGCTGCGTTCCTCGCTTGGCGCGGCGGGCGGCCGGGCAGTGGGAGGCGAAGGCAAGGGCGAGCGGGTCGTCACGAACGTCGTGATGATGGGCATGGGCGAGCCGCTCCTGAATTACGACGCGGTCGTGCCGGCCATGCGCCTGATGCTCGACGACAACGCGTACGGACTGTCGCGCCGGCGCGTCACGCTCTCCACCTCGGGCGTGGTGCCGATGATGGACCGGCTCGGCGCGGATCTGCCAGTTGCGCTCGCGGTTTCGCTGCATGCGCCGACTGATCCGCTGCGCGACATGCTGGTGCCGCTCAACAAGAAATATCCGCTGCGCGAATTGATGGCGGCGTGCCAGCGCTATCTGAAAGTCGCGCCGCGCGATTTCATTACGTTTGAATACTGCATGCTGGACGGCGTGAATGACAGCGAGGCGCAGGCGCGCGAACTGCTCGCCGTGACGCGCGATGTGCCTTGCAAGTTCAACCTGATTCCGTTCAATCCGTTCCCCGAATCGGGTCTGATCCGCTCAAAGAATGAGCAGATCAGGCGGTTTGCACAAGTGCTGATGGACGCGGGCGTGGTCACCACAGTGCGCAAGACGCGCGGCGACGACATCGATGCGGCGTGCGGCCAGTTGGCAGGCGCGGTCAATGATCGTACCCGTCTTGCTGAGCGTACGGGTCGCGCGGCCAGGGTGATCGAGGTCCGCGCAGTGTGAGCACGGCGGCGGGGAGTGCGGGTCGCGAAGCTGCGAAGCGCAAAAAAACCTGCCGTGCAGCACGGTATTGAAAAGAAAGTTTGCAGAAGCGATCGGAAGCGGCACACGAGGCCGCACATTTTGTTATAAACGGTCTGCGCAACCGACTTGAGGCATGTCGCCCCAGCGGTTCGCACGTGAAAAAGAATCGACGCGAAAGGATTTGGGATGAGTGAGCCGCAGCACCCGCACCCGCAGGACACAGGGACCAACGCAGACCATCCGGCGCCGGCAGCCGCCCGGGCTGTGGTGCAGCCTGCTGTGCAGACGGGGTTGGATTCGCTGATGGCGGTGGGGGCGCGACTGACGCAACTCCGCGAATCGAAAAACTGGTCGATCGACGACGTGTCGGCCCGGTTGAAGGTGTCGTCGGCCAAACTGCGTGCGCTCGAGGCGGGCGACATCAGTCAGTTGCCGGACACAACCTTCGCGCTCGGCGTGGTGCGCAGCTATGCGAAGATGCTCGGCGCCGATCCGGCGCCGTTTACCCAGGCGATGCGTCGCGAAAAAGGCGTGCCCGAACCTGACCTGTCGATGCCGGCTTCGTCGGGCAGAGATCTGCCGCGCGGCCGGGTGTCACTGTCGCTGGGTGGCAGCGGCCAGAAACACCGTTCGTGGCTGTGGGGTATCGCGGCGGTGATCGTCGCGGTGATCGCGCTGGGCATGTGGCATACCAACGGCGGCGAGTCGTCGGCATGGCTGGCGCGCCTGCGGGCGAACGCCAACGGCGCTGCGGGCAACGCAAGTGGCGCGTCGGGCGCGGTTGCACAGGGACAGACGGCTGGTTCCGAAGCCGTGGCGGACGAAGCGGCACCGGGTGCATCGGCACCGGATGAGACGCAGGCTGCGACGGATAATGCAGCATCGGCAGCACAACTGCCAGCGCCGCTGCCGACGGGCGACGTAACGAGTTCGGCACCGGTGGTTGGGGCGGCACCGAAGGCAGGGGTTCAAGCCAACGCGCAGGCAGCTGCGCAGACGGCGACCCCGGCCGCGACGAAGGCTGCCAGCGCGCCGGTAGTGGCGACGACGGCCAACGGCGCGTCGAACGCAGTCGCGGCTGCGGCTGGCCAGTCGATCGTGGCGCTGCGCGTTACCCAGGATAGCTGGTTCAGCGTGCGCCAGGCCGACGGCAAGGAGCTGTTCTCCGGCGTCGTGCACGCAGGCGACAACAAGGAAGTGTCAGGCGTTGGACCTTTCAAGGTCACGGTCGGCAACAAGGCTGGACTCGAATCGATGACGCTCGACGGGCAGCCGGTCGACCCGGCGAAATATGCGTCCGCCAAGGGCAATGTGGCGCGCTTGACGCTGCCTTGATACGGTATGTGTCGCGGCCCCGCCGGGGCGCGGCTTTTTCAATTCATGCGGCATGCGCGTTGCGCGGCGCATGCGGCGTAAATGGGTTTTTCGATGCACTCCGAAGCTCAATCCCAATCTAGCATTCAGTCTGCCAGTCAGATTTGTTCGAACGAGCCAGTTTTCGGCGGCCACGCAGCGCGGCGCAAGTCGCATGCTGTCGATGTCCGCTGGGCGGGTAACCTCGTGACGATCGGCGGCGACGCGCCCGTGCGCGTACAGTCGATGACCAACACGGACACCGCGGACGCGATCGGTACGGCCATTCAGATCAAGGAACTGGCCCAGGCGGGTTCGGAACTGGTACGTATCACGGTCAACACGCCGGAGGCGGCCGCGGCCGTGCCGGCGGTGCGCGATCAACTCGATCGCATGGGCGTGTCGGTGCCGCTCGTGGGCGATTTTCACTACAACGGCCACCTGCTGCTGCGCGATTACCCCGCCTGCGCGGAAGCGCTGTCGAAGTACCGGATTAATCCGGGCAACGTCGGCCATGGCGCCAAGCGTGACACGCAATTCGCGCAGATGATCGAAGCCGCGATCCAGTACGACAAGCCGGTGCGCATCGGCGTCAACTGGGGCAGTCTCGACCAGGACCTGCTCGCGAAGATGATGGATGAAAATGCCGTGCGTTCCACGCCGTGGGAAGCGCAAAGCGTGATGTACGAAGCACTGATCCAGTCGGCCATCGGCTCAGCCGAGCGCGCCGTGGAGTTGGGCCTTGCACGCAACAAGATCATCCTGTCGTGCAAGGTGAGCGGCGTCCAGGACTTGATCGCCGTGTACCGTGAACTCGCGCGCCGCTGCGAATTTGCGCTGCACCTCGGGCTGACCGAGGCGGGGATGGGTTCGAAGGGCATCGTGGCATCGACGGCGGCGCTGTCGGTATTGCTGCAGCAGGGTATCGGCGACACGATCCGCATCTCGCTTACGCCGGAGCCGGGTGGCCCGCGTACCGGCGAAGTGATCGTCGGGCAGGAAATCCTGCAGACGATGGGCCTGCGTTCGTTCACTCCGATGGTGATCGCATGCCCGGGTTGCGGTCGTACAACCAGCACGCTGTTCCAGGAACTTGCCTCGCAGATTCAGACGTATCTGCGTCTGCAGATGCCGGTTTGGCGCGACCAGTATCCAGGCGTCGAAAAGATGCACGTAGCGGTAATGGGCTGCATCGTCAACGGCCCGGGTGAATCGAAGCAGGCCAATATCGGTATCAGCCTGCCGGGTTCCGGTGAGAATCCGGCCGCACCGGTGTTCATTGACGGCGAGAAGGTCAAGACGCTGCGTGGCGAGCATATCGCCGAAGAATTCCAGCAAATCGTGAGCGACTACGTCGAGCGCACTTATGGCCGCGCGACCGCGCTCAACTGAGAAGTATCAAGCGAACACAGATGACTGAACAGAAGAAAAAGCTCGAGAAATTGTCCGCTGTAAAGGGCATGAACGACATCCTCCCGCAGGAAGCCGGGCTGTGGGAGTTTTTCGAAGCGACCGTCAAGTCGATGCTCCGTTCTTATGGATACCAGAACATTCGCACGCCGATTGTCGAGCATACGCAACTGTTCACGCGCGGTATCGGCGAAGTGACGGACATCGTCGAGAAGGAGATGTACAGCTTTACCGACGCGCTGAACGGTGAAAATCTGACGATGCGTCCGGAAAATACCGCTGCCGTTGTGCGCGCTTCGATTGAACACAACATGCTGTACGACGGTCCAAAACGTCTGTGGTACATCGGTCCGATGTTCCGGCATGAGCGTCCGCAGCGCGGCCGCTATCGCCAGTTCCATCAGGTGGGTGTCGAGGCGCTCGGCTTTGCCGGTCCGGATACCGACGCTGAAATCATCATGATGTGCCAGCGTTTGTGGGACGACCTCGGCTTGACCGGCATTCGTCTCGAAATCAATTCGCTGGGGCTCGTGGAAGAGCGCGCAGCGCACCGTGTCGAGCTGATCGCGTATCTGGAAAAGCACATGGATGTGCTAGACGAAGAAGCGAAGCGCCGTCTCTACACGAACCCGTTGCGGGTGCTGGACACGAAGAACCCGGCCATGCAGGAAGTCGCGCAGAACGCGCCGAAGCTGATCGATTTCCTGGGTGAGGCATCGCGCGCGCACTTCGAAGGACTGCAGCGTCTCCTGAAGGCGAACAACCTGCCGTTCACGATCAACCCGCGTCTTGTGCGCGGTCTCGATTATTACAATCAGACCGTGTTCGAGTGGGTGACCGACAAGCTTGGCGCGCAAGGTACGGTGGCGGCCGGCGGCCGTTATGACCCGCTGATCGAGCAGTTGGGCGGCAAGCCGACGGCTGCGTGCGGTTGGGCGATGGGTGTCGAGCGTATCCTGGAACTACTGAAGGAAGAGAACCTCGTGCCGGAAGACGAAGGTTGCGATGTCTACGTGGTCCACCAGGGCGAAGCGGCGCGCGAACAGGCCTTCATCGTTGCCGAGCGTCTGCGCGATACCGGTGTTGACGTGATCCTGCATTGCAGCGCCGATGGCCAGACGGCGAGCTTCAAGTCGCAGATGAAACGTGCCGACGCAAGCGGGGCGGCCTTTGCGGTGATCCTCGGCGAAGACGAGATTGCTAACGGTACGATCGGCGTGAAGCCGTTGCGCAATACCAGCCAGGACGGCGGTAAGAGCGAGCAATACAACGTGCCGGCCGAAGACTTGACCGAATTTCTAATCAATGCGATGGTTGCATCCGCCGAAGACGGCGACGACTGATTGCAATGTCGTCGGCCATGCGGTTCGACACATACAAGGTAATAAAAGAGAAGGAATCGCCTGGCGATGAGTTACCACGACGAACAAGAATCAATTGAAGGTCTGAAAGCCTGGTGGACCCAGTGGGGCAATTCCACGACGTGGATCGTGCTGGTGGCGCTGCTCGCGTCTGCGGGCTGGAACGGCTGGAATTACTGGCAGCGGCACCAGGCGGCAGAAGCCGCGGTGCTGTACGACCAGGTGCAACAGGCGGTGAACTCCGGCGACAAGTCCATGGTGGCCCGTGTGGCCGGCGACATGCAAGACAAGTTCGGCGGCACCGCGTATGCGCAGATGACGGCACTGGTTGCAGCGAAGGCGCTCTACGCGGGCGGCGACGAAGCCGGTGCGAAGACCCAGTTGCAATGGGCCATCGATCACGCCAGGGACGACGAATTCAAGCAGATCGCGAAGCTCCGTCTGGCCTCGCTGCTGCTCGACGACAAGTCTTACGACCAGGGTCTGGCGCTGCTGGCTGAACCGCAGTCCGATGCTTTCAAGGGCGTAGTGGCGAACGGCCGCGGTGATCTGCTCGCAGCCGAAGGCAAGCGTGCCGATGCACGCGCGGCCTATCAGCTCGCGCTCGATTCGCTGTCGAAGACCGATACATCCACGCGCCAGTTGATCCAGTTCAAGTTGGACGCGCTGGGCGGTTGAACGTCGCACGACGCCCAACCCGTCCCATTTGATTAATCTCCCTAAATGCAACGTCAACCGATGAATCTGCTGAAACGCTACGCTGTGCCCGTTGCCTGTGCGATGACCGTGCTTCTGTTGACGGCTTGCTCATCCACGAAGGACGAGCGCCGCGAGCCGACGCCGCTCACCGAGTTCAAACCCGTGCTGAACGTGCAGCAGGCCTGGAAGTCCAGCGTCGGTAAGGCAGGGCGCTACCTGTTCTCGCCGGTGGCGGTCGGCAATGTGGTGTACGCCGCGGGCGCGAACGGTTCGGTCGCGAAGATCGACGCCCAGACCGGCAAGGACATCTGGCGCATCAAGGTCGGCAGCGATCTGTCTGCCGGCGTGGGTAGCGACGGCACGCTGACCGCGGTTGGCGCGCTCAAGGGCGAAGTCTACGTGCTTGGTGAGGACGGCAAGCTGCTGTGGAAGAACACGGCGCCTGGCGAAATCATCTCGCCGCCGCTGGTGGGTAACGGCTTTGTGATCGTGCGCACGGTCGACGGTCAGATTACCGCCTTCAACGCGCAAACCGGCGAGCAAAAGTGGGTGTACCGCAATCGCGCGGTGCCGCTGAATCTGCGCGTGTCGTCAGGCATGACGTTCGCGGGCGCCCAGGCGGTGCTGGCCGGCTTCCCGGGCGGCAGCTTCGCGGCGATCAATGTCCAGACTGGCGACAGCTTCTGGGAAACGCCGGTGTCGTATCCGAAGGGTGTGACCGAAGTCGAGCGGATCAATGACGTGACCGGCCCGCCGACGCTAGTCGGCGCCGAGACCTGCGCTGTGACGTTCCAGGGGCAGATGGGCTGCTTTGACGCGAACTCGGGCCACCCGGTGTGGGAAAAGGCGTTCTCGAGCACGACGGGCCTGGCTCAGGATGAAAGCACGGTGGTGGGCGGCGATGACTGGTCGGTGGTGAGCGCGTTCGACGCGACCAGCGGCAACCAGTTGTGGACCAACGACAAGCTGAAGAATCGCCAGGTGAGCGTGCCGTACCTGCTGGGCCACGCCGCTGTGCTGGGCGATTACCAGGGCTTTGTGCATTTCCTCTCGCGTGACGACGGCACGTTCGTCGCACGGATGCCGACCGACGGCAGTGCGATTATCGCTGCGCCAGTGTTGGCGGGCGACACGCTGGTGGTGCAGACGCACGACGGCGACCTGTACGGTTTCCGTCCGCGTTAAGCGCAGCGAGAGGCTTACGCAGCAGGACGCGCAGGCCGGCTTAGCCGGCCGTGCGCGTTTTTGTCGCAGTGCTCCCGTAGGGGACGCCGCAGGGCCGTTGAATGGCGTCGAATAGAAGTAGATCAAGCAGAAGCAGAAACATGGGTTGCCGGCCAGGCTGGTCCGGCAGTTGAACCCGCGACGGTCCGCGTCACCGTCCGTTTTGTTCGTTCGCGGCGGCATCAGCTTGCCGTCGGTGCCGGAGTTGACCCGTCCGCGACTCGGCGGTGCATCGGCACCGCCCATACAGCCAACCCAACGTCCGCCTGGATGAGCATATATGCCGCGCATCCGGGGCCGGCCGAATTCGTGATAATTTGCGTCAAACGCAGCCGCGACGCGGCCGCATGGCGTCGTGCGCGGGGTGGTCGATTTCGACCTCGCGTTTCACCGTGAACAACATCTGATGAAACCCGTAATTGCCCTTGTGGGGCGCCCCAATGTGGGGAAATCCACGCTATTCAATCGCCTCACGCGCTCGCGTGATGCGCTCGTTGCCGACCTGCCGGGCCTGACGCGCGATCGTCACTACGGCGAGGGGCGTACGGGCGAACGGCCGTACCTCGTCGTCGACACCGGCGGCTTCGAGCCGGTCGCCAAGGATGGCATCCTCCATGAGATGGCGCGCCAGACCCGCCAGGCGGTTGAGGAATCGGACATCGTCGTATTCATCGTCGACGGCCGCAACGGTCTCGCGCCGCAGGACAAATCAATTGCCGACTACCTGCGCAAGACCGGCCGGCCGATTTTCCTCGTCGTCAACAAGGCCGAGGGGATGAAGTACAGCGCCGTGGCTGCGGACTTCTACGAACTCGGTCTGGGCGACCCGCGAGCCATTTCGGCGGCGCACGGCGACGGCGTGACCGAGATGATTAACGAGGCGCTGGAAGTCGCTTACGCCGGCCACCCGGAAGAGAGTGACGAGGAGAAGGCCGCGCGGGGCGTCAAGATCGCCATCGTGGGCCGTCCGAACGTCGGCAAGTCGACGCTGATCAACGCGCTGGTCGGCGAGGAGCGCGTGATCGCATTCGACATGCCCGGTACCACGCGCGATTCGATCTACGTCGACTTCGAGCGTCAGGGCAAGCCCTACACGCTGATCGACACGGCTGGCCTGCGCCGCCGTGGCAAGGTGTTCGAGGCGATCGAGAAGTTCTCGGTGGTGAAGACGCTGCAGTCCATCTCGGATGCGAACGTGGTGATCCTGCTGCTCGACGCCCGCCAGGACATCTCCGATCAGGACGCGCATATCGCGGGTTTCGTGGTCGAACAGGGCCGCGCGCTAGTTGTTGGCGTAAACAAATGGGATGGGCTCGATCCGCATGTGCGCGAGCGCACCAAAGCGGATCTCGAGCGCAAACTAAAATTTCTCGACTTCGCCAAATTTCATTTTATTTCGGCGGCCGAGAAGACCGGGATTGGTGCACTGATGCGCTCGGTCGACGATGCGTATGCGGCCGCGATGTCCAAGCTGCCCACGCCGAAATTGACGCGCGCACTGATTGACGCAGTGGAATTCCAGCAGCCGCGCCGCCGCGGTCCGGTGCGTCCGAAGCTCCGTTACGCCCACCAGGGGGGGCAGAACCCACCGATCATCGTGATCCACGGCAACGCGCTCGACGCGATCACGGAAACATACAAGCGCTACCTCGAAAACCGCTTTAGGGAAACTTTCGGGCTGACCGGGACTCCATTGCGCATAGAGTTCAGATCATCAACGAACCCTTACGCGGACAAAGGCTGAAACCCGCGTGTGTGTTGGGTTTGGCCGGATGGCCAGGTCCCGCGCGCGAAAACGAAAATCGGCTATAGTGTAGCGGTTGACGGCGGATTTCTTTTTCTTCGTCGTCAATTTAGTCAACCTGCAAAAAAATACGGAGTTTGCTATGAGCAACAAAGGGCAATTGTTACAAGACCCGTTTTTGAACGCACTGCGTAAAGAGCATGTGCCGGTGTCGATCTATCTGGTCAACGGCATCAAGCTTCAAGGGAACATCGAATCGTTCGACCAGTACGTCGTGTTGCTCCGGAATACGGTGACCCAGATGGTCTACAAGCACGCCATTTCGACTGTGGTGCCTGCCCGTCCGGTGAATTTCCACCCGGATTCCGAACAGTCCTAACCTCTCGTCGCGGCCGGCGTAGCGTCGCCCGTTGGCGATCTCTCCCGGCCGCTTCATTTTGATACCCTCCAATTTGACCAACGCAGCGCTTGTCGGCATCGACTTCGGTAAGATCGATTTCGAAGCCAGTCTCGAAGAACTCAGCCTGCTCGCACAAAGCGCGGGCGCTAATCCCATCGTTACCCTCACCGGACGCCGGTCCAGTCCCGATGCCAAGATGTTCGTCGGCAGCGGCAAGGTCGAAGAACTGCGTCTTGCGTGCGAGGCGAACGACATTGAACTCGTCATCTTCAATCACGCTCTCGCGCCTGCCCAGCAGCGTAATCTGGAGCAAGCGCTTAACAGGCGTGTGATCGACCGTACGAGTCTTATCCTCGACATTTTTGCGCAGCGCGCCCGCAGCCACGAAGGCAAGCTGCAGGTTGAACTGGCGCAACTGCAGTATCTGTCCACGCGGCTGATCCGCGCGTGGACCCACCTGGAACGGCAAAAAGGCGGTATCGGCCTGCGCGGTCCGGGTGAAACCCAGCTTGAAACCGACCGTCGGCTGATCGGAGAGCGCATCAAGGCGCTCAAGACGCGGCTCGAAAAACTGCGCCGCCAGCACGGCACGCAGCGGCGTGCGCGCGAGCGCAACCGCACCATGTCGGTGTCGCTGGTCGGCTATACGAACGCGGGCAAGTCGACGCTCTTCAATGCCCTGACCAAAGCCCAGGCGTATGCCGCGGACCAGCTGTTCGCGACGCTCGACACGACCTCGCGGCGCGTCTACCTCGGCGACGAGGTGGGGCAGGTGGTGGTGTCCGACACGGTTGGCTTCATCCGCGAGTTGCCTCACCAACTGGTTGCGGCATTCCGGGCCACGCTCGAAGAAACCATTCACGCCGATCTGCTGCTGCACGTCGTGGACGCGTCGAGTGCCGTGCGTCTTGACCAGATCGATCAGGTCAACGAGGTGCTGCACGAAATCGGCGCCGACACGATCCGCCAGGTGCTGGTGTTCAACAAGATCGATGCCGTGCCTGAGCTGGCGGCCCGAGGCGACGCGGTTGAGCGGGATGAGTATGGTAATATTTCGCGCGTCTTTTTGAGCGCGCGCACCGGGCAGGGGCTGGACACACTGCGCGCTGCCATCGCCGAAATCGCGGCTGCCGATCCTCTTGACGAAGCGCCGGAAGAAGACCTCCGGCTGGCCGAATCACGCGACGACCGCAAGGTCCCAGAACTCGGGCACTGACCCGTTCCAAATTGCACTGACCCGCTGTCTACTCTGGTGAACGAACACAGGTGAACGATTACAACGAGCGGAGTATCTGGCTGCGCCTGCGCGCCATTCTTTCGATGAACGATCCGCGCTGGGGCCGGGGTGACGGCAATGGTGCGAGGCAAAGGCCGAACGAACCCAAGCGTCCTCAGAACGGCAAGGACGGCGATGGGCCGCCCGATCTCGACGAGATGTGGCGGGATTTCAATCGCCGCCTGAGCAGTGTCTTCGGCCGCAAGGGGACGGGGGGCGGCGCAGGCCGCCCGGACAACGGGCGCGGTGCGCGCATCGGCGTGGGCATCGTGATCGGCGTGCTGATCGCCATCTATCTCGGCAGCGGCGTGTTCGTCGTGCAGGACGGTCAGGCGGGCGTCGTGACGCAATTCGGCAAGTATCGCTATACCGCGACGCAAGGTGTGCATTGGCGCCTGCCATATCCGTTCGAAGCGCACGAACTGGTTAATATCGGCGACGTGCGCCAGGTGGAAATCGGTCGCAACAATGTCGTGCGTCTGGCGAACGTCAAGGATTCTTCGCTGCTCACACACGACGCCGACATCGTCGATGTGCGCTTTGCCGTGCAGTACCAGGTGCGCAGTGCGACTGACTATCTGTTCCGCAGCGTCGACCCCGACCAGAGCGTGACGCTGGCCGCACAGGCGGCGGTGCGTAATATCATCGGCGCGCGCAGCACCGATGACATCCTCTATCAGGACCGCGAAGCAATCCGCCAGCAACTGTCCGATGCAATCCAGCATTCCCTCGACGAATCCCAGGCCGGCCTCGTCGTGACGGGTGTGACGATCCAGGGCGTGCAGGCGCCCGAGCAGGTGCAAGCGGCTTTCGACGACGCGGCAAAAGCGCATCAGGACCGCGAACGCGCGAAGGCCGACGCGCAGGCGTATGCCAACGACTTGCTGCCACACGCGCATGCCGACGCGGCGCGCCTCGTCGACGAAGCGAAGACCTATAGCGACCAGGTGGTGGCGCAGGCACAAGGCGATGCCGAGCGCTTCAAGCAGGTCTACGAGCAGTACTCCAAAGCGCCGGCGGTGATCCGCGAGCGCATGTACCTGGACACCATGCAGCATATCTATTCGAATACGACGAAGGTATTTGTCGACAGCAAGGCCGGTAACAACGTGCTGTATCTGCCGCTCGACAAGCTGGTCGACGCTACCCGCCAGCGTGCTGCCGATGCTGTCGCCGCGGCGAGCGCCGCTTCCGGCGGCGCTGCGGTATCGGCTCCTGCCGCTGTCGTGCCGCAAGCGGCGAGCGGTGCCGCAGCATCCGCGGCCGCGGCTGCGGGCCCCGCGAGCGACGCCGACGCGGCGAGCGACTCGCTGCGTTCGCGCGACGCGTTCCGCAGCCGCGGCCGCGAAGACGACATCCAATGAGGAGCGCGAACATGAATCGAATCATTGCGCTCGTCGTCGTTATCGTGCTGCTGCTGTTTGCGGCGTCGTCGACCGTGTTCGTGGTCGATCAGCGTCATATGGCCGTCCTCACCGGACGTGGCGATGCGGCGCCCGAACTGCTCGGCCCGGGCTTGCACGCCAGGCTGCCGCCACCGCTGCAAACCTTGGTACTGATCGACAGCCGGATCCAGACACTGGATACGCCGGATGAAGACCGCTACGTTACGTCTGACAAAACCGACCTGCTGGTCGATCCGGTAATCAAGTTTCGCGTGACCGATCCGCTCAAGCTGTTCGCGCAGACCAGGGGCGATGACCAGACCATGCCGGACCGGCTCGCCTTGCTGTCGCGCAGCGCGCTGGGCGATGCGTTTGCCAAGGTCACGCTCGCCGATGCGTTGGGCAAGCAGCAGGCACTGGCGGACGAAGCGCGTGACGCGATGGCGGCTGCCGCCGCTTCGCTCGGCGTCGAGGTGATCGACATCCAGCTGGCCCGGGTCGATTTCCCTGCAGCGATGGCCGACTCCGTCTACAAGCGCATGAGCGCGGCGCGCGAACAGGCGGCCAGTGACGAGCGCGCCAAAGGCGTGGCAGAGGCCGACCGGATCAAGGCGGACGCGGCTACCCAGCAGCAGGCGCTGCTCGCGGACGCTTACATGCAGGCGCAGACGATCAAGGGGGAGGGCGACGGCAAAGCTGCCTCCATCGCCGCCGACGCGTATGGCCGCGATCCCCAGTTCTACGAGTTCTACCAGAGCATGCTGGCCTACCGGAACACTTTCAAGCCGAATGACGTGATTGTGGTCGATTCGAGCAGCGAGTTTTTCCGCTTCATGCGTAGCCCGACCGGTGGAGTGTCATCGGACGCCGCGGCGGCACCGCGCAAACATTGATTACCGGAGCGCCGCGGCATACGTATCGCGGCACCCTCATTCGCATGGATATAGCCGGCTCGTTGTTGCTCGCGATCGCACTGATGCTGATCATCGAGGGGATGTTCCCCTTCGTTTTTCCGAGCGCCTGGCGCGATACGTTTCGTAAAACAGCGGAACGGCCCCCTCATCAGATTCGCATTGGTGGGCTCATCGTGATGGTGCTCGGGCTGCTGCTGCTGTACATCGCCACCTGAAGGCGCGAGCGGGCCCGGGCGCGATAGCAGTGTTGGGGCGCAGCGTTGGGGTGTCTCGCTTGCCGTCGCCGCTCGCGAGAGGCATGTGCATCCGCGCCACGACGAGGCGCGATTCACCCGCTCCGGCCCGGCTCAAAAGGCCGCAGCGGACCCGGCCGAGGGCAGGGCCAAGGCCAAGGCCAAGGCGGCAGGCTCATGCCCACGCTGCCCATCATTCTTATTTACCGGCGCGCCCAGGCGCCGTGTTCACCGTCGTAGGACTGTATCGATGTCGACCTGGTTACTTCCCGAGAATATTGCCGACGTGCTGCCGTCGGAAGCCCGCAAGATCGAAGAGTTGCGGCGCCATCTGCTGGACCGCTTTCGGGTCTACGGCTACGAGATGGTCATGCCGCCGCTGCTCGAATACCTCGAGTCGCTGCTGACGGGCGGGGGCCACGACCTGAACCTGCGCACCTTCAAACTGGTCGACCAGTTGTCGGGCCGCACGCTCGGCCTGCGCGCCGACATGACGCCGCAGGTGGCGCGGATTGACGCGCACTTGCTGAACCGTCAAGGCGTGACGCGCCTGTGCTACGCCGGCAATGTGCTGCACACGCGGCCGCGCGGCCTGCATGCGACCCGCGAGCAGATTCAGATCGGCGCGGAAATCTACGGTCACGCTGGGCTTGAAGCGGACCTCGAGATCCAGCAGTTGATGCTCGACGCGCTGCGTCTTGCCGGCCTCGCCAAGGTGCGTCTGGACCTGTGCCACGCGGGCGTGCTGGCCGCTTTGATCGACGCGGAACCCGCTGCGGCGGCGCTTGGCGAGTCGCTGTATGAAGCGCTTGCTGGCAAGGACGTGCCGCGGCTTGCCGAACTGACCGCGAATCTCACGCCGCTTACCCGCGATGCGCTGCGCGCCTTGCCGTCGCTGTATGGCGACGCGTCAGCGCTCACAGAGGCCCGTGCACGCCTGCCCGGCACGCCGGAGATTGCCCGGGCGCTCGACGACCTCGCATTCCTCGCGAACCAGGTCGATGGCGCGGAGGTGATGATCGATCTGGCCGATTTGCGCGGCTATGCGTATCACAGCGGCGTGATGTTCTCGGCCTACGTGGACGGCGTGCCGAACGCGGTGGCGCGGGGCGGCCGTTACGACCACGTGGGCCAGGCCTATGGACGCGCGCGCGCAGCAACCGGCTTCTCGCTGGATCTGCGCGAAGTGGCGCGTATTTCGCCCATTGAGGCGCGCAGCAGCGCAATTCTCGCGCCCTGGGAGCACGATGAAGCACTGCGGGTCGCCGTGGCCGCATTGCGCGATGCCGGCGAAGTGGTGATTCAGGCATTGCCTGGCCACGACCACGCGCTCGACGAGTTTGCTTGCGACCGCGTGCTGGTCGAACGCAACGGCGCGTGGGTCGTCGAACCCAGTTCCTGAGCGTTGAAGTAGCGTTGCAAAAGATCGGCGCGGTGACGAGCCGCGCTATTTCGATATACCCAGAATAACGTCCATACCGTTGAGCGGAAACGGAAAAATTCGGAAGCTTCCGCGAACATAGGTAGAATACGTTTTTAACCAGCATACGAAATAACATGTCTGCCAGCGCTGTGAATGTGAACCCCGGACGTAACGTCGTCGTCGTGGGGACCCAATGGGGTGATGAAGGCAAGGGCAAGATCGTCGACTGGCTGACGGACCACGCTCAAGGCGTCGTTCGCTTCCAGGGCGGTCACAATGCCGGTCACACGCTTATCATCGGCGGCAAGAAAACCATCTTGCGTCTGATTCCGTCGGGCATCATGCATCCCGGCGTCGCGTGCTACATCGGCAATGGCGTCGTGTTGTCGCCGGAAGCGCTGTTCAAGGAAATTGGCGAGCTCGAAGCCGCCGGAGTCGATGTTCAGAATCGCCTCTTCATTTCCGAAGCCACCACCCTGATCCTGCCGTATCACATCGCCATCGACCAGGGCCGCGAAAAGCGCCGTGGCGCGGCCAAGATCGGCACCACCGGCCGTGGCATCGGCCCGGCTTACGAAGACAAGGTGGCGCGCCGCGGTCTGCGTGTACAGGACCTGTTCGAGCCGGAAAGCTTCGCCGAACGCCTGCGCGAAAATCTCGATTATCACAACTTCGTGTTGACGAAGTATCTGGGCGTCGACGCTGTCGACTTCCAGCAAACGCTCGACACGATGCTGAGCTACGCCGACCGTCTGAAGCCGATGGTGACGGACGTGTCGCGCCGCTTGTACGACGAAAACGCCAAGGGCAACAACCTGCTGTTCGAAGGCGCGCAAGGTACGCTGCTCGACATCGACCACGGTACCTATCCGTATGTCACGTCGAGCAACTGCGTGGCCGGTGCGGCCACCGCAGGCGCAGGCGTCGGTCCGCAAAAGCTCAACTACATCCTCGGCATCACCAAGGCGTACTGCACGCGCGTCGGTTCGGGCCCGTTCCCGAGCGAACTGTACGATGCGGACAACGCCAATCGTCAGGACCAGATCGGCCTCAACCTGGCCACCGTCGGCAAGGAATTCGGTTCGGTCACCGGCCGTCCGCGCCGCACCGGCTGGCTCGACGCGGCTGCACTGCGCCGCTCGATCCAGATCAACGGTGTTTCGGGTCTGTGCATGACCAAGCTCGACGTGCTCGACGGTCTCGACGAAGTGAAGCTGTGCGTCGGCTACACGGTGGACGGCAAAGACTGCGATATTCTGCCGCGCGGCGCGACGGAAGTGGCTCGTTGCGTACCGGTGTACGAGACGTTCGGCGGCTGGAAGGAAAGCACCGTCGCCATCAAGGATTGGGACCAGCTGCCCGCGAACGCGCGTGCGTACCTCACGCGTGTGCAGGAAGTGGCCGGTGTGCCGATCGACATGGTTTCGACCGGTCCGGATCGTGACGAGACGATTCTGCTTCGTCATCCGTTCAAGGTTTAACTCATGACGCAGGGTGTACCGATGATTGCGATGAAGGATCCGCGCAATGACGACAAGAACCTGTGGGTCGGTTGGGACGAATATCACCGCTTGATCGAATTGCTGGCGCTGGCTGTCCATGAGTCGGGTTGGAAGTTCGAGAAGATCCTGTGCCTCGCGCGCGGCGGTTTGCGTGTCGGCGATCAGCTCTCGCGTATCTACGATCTGCCGCTGGCGATTCTGGCCACCAGTTCGTACCGTGAAGCGGCCGGCACGGAGCAGGGCGAACTCGACATCGCGCAATACATCACGATGACGCGCGGCGAACTGGGCGGCAACGTGCTGCTGGTCGACGACCTGGTCGACTCGGGCGTGACGCTGGCACGCGTACAGCAGCATCTGAAGGAGCGCTATCCGGCCATCACGGCGGTGCGCTCAGCGGTGCTCTGGTACAAGGGTTGCTCGAAAGTGAAGCCCGACTACCATGTGCAGTTCCTGCCCACGAATCCGTGGATTCATCAGCCGTTCGAAGAGTGGGACACGGTGCGTCCGCATAACCTCGGCGCGTGGATCAAGCGCGGTACCGCGCAGGAACGATCGGATACGTGATGCGAGTGGGCACGTTCCGCGTGTCGCGCCGAATCCCTCAAGACGGGGCCCTGTGGGGCTCCGTTTTTTTTCGTGCGCGGGTTCATTCGTGCCGGGTATGCAACCTGCATCGACGGGGCAGTGAGAGCCAGTCTCGCGTGACCGTAGCAGGCGACATAAGCCTCTCGCAGGCTGGAAGCATGGCGCTAAACTGTACGGGCGATTCACGTGAAGTAAGCAGTGGTGTAAGCACAACATGCCGGAGCGCTACCTTACAGCCAGTTTAGAATAGCGCTCGTTTTTCCGATCAGGAACGGATACCTCGCGTTTATGACAGATAGCCATCACTTGCACAAACAGCCTCTGCCTACGCTCGCACTGGCTGCGATCGGAGTGGTGTTCGGTGATATCGGCACGAGCCCGTTGTATTCGCTGAAAGAGGCGTTTAGCCCGGCGCATGGTATCCCGCTGACGGAGCAGTCCATCCTGGGCGTGATCTCGCTGCTGTTCTGGGCAATCGTGATCGTCGTCAGCGTCAAGTACGTAATGTTCGTGATGCGCGCCGACAATAACGGCGAGGGCGGTGTCCTCGCGCTGATGGCGCTTGCCCTGCGCTCGGTGGATCCGAAGAAGAAGCTGGCGGGTTTGCTGATGATGCTGGGCATCTTCGGCGCCTGCATGTTCTACGGCGACGCTGTGATTACGCCGGCCATCTCGGTGATCTCCGCAGTCGAAGGGCTGGCTATCGCGGCGCCCCATCTGTCGCATCTGGTGCTGCCGCTGACTATCATTATTCTCATCTTGCTGTTCTGGATCCAGCGGCACGGCACCGCGCTGGTCGGGCGTCTGTTCGGACCGATCATGGTGATCTGGTTCGTGGTGATCGGGCTGCTCGGTCTTGCTCATATCGTGCAGTCACCCAACGTGATTCGCGCGCTCAATCCGTACTACGCTTATTCGTTCATGGCGGCGCACGTGCTGCAGGCGTATGTCGTGCTCGGTTCGGTGGTGCTGGTGCTGACCGGTGCGGAGGCCTTGTACGCCGACATGGGCCACTTCGGCGCCAGGCCAATCCGGGTGGCCTGGTACGCGCTCGTGATGCCGTCGCTGGTGATGAACTACTTTGGGCAAGGCGCGTTGCTGATGCACGACCCGAGGGCCATCGAAAACCCGTTCTTCCTGCTCGCGCCTGACTGGGCGCTGCTTCCGCTCGTCGTGCTGTCGACGGTGGCGACCGTGATCGCGTCGCAGGCGGTGATTTCCGGCGCTTACTCGCTGACGAGCCAGGCGATCCAGCTCGGCTACGTGCCGCGCATGAAGATCCTGCATACCTCGGATCTGGCGATTGGGCAGATCTACGTACCGGTGGTGAACTGGCTGCTGCTGTTCATCATCCTGTGCATCGTGGTGGCGTTCAAGAGCTCGGACAACCTCGCGGCGGCCTATGGTATCGCGGTGACGGCCACCATGGTGATCACCACGATACTGGCCTGTGTGGTGATGGTGAACGTGTGGAAGTGGAACAAGCTGTTGGTCGGGCTGATCATCGGCGGCCTGATGGTAGTCGATCTCGGGTTCTTCGGCGCCAACCTGCTGAAGGTCGAGGAGGGCGGCTGGCTGCCGCTCGGTATCGGCGCGCTGCTGTTCTTCCTGCTGATGACCTGGTTCAAGGGCAGGATGATCGTCAAGGAGCGCACGGCCGCCGACGGTATTCCGTTGATGCCGTTCCTGCAGGGACTGCTGGCCCACCCGCCGCATCGTGTGTCGGGCACGGCGATCTATCTGACCGGCAGCGATACGCTCGTGCCGGTGAGTCTGCTGCACAATCTGAAGCACAACAAGGTGCTGCACGAGCGCACCATTTTCCTGACCTTCTCGACGCTCGACATTCCCTATGTGAATGACGCAGACCGCGTCACAGTGAAAGAAATCGGCGGTGGCCTGTTTCTGGTGAAGGCCGCGTACGGGTTCAATGAGACGCCCGATGTGAAGGCGGTGCTGACCGATGTGGGCCGCTCGCACGACATGACCTTCGAATTGATGGACACGTCGTTCTTCCTCGCGCGCGAGACGGTGGTGCCGACGCAGTTGCCTGGCATGTCCGTGTGGCGCGAGCGGGTGTTTGCGTGGATGCATCAGAACGCGGCCAAGCCGACCGACTTCTTCAGCATTCCGGCTAATCGGGTCGTGGAGTTGGGGACCAAGATCGAGATTTGAGGTTGGTTGTCGGCCGTTGTCGAGCTTGTCCGTCTTGTCCGTCTTGTCCGTCTTGTCCGTGCCGCGGGGCGGACGATAAAAAGCCCACGCAGTTCTCGACTGCGTGGGCTTTTTGTTGCGTGGCTCTTGCGGCGCGTCGGACCGGCCGCGCAGCCTTAACGCTTGAGTTTGGCGAACGCGGCAGCCATCGCGCCTGCCGGTTCCGGCTCACGCGAGCGTTGCGGCGTGCCGCGTCCATTACCACCTGGCCGGCCCGCGCCACGGTCCTGCTGGCCGCCGCTGCGCGGCGCTGAACCTGCTGCACCGGCCGCGCCGAACTCGTCCGCCAGACGCATGGTCAGTGAAATGCGCTGACGCTTCACGTCCACTTCGAGCACCTTGACCTTGACGATCTGACCGGCCTTGACAACCTCGTGCGGGTCTTTGATGAACTTCGTCGACATCGCCGACACGTGGACCAGACCGTCCTGGTGCACGCCGATATCGATGAACGCACCAAAAGCCGCTACGTTGGTCACGACGCCTTCGAGCACCATGCCCGGCGACAGGTCGGAGACCTTCTCCACACCCTCGCGGAAGGTGGCGGTCTTGAACTCGGGGCGCGGGTCGCGGCCCGGCTTTTCGAGCTCGGCCAGAATGTCGCGCACGGTTGGCAGACCGAAGCGATCGTTGACGAACTCAGCAGGCGACAGGCCAGAGAGTGCTTCACGGTTGCCGAGTACTTCGCCGACATGCTTGTTGATCCTGGCGAGCATGCGCTCGACCACCGGATACGCTTCCGGGTGCACCGACGAGCGGTCGAGCGGATTCTCGCCGTTGTTGATGCGCAGGAAGCCTGCGGCCTGTTCGAAGGTCTTTTCACCGAGACGCGGCACCTTGCGCAGATGTTCGCGCGACGGGAACGGACCGTTCGCATCGCGGAAATCGACGATATTGCGCGCGAGCGTCGCGTTCAGCCCGGAGACGCGCGCGAGCAGCGCCACGGACGCCGTATTCGCATCCACGCCCACCGCGTTCACGCAATCCTCGACCACCGCGTCGAGCGAACGCGCCAGTTCGCGCTGGTTCACGTCGTGCTGATACTGGCCGACACCGATCGCCTTCGGCTCGATTTTCACAAGTTCAGCGAGCGGGTCTTGCAGACGCCGCGCAATCGACACCGCGCCGCGCAGCGACACGTCCATGTCGGGGAATTCCTTCGCCGCGAGTTCCGAAGCTGAATACACCGACGCGCCCGCTTCGGACACGACGATCTTCTGCAGCTTGAACTCCGGATGGCGCGCGATCAGCTCGCTCGCCAGCTTGTCGGTTTCCCGCGATGCCGTGCCGTTGCCGATGCTGATCAGCTCGGCCTGAGTCTGCGCACAGATGCGCGCGAGCTTGGCGATCGAGCCGTCCCAGTCGCGGCGAGGCTCGTGCGGATAAATCACATCGGTGGTGAGCACCTTGCCGGTCCGATCGACCACCGCCACCTTCACGCCGGTGCGCATCCCCGGATCGAGGCCGATCACGGCCTTCGGTCCTGCCGGCGCGGCCAGCAGCAGATCCTTCAGGTTGCGGGCGAATACGCGGATCGCCTCATGTTCGGCTTCTTCGCGCAGATTGGTCAGCAGTTCGTTTTCGATGTGCGGCTGCACCTTCACGCGCCAGCACCAGCGGCACACATCGGCGAGCCACTTGTCGGCGGGGCGGTTCTGGTTGGCGATGCCAAAGTGGCGCGCGATCAGCGCTTCGCCCGGATGCGGCACCTGCGCGTCCAGTTCTTCGCCGAGCCCCAGCTTGACCATCAGCACGCCGGCATTGCGGCCGCGGAAGAGGGCGAGCGCGCGGTGCGACGGCACCGTCTTGATGGTTTCGGAATAGTCGTAGTAATCGCGGAATTTCTCTTCTTCCGCGTTCTCCTTGCCTTCCACCACTTTCGACGACACCACGCCCTGGTTGAACAGGTACTCCCGCAGCTTGCCGAGCAGCTCGGCGGTTTCGCCGAATTGCTCCGACAGGATGTCGCGCGCGCCGTCCAGCGCAGCCTTCACATCGGCCACGCCCTTTTCGGCGTCCACGTATTGGGCGGCCTCGGTCTGCGGATCGAGTAGCGGGTTGGCGAGCAGCGCCTGGGCAAGCGGATCGAGCCCCGCTTCGCGGGCGATCTGCGCGCGCGTGCGGCGTTTCGGTTTGTAGGGCAGATACAGGTCTTCCAGCACCTGTTTGCTGTCCGCACCTTCGATAGCGGCGCGCAGCTCGTCGGTCATCTTGCCCTGTTCTTCGATGCTCGCGAGGATCGACGCGCGGCGGTCTTCCAGTTCGCGCAGATAGAGGAGCCGTTCCTCGAGATTACGCAACTGCGTATCGTCGAGGTTGTCGGTCACTTCCTTGCGGTAGCGCGCGATAAACGGAACAGTCGCGCCTTCGTCGAGGAGTTGCACCGCCGCTGCGACCTGGCGCGGCTGGACGGAGAGTTCGCTGGCGATGCGCTGTACGATCTTGAGTGCTACGGTTTCCGTCATAGGGTCTAGGTGTTCCTGCCGGACTCAATCTAAGGCCGCGCATGGCGGCACGCGGGAGGCGTGCACGCTGCGACCGGGTTGCTGAAGCGGGGCATTTTGCCATAAATGCCAAAGGGCTCAACCGCGGGGTGATAGAATTTCGGGCATGTTCCGTTGCCCATCTACGACGTTGCCGATCTCCCGTTTTCCACTTGCTTCGCTTGCCGTCACGTTTGCCGCGCCGCTGTTCACCTGCGCTGCGCTTGGCGTTGCCGCCGCCTCTTTCGCCGTGTCCGCACCGGCGGTTGCGCAAGACCAGCCGGCGGTAACGGAGCCAGCCACGTCCACGCCGTCCGCCGCGTCTGCGGGTTCGGTCGGGGGCGAAGGCTCGACAGCCGAGGGTACGGCACTGCGCTCGGATGATGGTCAGCTCAGTGGACAGCCAAGTGGCCCGATCAGCGGCCCGGCCGGCGCATCGGATGCAAGGGCGGCGAGTGCGGACGGTGGAACGGGGGAGGCACCCAGCAACGATCTCGATGCGCGGCAAGCGGTCCTGAATCACCGCGGCGCCGAGAACAGCTATGAGTATGCAGTCGCCGTACATAACTGTTATAGCAAGTTTTTCGTGAACTACTGCGTCGACAAGGCACGTGACAAGATGCGCACGGTGCAGGCCGATATTCGCAAGGAGCAGCTCGCGCTCGATGCGGAACAGCGCACCGCGCATGCTCAGCAGCGCGACGAGCAGGCGGCGATCCAGCGCGCACAGGACGAAGCCAATGCGCCGCAGCGCGCCGCGGACGACGCACGTAACGCGCAGGCGTACCAGGACAAGCAGCAACAGCATCAGCTGGATCAGGCACAGCGCGCGGCCGAGGCGCCGCAGCGCGCGGCCAACGAGCAGGCCTATCAGCAGAAAGTGCAACAGCATGCGCTAGACCAGGCGCAACGTGGCATCAGCGCGCCGCAGGCGGCCGCGAACCAGCAGGCCTACGACCAGAAGCAGGCGAACTTCCAGACCCAGCTTGAGCAGGCCCGTCAGCAGGGCGCACAGAAGGCGCAGCAGCGCATCGAGAAGCAGCAGAGCTATCAGCGCAAGCAGGAGACGGCCACGCAGCATAAGCAGGACGTCGAGGCCCGCCAGAAGCAGGCGGCGCAGAAGGCGCAGCAAAAACAGCAGGAGCAGTTGCAGGAGCAGCAACAACAACTGCAGCAGCAAAAGCAGCAGTAACGCGTTTTTAGCCGGACAGCAACCTCAGGCGTCTGGGCTGCACGACGCAGCCTGCGCCGCATAGGGAGAGGAGGCGAGCATGCGCGACCATCATCACGTCATCGACGCGAACGTACTTCAGGACCGTATTCTGCAACTGGAATCGGAGCACAGTGGGCTGGATCGTCTGATCGACAAAATGTCGGATGAGCCCGGCTTCGACGACCTCGAGTTACAGCGCCTGAAAAAGCGCAAGCTCAAGGTCAAGGACACCATTATCTTGCTGCAGTTGCAGCTCGAACCGGACACGCGCGCTTAGGCTCGCGACCTGGCAGGCGCCGGGTCGCCACGCGCGCACCGGATTTTGCAGGAAACGCTTGCCTTGAATTCACCGCTTGTTACTTCTTCGCGCAGCTCGTCGGATGACGAAGCTCCCGCACGCGACCCACGCGCCGCTGAGAGCGTGCTCGCGTCCTCGCTGAACCCCCGCCGCAAGACCGAGCTCGACGATATTTTCGCCGCTGACGGCCTGCTCGCGCGTCAGATCGACGGCTACCGCTCGCGTGCGTCGCAGATCGAGATGGCGCGCGCAGTCGCCGCTGCCATGGAAGCGTCCGGGCGCGCCGTGCCTGAGCCGGCGATGTTCGAGGCGCAGAAGCGGCCCGCGCGGCGTCCGCAGGGTACCGGCGAAACACAGGGGGATGCGTCTGCGGATGCGGCCGCGAGCGACGCCGCGGGCGGTCTCGACGGCAGTGAGAACACGCTGATCGTGGAAGCGGGGACGGGCACCGGCAAGACCTATGCGTATCTCGTGCCGGCCATGCTGTGGGGCGGCAAGGTGATCGTCTCGACCGGTACCAAGCATTTGCAGGACCAGCTGTTCCAGCGCGATATCCCGACCGTGCGCGATGCGCTGGCGGTGCCGGTCACGGTGGCGATGCTCAAGGGTCGCGCGAACTATCTGTGCCACTACTACCTGCAGCGCACGGCGGACAACGGCCGCTTGCCGTCGCGCCAGGAAACCTCGTATCTGCAGGACATCGTCCGTTTTGCGAAGATCACGCGCACCGGCGACAAGGCCGAGCTCGCGAGCGTGCCGGAGACTGCCGCGGTCTGGTCGATGGTCACCTCGACCCGTGAAAACTGCCTCGGCCAGGAGTGTCCGCACTACAAAGAATGCTTTGTGATGCAGGCACGCCGCGAGGCGCAGCAGGCGGATATCGTGGTGGTCAATCACCACCTGTTCTTCGCCGACATCATGTTGCGCGATACGGGCATGGCCGAACTGCTGCCGACGGCCAATACGATCGTCTTCGACGAAGCGCATCAATTGCCGGAAACGGCGACGCTGTTTTTCGGCGAGACGCTTTCGACCGCGCAGTTCCTCGAACTGGCCCGCGACTCGGTGGCCGAAGGGCTTGGCCATGCGCGTGAGGTGATCGACTGGGTGAAGCTCGGTGCGGCGCTCGAACGCTCGGCGCGCGACGTGCGCCTTGCCTTCCGGGAAGACTCGGTGCGACTCTCGATCGGCCAGTTGCCCGATGATCATCCGCTGTTCCCCGCGCTCGAAGCGCTCGAAACGGAACTGGATGCGCTCGCTGATGCCTTGTCGAGCCAGGCCGAGCGCGCTGAGTCGATTGGCGCCTGTCTGCGGCGCGCACGCGAGTTGCAGGGCATCCTGGCGGGCTGGACCACGCCGCCGACTGAAACCGAACGCGATGCCGCTGCGGGTGCAGCGGGCGCCAAGGCCGCCGTGTCCGACCCGAACGAAAAAGTGCGCTGGATCGAAGTGTTCGCGCATACCGTGCAATTGCATGAGACACCGTTGTCGGTGGCGCCGATCTTCGCCAAGCAGCGTGCCGGCGTGCCGCGGGCGTGGATCTTCACGTCGGCGACGCTCTCGGTACGCGGCGATTTCACCCACTATGCGGCGCAGATGGGTCTGAACGCTCGTCGCTCAATGACGCTGCCGAGCCCCTTCGACTATCCGGCCCAAGGGCTGCTGTATGTGCCGCGCAATCTGCCGCAACCCTCGTCGCCGATGTTCACCGACGCGGTGTTCGAAGCCGCGCTGCCGGCCATCGAGGCGTCGGGCGGCGGCGTGTTCATGCTCTGCACGACGTTGCGCGCGGTCGACAAGATTGCGACGAAGCTGCGCGATACGATCGAAGCGCGTGGCTGGAACTACCCGCTACTGGTGCAGGGCGACGCGAGCCGCACGGAGCTGCTGGATCGCTTCCGCTCGTACGGTAATGCGATTCTGGTGGGTAGCCAGAGCTTCTGGGAAGGCGTGGACGTGCGCGGCGATGCGCTTTCTCTCGTGGTGATCGACAAGTTGCCGTTTGCGCCGCCTGACGACCCGGTGCTGGCGGCCCGGCTCGATGCGTTGACCAAGAAGGGCTTGAGCCCGTTTGCGGTCCACCAGTTGCCGCAGGCGGTCATCACGCTCAAACAGGGCGCAGGGCGTCTGATTCGCGCTGAGACCGATCGCGGCGTGCTGATGATCTGCGATACCCGTCTCGTCGACAAACCTTATGGGCGCCGTATATGGCAGAGCCTGCCGCCTTTCAAGCGGACCCGGGAGATCGACGTGGTGCGCGAGTTCTTCGAAGAGCACACGGCGTCGCCCGCGAGCGGAAGCTCGAGCTGAACAGAACGGGGCAGGTTGGGAAGGTCGGGAAGGTCGGCTTGAGAGAGCTGGCCTGAAACAAATGGCCTGAACACACTGAACCGAAAAAATCGGGCTCAGAATGGCAAAACGCCACGGATGTGAATCCGTGGCGTTTTGCTTTACTACACCAGCAGATCGGGTTGACCTGCTGGTGTAGTTTTCGCCCAGAGGCGAACCCTGTACGACAGCTTACTGGCTTGCGCCCGAAGCCGGAGCAGCAGCCGAAGCCGAAGCGTCCGAAGCAGCAGCGCCTGCGTCCGAAGCAGCAGTAGTAGCCGAAGCAGCAGCGTCGCTCGCAGCAGCAGCGCTCGAAGCAGCAGCGCCTGCATCCGAAGCAGCAGCAGGTGCCGAAGCAGCTGATGCATCGCTAGCCGGGGCAGCTGCTTGGTCGCTGCTCTTGTTGCATGCAGCCAGTGCCACAGCTGCCAACAGGGATGCTACGAGGAGGGATTTCTTCATGATCACGTCCTTTTATGGTTAAAGGTAAGCAACAGCGCAAAATAATACCGGTAATGTGCTCCAACACCGACCTGGGCCGCTGGTGGAGACGCACTTCTCAAGAGCGTGAATCTTCCCTACGGCTTGGGCGGAAATTATATGCACTTTCGTATCGACCGTCGACAAATCCGGGGTCAATACGTTGTCTTTCTCATACAAAATTTCACGTTACGTCATAACAGGCAGACAAGCCTCAGACAGGCTCGCCCACTTGTATCCAGCCCGCACAATACCACTCGTGCAGCAATGCTGTCACCGATGAATCGTCTGAGAGTGTTACAAAGCGTTTCGCACTCAGACACCGGCTATCAGCGAATTCAATCAACCACTTTTTCAGACCTGCGAGCCGATTTTCTTCTCCATTCAAGAAGAAAAAGCGGCTGTTGTACAGCAAAACCGACTTGCGGTCGAGGCGAAGACCGAAGTTTGAAGCGCGTCGAATAAAACGCGCTTCATCAAGCGGTTGTTTGGGCGGATCGAAGACCACACTCGGCTTCGGTTCGCTCAGATAAGTGCCGAGGAAGGACGCGATGTCCTTTTCGTCCCATTTGATTTGAGCAAGGATCGCGCCTACGCGTTCGACCAGCGCAACCGGGAGCTCGGCCGGATGCGCCACGGCAGGCTGCTGCGGGTCGCGGTAGAGCCGCGGCGCCTGCTCCTCGTGGTCGTCGCTTTCTCCACGCTCGGCGAGATGATACAGAAACTGCGCGGTGAGTTCCCGCGAGGCGGGCGCGCGGAAGCCGATCGAGCAGGTCATGCACTCGCCCTCGGCCACGCCGTCGTGGGCGATGTGCGGCGGCAGATACAGCATGTCGCCCGGCTCCAACACCCACTCTTCTTCTGGCTCGAAATTTTGTAAAACTTTCAATGGCACGCCGGGGCGCAGCGACAGGTCGCGTTGCGCGCTGATCCGCCAGCGGCGCTTACCGTGCACCTGCAGCAGAAAGACGTCATACGAATCGAAATGCGGGCCGACCCCGCCGCCATCGGTAGCGTAGGAGATCATCAGATCGTCGAGGCGCGCGTCCGGCACGAAGCGGAACCGGTCGAGCAGGGCGCGGGCGCGGTCGTCGTGCAGGTCGACACCCTGGACCAGCAGTGTCCAGGCGCGCTGCTTCACCGAAGGCAATTCGTCAGCCGCGAACGGGCCGTGTTCCAGTTGCCATTTATTGCGAAAGTGCGTGATCAGGCGCGCTTCGACTTCGTCCTGATCGGCGAGATCGAACAGTTCGTCGCGCGAGAGCGGCGCGGCGACGTTTGGGATCGCCTGACGAATCAGCAGCGGTTTCTTTTGCCAGTACCGGCGCATGAATTGCGACGGAGTGAGATTGCCGAGCAGCGGCGTCGGCGCGTCGGGCGAGGGCGGCAGAACCGGCGAAGAAATCCGCGTAGAAGCTGCGTGCGCCGGGTGATCAAGGGGCCGCTTGGGCATCGTATAATGTGAGTTGTATTCTGGAGAATCGAATGAAAATTGCAAAGAACACCGTCGTGTCGGTCGCTTACAAGCTGTCGGATGCGCAGGGCAACCTGATTGAAGAAAGCGACGAGCCGATGGTCTATCTGCACGGCGGCTATGATGGCACGTTCCCCAAGATCGAGGAAGAGCTCGACGGCCATGAGGCTGGATTCGAGACCCAGATCCAGCTCGAGCCGCAAGACGCGTTTGGCGAATACGATCCCGATCTCGTGAAGATCGAACCGCGCAATCGCTTCCCCGAACCGCTCGAAGTCGGTATGCAATTCGAAGGCACTCCGGAAGAAGGCGACGAGGATATCGACTCGCTGGTCTATGTCGTCACCGACGTGGCGGAAGACAAGGTGGTGCTCGACGGCAACCATCCGCTGGCCGGCATGGCCTTGCGTTTCGCGCTAACGGTTAAGGACGTGCGCCCGGCAACCGAAGATGAAATCCAGCACGAGCATGCCCACGGCGCGGATGGCCTGGAAGTGCTCGACGAGGATGACGACGAAGCCGACGAAGAGCCGTCAGGGCCCACGCTGCACTGAGCTGGCGGGAGTGCCGGGGTTGCCGGTTGGGTTGGACGTGCCAGGCGTACCAGGCATGCCATTCGTGGCCGGCGCCTCGCCTTCAACCGGCGGGCTGAGCGGCTGGCCAACCGGCGTCTCCGGCTGCGGTGTGCTTGGCAGCAGCGGCGGCAGGTTCGACGCCGGGTTCAGCGACTGATTCAGCGCGGGCGGCGCGGGCAAAGTGGGCGTGGCCTCGTCGGAAGACTGCGCGGGTTGTACGGCCTGTGCCGGCTGCGTCGGCTGGACCGGCAGCAACGGCAGATTTTTCGGCACGTCGCGCACACTCACGCGGAATGGCGGCCGGCGCGTCATATCTGCTTCAATCTGAATCCACTGATCAAGACGGTTACGCGGCGCGATGGCGATGCGCGTGAGGTTCGTCACCACCTCGCCTTTGTCGTTGCGTAACGGCTGGTCAATCACAAAGCCGCCGGTTGCGCGCTGGTCGTCGCAATGGATCAACAGGACCGGGCCGCGAAAAATCTCGGCGACCTTGACGAGGCTGCGCTTGAGTTCCAGAAAGCCATCGCGATGCGAGTTGCGGGCGAAGCGCAACCAGGCAAAACGGTCCGGCCGCTCGTAGCGTTCCGGGTCCAGGTCGCCTTGAATGAAGACCACAATTGCGCGCGCGTCACGCCGTTTCGCATACTCGGCTGCGTGTTCGAGCCAGAACGCATTGGCAATGACGCGATCTTCGAACTCGCCATTGCGCCCGCCGGCCGTCAGATAGTGATTGTTCGGATCCGGCGCGTTCAGACCGACGAACACCGTGTCGCCGAGTTGCCAGCGCACGTTTTCCCGATAGGGCCGAAAGCGCGAGATTTCGCTCTCGCGCGACACGGCCAGCGGGTTTTGCCCCATTGATGAAGCATCCGCAAATAGCGTCTGGCGCAACTGGTCGAGCCGTTCGACTGGATCGAAGCCACCTGCTTCAGTTGTGCCGCAATCGGTCCAGTCATGCTGGCCCGGAATGAAGATCAGCGCGGGACGTGCCGCTTCCAGCAATGCCTGGCGCTGCTCGTACAGCGAGTCGCGGCAGGCTTCCTTCGCCCCCTTCAGATTGCCGTCGTAGACGATGAACGACACGTCGCGGTTGCGGCCGATCGCGTCGATCAGCCGCTGGGTCGGCGCCTCATCGGCAGGGCTTTGAAGCGTGGCGGCAATGACCGCGAAGGTATACCGAACCGACGCCGCCTGCACATGCGGCGACACGCCGCCCGTCAGGATCAGCGCGATGGCGAGCGCCGCGCACAGGGTGCGCGGACGCCGCAGGACGTGGTGCCGATCAATGATCTGCATCCGGCGCAGCGGCCAGGCCGTGCAGTTCATAGAGCAGGTCCAGCGCGTCGCGCGGGCGTAACTCGTTGGGATCGATAGCCCGCAAACGCGTCAACAATGCTTGCTCCGCCGCGCTCAGCGCGGGGGCGGGCGGGGCGGCATCTTCGTGGTCGTCGTCAGCATCCTGGAGCATTAGGGGCGCTGAGAACAGATCGAGTTGCGGCGCCGGCTGTCCGGCCGATTGCTGCTCGAGATGCGCAAGATGCTTGCGCGCCGCGCGGATCACAGCAGCCGGCACGCCGGCAAGTTGAGCCACCTGCAGACCGTAGCTCTGATTCGCCGGACCTTCGTTCACCGCGTGGAGGAAGACGATGCCGTGGCCATGCTCGACCGCCGAGAGGTGCACGTTGGCTGCTTGCGGAAATTCCGCAGGCAGTTGCGTCAGCTCAAAGTAGTGCGTGGCGAATAGCGTGTGGCAGCCGTTGTGCGCGAGCAGATGCCGGGCGATGGCCCATGCGAGCGCGAGGCCGTCGAAGGTCGAGGTGCCGCGGCCGATTTCGTCCATCAGCACGAGGCTTTGCGGTGTCGCGTCGTTGAGGATCGCGGCGGCCTCCGTCATTTCGACCATGAATGTGGAACGGCCACCGGCCAGGTCGTCGGCGGCGCCGATGCGCGTGAAGATGCGATCGATCGGGCCGAACGAGGCGCGCCGTGCCGGCACGTAGCTGCCCACATAAGCCATTAGCGCAATCAGCGCGGTCTGGCGCATGAAGGTGGACTTACCGCCCATGTTCGGGCCGGTGATGAGGAGCAGTTTGCGCTCGGGGCTCAGCGTGCAGTCGTTGGCGATGAACTGCTCGACCTGCGCTTCGACAACCGGGTGCCGTCCCTGTTCGATCTTGATGCCGGCATTCGCCGAGAACGAAGGCGCAACCCAGTCGAGCGCGCGAGCCCGCTCGGCGAACGCCGCTAGCAGATCCAGTTCGGCGAGCGCCGTGGCGACCCGCTGGCAATCGGCGATGAAAGGCAGCAGTGCCTGCAGCAACGCATCGTAGAGCGAACGTTCTCGTGCGAGCGCCCGTTCCTGGGCCGACAAGGCTTTGTCCTCGAAGGTCTTCAGTTCCGGCGTGATGTAGCGCTCAGCGTTCTTCAGCGTCTGGCGCCGACGATAGTCGTCCGGCACCTTGTCGGTCTGGCCGCGCGTGACTTCGATATAGAAGCCATGCACCTTGTTGTACTCGACGCGCAGATTGCCGATGCCGGTGCGGGCCCGCTCGCGGGTCTCGAGGTCGATCAGGAACTGCCCGCAGTTCTCCGAGATGTCACGCAGTTCATCGAGCTCGGCGTCGTAGCCTCGCGCGATCACGCCGCCGTCGCGCACCATCGCCGCCGGTTCCGGCGCCACCGCGAGTTTCAGCAGATCGACGCAAGGCGCCGGCGGCTCAAGTGCTGCATCGATACGCGCGAGCGAATCGGCCGCGCCTGTCACGGCGGCCAGCAGCGTGCGCAATTCCGGCAGGGCGATGAAGGTATCGCGCAGGCTCGACAGGTCGCGCGGACGCGCGGACAGCAACGCGAGACGCCCGGTGAT
>Ga0116109_1000049_pt1 | contig 33412 bp, 30 predicted proteins | sample June2015DPH_8_10_2_FD_89718 | JGI IMG/M metagenome (GOLD analysis project Ga0116109, IMG submission 89718) | Peatland microbial communities from SPRUCE experiment site at the Marcell Experimental Forest, Minnesota, USA - June2015DPH_8_10 | ecosystem: Environmental > Terrestrial > Soil > Wetlands... | reverse complement strand
CTCTAGGCGCCTGGTCTACCGCGACTGGTCTCAACAGCGTCGCATTGGGGGGATACTCAGTCGCTGCCCGCGACAACACCGTTTCCGTAGGCAGCAGCGGGTCGGAGCGACAGATCGTCAATGTAAAGGCCGGGACACAAGGTACCGACGCGGTCAACTATGGTCAGTTGCAGGCGGCCGGCCTGAAGGTCGACACGAGCGGCAACGCAATCAACTCGTTCGTCGCATACGACGATACAACGCAGAGCAAGGCCAAGCTAGGCGGTGCAACGGGCACCACGCTTACGAACATGGCGGCAGGAGTGGTGTCGTTGTCGAGCTCGGACGCGGTAAACGGTTCGCAGCTCTACACGACCAACCAGAGCGTCGCACAGAACGCTGTCGCGATCGCGCAGAACACCAGTGACATTTCGACCAACGCCAGCAATATCGCCCAGAACACCAGCGACATCGCCACGAATGCCGCCAACGTCACGAACCTCGATACGCGCGTCACGACGGTCGAGAGCTCGGTGTCCGATTTGACCACCCAGATCAACAGCGGTCAGCTGGGTCTCGTGCAGCAGGATCAGACCACGGGTGCGGTGACAGTTGCCAGTAGCACGGGCGGCGCTAGCGTCGACTTCACGGGTACGGCAGGCGCGCGTGAACTGCTTGGCGTCGCGGCCGGTACGACCAACACGTCCGCGGTCAACCTGGGGCAGTTGAGCCCGGTTGTCGCGTCGCTCGGTGGCGGTGCGCAGGTCAACGCGGATGGCTCGATCACGAGCCCGACGTACCACATGCAAGGCGGCACGCAGACCACGGTAGGCGGCGCGCTCGATACGCTCGATACCAATCTGTCTTCGCTCGAGACGGCGATTAACAACGGCAGTATCGGTCTCGTCACCCAGGATCCGACCTCACGTGATGTCCTGGTTGGCGCAGCGACCGATGGTCTGCGCGTCAACATGGCCGGCACCGCGGGTAACCGCGTCGTGACTGGCGTGGCGGCGGGCGCGGTGAACGCGGCAAGCGTCGATGCGGTGAACGGCTCGCAACTTTATGCGAGCGCAACCAGCACGGCAGCCGCGCTCGGCGGTGGTGCGAGCGTCAATGCGGACGGCACGGTTTCGGCACCGAGCTATGGCGTGGGCGGGACAACGGTGAGCAACGTCGGCGCTGCGATTACGAATATCGACGGCCGCGTGACGCAAAACACGTCGGACATCGCCAGCCTTCAGAACACGGTTGGCACGATGAGTGGTTCGGTAGCGAACGCGGTGTCGTACGACTCGTCGGCACACAACCAGGTGACGCTGGGTGGTTTGAGCGGCGCACCGGCGGTGAAGCTGACCAATCTGCAGGATGGCGAACTATCGTCGACCAGCACCGATGCGGTGACCGGCGCGCAGTTGTGGGACACCAACCAGCAACTGTCCGATTTGACGCAGTCAATGCAGAACCAGCAGCGGAGCGGCAGCAGCTCCATCGCCGTGAACACGGGCGGCCAGCCGGCAGCAACAGCGACGGGCAACAACGCGATCGCCATTGGCGGTGGCGCGCAGGCGAGCGGTGATAATTCGGTGGCAATCGGTTCCGGTTCGGTGGCCGACGAGGCGAATACCGTCTCCGTGGGCTCGCAAGGCAACGAGCGCCGCATCACCAACGTCGCGAACGGCACGGCGCCGACGGATGCAGTGAACCTGGGTCAGATGCAGTCGGCCATCGGTGACACGGCGCGTGCCGCCTACAGCGGCGTCGCAGCCGCCACCGCGCTGACGATGATCCCAGAAGTCGATCCGGGCAAAACGCTGGCAGTCGGTGTGGCTGGAGGCACCTACAAGGGTTATCAGGCCGCTGCAGTTGGCGCGTCCGCCCGTATCACCCAGAATCTGAAGATCAAGGTCGGGGCTGGGGTGAGCGGCAGCGAAACGACGGTCGGTGCCGGCGCGTCGTATCAGTGGTAAGCGGGTGATGGTTGCTCGAGGCGGGCTGGCTGGGCCGCTTCGAGCGCACCGGGTTTAACGCAGGTAGAAAAAAATCGGGCTCCCTTCTGGGAGCCCGATTCGTTTTGGGCGCTTGCTTTCCGCCTTGGCCATGCCAACTTTGCACGTCGCTTCGCCTCAGTGCGCAAGGCCAAGCGGCGACTCACGGTGCCGTGTTACCCACGTGGATCGATCCTTCGACGGTTGAGGATATCCTTCGCCTGCGCCAGCTTTTCAACCAGTTCGGGCCCCCGGCTCAACGCCACTCCTACCGCCAGAATGTCGCCAATCGCCAGATGCGAGACGCGCGAGGTCATCGGCGAGAAGATATCCGTATCCTCATCCACGTTGGCGAACAGCCCGACCGTCGCCAGGCGCGCGAGCGGTGAATTGCCGTGCGTGATCGCGATCACCTTCGCGCCCGCTGCCAGCGCCGACTTCACCGCGTCGACGATATCGCGTGTGCGTCCTGTGTTTGAAATCGCCACCACCACATCGCCTTCACCAAGCAGCCCTGCCGACATCAGGAACGTATGCGGGTCCGAATACGCGACGCTCGGCATGCCCAGCCGAAAGAACTTGTGCTGCACGTCGAGCGCGGCAATGCCGGAGCCTCCCGCGCCGTAGAACTCGATCCGCCGCGCCTGCGCGAGCAGCGTGATGGCCGCTGCGACGCTATCCGACGACAGGTTGTTGCGCACCTGGATCAGCGCGCCAATGGTCCGGTCGAGCACCTTGGCGGCCACGCCGGGGGTCGGTTCGTCGGGCCGCACGTCGCGGTAGACGGCCGGCACTTCAGCGGCAATCCCTTGCGCGAGCCGGATCTTGAACTCGCGAAAGCCGGAAAAACCGAGCGCATGACAAAAGCGCGCGATAGTCGGCTGGCTCACGCCTGCACGCGCGGCCACCTCGTTCATCGAAAGATCGAGCACCTCTCGCGGCGCTTCGATCACGTAGTCGGCCAGCTTGCGCTCGGAAGGGCGCAATTGGTCACGCATCTCTTCCACTTGGGACAGCATCATCGGAAAACTCGCACTATGCTGAAGAATGCTCGGACTATAGCTGATTGTCAGAGATGTACAAAAACTACATATCTTGCTGTAGGTGTATTCCCTAGGTTCGAGCTATTTCAGGGCGAAGCGGCGCCAGCTGGTGCGCTCCGGCGAGCGATCAGTGCCGCGGGTGCTGGGATTTCGGACATTGCGGACGTGTAGTTTTTCTACTAAACTCTTGTTGTCGGCTCAGTCCGGCATCCCGCGATCCCCACCTGGCCCTGCGCGCGTGTTCGCCTCAGCCAGCGACGAAGGAGCTTCGATGGTTTCCCCGCATTCGCAATTGCTCAAGGTTACGCAACGCGTGATCGAACGCAGCAAGCCTACCCGCGCCGCCTATCTGGCCCGCATCAACAAAGCCCAAGGCAAGTTTCCGGTGCGCGGCGCGCTGTCGTGCGCGAATCTCGCCCATGGCTTTGCCGGTCTCGAAGGTAATGACAAGCTCGTGATCAAGCAGATCCGCGAGCCGAACATTGGCATCGTGTCCTCGTACAACGAGATGTTGTCCGCGCACGCGCCGTTCAAGAATTATCCCGACATCATCAAGCAGGCGGCCCGTGAAAACGGCGGCGTCGCCCAGTTCGCAGGCGGTGTGCCGGCCATGTGCGACGGCGTCACGCAAGGCAACGCAGGCATGGAACTGTCGCTGTTCTCGCGTGAAGTCATCGCGATGAGCACGGCGGTCGCGCTCACGCACAACATGTTCGACGCGGCGCTGTGCCTCGGGATCTGCGACAAGATCGTGCCGGGCTTGCTGATTGGCGCGCTGCAATTTGGCCACATCCCCACCATCTTTGTCCCGGCGGGCCCGATGACGAGCGGCCTGGGCAACGACGACAAGGCGAAGGTCCGCCAGCAGTTCGCGACCGGCCACTGTGACCGGGGCGCGCTGCTCGAAGCGGAAGCCGCTGCCTATCACAGCCAGGGCACCTGCACGTTCTACGGCACCGCCAACAGCAACCAGATGCTGATGGAAGTGATGGGTCTGCATTTGCCGGGCTCGGCATTTGTGCATCCGCACACGCCGCTGCGCGATGCGCTCACCGCGCAGGCCGCGCGCCGCGTGCTCGACCTGACGGTGGAGCGCGGCAACTACACGCCGATCGGCCATGTGGTCGACGAAAAGTCGATCGTCAACGGCATCGTCGCATTGCTGGCGACGGGCGGCTCGACCAATCACACGCTGCACCTCGTGGCGATTGCGCGTGCAGCGGGCATCGTGATCGACTGGGACGACTTCGACCAACTCTCGCAAAACGTGCCGCTGCTCGCGAAGATCTACCCGAACGGAAAGGCCGATGTGAACCACTTCCACGCGGCGGGCGGCGTAGCGTTCCTGGTGCGCAATCTGCTGGAAGGCGGCTTGCTGCACGACGACGTCATCACGGTGGCAGGCAAGGGGCTTCATCACTACACCGAAGAACCCAAACTGCTCGACGGTAAGCTCACCTGGGTGCCGGGTGTGACGGAGAGCCAGGAAACCGCGGTGCTGCGCGGCATCAGCGAGCCGTTCCAGCCGGACGGTGGTCTGCGTCTGATGCAGGGCAAGCTCGGGCGTGGTGTCGTCAAGATTTCGGCGGTTGCGGCGCAGCATCGCAAGGTGACGGCGCCGGCTATCGTGTTCGATTCGCAGGAAGCAGTGCAGGAAGCCTTCGATAAAGGCGAGTTGAAGCGCGATTTCGTGGCCGTGGTGCGCTTCCAGGGTGCTCGCGCAAACGGCATGCCTGAACTTCACCGTTTGACGCCGCTGCTCGGCGTGATGCAGGATCAAGGTTTCCATGTCGCGCTCGTCACGGATGGACGTATGTCGGGTGCCTCGGGCAAAGTGCCGGCCGTTATTCACGTGTCGCCGGAAGCCTTGCTGGAAGGACCGATCGGCAAGGTGCGCACGGGTGATGTGCTGGTTATCGACGCAGAAGCCGGTGTGCTCGACATCGAAATCGATGCGGCCGAATGGGCGGCGCGGCCGGAAGCTGTGCCGCAGCATCAGGCGGAAAACGAAGTCGGTTTCGGCCGCGAGCTGTTTGGCGTCTTTCGTGCGGCCGCTGCGCCGGCGGAACTGGGCGCTTCAGTGTTTGGCCCGATGGTGGGTGAAGTCCACGCAAGCCACGCGCTGCAGAAACAAGGAGTCTGACTATGACGGCAAAGAAAGTAAGCGACATCGTGCGCCTTGGCCCGGTGATTCCGGTGCTGGCGTTCGACTCGGCGGAACAGGGTGAGAACGTGTCGCGTGCGCTGCATGCGGGCGGGGTGAAGGTGCTGGAAATCACGCTGCGCACCGCAGCAGGTCTTGAAGCCATCGAACGCGCGAGCCAACTGGCGGAAGACATCGTCGTCGGCGTGGGCACGATCACGAGGCCGGAACACTGCGCGCAGGCAAAGAAGGCCGGCGCCCAGTTCGGCGTCTCGCCGGGTCTGACGAAGGACATGCATACGGCCGCGCAGGACGCCGGTTTGCCGCTCCTGCCCGGTGTGATGACACCGAGCGACATCATCGTCGCACTGGAACTCGGCTACGAGATCGTCAAGTTCTTCCCGGCTCAGCAGGCGGGCGGTGTGCCGATGCTGCAAGCATTTCACGGCCCGTTCCCGGCGCTGAAGTTCTGCCCGACCGGCGGCATCACCGCTGAAACCGCCCCCAATTTCCTCGCGCTGCCCAATGTGGTTTGCGTGGGCGGCTCGTGGCTCACGCCGAAGGCTGCGCTTGCGGCGCAGAACTGGGATGAGGTGACGCGCCTCGCGCGGGCGGCGAGCCAGTTGGCAGCGCCCGCTCGCTGAGTGCGTCGCGCTTTGAGTCTGGCGACACCAGTGGTAGCGCGGCCAGCATGCGTGTAGGCGACAGGCCGTGCAGATCACCCCCGTCCGGACGCTTCGGCCAAAAGAGCCTCGCCGTTGCAGCCATTCAGGCTGCGACCGCGAGGCTCTCTTTTTAATGTGCGTGGTGCGTTTCGCGCGCCCATCATGCAAACAAACAGTAAAATTCAGGCTCCGCGCGGCTTCCGATGATGGTCCGGTTTCGCGTGGCGCGTAGATAGAGACAGGCAGCGCGACAGGGCCCGCAGCGGGCGTTTTTGTCCATAAGAAGACGGCGGGCCGCCCCAGGTTTTCCGCTCCGCAGGAAGTCCCTTTGGGGATGATCCTCTTGGGGGGGCTGGCGCGAAGCGACAGGTTTGGGGGCGCTCATAACTAACAATGCGAAAGGAGGAGTTCCATGGGAGCTAGCCATGGCAGCTTGCTGCTGATTTACGCGGTGATCGCCATCGCCGCGCTGATCCTGTTGATCACGCGCTACAAGGTCTATCCGTTTCTCGTCCTGATCATCGTCTCGCTGCTGCTCGGACTCGTTGCCGGCATGCCGATGGGCACCATCGTCAAATCGTTCGAAACCGGCAATGGCAACACGCTCGGCCATATTGCGATCGTGGTCGGCCTCGGCACCATGCTCGGCAAGATGATGGCCGAATCGGGCGGGGCGGAGCGCATTGCCACGACCCTCATCGACAAGTTCGGCGAAAAGCATATCCACTGGGCCATGATGGTGGTGGCGATCATCGTCGGTTTGCCGGTGTTCTTTGAAGTGGGCTTCGTGCTGCTGATTCCGATCGCCTTCAACGTCGCGAAGCGCACCGGCAAGTCGCTGTTGCTGATCGGCTTGCCGATGATCGCCGGTTTGTCAGTCGTGCACGGACTGATCCCGCCGCACCCTGCGGCGATGCTCGCCGTGCAGGCGTATCACGCCGATATCGGCAAGACGATCGTGTTCGGCCTGATTGTCGGCGTGCCATGCGCGATTGTCGCCGGGCCGCTGTTCGCACTGCTGGTCAGCCGTTACATCAAGCTGCCCGAGAACAATCCGCTTGCCGCGCAGTTTCTCGGTTCTGCAGCAGAAGACAAGGAGAAGCAAACGAAACGCGAGTTGCCGAGCTTTGGCATCACGCTGTTTACTATTTTGCTGCCGGTGATTCTGATGTTGATCGGCAGTTGGGCGGACCTCGTGTTCGCACCGAACACCTTGCCGAATGACCTGCTGAAGTTCGTCGGCAATTCTGACGTGGCCTTGCTGATCGCGGTGCTGGTCAGCTTCTGGACCTTCGGCGCGAAGCGCGGCTTTAACCGCGAGCAAATCCAGAAGTTCTGCGGCGAATGTCTCGCGCCGATCGCCGGCATCACGCTGATCGTGGGCGCAGGCGGCGGCTTCGGACGCGTGCTGATGGATAGCGGTATTTCGAAGGAAATCGTCAATGCCGCGACGGCGGCGCATCTGTCGCCGCTGTTGTTTGCATGGGCTGTGGCCGCGCTGATTCGTCTTGCGACCGGCTCAGCGACGGTTGCGATGACGACGGCGTGCGGTATCGTTGCACCCATCGCCGCGGCAGGCGCTGTGCAGGTGCGTCCGGAACTGCTGGTGTTGGCGACGGGTTCGGGTTCGCTGATCTTCTCGCACGTCAACGACGGCGGGTTCTGGCTGATCAAGGAATACTTTGGAATGACGGTGGGGCAGACGTTCAAGACGTGGTCGCTGCTCGAAACGATCATTTCGTTGATGGGTTTGGGTTTGACCTTCGCACTGGCGACGGTTCTGTAAGGAGTATCAAATGATTCTGATCGCAATGGGCGTGTCGGGCGCCGGCAAGACGCGGATTGGCGAGATGCTGGCGGAGCGTCTGCAATGCAGCTTCACCGACGGTGACGCGTTTCACAGCGCGGCCAACAAGGAGAAGATGCACAAAGGTATTCCGCTGACCGACGAAGACCGCTGGCCGTGGCTCAAGACGATTCGCGCCGCGATTGAGGAAAAGCAGCGTGCGGATGAGGCGGCGGTGTTTACGTGTTCGTCGCTGAAGCGCTCGTATCGCGACATCCTGCGCGGCGGTGACAAGGACGTGGTGTTTGTGTATCTGAAGGGCTCGTACGAAATCCTGCGCGAGCGTTTGCAGACGCGTACGGGGCACTTCTTCGATCCTTCGTTGCTGACGAGCCAGCTGGATACGCTGGAAGAGCCGGGTGCGGATGAGGCGATTACGGTGAGTATCGAACTGTCGCCGGGTGCGATTGTGGATAAGGTATTGGTGCAGATGAAGGCGCGTTGAGTCCCACGACTTTAAGGCACCTTGAAGACGAAAATGGCGCTCCGGGGAGCGCCATTTTCATGTCAGCTAGCCAGCGCTAGCGGGTGGAGCGTCGCGCCGCTTATGCAATTCGCTTAGCCAGCTCAATCGCCTTACCCACATACGAAGCCGGCGTCATCGCAAGCAAGCGCTCCTTCGCATCCGCAGGAATATTCAAGCCGCCAATGAACGTCTGCAGCGCTTCGCGCGTAATACCCTTGCCGCGCGTGAGTTCCTTCAACTGCTCATACGGGTTCTCGATGCCGAAACGGCGCATGACGGTTTGCACCGGCTCAGCCAGCACTTCCCAGCAGTTATCCAGATCTTCATTCAGACGTGCCGGGTTCACTTCGAGCTTGTCGAGACCGCGAGTCAACGCGTCATACGCGAGCAGCGAATAACCGAACGCGACACCGATATTGCGCAGCACCGTCGAGTCGGTCAGATCACGCTGCCAGCGCGAAATAGGCAGCTTGTCGGCCAGATGCCGCAGCGTCGCATTCGCGAGTCCGAGGTTGCCTTCGGAGTTTTCGAAGTCGATCGGATTGACCTTGTGCGGCATCGTCGACGAACCGATTTCTCCGGCCTTCAGACGTTGCTTGAAATAGCCGAGCGAGATGTAGCCCCACACGTCGCGGTCCAGATCCAGCAGGATCGTGTTGGCGCGCGACACGGCGTCGAACAGCTCGGCCATGTAGTCGTGCGGTTCGATCTGGGTCGTGTACGGGTTGAACTTGAGCTTGAGGCGCTTCTCAACCACTTCGCGCGAAAACGCTTCCCAATCGAACTCCGGATACGCAGACAGGTGCGCGTTGAAGTTGCCCACTGCACCATTCATCTTGCCAAGCAATTCGACCTTTTCGATGCGCTCGATCGCGCGCGCCAGACGCGCCGCGACGTTGGCGATTTCCTTGCCGAGCGTGGTCGGGCTGGCCGGCTGTCCGTGCGTGCGCGACAGCAACGGCTGCGCGGCTTGCGCGTGGGCCAACGCGACGAGGCGCGCATGCACCGAACGCAGCGCCGGCACAATTACGTGCTCGCGCGCGCCGGCCAGCATCAGGCCGTGCGAGGTGTTGTTGATGTCTTCCGAGGTGCACGCGAAGTGGATAAATTCGCTCGCGCGTTCCAGCTCCGGCTGACCCTTCACCGATTCCTTGAGCCAGTATTCGACCGCTTTCACATCATGGTTCGTGACGCGCTCGATTTCCTTGATGCGTGCGGCATCGTGCGCGGTGAAGTGCTCGGCCAGTTGCAGCAGGAATTGTTCGGACGTTTCGGAAAAGCGCGGCACTTCGGCGAAGCCGGCGTGCGAGAGCGCGATCAGCCAATGAATTTCGACCGTCACGCGATGGCGCATGAACGCGGCTTCCGAGAGCCATTCGCGCAGGGCTTCGGTTTTCGACGCATAGCGGCCGTCGAGCGGGGAGAGCGCGGTCAGCGCGAACAGGGTATCGGGGCTGGTGTCGGACATGATGGAGGCGTGACGGCTCAGTGAGCAGATCGGAAACGGAGGGAACCCGGAATTTTAACACCGGACGGCGATGGCCCCTGATTCCGCCGGCTGCGTGCGGACCGCCGCGTGCACCCATGAACTTCGCAACACGGACGACGCCCCGCTAGAATGCAGACTTCTTCTCTCCCGCTCGTCGCAGGGTCCGCATGGAACTGAAATGGCTCGAAGACTTCGTTTCGCTCGCGGAAACCCGTAGTTTTAGCCGTTCCGCGGAGTTGCGGCATGTCACTCAGCCGGCGTTTTCGCGCCGCATTCAGGCACTGGAAGCCTGGCTCGGCACGGAATTGATCGACCGTTCGGTATATCCGACGCGTCTCACGGCGGCGGGGCAGATCTTCTACGAGCAGGCGCTCGCGATGCTCTCGCAGTTCCATGAGGCGCGCACGCTGCTGCGCGGCCACATGGCATCACCCGCCGCGACCATCGAGTTCGCGGTGCCGCACACGCTGTCGCTGACGTATTTTCCGCGCTGGCTGCAACGCATCGAGGCACAGCTCGGGCCGGTGCACACCCGCTTGCGCGCACTGAACGTGCATGACGCGGTGCTCTCGCTAGTAGAAGGCGGCTGCGATCTGGTGATGGGCTATCACCATCCGAGCCACCCGGTCGCGCTTGATCCGGCCCGCTACGACATGCTGACGCTTGGCATCGAGCCGGTCAGTCCGTTCTCCGCGCCGGGCCGGGCCGGACGCGCGCGCTATACGCTGCCGGGCACGCCAGACGAACCGGCACCGTATCTGTCGTACACGCCGAACGCGTATCTGGGCCGCATGACCGAGGTGATCATCGCGAATGCACCGGGCCGGCTGCATCTCGATCAGATCTACGAAACGGACATGGCCGAAGGTCTGAAAGCGATGGCGCTGGCCGGTCACGGCATTGCATTCCTGCCGCATAGCGCCGTTGAAGATGCGGTCGAAGAGGGCAAGCTGATCCGGCTTGATCGCGCCGCGCGCGGCACTCCGGAAGGGCAGTACACGCTGACCATGGAGATTCGCCTCTATCGCGACAAGCTCGCGGCGCAGGGCGAAGATCCGCGCCAGGTTCTACTACGGCAGCTCTGGGACGCGGTGACCGCAGAACTCGCCCAAGGCGCAGCAGCGTAAGCGCTCCAGAAGCTGCGCTGGCGTACCACGCGGGGCTGACTAGCACACCCAGCTCGACTGTTTGTTGCGACCCGTGCGACAGCTTTTTGCGGATTTTTAACGTTATGCACAAAAGACATAACGGGATGATCAAACGGCATTGGATTTCGAATTGGCCTTTTTCGACAATGTCGGCATTCGGTCAAAACGCTTGGAGCGTTCATGTCATCCCAACCGCAGTCCGCATCGCCGTTGCAATCCGTCCCGTCCTATCTGAATAGCGATAACCTCGGCCCGTGGGGCAACTATCTGCGCCAGGTCGACCGCGTCGCGCCGTATCTCGGCTCGCTGTCGCGCTGGCTCGAGACCCTCAAGCGTCCGAAGCGCATTCTCGTGGTCGACGTACCTATCGAACTCGATAACGGCACTGTCGCTCACTTTGAAGGCTATCGCGTGCAGCACAACGTCTCGCGCGGTCCGGGCAAAGGCGGTGTGCGTTATCACCAGGACGTGACGCTATCGGAAGTGATGGCACTGTCGGCGTGGATGTCGGTCAAGAACGCAGCGGTGAACGTGCCGTACGGCGGCGCCAAGGGCGGTATCCGCGTCGATCCGCGTATGCTCTCGCGTGGTGAGCTCGAGCGCGTCACGCGCCGCTACACCAGCGAAATCGGCATCATCATCGGACCGAACACCGACATCCCTGCGCCGGACGTGAACACGAACGAACAGATCATGGCGTGGATGATGGACACGTACTCGATGAACCAGGGCCAAACGGCTACGGGCGTCGTGACGGGCAAGCCGATCACGCTGGGCGGTTCGCTCGGCCGTAAGGAGGCAACCGGTCGCGGTGTGTTCGTCGTCGCTGCGGAAGCCGCACGCCGTATTGGTGTCGACATCGAAGGCGCACGCATCGCCGTGCAAGGCTTCGGTAACGTGGGCGGCATCGCCGCGCGCCTGTTCCAGGAAGCTGGCGCGAGGGTAGTCGCGGTGCAGGACCACACGGGTACGATTTTCAAATCCACGGGTATCGACGCGGTCGCGCTGCTGGCGCACGTGGCGAAGACCGGCGGCGTGGGTGGCTTCGCTGAAGCGGACACGATCGCGAATGACGATTTCTGGACGGTCGAGTCGGACATCCTTATCCCAGCCGCACTGGAAAATCAGATCAACGAAACGAACGCCGGCAAGATCAGGACGAAGATCGTCGTGGAAGGCGCAAACGGCCCGACTACGACCGCGGCGGATGACATCCTGCACGACAAGGGCATCCTCGTGATCCCGGACGTGGTGGCGAATGCCGGCGGCGTGACCGTGTCGTACTTCGAATGGGTGCAGGACTTCTCGAGCTTTTTCTGGACTGAAGATGAGATCAACCAGCGTCTCGAGCGCGTGATGCGCGAAGCGTTTGCCGCTGTGTGGCAAGTGTCGAGCGAACAGAAGGTCTCAGTGCGTACGGCAGCGTTTATCGTCGCCTGTAAGCGCATCCTCGAAGCGCGAGAACTGCGCGGCCTGTATCCGTGATCGCGTAGTTTCAGTTTCCCCTGTGGTAAGCGTGGTCCGAAAGGCCACGGGTCTCCTCGGCGGGCGGCATCATAACGATGTCGCCCGCTTTTTTTTCGGCGCGTTGGATTCGCGCACGGACTGGTGTGCGCAAAGGTCCTGGCAAGGTAACCTGTCAGGACTTGGACAGCACCAATAGTTTCAATTTAATTACAGTTCTGAACGGAGGGGTTCTTTGCCGAGCTTGTATGGGACCAGAGTAACGAGCTAAAGCGCGAACCCCGGCCGACAGGTAAAGCGCGGACTCTGGCCGACAGGTAAAGCGGTAACTCTGGCCGACAGCTAAAAACGCTAACTCCGGTCGACAGGAGATCACCTATGAAGGTTAGGAAAGCTGCGCTGCTGGCCGCGACGCTCGGGCTGTTTGCCGTGCGCGCGCACGCGCAGGACGCCGGTACACTAAAAAAGATCAAGGATACGGGTGTCATTTCTCTGGGCTATCGCGAATCATCGATTCCGTTTTCGTACTACGACGACCAGCAGAACGTCATTGGCTACTCGCACGAGTTCATGATGAAGATCGTGGAGGCGGTCAAGCAGAAGCTCAACATGCCTGACCTGAAGATCAGGCAGACTCCGGTCACGCCCCAAAACCGCATCCCGCTGGTGCAGAACGGCACCGTCGATCTCGAGTGCGGCTCGACCACAAACAACACTGAGCGCGCCCAGCAGGTCACGTTTTCGAACACGATCTTCGTGATCGGAACCCGTCTGATGACCCGGAAAGATTCGGGCATCAAAGGCTGGTCCGACCTCAGGGGCAAGACAATTGTGACGACCGCCGGCACCACCTCGGAGCGTATCTTGCGCAGGATGAATCAGGAGAAGGGCATGGGCATGAACATCATCAGCGCGAAGGATCACGGGGAGTCGTTCCAGACGCTTGCCAACGGCCGTGCCGCTGCGTTCATGATGGACGACGCGCTGCTCGCCGGTGAGCGCGCCAAGTGGGGCAATCCCGGTCAATTCGTAATCGTCGGGGCGCCGCAGTCGGAAGAAGTATATGGCTGCATGATGCGTAAGAATGACCCGGAATTTAAGAAGGTGGTTGACGGGGCGATCGCGAAGATAGAAACCTCGGGTGAAGCCGATCAGATCTACCAGAAGTGGTTCCAATCGCCGATTCCACCCAACGGTCTGAATCTGAACTTTCCGGAAAACGACGCCATCAAGGCACTTTTCAAGAACCCAAATGACAAACCCATCGACTAGCCGGCCATCGACTGGCCGGGCGCCGGGGGCCGCCGCGCCGGGTTTTCGGAGCGTCGCAAATATTGACGACCGTGACGGCTCGAATGTCGAAATGGTACTGTTCGCGGGCGCGTGTTACATCCGTGGTCTGCGTGAAACGCGTCGAGCCTCGTTAAAGGTCTTCAGAAAAAGGTTGCAAGATGATTTCTATCAAGAACGTGTCGAAGTGGTACGGTCAGTTTCAGGTGCTGACCGACTGCACGACGGAAGTCAAAAAGGGCGAAGTGGTGGTGGTGTGCGGCCCGTCGGGCTCGGGCAAGTCGACCCTGATCAAGACGGTTAACGGCCTTGAGCCGTTCCAGAAAGGCGAGATCACCATTGATGGTCAATCGGTCGGCGACAAGAAGACCAACCTGTCGAAGCTGCGCGCGAAGGTCGGCATGGTGTTCCAGCACTTCGAACTGTTCCCGCATCTGTCGATCACGGACAATCTGACGCTTGCGCAGATCAAGGTGCTGGGCCGCTCAAAAGACGAAGCCACGGCGAAGGCGCTGAAACTGCTGGATCGCGTCGGCCTGCGTGCCCATGCGGACAAGTTTCCGGGGCAACTATCCGGCGGTCAGCAGCAGCGTGTGGCGATTGCCCGTGCGCTTTCCATGGACCCGATCGCCATGCTGTTCGACGAGCCGACCTCGGCGCTCGACCCGGAGATGATCAACGAAGTGCTCGATGTGATGGTTGAACTGGCGCAGGAAGGCATGACCATGATGTGCGTGACGCACGAAATGGGCTTCGCGAAAAAGGTCGCGCACCGCGTGATATTCATGGACAAGGGGTTGATCGTCGAGGACGACCGCAAGGAAGATTTCTTTGCCAATCCAAAGTCGGATCGGGCGAAGGATTTTCTGGCGAAGATTCTGCACTGAGGGCTGCCACCGTGACAGGCGCGCCGTCGTGAAAGGCCATGCCGGACATGCAAACGCCGCTCTTTGGAGCGGCGTTTTCGTATGAAGCGAACGTGCCTCAAGCGGTGCTGTTGGTTTGCATCAGGATTCGAATGCGGCGGCGTCATCCGCCGCTTCGACATCGAGTGTGGCGGCTTCTTCGTACACCGACGGATTGCGACTCGCCGCGCTGACGCTTGTGACCGGCGTGGGTGCCGAAGCTGAAGCATCCGTAGCCGGATTGAGCAGCTTCTCGAGCACGCACGGCGGCACCGGCACATTCACGCGGCCTACCACTTCGCCGTGCTGGAACATCAGCAGGTCGCCGGCCTCGAACGCGGTCCACACTTCGTTGTCGGTCAGCGGCTGGGTGGCGATGACCGCGACGCGGTCTTCCGGCGTGGTGTATTTGGCGAAATCGATGGATACGTCGGCGTCGACCAGATGCGCGGTCGAGAATGGCCAACGGCGCACGAGGTAGTGCAGGTTGGTCGAGCAATGTGCGAACAGCGCCTGGCCATTCGACATCAAGAAGTTGAACACACCGAACTGCGTGATCTCGCGTGTGAGCGTGCCGAGTACGGCAAACAGTTCGTCGAGCGGCGGTTGCGTGGTCGGGAACGCCTTGCGCAGTCCTTGCAGCAACGCACAGAACGCGAGTTCGCTATCGGTGGTGCCCACCGGCTGATAGACGCCGGTCAGGAATGGTGAATAGTCCTTGAGGTCGCCGTTGTGCGCAAAAATCCAGTGACGGCCCCACAGTTCGCGCATGAACGGGTGGCAGTTTTCCAGCTGGATATGGCCTTGCGTTGCCTTGCGGATATGCGCAATGGTGTTCTTCGACTTGATCGGGTAGCGCTTGACCATCTCGGCGATCGGCGAGGTCGCCGACGATTGATGGTCGATGAAGAGGCGGCAGGCCTTGTCTTCGAAGAAGGCTATGCCCCAGCCGTCTGCATGGTGGTCGGTGACGCCGCCGCGCGCCGCAAAGCCGGTGAACGAGAACGTAACGTCCGTCGGCGCGGCGCAGTTCATTCCGAGAAGTTGGCACATGTTGCTAAGGCGGAGCGTCTCAACGGGGTGACCCGTTACAATGATGATTTTCCAAGCATATCACCGAGCCAGGCGCGTCAAATAGCTAATTTGATCTATGTATAGGCCGCAAAGTTGCGGTTTGATCACGTCAATGCTGCTGCTGCGCCGGGTTGGTCAACTTCACGCCATGACTGCCTCCACTGTTTCGATCGATTCCCTGACGTTTGCCCGCCCCGACGACTGGCATCTGCACGTGCGCGACGGCGCCATGCTGGCGGCCGTGCTGCCGGACACCGCGCGCCAGTTCGGCCGCGCGATCATCATGCCGAACCTGAAGCCGCCGGTCACGACCACGGCGATGGCGCAAGCCTACCGCGCGCGCATCGTCGCGGCGATTCCGGTCGGCCTGAAGTTCGAGCCGCTGATGACGCTGTACCTCACCGACAACACGCCGCCCGACGAGATTCGTCGGGCGCGCGAAAGCGGCTTCGTACATGGAGTAAAGCTGTATCCGGCGGGGGCCACGACCAATTCGGACGCGGGCGTCACGGACATCATGAAGTGTGCGAAGACACTCGAGGTCATGCAGGAAACCGGGATGCCGCTGCTGGTGCACGGCGAAGTGACGGATGCCTCGATTGACCTGTTCGACCGCGAGAAGGTGTTCATCGACCGCGTGATGACGCCATTGCGCCGCGCGTTTCCGGCGCTGAAGGTGGTGTTCGAGCACATCACGACCAAAGACGCGGTGGACTACATCCGCGAGGCCGGCGTGGCGCCGGGGCTGCTTGGCGCGACGATTACCGCGCACCATCTGCTGTACAACCGCAACGCGATCTTCCAGGGTGGCATTCGTCCGCATTACTACTGCCTGCCTGTGCTGAAGCGCGAGACGCATCGCGTGGCGCTGGTCGAGGCGGCGACCTCGGGCAACCCGCGCTTCTTCCTCGGCACGGATAGCGCGCCGCATCCGAAGGGGCTGAAGGAGCATGCGTGCGGTTGCGCAGGCTGCTATACCGCGCTGCACGCGCTCGAACTGTACGCGGAAGCATTCGATCAGGCCGGCGCACTTGACCGGCTGGAAGGCTTCGCGAGCTTCTTCGGCGCGGACTTCTACGGTCTGCCGCGTAGCGGCGAGCAGGTCACGCTGCGCCGCGAGCAGTGGACGCTGCCGGCCGAGCTGCCGGTTGGCGATACACCGGTCGTGCCGTTGCGCGGTGGCGAGACGATCGGCTGGCGGCTGGTCTGAGGTAGGCGCGTGGCAGGGCAAGACGCGGTGACGGGTCTGAGCGCAGCGCGCGCCGCGCGAGACGAGGCGGTCGTTGACGCGCCAGGCCTGGGCTCCGCCGCTCATGTGCGAGTGGCGGCAGCGAATGCCACCGCGGAATCTTCGGCCCGCGCGCCGGGTGCGAAGCCCGCTGGGGATGCGCTGGCAGCGCAGAGCCGAACCACCGCAAGCATGGCTACCCACATCGACAAGGCCGGCATCGCCGACATCGTCTGGTCTCTGCCGTGGTTCGCCCAGTTCAGCGCGCGGGGGCTTCGCTGGCAGCAGGCCGCGCTGAAGAGCTACGCCGCGCTGCTCGCCGAAATGAACGCCGACGCGCAGCAGTCACAGCAGACCACGGGCCGCGGCCAGCGCCTTGCCTTCATTGCGCAGGATGATTTGCCGCCAGGGGCTGCCTACGAGGCTCATATTGCCTTGAGCGGTTGCGTGCCCACCCGTCATAACCTGCACGACTTCTTCAACGCTGCGATCTGGTTTGCGTTCCCGCGCATCAAGGCAGCACTGAACGCGTGCCAGTCGGCCGCCATTGATGTTCTGGGCGTCGGTCCGACGCGCGGCGGCGTGCGCGACGCCTTGACCCTGTTCGATGAGAACGCGCTGCTGTTCGCCTGTGCCGACCCTGAGCTCAGCCATGCGTTACGCGGCTTCGACTGGTCTAGGTTATTCGTCGCAAACCGCGCCGCGTGGGGCGAACGCTGCGAGGTGCGCTGCTTCGGTCACGCGCTGCTGGAAAAGCTGATATCGCCGTATAAGGCATGTACTGGACATACGTGGATTGTCGACGTCCCGACAGAATACTTCTCGTGGCCGACTGCGGCACGCGATGCATGGCTCGACGTTGCGGTCAGTCGCGAGCTGTCATCCACGCAGGATTTGACGACCCGTGTATTCGCACCGCTGCCGGTGCTGGGCATTCCAGGCTGGTGGCCGGCCAACGAGGCCGCCTCTTTCTACGACGACCCAGCCGTATTTCGCACGGGACGACGACAAGGTTGCTGACCGGCCGAGAGGGCGGGTGCGGTAGGCCGGCGGCCAGGCCTCCAGCTGTCTATTTCGGCCTGGCGCGCCGCCTCACCGACCTGCAGGTGATAAAATCCTCCCCAGCAAAGCAGGTCAGGCAGTCGCGGCCTCTGCGGCTTCGGTCAAAGAGGGCGAGGAAAGTCCGGACTCCACAGGGCAGGGTGATGGCTAACGGCCATCCGTGGCAACACGCGGAACAGGGCAACAGAAAGCAAACCGCCGATGGCCCGGCGCAAGCCGGGATCAGGTAAGGGTGAAACGGTGCGGTAAGAGCGCACCGCGGCTGCTGCGAGGCAGACCGGCACGGTAACCTCCACCCGGAGCAATTCCAAGTAGGCAGGCTAGCATCTTCGAGATGCAGGATGGGGCCCCCGTCACGTCTGCGGGTAGGAAGCTTGAGCGCGTCAGCAATGGCGCGCCTAGAGGAATGGCTGCCACGCGCGCGGCGCTTCGGCGCGGCGGGTGCACAGAATCCGGCTTATCGACCTGCTTTGCCGCTGAATAGAAAAATGCCGGCGTCCGTGAGGATGCCGGCATTTCCTTTTGGTGCTTCTTGTGTTGCTGCGCTGATTTGCGCATGAGGCCGGCGCTGGTTGACTTCAGCTGGCCCACCGCATGGCAATCAGCCCGCGACGATATCGAACGAGTGCGTCAGTTCGGCGGTCTTGGCGATCATGATCGACGCCGAGCAGTACTTGTCATGCGACAGGTTGATGGCGCGCTCGACAGTAGCCGGGTTCAGGTTCTTGCCGGTCACTGTGAAATGGAAGTGGATCCTCGTGAACACTTTCGGATCTTCGCTGGCCCGCTCGGCCTTCAGCGTCACCGAGCAGCCGGCGATCTCCTGGCGGCTCTTCTTCAGGATCATCACCACGTCGTACGCGGTGCATCCGCCAGTGCCGAGCAGAACCATTTCCATCGGCCGCGGAGACAGATTGCGGCCGCCGCCTTCCGGCGCGCCATCCATCGTGACGAGGTGGCCGCTACCTGTTTCGGCGGCAAATGCCATGCCGTCTTGCCCCATCCAGCTTACTTTGCATTCCATGCCGTACCCCAGCTCGCATAACTTGTATTCGAAATGCCATTGTAGCCCGACGCCTGCGCGTTCGCCCGAGGGCACTTCAGCGCGCCGTTATGCTCGGCGACGCCTTGCGTGTTGCACTGCGGCATGGTTTGAGGGTGCGGGATTGCCCTGATGGGATTAGGGGCTTTGCTCTGGTTTTTGCGTGGGGAAAACGCACCGTATCGCGCGTATGTATTTGATGTTAAAAGATGTTTTAGCTAGTGTTGGACCTGTGGTTGTTTGCCGCATTATGAAATCGCGTTTCGTAATGCAAATAATCTTGCGTCGCACAAGGTCGGCTCATATAATCATTTCCATTGGTTGTCGCAGTTCGGCAACCTCCGCTTGTCTCCTCCACCCTCCTCCAATGGTGGATTAAACCCGAACCGCTTGTTCGGGTTTTTTTTCGTCCCTTCGCGACCGTCAGCTGTCTTCGCGAATTGCCGTCAACGGGGCAGAGCAGCGCCCCTATGCGGTCTAAGTGCCAAAGCGTGGGTCGGTGGTCGAAAAGCCACTTTCGGCGTGTTGCTTAGCTGCTGGTGCAGCCCCGCACCGCAAATTTTGACTCGTACTGGGAATTTCCTTTATAATTCAGAGCTTTTCCGCATTCGTGCCCGCGGAGGAAGAACAGGGAGAGCCTGCACGCGCCTCGATGCGCACATTACAAGCAGGAAAAAACACAGGGCGCAGCAATTATTTTTGGATCGATCATGAAGACATTTTCCGCAAAGGCCCATGAGGTTACGCGCGAATGGTACGTGATTGACGCGACGGATAAGGTTCTCGGGCGTGTCGCCAGCGAAGTGGCACACCGTCTTCGCGGCAAGCACAAGCCAGAATTCACTCCGCACGTCGACACCGGTGATTTCATCATCGTTATCAACGCCGGCAAGCTCCGTGTCACGGGCAACAAGTCCACGGACAAGAAGTATTATCGCCACTCGGGTTACCCGGGCGGCATCTACGAAACGACGTTCGGCAAGATGCAAGAACGCTTCCCGGGCCGCGCGCTCGAGAAGGCGGTCAAAGGCATGCTGCCGAAGGGCCCGCTCGGCTACGCGATGATCAAGAAGCTGAAGGTCTACGCTGAAGCAACGCATCCGCATTCGGCACAACAGCCGAAAGCGCTCGAGATCTAAGGGGAGCCCACATGATCGGTAACTGGAATTACGGCACGGGCCGCCGCAAGAGCGCCACTGCACGTGTGTTCATCAAGGCAGGCAAGGGCGACATCGTTGTCAACGGTAAGCCTATCGCTGAGTACTTCTCGCGCGAAACGTCACTGATGATCGTGCGTCAGCCGCTGGAACTCACGAACCACGGCGTCACGTTCGACATCAAGGTCAACGTGTCGGGCGGTGGTGAAACGGGTCAAGCCGGTGCGGTTCGCCACGGCATCACCCGCGCGCTGATGGACTATGACGCAACGCTGAAGCCGGAACTGTCGAAGGCTGGCTTCGTGACGCGTGATGCTCGTGAAGTCGAACGTAAGAAGGTCGGCTTCCACAAGGCACGTCGCAGGAAGCAATTCTCGAAGCGTTAATCGCTTCGGTGCGCTCTGGCTTTCGGGCCAGGCCGCTGCAAAAGCCGCCGGCGCGCTCGCGTTGGCGGCTTTTTTCATATTGGGCTGCGTGTTTGGGTCATGCGTCGTGGCTGTGGCGCGCTGCCTGCCCATGCGCTGTTTGTTGAAGAGAACCCATTGATTTTGTGGGCTTCGGCACGATATCGAGATCAGCCCTACAATAGCGGTTAGAAGCTTTTTTGGAGAGTTCGAATGAACGCAGTCACCGACACCCCCGTGACCGAGATGCCTAGCCCCTTCGTTTTTACCGACGCAGCGGCTGACAAGGTCAAGCAGCTGATCGACGAAGAAGGCAACCCGGAGCTGAAACTGCGCGTATTCGTGCAGGGCGGCGGCTGCTCGGGCTTTCAATACGGTTTTACGTTCGACGAAGCCGTCAACGAAGACGATACCGTAATGAACAAGAGTGGCGTCCAGTTGTTGATCGATTCGATGAGCTATCAGTACCTGGTCGGCGCTGAGATCGATTACAAGGACGATATCAACGGCGCCCAGTTCGTGATCAAGAATCCGAACGCCACCACCACCTGTGGTTGCGGTTCGTCGTTCTCGGTGTAAGCGACTGAAAGCCGGACCGGCGGGACAGGGCAACGGGGCTTTGGCCCCGTTTTTCGTTGGTACGTTCGCGTCCTGCTCCAGCTCTCTCAGCGCGGATAAATCGCCCCCAGCACCCGTTCGCCCGCGGCTCCAGTGACAGCCGCCAGATTGCCCGGCTCGCGTGCCATACAGCGCATCGCCAGCCACGCGAACGCCAGTGGCTCGACTTGTTGGGGCGGCACCCCGAGCGCCTCGGTAGTGAGCACCGGGACGCCGCTCACGCCGCTCTCCTCGAGCGCGGCCTGGATTGCTTTCATCAAGACCGGATTGCGCGCGCCGCCGCCGCAGACGTAGACGGCACGGGCATCCGACGCGTGGCGTTCGATCTCGCGTGCGACCGTGATCGCCGTCAGCGCGACGAGCGTCGCCTGCACGTCGGCAGGGGCCAGACCGGCAAACGCTGGCAGTTTCGCGTCGAGCCAGGCCGGATTGAACAGGTCGCGACCGGTGCTTTTGGGCGGCTGTTGCGTGAAGAACGGCTCGTCGAGCAGCGCATTCAGCAGCGGCCGATGCACCTGGCCGCCCGCCGCGAAGTGTCCGTTTTCGTCATAAGGCTTGTTGAGGTGCCGGTGCGTCCACTCGTCGAGGAGCGCATTGGCCGGCCCGCAGTCGAAGCCGCGTACGCCGCCAGCGGCGTTCAGAATCGTGATGTTGCTGATTCCGCCCAGGTTGCAGACGACCCGTGTCTCGCCGTGCGCCCCGAACACGGTCGCATGGAAGGCCGGCACCAGCGGCGCGCCTTGGCCGCCCGCGGCGACATCCCGGCTGCGGAAGTCCGCGATGACGTCGATATGGGTCATTTCCGCCAGCAGCGCCGGGTTGTTGATCTGACGCGTGTAGCCCTTTTCCGGACGGTGCCGCACGGTCTGGCCATGCACGCCGATCGCCCGCACGTCGGCGGCGGACAGATTGCCCGCGCGCAGCAGATCGTGACAACACACCGTATAGCGTGTGGCGAGCGCGTTGGCCGCGAGCGCCTCGCGCTCGATCTCGTTGTCGCCGGGGTGTTGCAGGCCAAATAGCGCCTCGCGCAGTCCCTCCGCGAAGCCGATGAAGGCCTCCGCGAGCACGACCGGGGGCTTGCCCTGCGCGAATTCGACGGCGACGCCGTCCACGCCATCCATGCTGGTACCCGACATCAATCCAAGATAGACGCCATCCACCGTGCTGTCTTGCGCCACGTTGCTGCTCCTGTCAGTCGTTCGTTGTGAACCGTGTTCGCAGATTATCAGACGGCCGCCACCATTGTCTGCGGACGCGGGGGCGCGCATCTATGGGACAATCTCCCTTTTTGCGACCTCACGTTCCAGCATGAGCACCGAGTCCACGTCCAAGCCCAATCCCGCCTTTCCGATCACCGACGAAGTCCGCCACGCGCTCGCCGTTACCAAACGGGGCGTAGACGAGCTGCTGATCGAAGAGGAATTCGCACAGAAGCTCGCGAAGAGCGCAGCCACCGGCGTGCCGCTGCGCATCAAGCTCGGTCTCGACCCGACGGCGCCGGACATCCATATCGGCCATACCGTCGTGCTGAACAAGATGCGCCAGTTGCAGGATCTCGGCCATACGGTGATTTTCCTGATCGGCGACTTTACCTCGCTGATCGGCGACCCGTCCGGTCGTAACGCCACGCGCCCGCCGCTCACGCGTGAGCAGATCGAATCGAACGCCAAGACCTACTTCGAGCAGGCCGCGCTGGTGCTGGATCGCGAGAAGACCGAGATTCGCTACAACAGCGAATGGTCGATGCCGCTCGGCGCAGACGGCATGATCAAGCTCGCCTCGCGCTACACCGTGGCGCGGATTCTCGAACGCGAGGATTTCACGAAGCGCTATCAGGGCGGTCTGCCGATCTCGATTCACGAGTTGCTGTACCCGTTGATGCAGGGCTACGACTCGGTCGCGCTCAATGCCGATCTCGAACTCGGCGGCACTGACCAGAAATTCAATCTGCTGGTTGGCCGCGAGTTGCAGAAGCAGTACGGTCAGGAGCAGCAGTGCATCTTGACCATGCCGCTGCTCGAAGGGCTCGACGGCGTCGAAAAGATGTCGAAGTCGAAGAACAACTACATCGGTATCAGCGAAAAGCCGACCGATATGTTCGGCAAGCTGATGAGCATTTCCGATCACCTGATGTGGCGTTACTTCGAACTGCTGTCGTTCCGCCCGCAGGACGAAATCGCCGGCTTTAAGAAAGAGATTGAAGCGGGCCGCAATCCGCGCGACTTCAAGGTGCTGCTCGGGCAGGAGATCGTCGCACGTTTCCATTCGCCGGCTGACGCTGAGCGTGCGCTCGAAGACTTCAACCATCGCGCAAAGGGCGGTGTGCCGGACGATATTCCGTCGGTCACGCTGGCGGGCGCACCGCTCGCAATCGGCCAATTGCTGAAGCAGGCGAACCTGGTGCCGTCGACCAGCGAAGCGCTGCGCAACATCGAGCAGGGCGGCGTGAAGATCGACGGCGCGACCGTGTCGGACAAGGGTCTTAAGGTCGAGGCGGGTGAGTACGTCGTGCAGGTCGGCAAGCGCCGTTTTGCGCGTGTGACGCTGACGGCGTGATGGGACGCGGCATGCCTCGTCTTAAGCTGGACTGCCGCGCATGATCGCGCTAATCCAGCGCGTGAGGCGCGCTGAAGTGCGCATCGGCGAACGTGTCACCGGCGCCATCGAAGCGGGACTGCTCGCGCTGGTGTGCGCCGAGCGCGGCGATACCGACGCAGCCGCCGACCGGCTGCTGGCGAAGGTGCTTGGCTACCGCGTGTTTAGCGACGCGGCTGGCAAGATGAACCTCTCCGTGCAGAACCTCGACGGGGCAGGACGCGCCGGCGGCCTGCTGCTGGTCTCGCAGTTCACGCTGGCCGCCGATACCAACAGCGGCCTGCGCCCGAGCTTCACACCGGCCGCGCCGCCCGACGAGGGCGAGCGCCTGTTCGATTACTTCGTTACGGCCGCTCGCGCCAGGCATTCGATTGTTGAGACCGGCGAGTTTGGGGCGGATATGCAGGTGTCGCTCGTCAACGATGGGCCAGTTACATTCTGGCTGCAGACGCGCGCGTGATGTCCAAATCACTTTTGCGGCAATTACAGGTCGCCATAACTGACCACGTTACCAACCACTCCTATGTCCACGCAGATCCTTTTTATCCGGCACGGTGAGACCGACTGGAACCGCATCAAGCGCATCCAGGGCTACATTGACATTCCACTCGCAACGACCGGAATCGAGCAAGCCCAGCGCCTCGCACAGCGCCTCGCTGACGAGGCGGCGCAGGGTATGCGGCTTGACGCGATCTACTCAAGCGACCTCCAGCGCGCACAGCAAACCGCTCAGCCTATCGCCACTGCACTCGGTTTGCCCCTGCAACTTCGTGAGGGTCTGCGTGAGCGGTCGTACGGAGCGTTTGAGGGCTACGACCGCGATCAGATCGCCGAACGCTACCCGGACGAATTCGAGCACTGGCAAACGCGCGATAGCGGCTTTGCGCCGCCGGAGGGCGAGTCGATGCGAGCTTTCTATCACAGGGTCATGGAGACCGTCACGCCAATCGTCGCGGCGCACCCCGGCGGGCGGATTGCGTGCGTCGCGCACGGTGGCGTGCTCGATTGCATCTACCGGTTTGCGCGTGACTTGACGCTCGAGGTGCCACGCGACTATGCGTTGCTCAATACGAGCATCAACGTGGTGGATTTTGATGGCGGGAAGGGGAAGGTGGTGTCGTGGGCGGACATTTCGCATCTGGATACGCCGAGCGACGACGACACGTTACGGCGGATTCCAGAACCGGGTCGTTGAGCGGATCGATTCAGATTCGCCCAGATCGCGAACCTCGCGTGATGATGTCTGTCTAGCCCCGCGCTGCCGCCACCCGCCGCCGCGCCCGCTTCGATACGCCGTTGGTCAGCGCCCAGCGAATCACCGGCGCGACCAGCTTTACCCCCGGTCTGACTACAGCGCGGCGCATGCCGGCCAAGGTGTCGAAGCCGAGCATTTCCTGCGCCCACGGCGGCAACAAATCTACCCCGGCATTGAGCATCAACGCGCCTGCAGGCCGCAACGACGCGCTTGGCGGCCGCGCATCCATCAGAATCCGCACCACTTCGCGCGTGCGCTCGCTCGCCTCCAGTTCAGGCTGCATCGCGAGCAGATAGGCATCGATCTCGACCCGTGAGCGTGGGATACCGACCGCGCCGAGCATCTCGGCAATGCGCGCCGTTTCGGCGAAGTACTGATCCTGTTCGGCGATGGGCAGCGCGGGATTCACATAGCGCAAATGGGCGCTCAGAAAGCTCGATACTTCGGCAACGTGCACCCACGTCAGCAACGCGGGATCGCTCGCCTGGTACGGCCGCCCGCCCGGCGCGGTGCCCGCCACGCCAAGATGAATCTGCTTGACCCGTTCAATGAGCGCCAGCGCGTCGCGCCGGTTGCCGTAGGTGGTGCCGGCAATGAAGGTGGCGGTGCGGCGCAGGCGCCCCAGAATATCCGTGCGGAACGAAGAGTGGTCCCAGACGCCCGCCAATGCCAGCGGGTGCAACGCCTGCAGCAGCAGGGCGCTGATGCCGCCCGTCATCATCGAGGTGAAATCGGCGTGGACCTTCCAGCAGACCGCTTCGGGACCGAAGAGTCCGGGGTCGCCTGGCGGAGAGGAGTAATCGAGCGTCGGGCCGCTGCCGGTTGTCAGGTGAGTGACGCCGCTTGCCACTTTTGAGCGCACGCGCTGCGCGAGGCGTTGGGCAAGGCCGGCGCGCTCATTGGGGTAGCTGGCTTGATCGGACATCGCTGGCTCTATGGGCTTTGCTGGCTTGGTTGGTTCTACTGACGCGACGCCCGGCGAATCAGGTCGCGGCCGAATCCCACAGGTCGCGTACCGGACTGGACGAGTCTGGCGCAGCGAGCCCGAAGTGCCGATAGGTCAGCAGCGTAGCGACGCGGCCACGCGGCGTGCGTTGCAGAAAGCCTTGCTGGATCAGATACGGTTCGAGCACGTCTTCAATGGTGTCGCGCTCTTCGCCGATGGCTGCGGCCAGATTGTCGACGCCGACCGGGCCGCCGTCGAACTTGTGCAGGATCGCCTCGAGCAGTTTGCGGTCCATCAGGTCGAAGCCGACCGGGTCGACATCGAGCATCCTGAGCGCGGCATCGGCCACTTTCGCGGTGATGTTGCCGTCCGCCTTGACCTCGGCGAAGTCGCGTACGCGGCGCAGCAGCCGGTTGGCGATCCGCGGCGTGCCGCGGGCGCGCTTGGCGATTTCGAACGCGCCGTCCGGATGAATCTGTGCGTGGAGCAGCGAAGCCGACCGGGTGACGATGCGCGCCAGTTCTTCGGCGTTGTAGAACTCGAGCCGCGAGACGATGCCGAAGCGATCGCGCAGCGGGTTGGTCAGCATGCCGGCACGGGTGGTGGCACCGACCAGCGTGAACGGCTGCAGATCGAGCTTGACGCTGCGCGCTGCGGGCCCTTCGCCGATCATGATGTCGATCTGATAATCCTCGAGCGCCGGATACAGGATTTCCTCGACGACCGGCGAGAGCCGGTGGATTTCGTCGATGAACAGCACATCGTTCTTTTCGAGGTTCGTCAGCAGCGCTGCGAGGTCGCCTGCGCGTTCGAGCACGGGGCCGGACGTTTGCCGCAGATTGACACCCATTTCCCGGGCGATGATGTGCGCGAGCGTGGTCTTGCCGAGGCCCGGTGGGCCGAATAGCAGCACGTGATCGAGTGATTCAGAGCGGCGCTTGGCGGCCTCGATGAAGATTTCAAGCTGGCCGCGCACCTTTTCCTGCCCGACGTACTCCTCGAGCTGACGCGGGCGCAACGCACGCTCGAACGCTTCTTCGTTCGGGGATACGGGCGTGGCAGCGATGATGCGCTCAGCGGCGAGTTTGTCGTTTTCGATCATGGATGCATTGTACCGCGCGGCGCTCGCCGCCGAAGCGGGCCAAACGGCCAGGGTGCGCGGTGGGCCGTGGCGTGCGAAGCTCTAGTCCAACGCAAGCAAGACGCCTGGTTTCCCGTCAAGCCTTCGAGAGCGCCTTCAGGGCGAGCTTGATACCTTCGGAGACCCCCGTGCCCGCCGGCACGTTCTTGACGGCTGCCAAAGCTTCTTTTTCGGAGTAACCCAATGCGAGCAATGCGTTCAGGATATCGGAGGCATGGTCGGATGCCGACACTGCGCCCGCCATCGTGCCCAGGTCGGCGCCGATCTTGCCCTTCAGTTCGAGGAGCAGCCGTTCCGCCGTCTTCTTGCCGATGCCCGGCACGCGCGTCAGCCGCGCTGCATCCTGCATCGTGACGGTTTGCGCCAGTTCGTGCACGCTCATGCCGGAGAGTACCCCGAGCGCCATACGTGCGCCGATGCCGCTGATCTTCAGCAGTTCGCGGAAGGTGGCGCGCTCCTCTGCGGTGCCGAAACCGAACAGCAGATGGGCGTCTTCACGCACGATGAGCTGGGTGAGCAGGACCACCCGTTCGCCAGTTGAGGGCAGGTTGTAGAACGTGCTCATCGGCACGTCGACCTCGTAGCCCACGCCGTTGCAATCGACGAGCAGGTGTGGCGGATTCTTTTCCAGCAGGACGCCGGCAATGCGACCGATCATGGCGGATTCAATCGTGAGAGAAAGGGCGAGTGTAGCGCAGCGCGGGAGCGTTCGGACGCGGCAGGCGTTACCCCACCAGCCGCCCGCGCCGCACCCGCAGGCCCTTCTTGGCGAGCGAGGGCGCGATGCCGCCCAGCGTGCTGAGCGTGCTGCCCCCGTGAGCGTGACAGATCGCCATGCCGAGCGCGTCGGCAGCATCGGCGCTGGGCACGCCGGAGAGATTCAGGAGACGCACCACCATCTGCTGCATCTGCTCCTTGGTGGCGCGGCCATAACCCACCACTGCCTGCTTCAACTGCAGCGCGGTATATTCGGCCACCGGCACGCCGCCCGCTACCAGCCCGCAGATTGCCGCGCCGCGCGCCTGGCCGAGCAGGAGCGTGGATTGCGGGTTGACGTTGACGAACACCTTTTCGATCGCGGACTGATCGGGGGCGTGCTGGCGGACGAGCGTCGAAATGCCTTCGAAGATCGTGCCCAGGCGCGACGGCAAGTCGGCATCGGCGGTCTTGATGATGCCACTTGCCACGTAGGTGAGTTGATGACCGTTCTGGTCGATCACGCCGAAGCCGGTGACACGCAAGCCGGGGTCGATACCGAGAATTCTCATGAGATGCGCTGCGAACTAAGTGCCTGCGATACTACAACGAACAGAACACGCGGCGGAGTGTGCGAGCCGCTGAGTCACGAATAAAGGTTCGCCGGGCTAGAGGCAGCCGGAAGCGAGCGTCAGGGGTAGTCGGGACAACCGGAATTCGGCCGAGGAGGCACGCATGGAACGCTATCGAAATCTAAGCGGTGATTCGGGCGTCGAGGCTTACGCGCTCGCTAACGGCTGCATTGCGGTTCGCTTCAGGACCGGCGTGACCTATTGGTACACAGATGCGAGCGCCGGGGCGGATCATGTGGCTGAGATGAGTCGATTGGCTCAGCACGGGCTGGGCTTGAGCACGTATATCAGTACCCACTCCGAAGTGAGCGCTGGTTACGCCAGGAAAGACCCCGACGATTGAGCGGCGCGTGTCCAAACAAAACGGCCCGGCAGAAAAATCTGCCGGGCCGCTGCGTTCAGGTCACCGCGTCTGGCGCGCCAGCCTCAGAAAAGACGACAACGCACTATCGCAGGATCAAGAAAGAATCAATGCCGGAAGTGACGCACGCCCGTCAGCACCATCGCAATGTTGTGCTCGTCGGCCGCGGCCACGACTTCGTCGTCGCGCATCGAACCACCCGGCTGGATCACGCAGGTTGCGCCTGCTGCGACCACCACATCGAGACCGTCGCGGAACGGGAAGAACGCATCCGACGCCACAGCCGAACCTGCCAGCGTAAGACCCGCGTTCTGCGCCTTGATGCTCGCAATCCGCGCCGAGTCCACACGGCTCATCTGGCCTGCACCGACGCCCAGCGTCATGCCATTGCCGCAGAACACAATGGCATTCGACTTCACGTACTTCGCCACACGCCATGCGAACAGCAGATCGTCCATTTCCTTCGGCGTCGGATGACGCTTCGTGACGACGCGTAGTTCATGCGGCTGCACATTGTGCGAATCGAGCGATTGCACCAGCAGACCGCCACCCACGCGCTTCAGATCGAACGCGTTATGACCGTCGCCCAAAGCGATTTCCAGCAGACGCACATTTTTCTTCGCTTCGAACACCTGACGCGCTGCCGCGCTGAACGAAGGCGCAATCAGCACTTCGACGAATTGTTTGGCCACGGCTTGCGCCGCCGCTTCGTCCACTTCACGGTTAAACGCGATGATGCCGCCGAATGCCGAGGTCGGATCGGTTTGTAACGCCTTTGCGTACGCTTCGTTCGCATCCGCGCCCACGGCCACGCCGCACGGATTGGCGTGCTTGACGATGACGCAGGCCGGCACGTCGAAGGTCTTCACGCATTCCCACGCGGCATCGGAATCGGCGATGTTGTTGTACGACAGCTCCTTGCCTTGCAACTGCTGGTAGTTCGCCAGCGCGCCAGCCGGCACCGACAGGTCGCGGTAGAACGCGGCGCTCTGGTGCGGGTTTTCGCCGTAGCGCAGGTCCTGCACCTTGTCGAACGCCAGATTGAAGGTGGCCGGGTAGGTGTTGCGCGACGAATGCTGCAGCTCTTCGGTCAGGCTCGTCAGGTAGTTCGTGATCGCGCCGTCGTACTGCGCGGTGTGCGCGAACACCTTGGTTGCCAGACGGAAGTTCGTCTTGTACGACACCGCGTTGCCGTTTGCACGCATTTCGTCGAGCACGGTTGCGTAGTCGATCGGATCGACCACCACCGTCACGTCGCGATGGTTCTTTGCGGCGGAGCGCAGCATGGTCGGGCCGCCGATGTCGATGTTCTCGATCGCGTCTTCCAGCGAGCACTCTTCCTTCGCCACGGTCTGCACGAACGGGTACAGATTCACGACCAGCAGGTCGATCGTCGGAATGTTGTGCTTTTGAAGCGCCGCCATGTGTTCCGGCAGGTCGCGGCGCGCGAGGATCCCGCCGTGCACCTTCGGATGCAGCGTTTTCACGCGCCCGTCGAGCATTTCCGGGAAGCCCGTGTAGTCCGCGACTTCGGTGACGGCGAGGCCCGCGTCCGCGAGCAGTTTCGCGGTGCCGCCGGTGGACAGGATCTTGACGCCGAGGTCAGACAGCGATTTGGCGAAATCGACGATGCCTGACTTGTCGGAAACGGAGATGAGCGCTTGCTTGATCATGATGAAGAATGAGAAGCCGAAGGGGTACGTGGCAGGGCGCCAAGAAATTACAATGAGCTACAGCAAACCGTGCTGTTGCAGCTTCTTGCGCAGCGTATTGCGGTTGATGCCGAGATACTCCGCGGCCAGCGACTGATTGCCGCCGGCCTGCTCGAGCACCACCTCGAGCAACGGTTTCTCGACACACGAAATAACCATGTCGTAGACGTCGTGCGGATTGGAGCCGTCGAGGTCCTGGAAATACATGCCCAGGCTGTCGCGGACTGATTGTTCGATATTGTTCTTGCTCATGCTGCTAGTCGGTCGGAGTGGTCCGGCTCGCCGTTCGGGTTGACATCCTCTTCCACGTAGACGAGGCGGTCGGAGAGCGCCCTTTGGGCGTCGAAGAACTCGTTGACGGCGAGGAGTTGTTCGCGCGTCGTGTCCAGCGTATTCATGCGGTGCCGGAACACATTGGCGCCAGAAAGGCCGCGAGTGTACCAGCCGATGTGCTTGCGTGCTGTGCGTACACCTGTAAATTCGCCGTAAAACGCGTAGTGATCTTCCAGATGCTCGTTCATGACCTGCTGGATTTCGTCGATGCGCGGCGGCGGCAACAACTCGCCGGTTTGCAGGAAATGCTCGATCTCGCGGAACAGCCACGGGCGGCCCTGCGCCGCGCGGCCGATCATGATCGCGTCGGCGCCGGTGGCGGCGAGCACCTCGCGCGCCTTCCGCGGCGAGGTGATGTCACCATTGGCGACCACCGGGATGCGCACCGCGGCCTTCACCGCGGCGATGGTTTCATATTCGGCGTCACCGTGATACAGGTCGGCGCGGGTGCGGCCGTGTACGGTTAGCATCGAAATACCGGCGTTTTCGGCCAGATGGGCGACGCTCAACGCGTTCTTGTTGTCGCGGTTCCAGCCGGTGCGGATTTTCAGCGTGACGGGCACCGCATCCGGCCCCACGCCGACCGCGCCCACCACCGCTTCGACGATCCGTTGTACCAGCGGCTCGTTCTGCAAGAGCGCGGAGCCGGCGGCCACATTGCACACTTTCTTGGCCGGACAGCCCATGTTGATGTCGATGATCTGCGCGCCGTTGGCGACGTTGTAGCGGGCCGCTTCGGCCATCATGGCCGGATCCGCGCCGGCGATCTGCACGGCGATCGGCTCGACCTCGCCCGCGTGATTGGCGCGGCGCATGGTCTTCTCGCTTTTCCACAACTGCGCGTTCGACGCGACCATTTCCGACACGGCATAGCCCGCGCCGAGCCGCTTGCAGAGCTGACGGAACGGCCGGTCTGTCACACCTGCCATGGGGGCGACAAACAGGTTGTTGCGCAGATTGTGGGAGCCGAGAGTGGGCATGGCAAAGACGCAACCGCCTGACATCGGAGTGATGGGGACGGGCGCGAAATACGAGGGAAAACAGTTATTTTAGCGTTAACGGATTCCCGACACCTCACTTGAGTCCGTCGTAACCCATTAAATCGTCTATGAAAGTGCGCGGATTCATAGAACCTCAGAACGCGAACCACCAACACCTGTGCTGGGCTCGGGCCCGCGCACAGGTTCCGCGCGCGAGCGCACGGCTGACCCTGCGGACCCGCCATTCGAGGGCGACCATCCCGCTGTGCCCCGTGCGGCATGCCGGGCACGCCGCATATGCGCGAGACAGGCGCGCGGCCTAGCGGCGCTGCCCGAACATCATCTGCCGTGCCAGCGCGGTCTTAACCGGCGGCACGAATTCGAGCGCGGTCAGCGCGAGTCCGCGCAGCGTAGCGAGGGCGGGCAAGTTCACCGTGAAGAGGCGCGCCAGCGTATCGGTTGAGCGGATCGTCAGGCGCCGGTCGAGCGAACGGCGCTGTGCGAACGCGGCCAACGCGAGCGGCGTCGCACCGTGCAGCGAGAGCGCGTCGGCGAGCGCATGTGCGTCGCGCAGTCCCAGATTCAGCCCCTGGCCTGCCACCGGATGCAGCGTCTGGGCCGCGTTGCCGATCGCCACGATCCGTCCCTTGACCAGCGTATCGAGCGCGTTCAGGCCGAGCGGAAACGCCGCGCGACCTTTGATCTGCGTAAAGCGTCCCATCCGGTCGCCAAACGCCGTGCCGAGTTCGCGCAGGAACGCATCGTCGGGCAATTGGGCATGGCGTGCCGCCTCGTCCGGCGAGCAGCACCAGACCAGCGCGTAGTCCGCGTCACGCTTGCCACCCGTGGGCAGCAGCGCAATCGGCCCTTGTTCCGTAAAACGCTCCCATGCGACATGTGGCCGCGGGGCCGACACGGTGACGGTCCCCACCAGCGCGGTTTGTCCGTAGTCGCGCGTGCCGCCCGCGCTGCTGCTTTTCTGCTGCTCATGGAACAGCCCGCCTTCGGCGTTCACCAGAATGCGGGTGCGCAGATTGCGCGGGCCTTGTGCGGTTTCGACCGGCAGCGTCACACCGTCGTGTTCCTGAACTGGCCCTTGCGCCGAGGTGGACTGGAACCAGTGCACGGAAGTTGGCCGCACGGCCTCGGCGAGCGCCTGCACGATCGAGCCGTAGCGCAGCACATAGCCGAGCGCGGGCAGGCCGTGCTCGGTGTGGTCGATCAGCGTGCGGCCAAAATGCCCGCGCTGCGACACGTGGATGCGGTGAATCGCGGTGGCGTCCGTCGGCCAACGCAGCGGCTCCAGAATCATCCGGCTGCCTTGCGAGACGGCTATCGCGCGCGGATCGCCGAGCGCGTCTTCCGGCTTGCGCGCGTCGATCAGGGCAATCGATAGCCGCTGGGTCGCGCTGCGCCGCGCGAGCCAGCCGGCCAGCGCCAGTCCCACCGGCCCGGCGCCGACGATTGTCACGTCGAAGTCGAACGGCGCGTCAGGCGTATCAGACGCATCGGGCGAGCTTGGCTGCGGCGTGCCGGCCGGTTTAGGAACGTCGGTCATGGGCTATCGGTTCCGTCTCTTCACGCCTCGCGCACGGCGCCGGCCGCGGCGAGCGCTTCCTGCATCAGTGCTTCGATTTCGTCGGCTTTGACCGGCACGCCACGCGTAAGCAGCTCGCAACCGTCCGGCGTCACGACAGCGTCGTCCTCGATACGGATGCCGATATTCCAGTACTTCTCAGGGACGTTT
>Ga0116109_1000048_pt1 | contig 33907 bp, 27 predicted proteins | sample June2015DPH_8_10_2_FD_89718 | JGI IMG/M metagenome (GOLD analysis project Ga0116109, IMG submission 89718) | Peatland microbial communities from SPRUCE experiment site at the Marcell Experimental Forest, Minnesota, USA - June2015DPH_8_10 | ecosystem: Environmental > Terrestrial > Soil > Wetlands... | reverse complement strand
TGGTACATGCCGGCTTCGCCCTTGGCGAGCACCTGGGTGTCGATGTCGGTGGCGAGTACCGTGGCCTGGCGCGCAGCGCTGTCGCCGAGCGCTTCGATCAGCGTCATCGCGATCGAATACGGCTCTTCGCCGGTCGATGCCGCCGAGCACCACACCGATACCGGCTGCTGCCGTTTCGCGACGAACTCCGCGAGAATCGGAAAGTGGTGTGCCTCGCGAAAGAACGCGGTCAGGTTGGTGGTCAGCGCGTTGGTGAAGGCCTCCCACTCGGCCGGATCGTTTTCCGACTCGAGCAGGTCGAGGTATTCGCGGAAGCTGTCGAGGCCGCGTGCACGCAGACGCCGCGCGAGCCGGCTATATGCCATGTCGCGCTTATGGTCCGACAGCGAGATGCCGGCGCCGCGGTGGATCAGGTCGCGAATGCGAGCAAAGTCCGCCGAAGTGAATTCGAAATCACGCCCCTGGTCGCCGGCTTTAGCCGGTTCCGTCTTGTCGGGACGAAGCTGTGCGCGCGTTGCCGTCATGAGGTTTCCTGCCTGCGATACGAAGCGTCCCCAGCAGCGACTTGCATCGCGGGGTCGCGCCTGCCCGCGAATTCTGCCAACTGAGTGTCCCACCGGCCGGCGGCACGAAGCACGCCTTGTGAGCGTCCTTCAATCAATCGCCCACGGGGCGAGGTGCCGAAAGCCTGCATAGTTGCGTGCCATTCCTTAAAACGTTTCCCAGTCCGCGTCGGAGCCTGCGGCGGACGCGCCTGCTGCGGCTGGCCGTACCGCCGGTTCGGCGGCGCCGGTCGACTTCCTGGATTTGAGCACCGGCTCGGTACGCGCTGGTGCAGCCGTGCGTGCAGCGTCCGGCTTCGGCGCAGCCGGTACCGGTGACTGCGGCGCGGCATGAGCCACAGCCGGTGAAGCTGCATGAGCCGGCGTGGCTGCCGCTTTCGGTGCCGCCGCAGCCTGCGCGCGCGGCGCGGTCTTGCTGCGTGCTGCAGGCGCGCTGCTGCGCGCTGAAGACGCCGCACGCTGCCCACCTTCCACCCGCCAGCCGCCCACCACGGTCTGCAACTGGCGCGTCTGCTCTTCGAGCGAAGCCGCCGCTGCGGCCGCTTCTTCGACGAGCGCCGCATTCTGCTGGGTGACTTCGTCCATCTGCACCACAGCGCGGTTGACCTGTTCGATGCCGGTCGACTGCTCTTCGGAGGCGGCGCTGATTTCGCCCATGATGTCGGTCACGCGGCGCACGGCCTGGACGATCTCTTCCATGGTCGTGCCTGCCCGGCCTACCAGCACCGAGCCGCTTTGCACCTTGTCCACCGAGTCGCCGATCAGATCCTTGATTTCCTTCGCCGCACTGGCGCTGCGCTGCGCGAGACTGCGCACTTCGCCGGCCACCACGGCAAAGCCGCGGCCCTGTTCGCCGGCGCGTGCGGCTTCCACTGCCGCGTTCAACGCGAGGATGTTGGTCTGGAATGCGATGCCTTCGATCACGCCGATGATGTCCACCACCTTGTTCGAACTCGTGGCGATGTCCTGCATCGTGTGCACGACTTGCCCCACCACGTCGCCGCCGCGCGTCGCGATGTCCGACGCGTTGACCGCGAGCTGGCTCGCCTGGCGCGCGTTCTCGGCGTTCTGCCGCACGGTGCCGGTCAGTTGTTCCATGCTCGAGGCGGTCTGCTGCAGCGAAGCGGCCTGCTGCTCGGTACGCTGCGACAGATCGGTATTGCCCATCGAGATCTCGCGCGCACCGGTGTCGATCGATCCAGTGCTGCTGTGCACCGCCTTCACCATTGTCGAGAGGCTGTCCTGCATCTGCTTGATGCTGCGGAAAAGGCGCCCAATCTCGTTGGTGCTGAACACGTTCACCGGGTGCGTCAGGTCGCCTGCGGCGATCCGCTCGAAGCATTCGGTCGCGTCGTTGAGCGGCTGCACGATCAGGCCGCGCAGCGCAAAGCGGAACAACACCACCAGTAACAGCGCAAGCAGACCCACCGCGACGATCAGCGAGGTCATGAGCGTGACGTTCGACTGCGCCGCCGTCTGCTGATCGGCTGCGAGTTGCAGCAGGGCCTTCACGACCGCCGAGGCGGATGCGTCGTAAGCAATGAAGAGCGGGCTGATCTTCGTGTCCGCAATCGCGTGAAAGGCCGCCTGATCGCCTGCACGCAGCGCCGCAAACTCGGGATCGACGCCGTCGTGCATCACGGTCGCGCGGCGCGCCTGCAGGTCATCGAGCAGGGACTGGTCGATGCCGGTCTTCGGTGCATCGACAAACGTTTGCCAGCTCTCGTTGCCCTTGGCGAGCAGTTCCTGCGCCCGATCCAGCACGGTCTTCGCTTCGTCGGCATTGCCGGCAGCGATGAGCGTGTTGTACCGGTCGACCGCGAGGCGCGAGCGCAACAGATAGCCCGACGCATCGTCGAGCGCATGAAGGGCCACCAGATCGCCGCGTGCAATGCCGTCAAGAGACTGGCTCGCGCGGTTCAGCGCGGTGAGGCCGAGCGCGCCGACCACGATCGTCAGCGCAACCAGAACGACCCCGACCATGGTCAGCGACGTGCGAATCGACCACCTGCTTAACATCTTGATGCTCCCTGTTGTCCGGTCATATGCACGCTCGCGGCCCTTAGCCGCCGAGCGATTCGATCAACGCCATTTCGCGGCTGGTCATCAGCTTTTCGATGTCCATCAGGATCAGCATGCGGCCGTCGACCGTGCCGAGACCCGTCAGGTACTCGGTGGTGAGCGTCGCGCCGAACTCCGGCGCCGGCATGATCTGGTCCATCTGCAAGGTCAGCACGTCCGACACGCCGTCCACCACCATCCCGACCACGCGATGCGCGACGTTCAGGATGATCACGACGGTCTGATGGTCGTACTCGACCCGGCCCAGATGAAACTTGATGCGCATGTCGACGATCGGCACGATGATGCCGCGCAGATTGATCACGCCCTTGATGAAATCCGGTGCGTTGGCGATGCGCGTCACGCTGTCGTAGCCGCGAATTTCCTGCACCTTGAGAATGTCGATGCCGTACTCTTCCGCGCCAAGCGTGAAGACGAGAAATTCCTGACCGCCGGCGTCTGCCTGCAGCGCGTCGCGGCGGCCATGCGTACCGCTCGCGTTGGCGACGCTCGAATTGTTGGATTGGACTTCTGCCACGTTAGCCCCCAAACGGTTGGGATGAAATGAGTTAAGTAAAAAGTTGCTCGAGGGTTACGCGAGACTCATTGCGCCATGCGCATTGCGTGTCTCGCGGTTCAATGCCGCCACGTCCACGATCAGCGCGACACTGCCGTCGCCGAGAATGGTCGCGGCGGAAATGCCGTGCACCTTGCGGTAATTCGTTTCCAGATTCTTCACGACCACCTGTTGCTGGCCGACCAGTTCGTCGATCAGCATGGCAAAGCGCCGTCCTTCGGTCTGCATGATGGTGACGATGCCCTGGGTCGGCTCCGACTTGGCGTCCTCCACCGAGAACACTTCATGCAGCGCGACGAGCGGCAGGTATTCGCCGCGCACGCGCACCACCCGTTCGCCGTTGGCCACCGTGTAGATGTCCTCGGCTTGCGGCTGCAGCGACTCCATCACGAAGTTCAGCGGCAGAATGAAGATTTCGTTGCCGACCTTCACCGACATGCCGTCCAGAATCGCCAGCGTGAGCGGCAACACGATGCGTGTGGTGCTGCCTTTGCCTGCCTGCGAACTGATTTCGACGTGACCGCCCATCGACTGGATGTTGCGCTTCACCACATCCATGCCGACGCCGCGGCCCGACACGTCGGTCACCTGCTCGGCGGTCGAGAAACCCGGCAGGAAGATCAGGTTCCAGACCTCGTCATCGGTCATGCTTTCGCTGACCTGCATGCCCTGCTTGGCGGCCTTCGCGAGAATCTTGTCGCGGCGCAGGCCGGCCCCGTCGTCGCTCACTTCGATCACGATGTTGCCGCCGTGGTGCGCGGCCGACAGCACCAGCTGGCCGGTCGTATCCTTGCCCGCGGCGCGCCGTGCTTCCATCGTTTCGATACCGTGATCGAGGCTGTTGCGCACGAGGTGGGTGAGCGGATCGATGATCCGCTCGATGAGGCTCTTGTCGAGTTCGGTCGCCTGACCGAAGGTGACGAGTTCGACCTCCTTGCCAAGCTTCGCCGCCAGATCGCGCACGAGACGCGGGAAGCGGCTGAAGACGTAATCCATCGGCATCATGCGGATCGACATCACCGCTTCCTGCAGATCGCGGGCATTGCGCTCCAGTTGCGCCATGCCGTTGAACAACCGGTCGTGCAAAGCCGGATCGAAGGTGCTGGTGGTCTCGGCCAGCATCGCCTGTGTGATCACCAGTTCGCCGACCAGGTTGATCAGCTGGTCTACTTTCTCGACGCCCACCCGGATCGAACTGCCTTCGGCCGCGGCGGCAGCAGCCGGACGCGCCTTGCGGTCGTTCTCGGCGCCAGCCGAAGCTGCGGCCGGTGCCGCTGCAGGCGCCGGTGCAACTGCAGCCGGTGCTGACGCCGGCGTCGGAGCCGGTGCAACCTGCGGCGCCGGTGCACTGAACAGCTCGTGCGTCGGCGCGACCGCGCTTGCCTGCGGCGCGGCAGCCGGCGCGGACGCCGGTGCCGGTGCAGGCGCCGGTGAGTGCTCCGCAGTGGCAGGCGTTCCAGGTTCGCCTTCCTGCGATTCATCCACCGGTGCTGTGCCGCGGCCGATCGAGATCTGACTGTCGTCGATCACGAAACAGCACACGGCGATAATGTCGTCGGACGTGACATCGGTCTGCAGCCACAGCGTCAGATCCCCGCCTGCCTTGACCTGCCCAACGATATGCCCCAGGTTGCCGAGCTCTTCGGCCAGCAGTTCCTGGTCCTTCTCACCTACACCCCGTAGCGTGATTTTCAGATGCGGGCCGCCGTCTGCGCTTGCGGTCCCGTTTGTTCCTGCCGTTCCTGCTATTGTTGCGCCGGTCTGTGCCGGTTCGTTGCCTGATAGTTCGCCAGCGGCCTCGACGGCCTGTTGAACGACGTGCTCGGGCGCATGGCCGTCAGGGACAGCGGCCGGCGCGGGCGTGCTCGCTGCGACCGGAGCTGGCGCTGCGGCAGTCGCTTGTCCCAGGCTTTCCTTATAGAGCTGGTCAAGCTTCGCGCAAATCGCCTTCGCCACCGCCGCATCGGGTTCGGCGCTCGCGCGATAGTCCGCGAGCTGGCCGGACAGCACGTCCTTGGTTTCGAGGAACGTATCGATCATGTCCTTGCGCAGCACGAGTTCGTTATTGCGCGCGCGATCGAGCAGTGATTCCAGAATGTGGGTCGTTTCGGTCAGTGCGGTGAAACCGAAGGTCGCCGCGCCGCCCTTGATCGAATGTGCCGCGCGGAAAATGGCCGCGAGGTCTTCCGGGTCGGGATGGCCGATGTCCAGATTGAGCAGCAATTGCTCCATCTGCGCGAGCAGTTCGTCCGCTTCATCGAAGAACGTCTGATAGAACTGAGTGATGTCGAGTGTCATGCCTGGGTCACCGCGAGAGATCCTGTCTAGGCTTTGGCTACCGTGCCGCTTCTATAAATGGTGGATGAGCTCAGGCGTCGCCTGACTCGGCTAGCGCCGCGACCAGTTCGGTGAGCATGTCGGGGTCGAGCGGTTTTTCAATCCAGCCGGTCGCCCCCGCCGCTCGCGCCGCCGCCTTGAAAGGTTCGCCCGATTCCGTCGTGAGGACGAGGATCGGCGTCACCTGGTAAGCCGGGTTGCCGCGCAGTGCCGCGATCAGATCAAGGCCGGTCTTGCCCGGCATATGCTGGTCCGTCAGCACGAGGTCATAGGGCGTCGCAAGCGCGTTCTCCAAGCCTTCTTCGCCGTCGGCCGCGAGCGTCACCTGATAGCCGGCCGTCGTCAGCGTGACGGAGAGAATCTGCCGCATCGCTGCCGAGTCGTCGATTGCCAGAATGTGCCTGATCATTAAAACCTCGCTGCGCTCACTATGGATCGCCCGACTGCGCGCCGCATGAGCGGCTACGCGGGTCAGGCCATCATGTCCTTCACTTCGGCGCCACGCTGGGCGCCTTTGGAGCAACCGTCACCGGTTGCGTAATTTGTTGCAGCAGCGGTTGTTGTGCTGAACCCGCTGCGTCGTCCGACAAGGTGGTCGAGGTCGAGTCGTCGTGCATCATCGCGTCCTCCGACTTCTTGTTGAGGACGAGAATGCTGATACGGCGATTCTCGGGATCGAGCGGATCGGTCTTGTTCAGGTTCTGCGTCGACGCCATGCCGATCACACGCATCACCTTCGGTTCGTCCATACCGCCCGCAATCAGCTCGCGGCGCGATGCGTTCGCGCGGTCTGCCGACAACTCCCAGTTGCTATAACCCTTTTCGCCGCCGGCGTACTGCACGGCGTCGGTGTGACCCTGCACGATGATGCGGTTCGGCACTTCGTTCAGCGTGTGGCCGATCTCGCGCAGGATGTCGCGCATATACGGCTGAACCTCGTCGCTGGCGGTGTCGAACATCGGACGTTTCTGCGAGTCCACGATCTCGATACGCAGACCCGTCAACGTCGAATCGATGCGGATCTGCTGCTTGAACTGGCGCAGGATCGGGTTCGCTTCGATCGCGGCCATCAGCTTGATCTGCAGATCGTGCAGGCGAACCTGTTCCTGACGCTCGAGCTCACCTTGCATCTGCTTCACGGCGTCTTCATCGTTGCGCGCGGCGGTGCGCTCGGCGCGAGTTATCGAACCGTCGGTCTGACGCGTGATGCCCTGCTGATCCGTCGAGATATCGCGTCCACCGCCCTTCAGGATGCTCGAATCCTCTGCGCTACGGTCGCCGCCCCACAAGGTGATCTTCAACGGCTGGTTGAAGTAGTCCGCAATGCCGCGCAACTGCACGGTGGTCGCCGAACTGAGCAGCCACATCAGCAGGAAGAACGCCATCATCGCGGTCATGAAGTCCGCGTACGCGAGCTTCCACGCTCCGCCGTGATGGCCCGCCTTCTTCGGCGCGGCGCGCTTGACGACAATCGCGCGGTCTTTGTCCTTGCTCATTGATCCGTTCCCTGGCCCGCGCGGTTACTTGGCTTTCACCCGGCGCACGTGCTCTTCCAGCTCGCTGAACGACGGGCGTTCAGTCGAGAAGAGCACCTTGCGGCCGAATTCGACGGCGATCGCCGGCGCATAGCCGTTCAGGCTCGCGAGGATCGTCACCTTGATGCACTGGAACATCTTGGTCGACTCGGCGACGCGCTGTTCCGCGACGCTCGAGAGCGGCCCGATCAGACCATACGAAAGCAGAATGCCGAGGAAGGTGCCGACCAACGCCTGGGCGATCATCTCGCCGAGCACGGCTGGCGGCTTGTCGGCAGAGGCCATGGTGTGCACCACGCCCATCACTGCCGCGACGATCCCGAACGCCGGCATCGCGTCGCCGACCTTGGCGAGCGCATGCGCCGGCGCTTCGCCCTCGGCGTGATGGGTTTCGATTTCCTCATCCATCAGGCTTTCGATTTCGAAGGCATTCATGTTGCCGCCGACCATCAGACGCAGGTAGTCGGTCAGAAACTCGATGATGTGCTTGTCGGCAAGGATCTTCGGATACTGCGTGAAGATCGGACTTTTCGACGGGTCATCGATATCTGCTTCGAGCGTCAGCGTGCCTTCCTTGCGCGCCTTCGCCAGCAAAACGTACAGGAGCGCCATCAGCTCCATATAGACGTCCTTGTTGTATTTGGAGCCCTTAAACAGGGTCGGAAGCACGCCCAAGGTCGCCTTGATGGTTTTCATCCCGTTACCGAGAACGAACGCGCCGACGCCGGCGCCCCCGATCATCAGCAATTCGACTGGCTGAAGCAGCGCGCCCAAATGACCGCCTTCCAGCGCATAACCGCCGAAAACGGACAACAGCGTCACGAGTGTTCCCACAAAAATCAGCACAGCCGAGCCCTCACAAGAAAGCGACGGAGACCGTCGTTAAACTGGTTTACGGCAACGGAGCGGAAAACTTTGGTGGAAAAGCGAGTCGGAGAGCCCGTGTAAACCACAGGCACGCGGCACGGGTCCGCCGCGGGGGCGCGCAGTCTGCGACGCAAGCGGGGCGGGGCGTGCCCGCGCCGCGGCTCAAAGCTCCAGTTCGGCGAGCTGACTCGCACGCACCTTCGCTTCGGCAAGCTTCTTCGTCTTACCTGCGCGGGACGGCGGTTGGCACAATCCACAGACGAATCCGCGCTGCGGATCGTGCGCATGCGCAACGAAATGGCCACCGCAGCGGCAGCAGGGCGTCATTTGCAGCATCCCGGAGTCGAAAAAGCGCACCAGCGTCCACGCTCGGGTCAGACTGAGCACGGGCTCGTCGTCGTGCAGCTTGACGTGTTCCTGGTAGAGCCGGTAGCTCTTCACGATCGACTGGATCGTCTCGCAGCCGCCGTGGTCCGCCATGAAGCGGTAAATGTTATAAAACAGCGACGAATGAAAGTTCGGCTGCCAGGTCATGAACCAGTCCGTCGAGAACGGCAGCATGCCCTTGGGCGGCGAGACCCCTTTCAGTTCCTTGTAAAGCTTGATCAGCCGGTCGCGCGACAGGCTGGTCTCAGCCTCGAGCAGTTGCAAACGCGCGCCGAGTTCAATCAGTTCGATCGCCAGGGTGATTTCCCTGACTTCGAGAATTACGCTTTTAGTGGCCATCCGCTCCGCTTCCCGCATCCCTCGCATTGCTGGTTGGCATTGCTGCCTTGGAGTGCCGGCATCAGCCGATCTGCTCGACGGGCTGGCTGGCCATCAGGATCGCGGAATGCGCTTGAGAAACGGCGCTGGTCTTGCCCTTGTCCGCAAGCGTGGACAGGACAGCGTGGTCGTCAAAGCGGAAGCGGCATAGAACCTGGCTGGATGCGGCCAGTTTGACGGTCTGCGCCAGAGACAGATTGGCGATAACGTCGGCCAACTGGTCCGAAATGCCCATGCGAAACATCCCCATGGGCTTGTCTTCACGCAGCAGACGCTGAGCGAGCAGGAGATAAGAAAGATTCACTTCTCTTATCTCATTGAGCATTTCACTTGTGGTGCTCATGATTCCCCCGGGTCGATCTGGCTGGTCAGGCCGTTACGGAAACGTTTGCTCGATCGCGCGCACTACATCACACGAACGGCCTCGTTTATGGTCTTGGCAGCATTGTGGCCAAAGGGAAAGCGAACGGAAATCGGACAGACACCCTATATGAATGACGGATTCATCCATAAATGATGTAGGAATTTCCCCTACAAATGGGCCATTCGAAAGAAAGGTGAAAGGTCAGGCGGGATTTGGGGATCGATCGGTGCGTAAATTCAACGCATTTCACGCACCGTCACCGGTGAGGTCGGATTATAGATGTTTTTCACACTATGACAACACGCGCTTGCCAGGCGTTGGGCATTGCATCTGCCGCCCGGGCCGGCGCGTGGCTGCGGCACGCGTCTTGCTCAACGGTGACATGCGAATGGTATGCTGGCGCTTAAAACGGCTGCCGGGATGGCCCGGCGACCTGTAACGCATCATGTTTCGCGCTGTAACAACATTAAGTGTTTGAAAAACAACTCGAATTGCGTCGGCCGATCCCGATAATGGCCTTAAGGGATAACCCGATGCAGTGCCGGGTTGCCTGTGGGCGGCGGCCTGACCGCGCCCGACCGTCCGTAAGGCATTCGCGCCTCGCTCGATCCCGAGCGCCGTTGTGCGAAGCCGCTAACGCAACTACGTTGCAAGGGACCGAGGTAAGTGCTGTGCACCAACTCTGGTCGACATAGGAGAGTACGCATGCGAATCGCACAAATTGCGCCCTTATACGAAGCTGTTCCGCCAAAATTCTACGGCGGCACCGAGCGCGTCGTGTCCTACCTGACCGAGGCTCTGGTCGACCTCGGCCACGATGTGACGCTATTTGCGAGCGGCGATTCGGTCACCTCCGCCAAGCTGGAAGCGGCTTGGCCGCGCGCGCTGCGCCTCGACCCGACGGTGCGCGACGCGATGGCGCCGCACGTCCTGCTGATGGAACGGGTGCGCAGCATCGCCCACGAGTTCGACGTGCTGCACTTCCACCTCGACTATCTGCCGTTCCCGCTGTTTTCGTCGATGGACACGCCGTTCGTCACGACGCTGCATGGCCGTCTGGACCTGCCCGAGCTGCAACCGATTTTCGACACGTTCTCGCAAGCGCCGGTGGTGTCGATCTCCGATTCGCAGCGCCTGCCGCTCAAGCAGGCGAACTGGCTCAACACCATTTACCACGGACTGCCCGAACAGTTGCTCACCCCGCAGCCGCACAAGAAGCCCGAATATCTAGCGTTCCTCGGCCGTATCTGTCCGGAGAAGCGCGTCGATACAGCCATCAAGATCGCCGCCCAAAGCGGTCTGCCGCTGAAGATCGCCGCCAAGGTGGACAAGGTCGACCAGGAGTACTTCAAGACAGAAATCGAGCCGCTGCTGTCGCAGGCGCACGTCGAATTCGTCGGCGAGATCAACGAGGCGCAGAAGCCGGAGTTCCTGTCGGGCGCCAAGGCGCTGCTGTTTCCAATCGATTGGTCGGAGCCGTTCGGGCTGGTGATGATCGAATCGATGGCGTGTGGCACGCCGGTGATCGCCTTTAATCGGGGCTCGGTGCCCGAGGTGATCGATCACGGCGTAACGGGCTTCGTCGTTGAGGACGTGCAAGGCGCAGTGGCCGCCCTGCAGCGGCTCGACCAACTCTCGCGCACGGAGATCCGCGCGCAGTTCGAACGCCGCTTTAGCGCGAAGACCATGGCGCAGAACTATCTGGATGGCTATACCGCGCTTATCGAGGCTGAACGCCGCCCGATGTTGCGCCGTGTCGCCGTAGGCTGAACGATCTCTATCCAGGGTATTACGCGTAAAAACCCTATGTGAATCGTTTGCGCGAGCTGAGCCGCATCGATACGCCGCGCATCCTGTAAAAAGCCGCCTGTGAAAGGCGGCTTTTTTTACAGGCAAATTCCGCCACAAATTCGATACATATTACATATCGAATAAGCGTTCCGAATACCATCGACCTTCAAGAAGCTTTCACCGCAAAAATTCTCTGCAACGACTAAACCTGCTCGATCAGAAAACGCTCGCGGTTCTTACCCGCAATCCATTTGGGCGGCTTGCCGCGCCCGCTCCACGTGTTGCCCGACTTCGGATCCTGATACTTCGGCGGCAATGGCGCCTTCTTGGGCGGGCGCCCGCGCCGTGCCGCGACGGCGAAGCCCAGGTCCTGGGCCGTCAAGCCGTACTCGGCGATCTTGCCGCGGATCTCCTCGATTACATTGCCGAGTTCGGTACGTCGTGCGTCGTCCGCCTGAGCCTGCAATCTGGCGATCTGCGCCTTGAGTTCTGCATATTGCGACATTTCCCTTCTCCCTTTTTGTAGAACGCATTGTTTTGGAGACTAGCCGCAATTAACGAATTTCGCAATGGACAGTAATACTCACAATTCCAGATATCGTCTGATAATTTTATTGGTGGATGAATCGTTAAATGTATCTGTGCTTTATCGCGAAATAATCCCGTCCGCAAACCACCACATTGACAATTCTTGACACCTGATTCGACGATATTTGCCTAGAATTTCGCGCTCGGAGGTGTTCATCTGAATACCCATGTACCGCCGTCAGCAAGTCAAACTTTTTAGGATTCCATATCATGCAGTTGTCAAAGCGCCTCGCTGCCGAGTTGTTCGGCACCTTCTGGCTCGTCCTTGGGGGCTGCGGCAGCGCCGTCCTCGCCGCAAATTTCGCTGGCCCGGTACACGGGCTGGGGATCGGTTTTGTGGGCGTTTCGTTCGCCTTCGGCCTGACGGTCCTGACCATGGCGTATGCCATCGGCCACATCTCGGGCTGCCACCTGAACCCGGCGGTGAGCGTCGGCTTGACCGTGGCCGGCCGGTTCCCGGCGCGCGATCTCGTGCCGTACATCGTCGCGCAGGTGGTCGGCGCAGTACTCGGCGCCTTCGTGCTATCCCTGATCGCGAGCGGCAAGCCGGGCTTCGACCTCGTAGCAAGCGGCTTCGCCAGCAACGGCTACGGCGACCGCTCACCGGGCCACTACTCGCTGATGGCCGCGTTCATCTGCGAAGTGGTAATGACCGCCTTCTTCCTGTTCGTGATTCTCGGCTCAACCGACAAACGCGCGCCGGCAGGCTTCGCGCCTATCGCCATCGGCCTGTGCCTGACGCTGATCCACCTGATCTCGATTCCGGTCACGAACACCTCGGTCAATCCGGCACGTTCGACGGGTCCGGCATTGTTCGTCGGCGGCGCGGCCGTTGACCAGCTCTGGCTGTTCTGGGTTGCGCCGATCCTCGGTGCAGTCATTGCCGGTTTCGTCTACCCGGTCATCGCGGAAAGCCGCGCAACGGGAAGCCAACGCGCTGCGCTCGCTGACTGACGTACTAGCGGGACGGCAAATCTTCAGAGCGGGCGCTGCGGCGCCCGCTTTTCTTTTGGGTGCCGCCGATCCGCAGCAAGCCATGGAGCCGCTGCTAGAATCGTCCGACTTTCACACGGCTCGCAAAAGAGGCTTCCGATGAACCGTTCCCGCCGATTCCTGCATGGCGTCGCATTCTGGCTTGCTGCTTCGTGCGGCGGGGCGCTGCTGCCCGCTTCGGTGCATGCAGCCGGCACTCCGGTGGCCGACCACCCCGTTGAAACACTGGTGTTCGTGCGTCACGGCGAGAAGCCGGCGCAAGGCTTCGGCCAGCTCAGTTGCCAGGGCCTTAACCGCTCGCTGGCGCTGCCTGCGGTGATTGCCGCCAAGTTCGGCAAGCCCGACGCGATCTTCGCGCCCGACCCGGGACAACAGAAGGACGACAGCGGACATCCTTACTATTACGTCCGGCCGCTGGCGACCATCGAACCCACGGCGATTCAATTCCAGATGCCTGTGCTGACGCCTTATGGCTTTGCGCAGATCGACAAGCTGAGCAACGCGCTGGTCGACCCCGCGTATCGGAATAAGCTGGTGGTGGTGGCATGGGAGCATAAGCTCATCGAGAAACTGGTGCGCCAGATCGTGAGCGCCCATGGCGGCAACGCCGGCGATGTTCCGAAGTGGCACAGCGACGATTTCGACAGCGTCTATATCGTCAAGCTCGACTGGCAAGGCAACACGCCGCATGCGACGTTCCAGCATAGCCAGGAGGGACTGAACGGCCGGTCCGCGGATTGCCCGTGCGCAGCGCTGCCGGCCGCCGCGGCGTCAGGCGCGGCGCCTTGATGTCATAGGCGCCTTATGACGCCAGTTCGTTGTCCAGGGCGAACAGCTTGCGCAAATGATGCGCGACGCCTGCTTCGAAGTTGTTGCCGATGCGCGGCACATTCGGCAGGCGCGCAATGAGGTCCGGATTGGCGTTGTTCATCATGAACGGATGGCCGGCGGTTTCGAGCAGGTCGATGTCGTTCATGTTGTCGCCAAACGCGACGCAGCGCGCGGCCTCCGCGCCGAGGCGCTCGAGCACAAACTTTAGCGCGCGTCCCTTCGACACGTTCGATGTCATGACCTCGAGACAATCCGGCAGCGAGTAGGTGACGTACAACGCGTCGCCGAACTCGCGTTGCAGATTCGCCGCGACCGTCGCGAGGTCGGCCGGTTCGCCGATGTACAGCGCCTTTGCGATGCCGGCGCCATCGTGCCGCTGCAGGTCGGTCACGGCATAGCTGAAGCCCGAATCCTGATGCAGACGTAGCAGCTCCGGCGCGTCGCGATCAATCAGCCATTCCTGATCGGCAAACAGATTCACGATCACCCGGCCGTGTGCACCGGCAATCTCCGGCCGCACGAGGCGGTGCACGGCAGCGGGCGGCAGATCGTCCGCGTAAATCCTCGTGTCGTCGGGGGCATGCACGCGCGCGCCGTTTGACGTGATCAGGTACGGACGGATGCCCAATAGATCGCGAATGCCCGCCGCGTCCTGGTAGTGGCGGCCGGTGGCGATGACGAAGTGCAGCCCCTCCGCTTCCAGTCGGCGCACCGTCGCGACGGTGAACGGATCAAGCTGATGATCGCCATTGAGCAGGGTGCCGTCGAGATCTGTGGCGATGACTTTGTACATGGTGTGCGCAACCGGGCGGCGTCAAAGACGCCATTTTAGCGTTGCTTTCGAGGCTTTCGACGCCTCGGCCAGATTAGCTGGCCGCCTCCATCTGATCAGGCAGCCGCACCCACCTCATTCGCCGGGCGCTGATGCCAGATTAGCTGGACGCTCCGCCGGATTAGCTGGACGCCTCCGCCGGATTAGCTGAACGCCTCCGCAGGATTAGCTGAACGCCTCCGCAGGATTAGCTGAACGCCTCCGCCGGATTAGCTGAACTCCTCCGCCGGATTGGCCGGTCGCTTCCGCCGGACTAGCCGAGCGCTTCCGCCGGGTTAGCCGCCCATTTCCGCCCGCTTATCCGGGCGCTTTCGCCGGATCAGCCTGCCGCACTAGCCCCGATTCGTGCGGCTTCGTGCTGTGCCAATTGCAGAGCACCGTGCGCGGAATCGGCCAGCGGTACACGCAAGCGCGCCTGATAACGCTGCGTTACGTAGGCGCGCAGCGGTGCGCCGAGTCCACCGCACAGGGCAACCGGCAGCACGCCTGACGGGTCTAAAGCGGCGATCATCTTGCCGATTTCCTCGCCCGCTTCGGCCAGGAGGTGCGCGGCGAACGGATGGCCGGCATGGGCGAGCACAATCGGCGCCAGGCTCGCGTAGCCAGTCTGATTAGTTGTGCACAGCCAGACGACCAGGCTATCACGGTCCTGCGCCCCAACCCGTTCGAGCAGAGCCTGCGCGAACTCGTCCAGCGGGACGCGGCCGTCAAGCGCCTGCTGCGCGTGAACGATTGCACGCAAGCCGAGCCAGGCGCCGCTTGCTTCGTCACCCGAGGGGAAACCAAAACCGCTGGCGATGCGGCATTCGCCCTCCCCGTCTGCTGCGGCCGCAACGCTGCCGGTGCCGAGCGCCACGATCACGCCGTGTGCGCCACCGTGCGCGCCCAGCAGCGTTGTATACGCATCGCTCTCCACGGCAAGCCCAGCCAGCTTCGGCGCCTGGGTCCGAAACGCGGCGAGCCAGTCGCGATTGTTGGCCCCGGCAAGCCCACAGCCGAGCACGCAACGCTCCCATTGCAGGGCGACGCAGGCCCGGCCGAACGCCTCGGCGCAGCCCGCCTGAATGGCCTGCCAGGCGCGCTCGACGCCAAGGCCGAGGCCAGACGGACCACTTGCCGCCTGGGCCAGTTCGCGGCCGTGCGCGTCGCCGAGCACCACGCGCGTGCCGGTGCCGCCGCCGTCGACGCCGATCAGAAAGAGGTCTGTATTCATTGAATGAGTGTCAGTGAAGAGTTGCTGCATAGCGTGGCAGGTCCGTTTCGATCCGGCAACTGGCCGAATGGCCTGGTTGCAGCGTGCGAGCGTTCCGATATGCTGGCAAAGCCCGGCCGAACCGGGATTTCGACACATGAGCAAGCAGGAGCCGGAACGTGACACAGCGATGCAATTGGGCAACGAGCGAAGCGCTCGCACACTACCACGACACCGAATGGGGCGTGCCTTCGCGCGACGATCAGCACCTCTTCGAAATGCTCGTGCTGGAGGGCGCACAAGCCGGCCTGTCGTGGTCGACGATCCTGAACAAGCGTATCGGCTACCGTCGGGCATTCGCTGACTTTGAGATCGACAAGGTGGCCCGCTTCACGCCGAAGCACGTCAATGCGCTGGTGCTCGACGAAGCCATCGTGCGTCATCGCGGCAAGATTGAGGCGGCGATCACCAATGCGCGCGCGGTGCAGCAGATCCAGGCCGAACACGGCTCGCTGGCGAATTTCGTCTGGTCCTTTGTCGATCAGACACCGATCCAGAACGACTGGGCCTCGTACCAGCACGCGCCAGCCTCGACCGAGATTTCAGATGCCCTCAGCAAAGGGCTCAAGCGCTACGGTTGCAAATTCGTCGGCACGACCATCTGCTACGCGTTCATGCAGGCCGTCGGCATGGTCAACGACCATCAGACTGATTGCGACTGCCACGCCCGCTGCGCGGCGCTCGGCAAAAAGGGGCGCAATAAGAAGGTGAGCTAAACGCGCGCGTCGGTAGGACAGCCCCCATATCCCGCCTGCCTTTGCCGAAGATCGGCCGACTGCAGGCCAAGCGCCGTTGTGTCAAAATTGCACGCCCATGCGGTGCCTCTAAGTTTTTACCGTTTTCGGTCGTTATAACAACTGAAGACGCGAACGTCGCCACACCGCATTTGCGACACATCGCCCGCTACGTAACGTACTGAACAACAAATGAATGACCGCTGCGCCCACAGCGCAGGGGGAACTACCATGAAAAGTCTGAACTTCCTGACGCATCAGGAGATATTCGACCGGGCCGTTAGCCATCTGGACGGCCAGGGGCGCGCCGCGCTTCTTCCTCGCGGCGGTGGCGCCTATCGGGGTTACTGCGGTGGCTGCCCGGTCGGCAGCTTCATCAAGCCGCGCGACTATATGACGGCGATGGAAGGCATTCCGGTACGCTATATCGGCAAGACGCCGGTGGAAGTGCCTGCCTATATGGATGTCGGGATCGCTGCGCTGAAAAAAGCGCTACTGCGCGCGCGCATCAATATTTACGATCCGGCCACGGTCGACTTGCTCAGTTGCCTGCAAAACGTGCATGACGTATTCGGCCCGTGGGAATGGCAGGAGCGACTGGTATCGATCGCCCGCCAGTTCGGAGTGTCCGCCGCACAGGTGAAAAACGCGGCCTGATCTCCTGACGGACGGGAAACCATCCTGATTGCGCCCCACAATGCAAAACGGCGATGCGGCTTCTTACGAAGCTCACACCGCCGTTCGGCTGTGCTTGAAAAGCGTGCTTAGTGCAGCTTTTTCGGCAGTTGCTGACTGCGCAGGCGCTTGTGCAGGCGCTTCACAGCAGCCGCTTTCTTACGCTTGCGAGCCGTCGTCGGCTTTTCGTACGATTGGCGTTCACGCAGTTCTGCGATCAGGCCGTTCTTTTCGATTGCGCGACGAAAGCGGCGGATCGCCACTTCGAACGGCTCGTTTTCCTTCAGAAGAATCGTCGTCATGTAATTCCTAACTAAATCGCTGGATACGGGTAATTGCGTGGCGGCATACCGCTCACGCGCCGGTCCTCCGGTCGCTTCGATTTCATGGCCAATAACAGGAAAACGTAACCATGCACGAAGCGAGAGGCAAGCGGCCACGGAGGGCCGGAAAAGAGAGGTGGGGAGTTCACCGCTTAACGCGGGCAGACGCACATCGCAAGCGCCGCGTCTGTTGCCGCCTCGCCCACCCAAGAGCAGACGAAACAGGCAAAGATCTCAATTCACTCACGATAATATCAGGAAAATAGCGTGCCTACCACCATTTTAGCCATTCCGCCAGGCACTTGCGTCATCCAGCAGGCGCATGTCCGAGCCGGCCAGCATCAGGTGGACAGCCGCAGCGGGGCTTTCAAGCTATTGCACTGAGGTTGCGCTGACAATCGGCGCCGTCATGCTGGGTCGTGCGATCAGCCATGCCAGTGCCGCGCTGGCGGGCGTGCTGCAGTGCTGGTCGGCCACGGTATTGAGCGCATCGAGGATCCGCGTGCCACGCCTGTTCAAGATACCTTCGACCCGGATGCCGCGCGCACTTCTGGTCAGATCGGCCGCCGAACGGTACTTGCCCGACAGAAAGCCACTCGCGAGGCTGTAGTAAACGACTGAGCTCAGATACTCGGACAGCACTACCGGTTCGAGGTCGGTCTCGTAGGCCCCACGGTCGTAAAGACGGTATTCGGGCTGGACGATCCGATATTCCGGCAGGCCTTGCTGCCGAGACACAGCCAGCGCCTCGTGGATGCCCGCGCCGCTGTAGTTCGACGTGCCGATAGTGCCGTGATGTTCCACGGTTCGTCAAACGGATTCCAGGAGCATACGTCGGGCGGCAAGCACGCGTGCGAAACGCCAGATCATTATTTTTCTCAAGTTTTCGCATGCACGTGCCGACATCCAGCATAGAGGCAGACAGCGCGTGCCTGCATCTGCCCTATCGAACATGACCTTCTTTTACTGACCAGTAAATTTCTCTTCTGGAGAGACTAATGCTCACCACTACCAGCAACGTAAATTCGCTGATCGCGCAGGAAAACCTGAACACTTCGGGGAGCGCCCTGACGACGGCAATCACGCGCCTCTCGTCGGGCAAGGCCATCAACAGCGCCGCAGACGATCCTGCCGGCCTCGCAATCTCCACGTCGCTGCAAACCGCGATCAACGGTCTGACGCAGGGCGTGTCGAACGCGAACGACGCCGTGTCGATGGTCGAGACGGCCAGCACGGGTCTGAGCCAGATCACGAGCAGCCTGCAAACCATCAGCCAACTCGCTGACGAAGCCGCGGGCGGCACGCTGTCGTCCAGCAACCAGGCGGCGCTGCAGCAGGAAGTCACGCAGCAGATCTCCGAAGTCAACCGACTCGCGTCGCAAACCACGTACAACGGCGTTAACCTGCTCAACGGCACGGCTGGCAACGTTTCGGTGCAGGTCGGTGCGGATGTCGGCCAGACCATCTCGATCAACCTGAGCCAGGGTGTCTCGGCAGCTTCGATCGGCAGTGGCGCGGTGTCGGCCGGCACCGTCGTGGGGTCGCTCAGCGGCCTCGACCTGAACGCGAATGGCACGGCAAACTCGACGGGCGGCACCGGCGCCATCACGCAAATCAACATCGTCGCGAACGGCACCGGCGGCTTTAGCTACACCAACCAGAACGACCAGGCCATCAGCAGTACCGCGGCCGCCACTCTGTTCTCGGTCACCGGCTCGGCGAACGGCATTTCGACCATCAGCCTCAACACCGGTGCCAGCGCCGCCACCAACGGCCTTCTTCTGAGCAACGAACTGACCTCGATCACCTCCGCCTACACTTCGTCGGCGGCGGCGGGGAAGGTGCTGGGCACTTTGTCGGGCCTCAACATCAACCCGACCACCGGCACGACTGCCTCGAGCGGCACGGCGAACGCCATCACGTCGATCACCGTCGAATCGAACGGCTCGGGCGGCTACGCGTTCTACGACCAGAACGGCGACCAACTCTCCAGCACGGCAGCAAAGGCCGTTTTCGTCACCAGCGGCGGGGCGGGCACCCTCACGTTCAACGGGAACGCCCCGACCAGCACGATCTACGGCAACACCACCGCTGCGGCAGGGGTCACGGGGGCCAACCCGACCGGCAACTCGCTGCAGCAGGTCAACTTCATGAACCAGCCGACCGCGATTGCCGACGTCAACGTCAGCACGACGGCAGGCGCGAACCTCGCGATTGAGTCAGTCAACAACGCACTGGGGACGATCAACAACATCCAGGCGTCGCTCGGCGCAGTGCAGAACCGCCTGACCGGCATCTCCACGTCGCAGCAGGCTGAGTCGACCGACCTGTCGAGCGCGCAGTCGCAGATCCTCGACGCGAACGTTGCACAGGAAACCGCCGACTTCAGTATGGCATCGGTGGAGCAGCAGGCCGGTATCTCGGTGCTCGCGCAAGCGAACGCTCAACCGCAGCAGGTGCTCTCGCTGCTGCAGAACCTGTAATCGGCCGTTATAGTCCGTAGTTTCGGGCGCGCCACGGGCAACCGGTACGGCGCGCCCTTGGCGTATTTTCATTCAGGTACGATTCGGGTCAAGCAATCGAGCGCAAGTACGGAGCCTTCCCATGTCAACCATCAGCGGCACAACCTCGTCCACCACCAGCACCAGTTCGTCCACCAGCGCCGCAGCGGCAGCCGCAGCCGCAGAGGCCGCCGCCGAGCAGGCGCTCAAGACGGCGTCCGCGTCGATCATCGGCGGGGCGACGGGCGACAGCACGCTGGACGTCCAGACGCTCGTTTCCGCGCTCGTCACATCGAAGGTCGCCGGGCAGACGGCGGGGCTGAGCACGGAAACGGCCACGGACAACTCGCAGATCTCCGCGCTAGGCACACTGATGTCTTCGCTCTCCGGTCTGCAGAGCGCGATTGAGCCGCTTTACGACGGCTCGATGCTCACGTCCTATACCGCCACCGCGAGCGGCTCCGGCATCACGGCCACAGCCGGCGTTGGCGCCGTGGCCGGCACGTATTCGCTCGACGTCACCCAGGTCGCAAGCGCGCAAAGCATCACATCGAGCGCGTTCTCGACGGGTGCCGCGGCGTCGCTCGGCTCAGGAGCGCTGACGATTTCGGTGGGTAGCAGTTCGATGACACTTAACGTCACTTCATCGAACGACAGCCTTAGCGAGATCGCCGCAGGCATCAATTCGGCCGACAATAATCCGGGCCTTACGGCCTCGGTGGTCACCGGCGCCAACGGCCAGTACCTTGTGCTAACCGCGAACTCTACCGGCGCGGCGAACACGATCAACATCTCGGCCACCTCGGCATCGAGCAGCGCGCTGCAGGGCCTCGCGTTCACGACGACGACGGGAGGCGACGACACGACGGACAGCACACCAGCATGGACTCAGACGTCGCCCGCGGCCGACGCCGAGTTCACCGTGAACGGCACCAGCGCGACCAGCGCGAGCAACGCGGTAACTGGCGTCATCAACGGCGTGACGCTAAACCTGACCTCCGCGGCAGTGGATAAGAGCGGGGACGGCGCCAACGCGCAGACACTCACCGTCGCCGCGGACACGTCGAGCGAAATCACCGACGTCAGCAACTTTGTGACTGCGTACAACTCGCTCGTCAGCACGGTCGGCACCTTGACATCTTTCGATCCGACCTCGAGCTCGGGTTCGAGCGCCGGCCCGCTGCTCGGCAACTCGCTCGTCAACAGCCTGCGGTATTCGCTCGGCAACATCGTGGCCAGTGCCGTGTCGAGTTCGGGCCAAACCGACACACTCGCGTCGCTCGGCGTCACACTAAACGATGACGGTACGCTGTCGCTCGACACGACGACGCTGTCCTCCGCCGTCGTCAGCGACCCCGAGGCGGTTCAGACCGTGTTCAACCTGAGCAATGGTATCGGGGCGCAGCTTAACAACGCGATCACTCCGTACACAGAACCAGACGGGTCGATTGACACCAACATCACTTCGCTGACCGCAAATCTCACCAGCCTGACCGCGCAGACCACTGCGTTGACCGCCTACTCCGGCCAGTTGACGTCGCAGTACAACGCCCAGTTTACGGCGCTGGACTCGTACATGGCGACCACGAACAGCGACGAGCAATATCTGACCGCGTTGTTCGGCGGTTCGGATAGCGCCGGCTCGCTCGCGACCGGTTCGTCAAGCTAACGCGGGAGAAAAGCATGGCCGAAACGTTCACGCACGCGGACCAGACGCAGCTGGTGACGCAGGTCTACGAACTGACACTCGAAATCGAAACGGCGGCGCAGCTATCCGACTGGCAACGCGCGGCGCGACTCGCGCGCGAACGCTCGCCGATGCTGCACGCGATCTCGGCTACGCAGGCCCCCCAATCGCTCGCGCTGATCCGCCGCATTCAGACATTGGATGCGGTAAGGCTCGCCAAGGCACGGGTCACCCAGGAGGAGCTGGCGGCGGAATACCGGACAGCGATAGCGGCTGTGGGCGCTGCACGGCAGTACCAGCAAGTCGGTCGGCTTTTCTGAAGGTGCGCCGCGGGCGACGTCCCGCGCCCCTTGGGCCGTACACCAAAAAGCAGGCCAATCAGCCCTCTACTCGGTGAATCGCCACGGGCATGCACCGCTAGACTGTGCAAAGGTAAACGCGTGCACCTTTGCGCCACGTCTACGTGGTACGCAAGCCCAAGGAAACCCATGACGATCGACACCGAGCTTCAACAGGCCATCAGCCACCACCAGGCGAACCGGCTCGAGATAGCTGAACAGCTCTACCGCTCCATCCTGATGTCGGAGCCCGACCACCCCGACGCGAACCATAATTTCGGCGTCCTCACGCTGCAGAAAGGCGACCTCGCAGAGGGCATAGCCTATTTGCAGGCGGCCGTATCCGCAGCGCCGCAACGCCGCAATTTCTGGGCCAGCTACGTCAACGTACTGGCGGAGAGCGGCAAGCACGATGAAGCACAGCGCGCGAGCGAAGTGGCACGACAATACGGTTTTGTCGTGCGTGCGCCCGGTGCGGCCCACGCAAGCGCCTTGCCATTCGGGACAGCGCTGGACGAGGCAAATGTGGGCGAGACTGTCGCCTCGATCGAAGCACTCACCGCGCAAGGCAAGCACGACGAAGCGGAAACGCTCGCCCTGCAACTCGTCATGACGCACCCCAATCATGGTTCGGGATGGAAAACGCTCGCGTACGCGCAACTGCGACGCGGCGATCTTGGCAAGGCGCTCGCGCCGCTCGAACAGGCCACCGCACTGCTGCCCGGCGACCCGGAGCTCGACCGGCATCTGCATGCGGCGCGTGCAATGCACGAAGGGCTGCAACTCGACGCGAGCGGTGAGTTTGCCGAGGCGGGCCAACGCTTTCAGGAAGTGCTCGAAGTCTATCCCGACTACCCCGACGCGAATCACCGCCTCGGCGTCGTGGCGATCCGCCTGCATCGCCCAGCCGACGCGATCCCGCTGATCGGAAAGGCGATCGGCGCCGATCCGGACAATCTGCAGTACTGGACGCATTACATCGACGCGCTGCTCCAGTCCGACCGGTTGGAGGCGGCCTGGCACGCGCTCAACGCCGCGCAGAAACGAGGCCTTGCCGGCCCGCAGATCGACCAGTTGATCGGTATCATGACGGCGGTGTCCGGCGGTCAGATGGTCAAAGTGCCACGGCCGGTTGCCCGCGCCGAGCCGGCCGTCTCCACGGCCCAGCAGGATGACGCCGCGAAGCCGGCCGCGGCCACGCGTGTACCCCCGGTGCAGTTGACGGCCGAAGACGAACAGCAACTACACGAACTCGCGCGGCTATTCAACGAAGGCGACATCGAAACCGCGCTGCAGCGCGCACGCACGGCTGCCGGGCGCTTCCCTCAGCATGGCTTTCCCTGGAAGGTGATAACGCTCTCGCAACAGCGGCTCGGCCACTACGACGACGCCCTCGATAGCGGCACCAGAGCGCTCGAGCTGTGGCCCAACGACTCCGAAACGCTGCTCATCGTGGCCGGCGTGTACCAGGCGCGGTACAAACTGCGTGAGGCGCTCGCGCTCTGCGAGCGCCTGCTGACGATTTACCCCAATCACGGTGAAGGACTGCGGTTGATGTGTGTAATCAAGCTCGATCTCGGCGAACTCGATCAGGCCGAGCAGTTCGGTCGCCGCGCGATCGACGCGGAGCCGACGGCGCTCGCGTTCAATTCCCTTGGCGTGACGCTGATGAAGCTGGGACGACTCGACGAAGCGGCGGAGCTGTTCACCCGCGGGAGTGAGCGCGACCCCACCAACGCACTCGCGTACAACAATCTCGCGTTCTCCCTGACGCACAGCGAGAACGCAACGCCGGGCGAGGTATTCGCGGCACACCGGCGCTTTGCCAGACAGTTCGAGGCTCCGCTCAAGCCCCACTGGCAAGTCCACAGCAACAGCAGGGACCCGCAGCGCCAGTTGCGCATCGGCTTTATTTCCGGCGACTTCTGCCACCACGCTGTCGCCAGTTTTCTTGAACCTGTGCTCGCGCCGCTCGGGCGCGACCCTGGCTTGTCGCTGTACGCGTACTCGAACACAACCATTATCGACGAGGTCACAGTCCGGCTGCGCCACCAGTTCGAACAGTGGACCGAAGTCGTCGGCATGTCGGATCACGCAGTGGCCGAGAAGATTCGCGTCGACGGCATCGACATTCTGATCGACCTGGCCGGACATACCGCGCAGAACAGCCTCGTCGCGCTCGCACACAAGCCCGCTCCGGTGCAGGCAAGCTGGATTGGCTACCCGGGAACGACCGGCCTCGATGGCGTCGACTATTTCCTCGCAGACCCCTTCTGGGTGCCGACGGACCAGTTCCGTAGCCAGTTCACCGAGAAAATTGTCTACTTGCCGGCCATCGCGCCGTTCCAGGCCGAGCGGTTAAGTCCGCCCGTCAATATGCTGCCGGCCCTGCACAACGGCTACGTAACCTTCGGCAGCTTCAACCGGCTCGACAAGCTGCGCCGCGACGTCATCGCCCTGTGGGCCCGACTGCTGCGCACCTTGCCCGATGCACGGCTGGTGATCGGCGCCATGCCCCGCGATGGCGGCAATGGCAATCTGTCGCAGTGGTTCGCGCAGGAAGGCATCGCGGCCGAGCGGATCGACTTCCGGTCACGCTCGCCCGTTCCGGTGTACCTGCAGCAACACCACCTCGTCGACATCTGCCTCGACAGCTTCCCGTTCTCCGGCCTCACGACAGCGCTTCATTCGCTCTGGATGGGCCTGCCCACCGTAACGCTGCCCGCGCATAGCGTGCCGAGCCGCAGCGGTCTGACCGCGATGTCGCACGTGGGGCTCACCCAGTGCATCGCCGTCGACGAGGACGACTACGTGCGCAAGGCCGTTGCGCTCGCGTCGGATCTGCCGGCGCTCGCCGAGTTGCGGCGCGGCATGCGCGAACGCTGCGCTGGTTCGCCGATGTTCCAGCCGGACAAAATAGCCGAAGGCGTGAGCCGTGCGCTGCGCACCATGTGGCGCCGCTGGTGCGATGGCTTGCCCGCCGAATCGTTCGACGTCGCAGCGCTGCGCACCGGCGCTGGCGCTGGCGAACACGCGAACTGAGCCCAAAAGCTTGCGTTGTTCGTCCCATACAGGCGCGCGGCGAATGATCAAATAGGTGTTTTGGGAACTACCCTATCCAATCAGGACACCGTTCACCGTATGCGTACTCCGACCGTCGTGATTATTGGCGCTGGATTCAGCGGCGCCATGACTGCCGTGCAGCTCATGCGTCGCGCTCGCACGCCGTTGCGCATCGTGCTGGTCAATAAATCGGGGCGCATGGCACGCGGACTCGCATACGGCACGCGCAGCCCGTTCCACCTGCTCAACGTACCAGCAGGGAACATGAGCGCGCTGCCCGACTCACCCAACGATTTCGTCGAATTCTGCCGTTGGGCCGATCCGGACGTGGCGCCCCACAGCTTCGTGCCGCGCATGCTCTATGGCGCCTACCTTGAAGCGTTACTTTCCCGCACGGAGTCGGAGGGAAATGGCCGCGCGCACACCGTGCTGGATCACCTGACGGGAGAGGTGCTCGATCTGGAACGCGTGGAAACGGATACGTCATCGACCGTGAGGCTCACCCTCGATGACGGACGGCAGCTCGAATGTGACACGGTTGTGCTCGCGTTCGGACACTTCCTGCCTCGCGACATACTGCCGCGTGCTGCCCTTGACGCGTTCGGCAACCGCTACGTTGCCGACCCGTGGGTCGGCGAGCCGCTGCAGGGGATACCGCGCCACGCGGACGTACTGCTGGTCGGCAGTGGCCTGACCGCGCTCGACGTCACGATTTCCCTCAACCGGCTTGGCCACACCGGACGCATCACGTGCGTATCGCGCCGCGGGCTGATGCCGCGCGGACATCGCGTCGGCGGCGCCCCGGCAACAGGCAGGCTCGACGGCGCATCACTGGCCGCTGCAATGGGCACCACGCTGCGTCGCCAGTTGCGCACGCTGCGTACCGCAATGACACAGGCAAGCGCGCGCGGCGAAGACTGGCGCGATGTGATCGGCGCGCTGCGCCCGCATACCCCTGCGCTCTGGCGCGCGCTCGACTTCGCGGACCGGCGTCGTTTCCTGCGCCACGTCCGTCCGTACTGGGACGTCTTGCGACACCGTTGCGCACCCGAAGCACTGCAACTGCTCGAGGAACTGCAGCGGGCCGGGCGCTTCGACACGCTAGCCGGCCGGATTCGCACCGCGCGTGTGGCGGCCGACGACGGCCGCCCCGAACTGACCATCAACCTGCGCGGACCGGGCGAGCCGTGCACCCGGCGCTTCGACTTCGTCATCAACTGTACGGGCCCCGGCAGCGATCTGACGCGCAGCGCCATACCCCTGCTGGAGCAGTTGCTCCAGCAGGGCCGCCTTAAACCCGATCCGCTCGGACTGGGTCTCGCCGTCGACGATTGCTACGCAGTATTGAATGGTGACGGAACCCCCCAGCCATGGCTGCGCTACATCGGCCCCATGCTGAAAGCGCGCGACTGGGAGGCTGTCGCCGTGCCCGAGCTGCGTGTCCATGCACAAAGACTGGCGGCCGAATTGCTCGGATCGTTCGAATCCGGTCTCGGCGTACTGCAGCACGACGCCGGCAAGCTGGTTTTCGCCTGAACACGCCGTCCCGTTGCCTCATGCGATTTGACCAGCCAATGCGCCTCATGCTGCGAATAGCACAGCGTTCGGGGTTCAGTTTGGCGCTTCGGTAACGCGAAGCGCCTTTTAGAATGAGGTAAGGGCGTCCAGGTCGGGAGCGAGAAAGCCAGGCGGACGGCCGACAGGTAAACGAGTGCTTATGGACTATATGCCAACGCAAACCCTGCTAGAGGGTGTGGTGTCCGCGGATATCCGCTGGCAATCGCATGAGGTGACGAGAGACGCGAGGGCGGCCCTTTTCGGCAACCGGCCCCGCGTGCTGTGGTTCACGGGCATCTCAGGCGCGGGCAAGTCGACCGTTGCAAATCTGGTGGAACAACGGTTGCACGCGATGGGCCGGCCAACCTACCTGCTCGACGGTGACAACCTGCGCCACGGACTGAATCGTGATCTTGGCTTTACGGCTGCGGAACGAGCCGAAAACATAAGACGCGTGGCGGAAGTCGCAAAGCTAATGGTGGACGCCGGCCTGATCACGCTGGTGTCGTTGATCTCGCCGTTCCAGGCCGAGCGGCGGGTGGCGCGCGAGCTCCTCAAGCCCGGCGAGTTTGTCGAGATATTCGTCGACACGCCCCTGGACGTGGCCGAGGCGCGGGATCCGAAAGGGTTATACAAGCGGGCGCGGCGCGGAGAGCTGAAGAACTTCACGGGGATCGATTCGCCCTATGAGGCGCCCGAGCACCCCGAGGTTCATTTGAGAAACGGGCAGGTCAACGCGTGGCAGTCCGCGCAGGAAGTCCTCGACTTCCTGGTTGCTTGCGAAGCTGCCGACCGATCCTGAGCACATTCCACACCCGTCGCTGACGAACGCGGCGATGACATTCTTCGACTAGAAATTTCATGGAACAACACTCGAGGTTGGACGGCGCACAGCGGGACAAGCTGATCGTCGTACTCGGCATGCACCGGAGCGGAACGAGCGCGATGACGCGGGCGCTGGTTGCGCTGGGGGCGCAACTGGGCAGCCGCTTGCTGGGACCCATCCCCGGCAACAACGACAAGGGCTTTTTTGAGGATGTCGACGTACTGCAGATCAACATCGAGTTGCTGGCGGCAGCAGGCGCCGACTGGCACACCGTTGGCAGCATAGACCTGACGCGGGTCGACCCGTTCGCGCTCGTCAGGCTTCAGCAGCACGCAGTGAAAAAGCTACGCGAAAAATGCAGCGGCGGCATCTTCGCCTTGAAGGATCCGCGGATCTGCCGCCTGCTGCCGTTCTGGCAGCCGGCGTTCGAAGCGGCTGGCCTCGACGTCCGCTATGTGATCTCGGTGCGCAATCCGATCAGTGTCGCGCAGTCACTAAACAAACGTGACCGTTTCAGCGAAGTAAAATCGTATTTGCTCTGGCTCATGCATGTCGTGCCCGCGCTGGTCCACACGCGCAACAACGCACGGGTGCTCGTCGATTACGACCGACTGCTAGACGATCCGGCGACGCAATTAAGAAGAATGGCATCGCAGCTAAGGCTGTCCATTGATGACGAGCAGGTTGAAGCCTTCCACAAGGAATTCGTCGAGGAGAACCTGCGGCATACGCGCTTCGATGCACAGGATGTGAATTCGGCCCGCTCGGCGCCTTCGGCGCTCAAACGGCTGTTCGCGGAACTGGATCACGCATGTCTGACCGGCGAACCGGGCCGCGAGTTCGAGGATGCTGTACAGGCTGGGCAGCGGTTCCTGGCCGATATCGAACCGGTGCTGCGCGACGAAGTGCGCATGCAGCGTCAGATCGAACAGCAGAACGCAGCGATCGCGCAGCGCGATCAGCAGCTCAAGGCACTGAAGGAGACGCTAGCCGGTCGCGATCGGCGCATTGGCGAGCTGGAACGCACCGCGACGGCTGCGTATGGGAAGGCGACTGCGCAAAGCGAGCAACGGTCGGCTGCCGGAGCAGCGGGCGATCCCGCCCAGGCGGTGCTGCCGGCCGAGGCGCAGAGCGAGCGACGAGTCATCTTCTCACTTATCGTCGACGCCGCTGCGCAGTTCGCCTACGAGGGGTACCACCTCGTGCGCTCGTTGATTGAGCACTCCTGCGATCGGGCGTCGGACATCCACGTGCAGTTCACACCAGAGGTCTCAAAGCAAACGCGCGACCTGTTCGGCAAGCTGGGATGCACGTTGCACGAGATCCAGCGCTTTGGCGACGGACGATATTGCAACAAACTCGCGCAGCTCGGCAATCTGCACGATTTCGACTTCACGCATGTTGTGCTGCTCGATACGGACATGATTGCGGTAGACGATCTACGCCCGTATCTGACGGACGACGCGCTGACGGCAAAGATCGTCGATCTGCCCAGGCCGCCAATGGATGTGCTGGCCGAGATCGGCAGGCTGGCAGGCCTTCAGGCGTTGTCTCAACCGGTTCCGGCAGATGCGGTCCAGGCCCAGACTTACGCGGCCAACTGCAATGGCGGGTTTTACGGCATCCCCAAAGCCCTGGCGCGCCGTGTCGACGAGCAATGGCGCCGATGGGCGCTGTGGCTGCTGGAGAATATGGAGCCGCTGACCAGAGGCGGCAATGGGCACCAAAACCACGTGGATCAGGTGGCGCTGTGGTTAGCTATTCTGGCCGATGGTATTCCGTTCCGCGCTGCTCCGTCGAACGTCAACTATTACGTGCATTTTGATGGGGCGCACCAGTATTTCGACCATCGTTTCGGCATTGCCTTGCTCCACTACCATGACGTCAGCCTTGGCGTACTAGGCAAGCTGGAGCCGCCCGCCCGGCTCGATGCTCTGGCGCGGGCGGCCGTGGCGAAAGCGAACGAGCAGATCGGGCGAGGATTCGAGAATACGACCTTCTGGAATTTCCGCTATGCGCGGTTTCCGGAGCGAGGTTCCGGACTAGGGTCGCGCGAACAGAATCTGTTATACAAGCGCAATCTTCTTGTGCAGAACGGCATCGAAGAATACTCGAACGTACTGGATGTGGGCTGCGGCGATCTGCAGATATTGAAGGAACTGACGATCCGCGATTATCTCGGGATTGACGTGTCGCATGAAGCGTTGCAGAAAGCGCGGCGCGAGCGGCCCGACTGGACCTTCGTGCACGCCGACGATGCGCAGGTCCGCGATCTGGAGCCTCGGGACCTGGCCTTGTGTTTCGAGGTGCTGATCCATCAGCCGAACGAGGCCGACTACAGAAATCTGATCGATTTCCTTGCAAGTTCCACGAAGCGGACCTTGCTCGTTTCGGGTTATGTGCAAGACTATTCGGAACGGCGCACCAATTCGATGGTGCATTTCTATGAACCCCTGACCCAGTCGCTCGAGAAAACCGGCAAGTTTTCGTCGATTCGCCAGATCGGCGCACATTCCGATGTCGTCGTGCTGCGGTGTGACGTTTGAGGCCAGATCTCCAACTAACGGCCAGTCCTGATCCCGACACCGCCGGTGCAGCCGGCGCAGCGACGGACACGCCGCCGGAGACCCAAAACGCGCCGCCGTCAGAGACCGCGCTCGCCACGCTGACGTCCAAACTCGCCGCCGCCCCATTGGACGCCACGCTGCACGACGCAGTCGCCAACGCGCTACGCGCCGCCGGCAATGAGTCCGGTGCGCTTGCACACAGGGTCGCCGTCGATACGTTCCGCATGCTCGAGGGAATGGGCCGCAACGCGCCGGAGATTGCGCTCTACAACCTGGCGACGGTCTACTATTTAAAGGGCGATTACGCTTCGGCACTGCGCTGGTTCGAGCGGACGCTCGCCATCGCCCCGGGTCTCGCGATCGCCCATCAGAACCTTGCAGCGGTACTCGACCTGCTCGGCCGGGCTGCCGACGCCGAGACGCATCGACGCCGCGCCTATGAGCTGCAGCGCATCTATGTCGAGCCTGCCAAAGGTGCGCCGCGGCGTGTTCTGATCCTGTGCTCGGGACGCCCGTCGGGCAACGTGCCGTTCGATACACTGCTGCCGCCGCAAACGAGCTACCGCATCAAATATGCAATCGACTGCGCGGACGAGGCCGAGGACGCCAGTCTGCCGCCATTCGATCTCGTGTTCAACGCGATCGGAGAGCCCGACATCGCCGCGCCGCTCACGCCGCGTCTCGAGGCATTCGAGCGCAGTTGCGGCAGTGTGATGCTCAATCGCCCGTCCGCTGTCGCGGCCACTCAGCGCCACGGCCTGCCCGCCCTGCTCGCCGGTCTGGACGATGCGCTGACCGCGCCTTGCATACGGCTTGACGACGTGCCGGCATCGAGCAAAGCGCTCGCGTCGCAGCTTGTCGAAGGTGGGATCAGCTTTCCGCTGCTGATGCGTCCACTCTCGACGCATGGTGGCAGCGGGGTGGTGCGGCACGCATCAGTCGACACGCTGTGGCCCGCGCTGGAAGCACACCGTGCGCCCTGCTATCTGACGACATTTCGCGACTATCGCAGCACGGACGGTCACTACCGCAAATACCGTGTCGTGTTCGTTGATGGGCAAGCATTTCCCTATCACCTCGCGATCTCGTCGCACTGGATGGTGCATTACTTCTCGGCGGAGATGACCTCAGCACCCTGGAAACTCGAAGAGGAGCGGCGCTTTCTCGAAGACGTCGGTGCGACGCTTGGAGAGCGCGGGCTGCGCGCCGTCGAAGCGATTGGCCGCCGTCTCGCTCTCGACTACGGCGGCATTGATTTCACGCTGCTTCCGGACGGGCGTGTGCTCGTTTTCGAAGCCAACGCGACAATGCTTGTCCACCGCGAGAAAGCCGACGGCGCACTCGCCCACAAAAATGCATTTGTCCAACGTATCTTCGATGCATTCGAGCAGTTGCAGGCTTCGCGCATGGGGCGCCGGGGGCAATGAGCCACGCTTCATGTAGCGAGGCTGCAACCGCCCGCTTCGCTTGCTGCACGACCGCCTCTTGCGTGCCGTCGTGCGAAACGTAACCGCTGATTGACACGCCTCTCTCCTGTAGCCGATCTTCGTATAACGGCACGAGACCAACTCTGACAAACCGCAGCAAACAGTGTCAATTTTCAGTGCACGTCATACGCCAGGTGCTGGCACGACCTCCGTTTCCGCACACTCCGGGCTTAATGCTAGGGCGTCGATCAGCTCCCTGAACCGCTGTTCCAGATTGCGAACGAATCTGGGCGTATCGAACAGCACGCCATTCGCCTTGACCTGCGCGAGCAAGGTCCGGAACCGCCGCAATTCCTGCGGGGCCAGCGTCAGCGCAACCGCCTTTTCTTCGTAATCGCGCAGATTCCCGGTAATCAGTTCGGGCAGACCCGCGGCCGTCAGCAACGCGCCGGCCATGCGGGACGCGAATGCGCGGCCTGCGCAGGTGAGCACCGGCAGCCCCGCCCAAAGCGCGTCGTTAGCCGTCGTTCCCGCGTTGAACGGGTAGGTATCGAGGAACAGATCGGCGATGGAAAGACGCGCAAGGAAATCCGCCGGCGATGCGCGTTTCGCGAACACCACCCGCTGTCCGTCCACGCCGCACGCCATTGCAGCCTCGCGCAGGTTGGCCTCGGCCCACTCGTTGTCGGACAGGAGCCACAGCACGCTGTCCGGCACGCGCTTGAGGATGTTCATCCAGATCTCGAACATCTCCGGCGTGAATTTGTAATTGTTGTTGAACGAGCAGAACACGAAGCCTGTATCCGGCAGTCCGCAGCTGGCGCGCGACGGCGCATCGGAGATCGCCCGCTGGCGATCGCTGACCTGGTATGTATCCGGCATGTACAGCATCTGCTCGGTGTAATGCTGCGTGAATTCCGGCGGAATCAGATACTGGTCGGCAATGACGTAGTCAATGAACGGAAATGCGGTGGTCGCCGGCAACCCGAGGTACGTGATCTGCACGGGAGCCGGTCGTGCCGCCAGGATGTCGGGGCGTGCGCCCAAGGTCTGACCGTGCAGATCGACCAGGATGTCGATCTCGTGCTCGCGGATCAGGCGCGCCGCTTGGGCATCGCTCAGCTTGTCGATGCGATGGAAATGATCGACCGCGTGAATCACGCGCTGGCGCAGCGCGGAGCCGTCCTCGCGCGACCAGCAGTAACCGTATACTTCGAAATTGTCGCGGTCGTGCAATTCGAGCAGTTCGACCGTCAGCATGGCCACCGGATGCAGACAGAAATCCGAGGACAGATAGCCGATCCGCAGCTTTTCACGCCCATAACCACGGCCATCCGTCAGTGGCGGTTGACGGGTATCGACCTTCTCTTCGACGAAACGTCGCGCAGCAACCAGTTGCGCGGCCGGATCGTCGGACTGCGAAATCATGGCGAGCGCTGAGGTGGACTCGCGCATCAGATCGAAATCTACATCGTGCCACTGCGCGTAAACTGGCCACGAGCAGGTTTTCGCGCGCAGAAACACCCAGTGCTGCAATACGTCGGTCTGGTCGGGCTGGATTGCCAGACTCTGGCCGAGCCAGTCGAGCGCGTCAGCGAATTTTCTTTCGATTTCGGACAGACGTCCGAGGTTCTTAAGTGCAAGGAGACGCAACGGCGTGTTGGTGGTGTCGTGGTCCGAGATGGTACGCGCTACCCACATCCACTCGGCCAGCGCCGCATCCGGCTGGCCAAGGCGCTCGTATATAAGTCCGAGATTCAGTCGCGGCTGCATGAAGGCGGGCGCGAGGTCGATCGCCTGGCGGAACGCGCGCTTGGCGTCTTCGAGACGGTTGAGCTGGTTATAGATCGCGCCGAGATTGAACCAGACCAGATGGTTGAACGGCGTCGAGTTATTGTCGAGCCAAGCCTGGTAAAGCACAACGACCAACTCATTCAGATCGGCTGCACTGATCCGGTTTGCGTAGTCAATCAGATCTAGAACGGACAGCTCGCCTCGACAGGCAAACAGCACTTTAACGGCGTAATCGTTTTCCACTGGATTGATTCTTTGATGCAGGGGTGTCATGCCGCACCCGATTCAGCCCGATCCAAATACAGACGTGCCCATCGTCCGGCATATAGCTGAAGGATGAGCACGCACCAATTTACAAACTGGGCCCCCAGAAAGCGAGCGTCGTTGCAGCATGAGCCGCCAAAGCCCGGGGTTGCCCCCGAGCTTCAGCTATTACACCGTGAGCTTCTGCGTGATGCCCGTGTTGGCAAGCGCTTGAATTTGCGAACTCGTCAAGTGGGTGATGTCTGCCGTCGTCAGGAAGCTCGGGTATTGAGCCGTGGTCAGGCTCGCCACCTGCGCCGTGGTCAACCCCGCGACTTGCGCCGTCGTCAGCGCTGCGCCCTGAACGCTGCTCAGTGCCGACAGACCCGCCGTACCCAGCGCGGTGATCTGCGCAGCCGTCAGACCGCTAGCAGCCGACGACGTAAGCGAAGCGAGATTCCCGGTGACGAGCGCGGAAATCTGCGCAGTCGTCAGCTTCGACACTTCCGCCGAGGTCAGCGCATTCACCTGTCCCGACGTCAGATTCGCCAGCTCAGCCGTGGTCAGCCCCGCTACCTGCGTCGACGTCAGCGTAGCACCCGCGGTAGCCAGGGCCGACAGCCCCTCCGTACCCACTGCGGCGATCTGCGCGGCCGTCAGACCTGCCGCTGCGGCCGTCGTCAGCTTAGCGAAGTTCGCGTTGCTAGAGAGCGCGTTGATTTGCGCGGTCGTCAGCTTTGACACTTCCGCCGAGGTCAGCGCAGCCACCTGTCCCGACGTCAGATTCGCCAGCTCAGCCGTGGTCAGCCCCGCAAC
>Ga0116109_1000047_pt1 | contig 34099 bp, 30 predicted proteins | sample June2015DPH_8_10_2_FD_89718 | JGI IMG/M metagenome (GOLD analysis project Ga0116109, IMG submission 89718) | Peatland microbial communities from SPRUCE experiment site at the Marcell Experimental Forest, Minnesota, USA - June2015DPH_8_10 | ecosystem: Environmental > Terrestrial > Soil > Wetlands... | reverse complement strand
GGGCGCTACGATTGTCGATTTCGGTTGTCGCTGTGATCGCATTTTATCTGCCGTTCTTCGGCAGCAACCGCGGAGCGACGTGGGGACTGTGTACCGCAGGGGTATCGACCACGGTCTGGTACATGTTGGGGGATCCCTACGGAATCGACAATATTTACATTGCTTTGGTATCGCCTATGGCAGTTATGGTGATCGAGCGCATCATCCCAAATCGAGGTCGGGTGGAAGCGAAGTTCGATTGAGCGTTGTGCTTCCGTGAGCGCGATGGTGGCCGACGCGCCTCACTGCGTGGTGTGCCGGGTCACCACATTCAAAGCCATGCGTGCGGCCGAGGTACGGGTTTCCACACCCAGCTTTTCGAAGACGTGTTCCAGGTGCTTGTTGGCGGTGCGCGGGCTCATGCCGAGGATATCGGCGATATCGCGATTGGTTTTGCCCAGCGCGACCCAATACAGCACATCGGCTTCGCGAGGCGTTAGCCGGAACGCCTGCGTCAAGGCGGCGGGTCCGGGCGAACCGGGCTTGCACTGGATCAGCAGCAGTTCCTCGCCCTGCGCACCGCGACGCAGCCGGCTGACAATCAGTTGTTCGCTCGCGGCCAGCAACTCGAACGGCCTGACTTCGGGAGCCTCGAGCGCGTCATGCAGCCAACTGCACAACGCGGCCGGCAGGCGACCATGGGCATCGAGCGTGCTGCGTAGCCACGACAGGGCAAGCGGTGTCAGCCACAGCACTTCGCCGCTGGGGTCCACGGCGACCACAGCCTGGCCGGCAGCATCCATCGCTGCGCGGGTCTGCACGACCAGGCGCGAATTGCGCAGGTGCGAAGCGATGCGCACCATGACTTCGGCCGGACGAATCGGCTTGGTGATGTAATCGACTCCGCCAGCCTGGAAACCCTGCAGAATATGCTCAGTCTCCGTCAGACCTGTCATGAACACCACCGGGATCGTGCGGGTCTGGAGGTCTTCCTTGAGCTGCCGGCAGGTCTCGAAGCCATCTATGCCGGGCATCACCGCATCAAGCAGGATCAGGTCGGGCGGCAAGCGGCGGGCGCGATCCAATGCCCCCGCGCCGTCGGTTGCGACCAGCACCGTGTAGCCCGATTTGTCGAGCAGCGTATGCAGGATCGAGAGGTTTTCGGGGGCGTCGTCAACAATCAGGACGACATCGCGAAGCGGATCAGGACGTAGCATCGGGGTTCGTCTGCATGGTTCTGTCAAGGTATCGCAAATATTCGGGAAGGTCGAAGCGCTCGACGTGCGCGCGCAAGATTCCTGTGAATACACCATAAGAGGGGTCGAGCTGCTCGATCTCTCTGAGCTTATCGAGGATGCCGCGCACGTACCCGAGGCTGCCGACCTCGTGCAGGCTGCGCAATAGTTCCGGGTCGGGCAGGGCGATTTCTGGCGGCGGAATCGAGCGGGTCGCGGAGGGAAGCGGGTCTGTTGGCGCTATCTGCGCCGCAACAGCTGGCGTTGCCGGGACCCACTGCAGGTTCAGGCGCTCGCGGATCAATTCCAGCAGTTCGACAACATTGACAGGCTTGACGAGGAAATCCTCGTTGCGAATGCCCGCTGCGTTTTTCCGGCCCTTGTCGAATGCATTGGCCGAGACCACGATAATCGGCGCATTGCTCAACAGATTCGCGCGAAGCAGGCGCGCGGTTTCCCAGCCGTCCAGGTGCGGCATGCCGATATCGAGCAGGATCAGGTCGGGTGCGAACGAAGAGGCGGCGCGCAGCGCCTCGATTCCGGAAGCCACTTCCTGAACCTCGAAGCCCAGCGGTTCAAGCAGCTTGACGTGTAACTCGCGGTCCACCCGCTCGTTATCTACCACCAGCACACGGCGTGGCGGGCCGGCATAGCCGCCGATCGGCAGTTTGGGAACGGCTGGAACCGGCTTCGGATCGCGCACTTCCGGCAAGAACAACTGGACGCGAAAAGTGCTGCCGCGGCCGGTCTCGCTCGTTACGGTCAGAGTGCCTCCCATCACGTCCGTGAGCATCTTGGCGATGGTCAGGCCTAGCCCCGTACCGCTTTCCGAGCCGCCAGGGACATTGGCCCCGCGCTCGAACGGCAGGAAGATGCGGGTCAGGTCATCCGCATTAATGCCCACGCCGGAATCGATGATTTCGAAGACGGCCATCTCCCGCCGGTATTGCAGGCGCAGGGTGACAACGCCGCGATCGGTGAACTTCACCGCGTTGCCCAGGATATTGATGAGGACCTGGCCCACGCATTTTTTATCGGCACGCACGGCGAGGGGCAAATTGGGCGGCGCCTCGTAATGGAAGCTGATGCCCTTGGCGCGCGCCTGCAAGCTCACCATATCGGCTAACTGCGCGACGAATTCGGGAAAACGCACTTCCTCGAATTCAAGCGTCATTTTGCCGGTCTCGATCTTGGCAATATCGAGCAGGCCGTCGATCAACGATACGAGATGCTCCCCGCTGCGGCGAATCACCGCCAGTGCGAGATGGCGGTGCGGAGGAATGGACGTATCCTGTTCGAGCATCTGCGCGTAGCCGAGAATGCTGTTGAGCGGTGTGCGCAATTCGTGGCTGATGCCGGTGACATAGCGGCTCTTCGCCTGGTTGGCTTTTTCGGCTGCCTGCTTTGCACGTTGCAATTGCGCATCGGTGCGCTGGTGAGCATCGATTTCCTCGAGCAGCAAATGAGTCTGCCGGTTCGATTCCTCTTGGGCAACGCGCCGGCTTTCGGCCGTCAGCACACTCCACCAGCAGCCAATCCCGCCCGCCAGCGCCAGCACCGCAAACAGCTTCAGGAATGCGGCACGCAGCAGCACGTCGACGGCCGGCGACAGTTCGTTGACCAGCACCGACTCCTGCGTATAGATCAAGCTGAGAATGGCGGCCAGAATCATGGTCACCAGCACGAACAGCAGCAGGTATTGGCCGATACGCGTATTGAAACGGGTCGACAGCGCCTTGGGCAAAAGCCAGCGTATCGCTGCATTGGTCTGTTCGGAGAGCCGCGCGCCCGGTTTGCACACGTCATGACAGCGCGCATCCAGCGTGCAGCACAGAGAGCAGATCGGTCCTTCATAAGCCGGGCAGTGCGCCATGTCTTCGGTTTCGTACGCCTTGTCGCAAATGCAGCAACGAATCGACTGATAGCCTTTGCCCAGTGGAACCCCGGCCAGCGCGACCGGCTGACGCGCGATGTAGTATTTGCCGCCGGTCGCCCAGGCGATCGCCGGCGCGGCAATCAGGGCGGTTGCGAGCGCAATCAGCGCCGAGAACGCATGGGCAGTCTCTCCCAGCACATGAGTAAACGCCAGCACCGACAGCGACGAAGCAATCAGCGTCGCGCCAACCCCCACCGGATTGATTGCGTACAAATGAGCGCGCCTGAACTCGATGCCCTTGGGGCTCAGGCCAAGCGGCTTGTTGATCACCAGATCGGCCACCACCGCGCCGACCCAACTGATCGCAATATTCGAATACAGCCCGAGGACCTGTTCCAATGCGCGGAAAACCCCCAGCTCCATCAGCATGAACGCGATCAATACATTGAACACGAGCCACACCACGCGCCCTGGATGGCTGTGGGTCAGCCGCGCAAAGAAGTTGGACCACGCGAGCGATCCTGCATAGGCGTTGGTTACATTGATCTTGAGTTGCGACAGGACGACGAAAAAGATAGTGACCAGCAGCGCCCATTCAGGCGAACTAAAGACATATTTGTACGCGACGAGGTACATCTGCGTCGGTTCGACCGCATGGTCGGGCAGCACCTCATGCTGTATCGCGAGGAAGGTGAGGAACGAGCCGCCGAGCAGCTTGGCCACACCAAGAATGATCCAGCCCGGGCCGGCACTCAGCATGCACAGGGTCCAGCGGCGCTTGTTGAGCGCGGTCCGCTCAGGCAGAAAGCGAAGGAAGTCGACCTGTTCTCCGACCTGCGCAATCATTGAGATCAGCACCGTGGTGGCCGCGCCGAACATCAGCAGGTCGAAGTGGCCGTCGCTGCCGGCGTTGCCAAGAAAGCTCGGCAGTTCACGCAGCAGGCCCGGTTCTTTCCAGATCACGGCCGCATAGGGTAGCAGCAGTAACACCAGCCAGAGCGGCTGGGTCAATGCCTGCAAGCGGCTGATCAGTGTAATGCCGTGGGTGACGAGCGGGATCACGATCACCGCGCAGATCAAATAGCTCAGCGAGAGGGGGATCTTGAAGTACAGCTGCAGCGCGAGCGCCATGATGGCGGCTTCCAGCGCGAAAAAAATGAAAGTAAAGGACGCGTAGATCAGCGATGTGATCGTGGAGCCGATATAACCGAACCCGGCGCCTCGCGTTAGCAGATCCATATCGACGCCGAATTTCGCGGCGTAGTAGCTGATCGGAAGGCTCGCCAGAAAAATGATCACGCCGACAAACAGGATCGCCCACAGCGCATTGGTGAAGCCGTAACTGACGGTAATCGACCCGCCAATGGCTTCCAGGGCGAGAAATGAAATCGCGCCGAACGCAGTATTGGCTACCCGGAACTCGGACCACTTGCGAAACGTGCGTGGTGTGAAACGCAGCGCATAGTCTTCGATGGTCTCGTCGGCGACCCAGGTGTTGTAGTCGCGCCGTACCTTGATGATGCGCTGGACGGGTATCGCGTGTGGAAGCGCTGGTTCGGGAGAGTGGTTCACCAAAATTATTGGAATTGGGCTGTGGACGGAACTAGGCGCCCAACAGACGCAAGCAGCATGCCATGTGTGCACAGTCCGTATGAAGCCAGCTGGAGCGTGCAGAAGCCCGCGGCGCCGGCTATGCGCTGCGCAGGTGCAGGGCGCGTGCGCAGCGCGCCCCTAATGTGACATTGCCGCACCGGGACAGTGCGCAGGTGTTTTGTTAGCCGATCTGCCAGCGCTGCTGCCCAATGCTTACGGCGGCTTCTTCGCGTGACAACTTCCGCCTATGCGCGCGAAGCGTAGCGCCGCCCCCTCGAGCCTGCCGATACGTCATTTGACGTAGGTCCGCGCACTCGCTACCCGGCGACCCGATTGCAGATCCCGCAAACCCGCTCATTGCTGCGCTCGTGCCTTAGCGCCGCGCGAGGGTAAGTCAAATGACGTATATCGACGCGGAATTCGGATACCTATTCTGCACCCGCCGTTCAACGACAAACGAGCCGCCGTGTCGGCGCCATGCAGGCTGGCGCGTGCACTTCACGCCACGCCTGGCTCGCCAGCCAGACCTGAAAAACCACGCAGAAAGGGACTTTGAACATGACACAACGCTTCGACGACAACGGCGACGACCACGCTGACGAGTCATCCACTTACGCTGCCGAACTCGCCTCGCCGGCCCGCCGAAAAATTGCACTTGGACTGGCTTCGCTGCCGTTTGCGATGATGGCCAAGCCGTCGTTCGCCGCTGCCCCGCCGACTTCGCAAGTGAACACGACAGGCAGGGCGATCACCGATACCACGGTGACGGTTGGTCAGTTGCACTCATCAACCGGCACGATGGCGATCAGCGAAACCGGATCGATCCGTGCCGAACGCCTCGCGATCGACCAGATCAACGCGATGGGCGGGATCCTCGGACGCCAGATCAAGGTGATCCAGGAAGACGGCGCCAGCGACTGGCCAACCTTTGCGGAAAAGGCGACCAAGCTGCTCGAAAGCGACAAGGTCGCCACGGTGTTCGGCTGCTGGACATCCGCGTCGCGCAAAGCCGTGTTGCCGGTGTTCGAAAAAGACAATGGGCTGCTCTACTACCCGACCTTCTACGAAGGCCTGGAACAGTCGAAGAACGTCTTCTATACCGGCCAGGAAGCAACCCAGCAGGTGCTGGCCAGCCTGAGCTGGTTCGCCAAGGAGAAGAAGGCGAAGACCTTCTATCTGGTGGGCTCCGACTACATCTGGCCGCGCACCTCCAACAAGATCGCCCGCAAGCACATTGAAAACGTGCTCCACGGCGAGGTGGTTGGCGAAGAGTACTACCCGCTTGGCAACACCGAGTTCGGTTCACTCATCAACAAGATGAAGTTCAAGAAGCCGGATGTGATTTTCGCGGACGTGGTGGGCGGCAGCAACGTCGCGTTCTACAAGCAACTGAAGGCGGCCGGCGTGACAGGCGACAAGCAGCTGTTGCTGACGATCTCGGTGACCGAAGATGAGTTGCTGGGGATCGGCGGCGAAAACTTCCAGGGCTTCTACTCGTGCATGAAGTATTTCCAGAGCCTGGACAATCCCGCCAACAAGAAATTCGTTGCGGCTTTCAAGGCCAAATACGGCAATGACGCAGTGATCGGCGATGTGACCCAGGCCGCCTACCTCGGCCCGTGGTTGTGGAAGATGGCCTGCGAGAAAGCCGGCAGCTTCGACGTCGATAAGGTGGTGGCGGCTTCGCCGGGTCTGGAATTCAAGGACGCTCCGGAAGGCTACGTCAAGGTTCACGCGAATCACCACCTCTGGAGCAACACGTTGATCGGCCAGGGTCAGCGTGATGGTCAATTCAAGGTGGTCTACAAATCGGACCTGATTGAGCCGAATCCGTTTCCGAAGGGCTATCAGTAAAAACCGTGAGAGTCGCACAGGCGGCCGCTATGGCGGCCGTCTGTGGGAAACCGCAGGTAGCAACCGTACTTTTCGATGTTCAAGGCAGCCTGCTCGAACGCAGGCCGCTCAGGGGATTAACCATGGCTTGGTTCTCGCAGTTCGGCGCGATCGTCGCTATGCAGGGTTTCAACGGCCTCTCGGTCTTTAGCGTCTTGCTGCTGATGGCGCTTGGTCTCGCCATCATTTTTGGTCAGATGGGCGTGATCAATATGGCGCACGGCGAGTTTCTGACGATCGGCGCCTACACCACTTACGTGCTGTCGGTCTTGACCCATAAATATGCGCCGGCACTGCAACCGGTCTATTTCTTCGTTGCTATCGCGGTGTCGTTTGCGGTGGCTTTTGCATTTGGCTACCTGGTGGAATGGCTGCTGATTCGCCATCTCTACCGGCGTCCCCTTGACACACTGCTGGCGACGTGGGGTCTGTCGCTTGCGATGCAGCAAACCTTTCGTTCGGTGTTCGGCTCAGAAGAAGTCAGTCCGGACCTTCCGCAGTGGCTAATGGGTTCGCTCACGCCCTATCAGGGCCTCGACATTCCGATCAACGGCCTGATGGTGATGGTCGTCACCCTTGTGCTCACGGCGGTCCTGCTGCTGTTTTTGTACAAATCGCAGTGGGGCGTGAAAGTGCGGGCCACGACCCAGAACCGGGTCATGGCGGGCGCGGTCGGGATCAACACCGGCAAGGTCGACCGCCTGACCTTTGCGCTTGGATGCGGGATTGCCGGCATAGCGGGCGCGGCATTTACGACGATCGGCTCGACCGGCCCGACGAGCGGCTCGCTTTATATCGTCGACACCTTCCTGACGGTGGTATTCGGCGGCGCGCAAAGCCTGTTTGGCACGATTGCATCCGCGTTCTCGATTGCTCAGACCCAGTCGACAACTGAGTTCTTCCTGTCCGGCTCGATGGCGAAAGTGCTGACCCTGTCAGCCGTGATCGTCATTCTGATGCTACGTCCGCAAGGCCTGTTCGCAACCAAAGTGCGGCGCTAATTGTTTGATCGCAGGAGAACGCAATGAATTCGGGATCTCTAAAGTGGCTGGGCGGACGCTCCGGTGTGATGGGGTTCATCTGGCTGGGTCTTCTGATACTGGTGCTGCTGCCGCTGACGCTGGACATCTTCCGGCTGAACCTGGTGGGCAAATACCTGACTTACGGGTTCGTGGCGATCGGACTCACGCTGTGCTGGGGTTACGGCGGCATCCTTAGCCTGGGGCAGGGTGTGTTTTTCGGTCTGGGCGGCTATTGCATGGCGATGTTTCTCAAGCTGGAAGCATCCGACCCGATCACTACCAAGATCCAGTCGACGCCGGGTATTCCAGACTTCATGGACTGGAACCAGATCACCCACCTGCCGCTGATGTGGGAGCCCTTCAGGCACATGTGGTTCGCTGTGGCGGCGGTGCTGGTGGTGCCGGCCCTGCTCGCATTCGTCATCGGACTTGCCATGTTCAAGCGGCGCGTCGGCGACGTGTATTTCGCCATCGTGACCCAGGCGATTGCCGCGATACTGTCGATCCTGATCATCGGGCAGCAGGGGCTGACCGGCGGCGTAAATGGCATTACCGATTTACGCACGATGCTCGGCTGGGATATCCGCACCACTTCGGCGCACTACATCCTTTACTTCGTCAATGCGGGTCTGCTGTTCCTGTGCATCGCCTTGGGCAAGTTCCTGCTTTCGAGCAAGCTCGGCAAGCTGCTTGTGGCGATGCGCGACAAGGAGGAACGCGTACGTTTCTCGGGCTATGACGTGGCCGCCCTGAAGATATTCGTGTTCTGCGTCGCGGCCGTGTTCTCTGCCATCGGCGGCGCGATGTTCACGTTGCAGGTTGGCTTCATGTCGCCATCCTTCGTGGGCATTGTCCCGTCGATCGAAATGGTGATCTTCTGCGCAGTGGGCGGGCGGATGTCCCTGTTCGGGGCGGTTTACGGCGCCTTGCTGGTGAACTACGGCGAGTCGTATTTTTCGGAGTCGTTTCCGCAGGTCTGGCTGTTCCTGATGGGCGCGCTCTTCATTGGAGTAGTGATGTTCTTCCCCAATGGACTGGCAGGTCTTTATGAAAGTCACGGCAAGAAGTTGCTGGCGCGCCTACCGGTCGCTCCCTTTCTGCGACGCCGGGCGCTGGTAGCGACTTCCGCTTCCGATCCCAAGGCCTGACGGTCGTCTACCGGCAAATACAGAGAACATCATGGCTCAAAAAGATTTCGTTTTATCGGTCGAGGATCTGACGGTTTCATTCGATGGCTTCAAGGCTGTGGACGGCCTGAACCTCTATGTGGACCGCAATGAAGTGCGCGTCGTGATCGGACCGAACGGCGCGGGCAAGACCACTGTGCTCGACCTGATCAGCGGCAAGACGCGCGCTACCGGCGGCAGCATCAAATTCAAAGGCCTGGAGCTGACGAAGATGAGCGAGCACATGATCGTGCGCGCCGGGATAGGCCGCAAGTTCCAGACGCCTTCGATCTACGAAAATCTCACGACGTACGAAAACCTCGAGGTGTCCTTTCCCCGGGGACGCAGCGTGTTCGGTGCCATCGCTTTCCGGCGCACCGCCGACGTCGACGAACGCGTGCGCCAGATTGCGGAGGAAGTATTCCTCACCGAGATGCTGGATCACACCGCCGAGTTGCTTAGCCACGGCCAGAAGCAGTGGCTCGAAATCGGCATGCTGCTTATGCAGGATCCCGAACTGATGCTACTGGACGAACCGGTTGCGGGCATGAGCGTGTCCGAACGTGAAAAGACGGCCGAACTGCTGGCGCGAGTGGCAAAAAATCGTTCTGTGGTGGTAATCGAGCACGACATGGAATTCGTCAAGAACATCGCGCACCGCGTCACTGTGCTGCATCAGGGGAAGGTGCTGGCCGAAGGCAGCATGGAAGCGGTGCAGTCCAACCCGAAAGTCATAGAAGTGTATCTCGGGCATTGAAGCTCGATCCTGCAGCGCCAGAACGGCAACTTTGCATATCAAAAGGAACAGCTTATGTTCAACGTTAGCGGACTGGTCTCGGGCTACGGTCAGAGCGAAGTGATCCATCAGCTCGACCTGAACGCCGCCGCCGGCGAAATCGTCGCAGTGATGGGGCGCAACGGCATGGGTAAGACCACCTTTTTCAAATCGTTGATGGGGATCCTGCCGTGCCGTGCGGGAAAGGTGGAAGTGGCCGGGGTCGACGTCGCAAAACTGCAACCGTTCGAGCGAGTCGCACATGGGATCGCCTATGTGCCGCAAGGCAGAATGATTTTTTCGACCCTCACCGTGCTCGAAAACATCAAGGCCGGTCTGCCGAACTCGGCTCGCGGCAAGGTGCCCGCGGAGGTCTTCGATCTGTTTCCGGTTCTCTACGACATGCGTGACCGCCGCGGCGGCAATCTGTCGGGCGGCCAGCAGCAGCAGCTCGCCATTGCGCGCGCGCTTGTCACCAATCCAAAGGTGCTGTTGCTCGATGAGCCTACGGAAGGAATCCAGCCTTCCATCATCAAGGACATTGCCCGCTCCCTCAAGGAGATCCGCACGCTCAAGCAACTCACCATCATCGTTTCCGAGCAGGTGCTCAGTTTCACGATGGACATTGCGGACCGTCTGCTGGTGATCGAGAAGGGCCGCTTCGTCCATGAGAACCGGCGCGACGAGGTCGATATCGCGAAGATCAGTAGTTACCTGTCAGTTTGAGATTCGAAATCATGCGCAGCAGCGCGGAAACCTGGCGCGCGCGGCTTATTGGAGAGGAGTGAGCAAGATGATTGGCTATATGTACTACAACCGCTTCGGCCACGCCGGCTTTACCGACCGGCATAAAGGCCGCACCGCTGTGTCGGTGCAGACCTGCCCGGTTTGCCTGCTGCGCGTCGATGCACGCGGCGGCACGTTGCCTGACGGCACGGTACTGGAAAAAGCCGAGTGGACTGCCAAGGTCTGTACGCAGATCAAGGATGACACCGTCAACGGCGGCTATCAGGCCGGCTGCGTCGCATGCGCTTATCCGGCTGCCTGAGTCGGGACTGCAAGTCGCAGTGCAATTGCAATGTGATATCACGGAGAGAATAGATGCAACATTTCACCATCAAACCTGGCGTACCGCTTGCCGAGCAAGCCGAACTCGGCCATAACCGCTGGCACCCGGATATTCCGTTTCTGTCGACGGTTAAGCCCGGTGAAGAAATCATCATCGAGTCGCTTGATTTTCTCGATGCGCAAATCAAGGACGATGATGGCACCGACGACGTGCGCGACATCGACCTCACCCGCGCGCACCCGCTGACCGGTCCGTTCCATATCGAAGGAGCGGAGCCGGGTGACTTGCTGGTTGTCGATCTGCTCGATATCAAACCGATCACGCCGGTCGGGTTTTCCGGCGTATTCGCGAAGAGCAACGGCGGAGGTTTTCTCGGCGACTATTTCCCCGATCCGGCCAAGGCGATTTGGGACCTCAAGGGTTTGTACGCGACCTCGCGCCATATTCCGGGCGTACGCATCGCCGGGTTGACGCACCCTGGCCTGATGGGCTGTTTGCCGTCCGCCGAATTGCTGGCCGAATGGAATCGCCGCGAGGCGCCGCTGGCGGCGCTTGGTCTTGCCAAACCGCCCGAGCCGTCTACCGCCGTGTTGCGCGGTGTGAGCGGAGCTGCGTTCGACCGGATGGCGAAAGAGGCGGCGCGCACGGTTCCGCCGCGTGAACATGGCGGTAACACCGACATCAAGGACCTTTCCAGCGGCACCAGGATTTTCTTCCCGGTCTACGTCAAAGGCGCGGGGTTCTCGATGGGCGCTCTGCATTTTTCTCAAGGCAACGGCGAGATCAGCTTTTGCGGCGCGATTGAAATGGACGGCGCGACGCACGTCGGCTTCGACCTGATCAAAGGCGGCATGGCCAAGTACAACCTGAGCGCGCCGGTCTTCATGCCTAGCCCGGTCAAGCCGCACTATGACCGATGGCTGACCTTTGAAGGCATCAGCGTCGAGAACGGCAAGAACTACTACATGGATGCGACGGTCGCTTACCGCCAGGCTTGCCTGAAGGCAATCGACTATCTGACGCACCACGGTTTTACCGGACCGCAGGCATACATGCTGCTCACCGCGGCGCCGGTCGAAGGGCGCATCGGCGGCATTGTCGATATTCCGAATTGCTCGGCCACCGTGTCGTTGCCGCTCGCCATCTTCGAGAAGGACATCACCCCGACCGGGATGCTCAACGATCGCGCCTTTTGGGGCCACGGGAAATAACGGGGAGCTCGACGGACCCGAAGCGGCGGGCATAGTCGTCCCGCCGCGACGCCCGGCGCAATGCGCGCCGGCCTTTTTTGACGATCGAATCGGGATACTTGCCATGCCTCTTTACGATATGCGTTGTCCCTCATGTGAGGGCATCTTCGAAAAACTGCTCGCCGTATCCAGGCGCGACGATCCCGTCGAGTGTCCCTATTGCGAGCAAAGCGTCGAGCCGGAAACGATGATCACCGCACGCAACGTGCAGGTCAGCGTCACCGAACGATGGAGGCCGCGCAGCCAGGCCGAACAGTTGACGGGGGCGGGCGTTGCAGGGCCCGGAACGCGCGCCAGCGCGGGACGCTCGAGTGTCCTGCATGTCTGCAAAGGCGGCAATTGCAGCCTGTGCGGCTAAGGGCGTGGCGTCACATTTGAGCGCGCAGCCCACACGCAGTTCATCTGCCGTGGGCCTTGTGTTTCCAAGGTGCCGGCCACGGCCGGCACGTGATCGATTGGTACATGAACAGAAGTGATGGGCGAGCTTGCCCGGGAGATGAGGTATGCGACACGGCGATATATCGAGCAGCAACGATTGTTTGGGCGTAGCGGTAGTCAACTACAAGATGCCCAGCCTGCACACGAAGGCAGAGGTTCTCGACAATGCGCGCAAGATCGGCGAGATGCTGGTCGGCATGAAGCGCGGTCTGCCGGGCATGGATCTCGTGGTATTTCCTGAGTATTCGACTCACGGCATCATGTACGACGCCAAGGAAATGTACGAAACGGCGTCGACCATTCCGGGCGAAGAAACCGAGATCTTCGCCGCCGCCTGTCGCAAAGCCAACGTATGGGGTATTTTTTCGCTTACGGGCGAGCGCCACGAAGAACACCCGAACAAGGCACCCTACAACACGCTGATCCTGATGAACAACCACGGTGAGATCGTGCAGAAGTATCGCAAGATCATGCCGTGGGTGCCCATCGAAGGCTGGTATCCGGGCGATTGCACGTATGTCTCGGACGGTCCGAAGGGCATGAAGATCAGCCTGATCATCTGCGACGACGGCAATTTCCCGGAGATCTGGCGAGACTGTGCGATGCAGGGCGCGGAACTGATTGTGCGCTGTCAGGGCTATATGTACCCCGCCAAAGAGCAGCAGGTGATGGTGGCCAAGACCATGGCGTGGATGAACAACGTGTATGTTGCGGTGGCCAACGCTACTGGCTTTGATGGTGTTTATTCCTATTTCGGTCATTCGGCAATCGTCGGCTTCGACGGCCGGACGCTTGGCGAGTGCGGCGAGGAGGAGATGGGCATTCAATACGCGGAACTGTCGGTCAGTCTGATTCGCGACGCGCGCAAGAACATGCAGTCGCAAAACCACTTGTTCAAGCTGCTGCACCGCGGCTATACGGGAACCATCAATTCAGGCGACGACGTCAAAGGCGTCGCCGCCTGTCCGTATAACTTCTATTCCCGATGGATCAACGATCCGGAAGGTACCCGCAAAACGGTCGAATCGTTTACGCGCAGCACGGTAGGCACACCGGAGTGTCCGATCGAGGGCATTCCCAATCAGGAACCCAGTCACCGCTAAAGGCCGCACACATGGCGTCGTCGTACGCCATGTGTCTGCAAGATTGTCCGCTGGCGCGGCTTCCCGACGCAACACGACTCACCATGTCCATCACGCCTTATCTGCTGACCGAAGAACCGTACTATCAACCGGTCGATAGCGAAATCGCCGTATACGAATCCGCCTATCGCCTGCGCTTGCCGCTGATGCTCAAAGGGCCGACCGGTTGCGGCAAGACACGCTTCGTCGAGCACATGGCATGGCGCCTGAAACGCCCTTTGATCACGCTTGCATGTAACGAGGACATGACCGCGGCCGACCTGGTAGGCCGCTACCTGCTCGGCCCCGAGGGCACCTTCTGGCAAGACGGTCCGCTAACACTGGCCGTGCGCCACGGCGGGATCTGCTACCTCGATGAAGTGGTGGAGATGCGCCAGGATTCGATGGTCGTGATCCACCCTTTGACCGACACGCGACGCCTGCTGCCTCTCGACAAGAAGGGCGAAACTGTCCACGCGCATCCGGATTTTCAGTTGGTGGTCTCATACAATCCCGACTATCAAAGCATTTCAAAGGACCTCAAGCAATCGACGAGGCAGCGGTTTTGTTCGCTCGACTTCGACTATCCGCAAGCCGATCACGAAGCGACGATCGTCGCCCATGAAAGCGGCGCGGCGCTCGCCTTGTGCGAACGACTGGTCGGCATAGCGGCCCGCTCGCGGGCATTGCGGGGCAGAGGGCTCGACGAAGGTATTTCGACACGCATGCTGATCCATGCCGCGCGTCTGATCGGTGACGGTCAGCCCGTGCGGCTGGCCTGCCGGGTGGCGCTCAGCCTTCCGCTGACGGACGACCCCGATATGCTCGAAGCGCTCGACGGATTTGTCGAGGCACACTTCGGCTAGACAATGCCGCCAACCCTCGCCAGTCAAGCCGCCGGCGCGTCTGCGCGTGAGGACGGCGCAAGCTCCGCGCCCGCTATTCCGGTTCAGTCTGCCGGGTTCGACGCGACGCGTCTTGCACCTTATCGGCAGGCGCTTGGCCGCATGCTCGACGAGGCTGCGCAGGTAGCGCTGCTTGAAGTGCTCGGCGAACTCGAGCAGGTCGCGCCTGATTGCGTGCCGCCCGTGCTAAGCCGGATCGAATTCCTGCTGGCAAGAGCCGGGGTTCCGGGCCTCTATGGCTGGGCGCTTGCCGGTCTGCGTGCCCATGCCGGCGAGCGTGCCGCACGCCTGCGTTATTTCACATGCAGCGACGCACTGTCGGTGCAGATTCTGAACTGGGAAGCTGCAGGGCGTCCTAAACAACCCGCGCCCGCGGCACTGGAAGCTTACCTGTTCGGTCTGAGCGGTTTCACAGTCGCTATCGGTACCCGTCGGCAAGGGTTGCTGAACGGGCCGCCGGCGCGTCCGGTGCTCACACGCGTGATGCTGGCGTTGCCGGATTCGTTCACCTTTCTCGACTGCCCGGATCGAAACAGACTGATGCGAGCGGCGAGCGCCCATGCGGTCGCCCATCTGTTGTTCTCCCCCGCGGCTCAACCCGCTGCGGCCCGCAAGCCGCTCGCGCTGACGGTGATCTCCTTGCTTGAGGATGCACGGGCCGAAGCACTGCTGGCGCGCCGCTACCCCGGTGTGGAAATGCTTTGGCGGACCCTGCATGGTGCGTCTCCGGCCGACGGCCTCGGCTGCGCCGCATTGCTTGCGCGCCTGAGTCGCGCACTGATCGATCCGCACTATCGGGACGACAACTTCTGGGTGAATAAAGGCCGGCGTCTGTTCGACGCACAGCGCGTGTGCCTGGAAGATGTCGCTGCGTTCCACAGCATTGCCGCCGTGCTTGCTAACGACCTCGGGCAGATGCGCGTGCAGTTTGACCTGCCGGGCTACGCCGCCGCTCCGGCGTACCGCGATGACCATAGCTATTTGTGGGACTACGGTGAGCAGGCGGCATCCGATCATGCCGCGCTAGAGCAACCCGTCACATTGCAATTGTTGCCTGGCGGCATATCGGCCGATGCGGCCAGCGGGAGTAGTGTGGCGAGCCCGCAGGACGCGTCGCCCGCCGAAGCGTTGACATGGGGGGCGACGCGCAGCGTGAACTACCCGGAATGGGACGAGCGGATCGAAACGTTGCGAGACAACTGGTGCACGCTGTACGAAAAGTCCGGGCTGCAGCTGGGAGCAACGATGACGCAAATGCGCAGGGCGCGCTTGCGCGGCCTCGCGGGCGGCGGCGAACTTGACCGCTCGGTGCGGCTAAAGCGCCAGCCACAGGGGGAACGCTTCGATCTGGACGCATTGGTCGATGCGATTGCAAGCCGGCGACAAGGCGGCAATATCGATGAGCGTGTGTTCGAAAATCCCGGAAAGCGCGTGCGTGAAGCGTCGGTCTTGTTACTGCTGGATGTGTCCGCATCGAGTGCGAGCCAGTTGGCCGCACATCCGGTCAGCGTGCTGGAAACCGAGAAAGCCCTTGCCCTGCACGCTGTCGCGCTGGCCCGGCAAGGTGGTCACCGGACTGCCGTTCACGGTTTTGCGTCAAACACACGCAAACACGTGCACTATGAACGCTATCTGGATTTCGACATGCCGTTTTGCGAAGCTCCGCGCCAGCGCCTCGCCAGTGCAACGGCCGCCTGGTCAACCCGCTTCGGCGCGGCATTGCGCCATGCGACTGCGCTGATCGAGGACCAGCCGGAGGACGTCCGCGCGATTCTGATGGTGACGGACGGCGCGCCGGCGGACATCGACGTGACACGCGACGCCTATCTGGTCGAAGACGCCCGGGTCGCGGTCCAGCATGCGGGGCGGGCTGGGATCCGCTGCTTCTGCATGGCTTTGGACACGCAGGCTGACTCGTATGTGCGTCGAATTTTCGGAGCGGGAAATTATCTGATCGCGGTGGATCCGGACTTGTTGAAGCAGCGCATGAAATCCGTCCTGGCGAAACTGGTACGCCCCTAAGCGGTGGGTTGATGGCAATCGCCAAGGAAAATTGCCAGGCATTCCAGAATTTACCGACCTGTACTACAACCTATCCACTGGCGACGACGCACCGCGCGGTCCGTGGAATGAAGGCTCGTATCAGCCGCGATCCGCACACACAGCCGTGTGGATCAGTTTCCTCATGCTGCTGCCCACCCACGCGGTGACGCCCGAGCGGCCTGCAATTCCAACCGTCCGGCGAGGTCCGAGGACGACTGCGCTGACGCACAGAGCGAGGATTAGCGTGACGCGCGGTGCGTCCGCCAGCGCGGCGACGAAACTGGCAGCGGGATGCCTCGTTGGTCCGTGTACGGCTGGCACCTCTGGGGGCGTGCTGATTGCTTCGAGCAAGGCGATGCGCGACGCTGCCATGCGCGCCAGGACGGCGGTCTCAGCTTCCCCATGGGTGGGTGCGTGGTTCATTAAGCGCCTCCTTCAACGTGTCGAGGTCACTTCGAATTTCCCTCTGCAAAACGTGAAGCGATTGCCCGGGCTTTTGCGATCGAACCACGAGCAGGGAGACCAGGGACACCACCAGCCACATCGCCGCAACGCCCCATACCACCTGAAGAAAATAAGGCGTTTGCCATGCGGTCGCGATGACCGCTATGCACACAAATGAGAGCGTAAAAAGTCCAGCGACGGGCAGGGCAATAAGTGCGCTTAATTCGCGGACCAGACGCTTCCTCGTCTCATCGAGTTCCACACCGAGGAGTTCACCATAATCGGTGGCTCGCTCGACGCAGAATCTGCCGACGTTTCGCCACCTCGTGATTTTTGAGCGCACGGACATAGCGGAACTCCTTAGGGGCGTGTTCTGGAAGCGCCTTCTTGCCCGTCACGCGCTCGCCGTCGGTACTTGTTCGCTTTAGACAACGGCGAGACGCGAACAGGCTTATTCCTGCCCGGTCCGGTAATCGGCTCGATGGCGGTTTGCGGCGTGCAACGCCCCGAGGATAAAGCCCACTCCCGCAGCAATGGCGAGCGCCGAGAACGGCCGCTCCACCGTCGATGCGCGTAGGGTAGCCGCGAAATCAGCAGAGAGTTGCTGTGCTTTGCTACTCAATTCCTTCGCTTTCCCGGTCACCTGCGCGCCGGCATCGTCGAGCAGATCTTCCGCGGCTTGCTGCGCATTGCCGGAATCCGCCTGTAGCGTTGGCTGTCCATTCGTCTGTTCCATCGTCTGCTCCTCAGGTAAGTGTGGTGGTGCCAGACAATGCGCAAGAGCCGGGCCCAGCCGACAGTCGATCTTTTCAGGCATCGCGACCGCCGGACGCCGCAATACAGCCGGCGGCCGCCGGCACGGCGCCGCCTAATGCCAGAACAGCGCGATCAGAATGATGATGGGAATGGGCACCCCAAGCATATAAAGAAGAATTGAACGCATGATCACCTCCCTTGGTAAATGAATTGAAGTCCCAAATCAGAGTTGGCGTACCCGGCCGCCATAAGTTGCCGTAAGGCTCGCGGAGAACGCGCCCATCAGAAGCGAAATGAACAGCCACAGCGACGCTCCAATCGTGGCTTTGCGCGCCTTGTCGGCGGCATTTTTCGCGGCCGCATCAAGCGCCGCGATTTTCTGCAAAAAGCTCGTATAAGTCGCCGCTACACGACCCTGCGCAGCGTCCGGCGCAAGGCCGGTGTGTTGGGCAACCAGCCGGCTCAAATAGCCGGTATCGTCCGGCGACAATTGATCGCCTGTTGCCGCGCTGTTGAGGAAGATGCGCGCCGCTTCCTGGCGCGCTGGCTCGTTGTTACCTGCCGCATTCGTGGGGGTGGCGAGTTGAGAACCGGCTGGCAGGCGGAACAGCGAATCGACGAAGTAGCCGAGCGGCCACGTATTCATCGCGGCCATCGCATTGCCGCGTTGCATCGTCCCATTCGTTCCGTAGCCACTTTCGGTGGCAGTTGTCGCGGCGCTCTGCGCGCCGGCCCGTACCACACCCGACACGGCCGATGTCAGTATGGCCGCCGTGAAGAGCGTCGCCACGGCCCAACTCAGGAAACCGTGCGCGGTGTCGCGGAAGTGGACTTCGTCGGCGTCGACTGCCAGCCAGCGGCGGCGTAGGCGCCCCGCGAGATAACCGCCTAATCCCGAGGTGAGAATCGAAGTCACGCAAACCCAAAGCACCGCGGCAAAACCGAAGGCTTTTGCATTCGAGGCTCCCGACGACCACGGGGAGACGGCCGTCAAGCCGAGGCCGGTGCCCAATGTCAGCAGGATGAGCGCGAACGCGGCTGCACCGACGCCGCCGGCGAACACGGCGCCCCATGAGACCGCGCCCTCGTGGTGGTCGGGCAGCAGTGCAGGATCTTTCGCGGCCAGCGGATAGTCCGCAGGATCTTTTGTGAAGTTCATTGGCAGCCTCCATGACCTTGTCCATAACGACATCGTCGAGATGCCGACATGTTCGGCATGACCACGACGCCTGCGGGGATGAATCGACTGCAGCGGTCGCATTTTTCGTGCCGCTCGGTTGTGTCATGGGGAAGGGGCGGTGCGGATCGGCAGGGTCTGGGGTTCGGGCTTTACGTCGTCGCCGAAATCACGCGCGCCACCCCCGAGGCATAGCCGAAATCACCGCCCGGAATCGTTACGAGACGTATGGGGTATTTTTTCTTCGTCGTACAGCCGATAAATGAGTTCAAGAATTTCCCGAATGTCCCGCGACTCGTCGAGCGCACGCATGCTCATGATGATAGGTGATACCAGAGTGGGGTCATCCAGTTCCTTGTAGCTGACATCATCTCGCTTCAGACCGTGCACACTGCTCGGAACGACTGAAATTCCTTCCCCCGCTGCGACGAGACCTAGCGCAATCTGCGGCTCCCGTACTTCATATATCCGGCGAGGCTTGAGAGCACGGTCCTGGAATGCCGAAAGCACCTGGTCCGCGTAACTGGGTCGCGGCGCCTTCGGGAAGATAATCAGAGTCTCGTTGACCAGGTCGCCAAGAGCCAGGACGGGCTTGGCGAGTGAGAGAGGATGGCCCTCTGGGAAGGCAACAATCATCTTCTCCTCGCGAAGAATCACGCGGCGGATGTTCGCGTCTTCATGCCGGATACGACCGAACCCGACATCAATCTGTCCGTCCTTCAGCGCTCTGATCTGGTCCATCGTCGACATCTCGTGGAGGCTAGGTTCGACGGTAGCGTTCTCGTCGCGAAAGCGCCGGATGATTTTGGGTAGCATTCCGTACAACGTCGAACCCACAAAGCCGACGGACAGGCTGCGCTCAATGTTACCCACGCGCTTCGTCATTGATTCGAGTTCGGCTGTCTGGGCCAGCAACTGCACGGCATGGGAATAGAAGAACTTACCCGTCTCCGTCAGCTTCAACGGGCGCTAGTTGCGCTCAAATAGCTGTACTCCAAGCGTCTCTTCCAGTTGTTGTATCTGACGGCTCAAAGGCGGTTGAGCCATGTTCAGTCGCTGTGCCGCGCGCGTGAAATTGCGTTCCTCGGCTACAGCTACGAAATAGCGAAGATGCCGCAGTTCCATCTCAATACCTCCAGGATATAGACCAATACTAAATCAGTCTTGGACGACCCTTTCAGCGTCCATTATTCTGCTTTCACACACCGTTTTAAGTGTTCCTGGTAAATCCGTTTGGATTCGGCTAACCTGGCGGCCTCTTGGAGCCGGGGTAGCGGATGAAGTGCGTGGTAGACCTGAGCGAAGTCGAGGAAATCACATTGCAGCAGCTTTCGATCAATCACAGGCACGGGATGCACGCACGCGTGCAGCGGGTCTGTTGCAGCTTGGGCGCAAGGTCAAGCCGAAGACCATCGCTGAGCAGCTTGGCGTCAGTGACCAGTCGATCTACAACTGGGCTCGCGCACGGCGCGACGGCGGCGTATGCGCCCTCATGGGCGGCCATAACGGCGGCCGGCCACGAGCCCTTTCTGAAGCGATGGTCGCCACGGCGCTGGAAATAGTCCGTGTCGAACCGTTGACCCTTGGCCAGATTGCGCAACGCGAGCAGGAGATTCGCGGCGAGGCGCTGCCGTGCCGCATCGAAACGCTCGGAGAGGCTCTCAAGCGCGAAGGCTTTTCGTTCAAGCGCAACCGCTACACCCTGAAAAAAAGCGTGACGAACAGGCGTTCGCCATGAAGCAGGCCACGCTCGACAAACTTCAGCTCGCCGCCCGCGACGGGCAATGCCGCCTGTTCTACCTGGACGAAGCGGGCATTTGCGCAGCACCACCGGTTCAGCGCAGCTGGTCACCACGCGGCTTGCCCCATACCATTGAACCCAGCAGCCACTGCAGGCGTTCGATCATCGGCGCGCTCGACTTCGGCAGAAATGCGCTGATCCATGCCTCGCACACACGCACTGTCAAGGCACTCCATGTCGTTGAGTTCATCGAAGCGCTGCTCCAGCAGGGCGACGGCAAGCCCACCGTGATCGTGCTCGATAACGCGAGCATCCATCACAGCATCGACCAGGCTACGCTGGATCGCTGGTTCCTTGAACACAAAGCGCTCCTCTTCTATCTGCCGCCATACAGTCCCGAGCTCAATCTGATCGAGATCGTCTGGAAACATTTCAAATACCACTGGCGACGCTTCGTCAAAATAAACCATCGATGCTGAGCTTGCCGAACTGCTGAACGGATACGGCTCGAAATTCCAAGTCGATTTTTCGTGAACACTTACCTGTACCATCCAAATAGGATCCCGCAATGTTTATTCTCGATACTTCTGCAATCCAAGGCATTGCGAAGGCCAAGCTGGAAGTCGTCGCGGATAAGGCAGATATTTTTGTCTCGACTTTGTCTGTGCTTGAACTCGGGAGCCATCTCCAGGACTCTCCCGAGGAGGCCCGTTATCTACGCGCTCGTGGGAATTTTCTCAAATGCGCAATACCCAGCATGCTCGAGGACCCGCTCGTACTTTTGTCGCAACGAACCGGGACGCCAGTCAACCCATCCAGGCACGAAGATAAAATTGTCCTTGATCAGTTGATTGAGGCAGTCAGGCAACCCGATACTTTGGAAAAATTGGATCAAAAGACCCTCACCTTTCCGGACGGTGCGGTCGCATCCTGTAAAGACGTCGGTGCTCGGATATCCGTTGTGGTCGGCACGTGGCCGCACGCTTAAGGCGGACCCATACATACTGTGGTCAGTCTAGATTATGGTTTGAGGATTTCTTGTCCGGTGTCGAAGGGAGGAGGCGTCCTAACGAACGTCGAATATCCATATTTGTATGAACGCCACCCGTCTTTATCGTAATTCAGCAACTCGTCTTTACGCACTGTGATTGTTACGCAAGGCAGAAGCGCTTATTTGGTCCAGTTAAGGGGGCTGCTCGATTCGAGGGGGGCAGCGACGATGCCGCGTGCGATCGATCGGGGTAGTATGCCGCTCAGTTCCGCTCGCTCGCCCCGGCTTGTGCTGTTGGCATGCTTAGCCGATCAATATAGTCGGCCCATTCCTGCATGACCCTGCGACGATCATCGTCAAACGTCGTTCTATCGTAGGCCTTTTGCACGTCGCCACGTTTGGCGTGTGCCAACTGCGCTTCCAGGACGTCGATATCCATTCCGAGTCGTTCTCGTCCGACCGTGCGAAGCATGCCCCGGAATCCGTGCGTCGCGTGTTTTCCCTGAAAGCCCATCTCTCGCAGCGCTTTGCTCAATGCATCTCGATGCAAATGCGGAGTCTTTTGGCGGGCAGGGGACGGAAAGACATAGTGTCCCCTACCGGTAAGTGACTGCAACTCGTTTAGTACGGCGATAGCCTGCGTCGGCAATGGCACGATGTGATCGTGTCGCATTTTCATCCGCTCGGCTGCGACATGCCATTCAGCTGTCTTGAGGTTCAGCTCGTCCCACGGCACTGCGGCAACCACACCTGGGCGCAGGCCAGTCAGCATGGTGAGCTTGAGGGCGGCGCGGGTAATGGGTGACTTGTAGGCGTCTATAGCAAGAACAAGTGGAGCGATATCCGCAGGTTTGGTGATCGCTGGTATGTGGCCTTTCTTGTGGCGTGGCACAGCGCCGCGCAGTGTCAATGCGGCACCATCTTCGCGCAGTCCGTTCTGGACGGCGTACATCACGATGCCACCGACATACTGCCTTGCCTTGGTCGCAAGGTTGGGCGCGTGCGAGGCGATCGCTTCGAGTACGGGCTTAACCTCTGGCGTGGCAAGCGTCGAGATGGGCTTGTTGCGGAGCGAGGGAGTCAGGTATTCGCGTACGACAAACTCTGCCTTCCGGTAGGTTTCGTCTGCCCATTCTTTGCGTTTGAAGTCGAGCCAGCGCTGGGCCACGAGATGGAAGGCGCCTTCGGCGACGCGTTTGCGTGCGGTGGACTCGGCGCGTCGATGCTCGACAGGATCGGTGCCTTCGCGTACAAGATTTCGCGTGGTAGTGGCCGACCGTCGTGCATCAACGAGTGTGATATCGGGGTAGGGGCCGAGGCTGAGGAAGTTCTCCTTGCCCGTGCCCGGTCGTCGATAGCGGAACAGCCAGGTCTTGGTGCCGTTCGGCTGGACCCTTAGGGCGAGTCCGTTTCCATCCGCGAGAAGGTGGAGCGGGCGCGCGCTTTGGCGGCACGGAACACCAACTCTGACTTCGGTTCGACGCGTCTGGGCATGGGCTTGCCCCCCGAATCTGGTATACGCAAGAGTATACGCAATAATCGTCGACGTCAGTGGAACGCAAGGGAACTGTAGAGAACAAAAAACCCCGTAAGACTTTGATCTTACGGGGTTTCTCGGACTTCTTCGGCTTACGCCGGAACAACTGTTGGTGCCCAGGAGAGGACTCGAACCTCCACGGTGTTGCCACCGCTAGGACCTGAACCTAGTGCGTCTACCAATTCCGCCACCTGGGCACATCTTCAGGCTAGACCGCCATTTTAACGGGATGATTTAACGTGTCAATAGGTCTTCAACATTCGCTTCATCATGCCGCCTGGATCTTCATGTATCGAATCGAGTTCGCTACTGAATCCCGTTCTGCAGATACCCGGCCATCGATTCGAAACTCGTTCAAACCAACAGCGGAGCCCGACACAAAAAGTAAAGCCGCTCGGAAGCGGCTTTACTTTTGAATCTGGTGCCCAAGAGAGGACTCGAACCTCCACAGTGTTGCCACCGCTAGGACCTGAACCTAGTGCGTCTACCAATTTCGCCACCTGGGCAGGTGTCTGTACAGCAGAGACCGCTATTATAGCGACAGATTCGAGCCTGTCAAGCATTTGGAGAAAGCCGCGAGCCCCGGGCTGATTGTGCCCCGGAAGGCCTATTGACACGGCGCGTAGCGCGCAAGACGGGTGTTAGAATGCCTCGCAGTAGTTCGTTGGCACGGTGCACAAGCCCGTCGGACTCAGCCTTGAACGAGCCAGATCCGAGCAGTCAATCGCAGGTGCAACAGAGCCGCGTCATTACGCCGACCGACGTCCATGCAACGAGAAAAAATCATCGACAAGCCCTTGAGCAAATATCCGTACCCGATTCCGAGCCGCGAAGAAATCCTCGGCGTGCTACGCACGAGTGAAGCGCCGCTTGCAGCGAACGACATCGCCGAAGCGTTGTCGATCAAGCGCCAGGAGCGCGAAGGATTTTTCAAGCGCCTGGCGGCGATGGAGCGCGATGGCCAGATCCGGCTTGATCAGCGCAATCATTACCAGCTTACGCATCCCTCGAATTTTGTCGGGGGCCGCGTTCAGGGTCACCGCGACGGCTTCGGATTTCTCGTGCGCGACGACGGCCAGGACGATCTGTTCCTTCCCACCGGCGAGATGCAGAAGGTCATGCACAACGACCGCGTGCTCGCGCGGATCGTTGGCTATGACCGGCGCGGCCGGCCCGAAGGCCATATCGTCGAAGTAACGGACCGCGCCAACAAGCGCGTCATCGGGCGTCTCCTCAACGAAAACGGCGCGCTGATCGTCGCTCCGGAAGACAAGCGCATTGGCCATGACATCCTGATCACACAAAACACCAAGAAGGCCAAGGTGGGCCAGGTGGTGGTGGTCGAACTGACGGATTTCCCGAGTCGTCATTCGCAGCCGCTCGGCCGCGTGGTCGAAGTGCTGGGCGACATCGACGATCCGGGCATGGAGATCGAAATCGCCGTGCGCAAGTACGGCGTGCCGCACGAGTTCAGCCAGGCCGCGCTCGATGATGCCGCCAGGCTACCGGACGAAGTGCGTCCCGCCGACCTCCGCCATCGCGTCGATCTGCGTGACGTGCCGCTCGTCACGATCGACGGTGAAGACGCCCGTGACTTCGACGACGCGGTGTACTGCGAACCGATCACGGTCGGCAAGGGCGACGGCTTCCGCCTGATCGTGGCGATTGCCGACGTCTCGCACTATGTGCATCCGAAGAGCGGGCTCGACGTCGATGCGATCGAACGCAGCACCTCCGTCTACTTCCCGCGCCGTGTGATTCCAATGCTGCCGGAAAAGCTGTCGAACGGACTGTGTTCGCTGAATCCGCAGGTGGACCGTTGCGTGCTGGTGTGCGACATGGTGATCACGGCGCGCGGCGAGATCAAGGCGTACCAGTTCTATCCGGGCGTGATGCACTCGTCCGCGCGACTGACCTATACCGAAGTCGCCGCCGTGCTGAAGAACACCAAGGGCCCGGAAGCGACCCGCCGCGCGGCCTTGCTGCCGCAACTGCAGAATCTGTATGGCGTGTACAAGTCGTTGTTCGCCGCCCGGCAAAAACGCGGCGCAATCGACTTCGACACGACTGAGACCTACATCGTCTGCAATGCGCAGGGAAAGATCGAGGAGATCATCCCGCGCACCCGCAACGACGCGCACAAACTGATCGAAGAATGCATGCTGGCCGCCAACGTCTGCGCGGCTGACTTCATGAAGCGTAACAAGCACCCGGGCCTGTACCGCGTGCACGCTGGACCGACCGCTGAAAAACTCGAGAACCTGCGCACCTTCCTGCGCGGCATGGGCCTCACGCTGGGCGGCGGCGACTCGCCGCACGCGAGCGACTACGCCGCGCTGATGGCGCACATCCGCGACCGGCCCGACGCGCAGATGCTGCAGACCATGTTGCTGCGCTCGATGCAACAGGCGGTTTACAGCCCGGAGAACATCGGCCACTTCGGTCTCGCGTACGAAGCCTATGCGCACTTTACGAGTCCGATTCGCCGCTATCCCGATCTGCTGACCCACCGCGCGATCTACGCGATCCTCCAGGGGCGCAAGTACACGCCGGAGGCCCCGCATGGTGTCGAACTGAACACCGCGCTGTCTCCGCGTGCCCGCGCCATGCAGCAGGCCGACGACGAGAAGCGCGGCCGCACCCGTTCGAACAACGTGGCGATCTGGGAAGAGCTCGGTCTGCACTGTTCGGCTAACGAGCGCCGTGCGGACGAAGCCTCGCGCGACGTCGAAGCCTGGCTCAAGTGCTACTTCATGCGCGACAAGCTCGGTGAAGAATATGGCGGCATGGTGAGCGGCGTGACATCGTTCGGCATCTTCGTGCAGCTCGACGCGCTGTTTGTTGAGGGCCTCGTGCACGTCACCGAACTCGGCTCCGATTATTTTCAGTACGACGAGATCAAGAACGAACTGCGCGGCGAACGCACGGGTATCCGCTACCGTTTGTCGGACCGTGTGCGCGTGCAGGTGAGCCGCGTCGATCTGGATGCCCGCAAGATCGATTTCCGATTGGTGCGCGATACGCCGATCAAGTCGCCAGGCTCGCGTACGCCGCTGGTCGACAAGGCCGTTGCCGATACCAGCGGGGCGCGTGTGCGCTCGCTGCCGCCGGCAGAAGGCGGCGCGGGTGCGCGCCGCAAGAAGGCGGCACCCGCGCCGACGCTTGCCGTCAAGGAAGCCCGCGCGGCACGCGGTGCGGCCAAAAAGCACGGCGCTTCGGCCAAGTCCACTTCTTCGTCGAAGCCACAGACGCGCAAGAAACGCTGAGCTCGCGCGGAAGTCGCGAATCATCGCGCTTCCGGCCGCGGTCATACTGCAGCGGGCTCACCGCGCGCAACGGGTACATGTCCATGTGCCGGTTTCGCGCGGTCTGCATTTGGTTTGTATTTATCCCAGTAGCGCATCCGCGTCGCGGAGTGCTCAATCAAAGGTTGTTTCAGTCATGTCACGTCTCAAGGTTCTATACGGTTTCCACGCAGTGACCGCACGTCTGCGCCACGATGCTGCAACGGTCGAAGAGGTGTATTACGACGCGACGCGTAAAGATCGCCGCATGACGGAGTTTTTGCATGCGGCGAAGGAAGCGGGCGTGCGTCTGATTGCAGCCGACGAAACGCGTCTGTGGGGCCTCGCACACACCGAGCGGCATCAAGGCGTCGTCGCGCGCGCGGGCGACCTGCCGCTGGCGCAGAACCTGGCGGAGCTGCTGGACGGAATCAACGGTGCGCCGCTGATTCTGGTGCTCGACGGCGTGACCGATCCGCACAATCTCGGCGCGTGTCTGCGGGTCGCGGACGCGGCCGGCGCACACGCGGTGATCGCGCCGCGCGATCGGGCGGTCGGCCTGAATGCCACGGCCGCGAAAGTGGCGAGCGGCGCGGCTGATACGGTGCCGTACATTACGGTCACGAATCTGGCGCGCGCGCTGCGCGAGTTAAAGGATGCCGGCGTCTGGGTGGTCGGGACGGCCGACGAGGCCACCGCAAGCGTTTACGAAACGAAGCTCGACGGTCCGGTCGCGCTTGTGATGGGCGCGGAAGGCGAGGGCATGCGCCGTCTCACGCGCGATACCTGCGATATTGTGATGAAGATTCCGATGGCGGGCAGCGTCGAGAGTCTGAACGTGTCCGTGGCGAGCGGGGTGTGCCTGTACGAAGCGGTGCGGCAGCGTTCCGTCAAGGTCAAAGCCTGACGTCAGCCCTACATGTTGCGGCGCGGGAGGCCCTGGCTGTTCGCCTCCGCCCCGCGCTGACTGATCCGGTTCTTTCCCGCTAATTGCCGCGCTCCCAGCCGGCTTTTGCCGAGCCGCTTGCCGGATAAACCCGGTCGGCGCATGCTACTCCGGTAAACTCCCGTTCTTTCCGCCTTTCTGCAACTTCCATGACTCAAGACGAACTCAAGCAACTGGTCGGCCAGGCCGCCGCCGACTACGTGAACGCGAACGTGCCCGAAGGCGCCGTGATCGGCGTGGGCACCGGCTCGACCGCCAACTGCTTCATCGACGCCCTGGCCGCGACGAAGCATCGTTATCGCGGCGCCGTGTCCAGCTCGCACGCCACCACCGCCCGCCTGCAGTCGCACGGCTTCAAGGTGTTCGATCTGAATGAAATTGAATCGTTGCCGGTCTATGTCGACGGCGCGGACGAGATTGACCACAGCGGCGCAATGATCAAGGGTGGCGGCGGTGCGCTCACGCGCGAGAAGATCGTTGCGTCGGTATCGGACGTATTCGTTTGCATCGCCGATGCCACCAAGCGTGTCGACGTGCTCGGCCAGTTTCCGCTGCCGGTCGAAGTGGTGCCGATGGCGCGCACCGCGATCGGCCGCCGTGTGACCGCGCTGGGCGGCGTGCCGGTGGTGCGCGTGACGAAGGACGGTGCGCCGTTTATCACGGACAACGGCAATGAGATCATCGACATCAAAGGTCTGAAGATCGTCGATCCGCGCGCGCTCGAAGCGCAGATCAATGCGTGGCCGGGCGTCGTGACCGTTGGCCTGTTCGCAGAACGCGGAGCGGATCTGTGTCTGCTAGGGACCGATACCGGCGTAGAGACGACCCCTTACGATCTGCGCTAAGGCTGGCGGCTCAGCGCGGAACTTCAATGTCCGCGCCGGCCGGCTCAGCAAACCCTTCCTGTTGTCGAGTCGCGTTGTCTCGTGGCGTGTAAACCCCTACCACTTCGCCGTCCCCCTTCATCTAACGTTTGATTTTTGGGCCGCCTCCCGGGTTGGTCCTGTTCGAACATTGGTGGGCAACGGCACCTGACCGACGAACATCCGCTTTTTGCCAATTCTCGATTGCGGAGTGTGGTCGCGCGCACGCACTGCGGACGACGGTCCTTTTAAACTCGGTTTCGTGGCGTCGGGCCGTCTTGCGGATCGGCGTGATCGGTACGATCGGTCCGATTTCCCGGCGTGCCCGTGCGTCAACCGCGCGGACCGCCGTTGGTGTGGCAGGTCACTGACCCGAAGCTATGCGGATTGCGCACCACAGCGTGGATCAGGATGATGATTTCGAATTGTTAAAACAGCGTGGTTCAGGATGACAATTTCTGATGGTAAAAAATTCGTCATCCTTAATAAATGAAAGAAATAGCAGGCGTAATTGAAGGGGATTAGGACATGGAATCATGAACGAGCGGCGCGCAGTATCGCTGCAGGGGGCCCGCGGTAGCGGGCCGGTGCGCTCGATCTGGCATTGACCACGGTCTAAAAAATACCAACTTCTGAACAGGAAAATTCAAATAATATGAATGCCGATCGCCTTTCGGGACAAGTCCCCGATATCGTTGAAGCTTGGGCTGCGTTGCAGAGCAAGGTGTTTATCAGGCCAATTCGCAACGAGCAGGAATACGAGGAGATGGCGCAACTCACGGATGCATTGAAGAATCATCTCCAGGGTGACACAGGCAACCCGCTGGCGGATCTGCTCGGCGTCCTGTCTGCTCTGATTGGTGTCTGGGAAACCCGCCACGTGGCGCTCCCCGAGGCAGAACCGCGGGAAGTCCTGCGCCACCTGCTGGAATCGCATGGTCTCAAGCAAAAGGACCTGGCGGATATCGCCTCTCCAACGGTGGTCAGCGACATTCTCGCGGGGCGCCGTGCGATTAGCAAGAACGTTGCAAAAGCGCTAGCTGTGCGCTTTCGAACAGATGTAAGGGTTTTTTTATGACGTCGTTCTGAAAACGGACGGCCGCCGGTTTTAAGTAATGGATGCGCTTCATTAATAGTCGAGAACCATTAATTTTGGATTACTAATTAAAAGTTAATGTAAAAATAACTTCGCCTTTTTCTGAAGCGAGGGAGGCGTGTGGGCGATTTACTGACAACCGGCCAGCCTGATTCGTTGCCTCCTCTTAGGACGATTTTCCGTCTGGTCAATGAAACCCCATGGTTGGTGTGATGCCGCACGGAATGGTTTCGGCCGAAGACGTAGCTTATTGCTGTGGAATGAAGCACTGCTTGCCAGGTGAATAAGAGTGACATGTACCGACAAAGAACGCGTGCGGACAGGTAGGCATGCTCCTCGGTGACCGCGCGTGGAACGGTTGAAAAGCCACGACACGCCGCCGCTCAAATAAAACAAAGTGTTGTCGATGGAATACGTCGGCGAGGACGGTAGGGGGCGTCCCGCTACTAGCGATGAAGGAGGCGAGATTTCCGTTGCTGATGCGTGACCAGTCTGGCGGGAATCATGACAGCCGTGTGCAGCGACGAGGCGGAAGCGCTCGGCGCGGGAACGTTAAGGTTTGGGGTAACCGAAATGTCTGTACTAGTCCATCGAATGATCGATATCGCACTGATCGTACTGGGTGCGTTTGGTGCGTTGCATCTGAACCTGCCGCAGGTGGGTCATCCGCACGAGCTGGATCCATCGCTCGTTGCGTTTGTTGCCGCACTGGCGCTGTCCGTGTTTCCCGCTTGCGGAACCTACCCGTCACAACGCACGCGGTCGGTGGTCAGCCTTGCGAGCCGTACGGCGTTCGCGTGGCTTGCTGTCCAGCTGTGCGGTCTTGCGTTGCTTTATGCCATTCATCGCGAGAACCAGTTGTCGTTGCAATGGTTTCTCTACTGGACGCTCACTACCGGCATATCGCTTCTTGGCTCGCACACGCTCATTTTTGCAGAATTCAACCTCGCCCGGCAGGCCGGTGTCCGGCTGGTACGCACCGCTACATTCCGTGCCCCGCGCGATACGACGTCCCGCAAATATGGTCTGGACTGCGCGGGAGCGGCACGGCACTTCGTCAAGCGCGGCTTTGACGTTGTGGTCGGCGCAACGTTGATTGTCGCGTTGCTGCCCGTCCTCGTTTTGCTTGCGGTTGTGGTGACGAGCGATGGTGGTCCCGCGATGTTCGGACACGTTCGCGTGGGGCGTAACGGCAAGAAATTTCGCTGCCTGAAGTTCCGTTCGATGGTTGTGAACGCCGATCAGGTGCTCAAGGCCTTGATTGAAAGCGATCCGCAGGCCCGCGCCGAGTGGGAGCACGGTTTCAAACTGAAAAACGATGTGCGGGTGACGCGGATCGGCCGGTTTCTGCGCCGTACGAGTCTGGACGAATTGCCGCAGTTGTGGAACGTGGTTCGCGGCGACATGAGTCTGGTCGGACCGCGTCCTGTCATCGACCAGGAACTGGAGCGCTACGGCGCAAACGTCATGTACTACCTGATGGCCAAGCCTGGCATGACAGGGCTATGGCAGGTCAGCGGCCGCAGTACCACGGACTACGCGACGCGAGTGTCATTGGACGTTGCTTACGTGCAGAACTGGTCGTTGCTTAGGGATGTGACCATTTTATTCAAGACTTTCAAAGTCGTCTTCAAGGGCAGTGGCGCGTATTGAATCGCGGGTCACTGTCTGATCAAACACGAGATTGCCGGGGTGGGGTGTGAGCAGCAGACGCCGGCTGGGTATCGTCAGCAATAGCAGTATGCAGTCCAGATGAAGGCAGGGAAAAAATTCTACATAGTGGTGTGCGCGTTGCAACGGGGGCTTCAGGTTGAACGCGCGACGGAAGGGAGTAGCGATGATGTCATGCAACAAGTTGAATTCGGAAAGGACCACGAGCGCGCCAAAGTTGAACGTGTTGCGTGAACAGCGATCAGCCGACGTGGGCGATTCATTGACTCAATCGCGCGCGGGAGGCTGCCGACGACAGGTCAGGGCCGCTTTCGCCGGCATTCTGCTGGTGGCCTGCGTGGCAGGGTGCGCATGGTCGCCGGGCATGTCATACGATGGCCCAACTGGAACCGCGGGTCCCGCACAAGTGGATGTGGCCAATGTCCCAAGCGTCGGCACTGTCCATGCGACAGCAGGCGCTCATCCAGCCAAGGGTGCCGATGCACCGCCGGCGGGCACGCTGGTCGAAATCACCGACGATCTGGTTGAAAAGGAACGTGCCGAGCGTTCGAAGAGTGTGCCTGCCGATGTCACGGATTTGTTTGCGAAGCCGGCTCCGTACACACTCGGGCCGGGCGACATATTGAGTATCGTCGTCTGGGATCACCCTGAGCTGAACATGCCAGGCGCCGCCGGGTCGGCCGGACCGGAAGCGAACAGCTCGGATTCGATGACTTCGGGCTATACGGTCGATGCGGGCGGCAGGATCCAGTACGCCTACATCGGCCCACTCAAGGTTGAAGGTCTGACTGAGATGGACGCTCGCGACCTGCTGGCAGAAAAGCTTAGTCGTTTCGTACGGCAGCCTCAGGTGACGTTGAGGATTCAGACGTATCGAAGCAAGCGGGTCTATCTGGACGGTGCAGTCAGGAATCCCGGTGTGCAGGTGCTCAACGACATGCCGATGACCTTGCCCGAGGCCATCAATCGTGCCGGAGGTTTTACTCCCACGGCTGACCGCTCGTCGGTCGCGATTACGCGGGGCGACAAGACAGTTGTGGTTGACATTCCCGACATGATTGCAAAGGGCGTGAATCCGGACAACATCGAGTTGCGCAGGGGCGATCTGGTGCGCGTCTTCGCGCAGACCGATACGAAAGTGTACGTGTTCGGCGAAGTTCAACGTCCAGGCAGTCTGACGTTCAACAACGGTCGGATGAGTCTGAACGAAGCGCTAGGTGACGCTGGCGGCATCAGTCAAACCTCGGGGGATGCCTCGCAGGTCTTTGTCGTGCGTGGGCGCGACGCGGGTAAGCCGGTGGTGTTTCACCTGAACGCGGGGTCCCCGGCTGCGATGGCAACCGCGGACGGCTTTGAGCTAAAGCCAAATGATGTTGTGTTTGTTGACGCGTCTGCGCTGGTCAGGTGGAGCCGCGTGATCGGTCTGCTTGTACCAAGTACACAGGCGGCAGCTGCTACCCGGGCCATCGGTTATTGATGAGCAAACTATTTGTATGGCTCTGCGGCAATGAAGCCAGCAGCGCCATAGCTAAGACCGGCGCGGCTGGAACGCTTGGCAATATGGGGAAGGCGCATGAATTACCGTGAAACGTCATTTAATACGATAGATGCAGGTCCGGCACAAGGCGAACACCACCTTGGAGATCTTCTGGACATCCTGTACCAGAACCGCCGATTGATCGCCGTGATCACGGCCTGCTTTGTTTTTCTAGGGGCGGCTTATGCGTTGCTCGCGGCGCCCGTCTATCAGGCGGATATTCTGGTCCAGGTCGTGGAGAACCCGAATACCGCCAAGGACGCTCTGAGCGACGTTCAATCCATGTTCGCGATCAAGACTGCGGCGTCGGCTGAGATCGAGGTCTTGCGTTCGAGGCTGGTGATCGCGGGAGCCGTCACCAGCGCACAACTCAACATTAGCGCGACGCCACGGTACTTTCCAGTGATCGGCCGGTGGGCTGCAGGTCACCTGAATGACCTTTCCCATTCCGGCGTGGGCGGCTATGCATGGGGTAGCGAGCGAATCGCCGTGTCGAAATTCGATGTGCCCGAGGGACTGCAGGGTGCGGTGTTTACCCTGACGCTGCAAAAAAACGGCAACTACACGTTAAAGCACAAAGGCATCGAGTTGTCGGGACGAGTCGGCGAGCTGTTGCATGCGGAAACGGACGGAGGGCCGATCGATCTGCTTGTGAGCCAGATCGTCGGAAAGCCGGGTGTCGGTTTTGATCTCGTTCGCAGTTCAGAGCTTGCCGCGATTCAGAACGTGCAGCAGGGCTTGTTGATTGTGGAGAAAGGTAAGGACTCGGATGTGATTGGCGTCGCTCTGGAGGGCACTGAGCCGAAGAAAATCAGCGCCATTCTCAACGCAATTGGTACGGCGTATGTTGAGCAGAATGTCTTGCGTACCCAGGAGGAGGCACAGAAGTCGATCACGTTTCTCGACGGGCAATTGCCTGTACTGAAGTCAAAACTGGAGGCCGCGGAAAGCGAGTTCAACACTTTTCGGGCGAAGAACGGGACTGTGGATCTGACGGCTGAAGCAACCGCGCTTTTGCAACGGTCGGCCCAGGCGCAGAGCAAGGTCGCCGATCTCCAGCAGCAGCGGGCGTTGCTTCTCGCACGTTATACAGACGAAAACCCGGCAGTGATCGCCATCAACGACGAATTGAGCGAAGCCCAGAGGGAGGTTGGAGGCATTGCCTCCGTGACCCGGCAATTGCCGCCGATGGAGCAGAATCTGCTGCGACTGCAGAGAGAGGTCCAGGTAGACACCACTATCTACACGAACCTCCTGAACACGCGTGAACAACTGCGGCTTCTCAAAGCGGGCAAGGTGTCGAATGTGCGACTGGTGGACACCGCTATCGTGCCCGATCGGCCGATTCGACCGCAGCGTTCGCTTGCGGTGGCGGGATCCCTGATCGCCGGTCTGTTCGCGAGCGTCGCGTTGGTATTGCTCAAGCGAAAGCTTTTCGATGGGGTTGCCGGCATGGACGAAATCGAAGCCGGTACGGGGCTGGCAGTGTACGCGACGATTCCGCGCAGCAGGACGCAGGAAACGCTGACACGCAGTCTTCCAGGTAACACCGCCTCAAACCTGGTTCTGGCGCGAGCGGCGTCTGGCGATGCTGCCATCGAAAGTCTGCGAAGCTTCAGAAGCGCGCTTGAATTTGCGCTGGTCGACGCACCGAACCGGATCGTCCTGCTCGCCGGGCCGACACCGATCGT
>Ga0116109_1000046_pt1 | contig 34537 bp, 29 predicted proteins | sample June2015DPH_8_10_2_FD_89718 | JGI IMG/M metagenome (GOLD analysis project Ga0116109, IMG submission 89718) | Peatland microbial communities from SPRUCE experiment site at the Marcell Experimental Forest, Minnesota, USA - June2015DPH_8_10 | ecosystem: Environmental > Terrestrial > Soil > Wetlands... | reverse complement strand
GGGCTGTTTTCGGGTTCACACGGCAGGGGTCACAGGTTCAATCCCTGTACCACCCACCAGATTCGCGTGACCCGCAGAAATAAAGGCCCTCAGACGAAAGTCGAGGGCCTTTTTGTTTGTACCAAAAGTCGCGAATTTTGGCTTTAGGGCGGAGAAGTGACGGAGTTGAAAATTAGCCCAGACAAAACATGATGACTATCAACGTCTGGAGATGGCAGCAATCTGGAAGCGCGGCAACTAAGGGCCAGTAGAAATTCGACGCCTTGGCCGACCCAAGCAAAATCGCACCTTCGACACGAAAGAAAGCCCAGGCCGAAGCCTGGGCGCGGCGGGTCGAAGCGAAGATGGACCGTGGCGAATTCGTGGATCTGAAGGCGGCGAGCAGAAGACGCTCGGAGAACTTCGGCGGCTTTTTACTTCGCACGGACGCCGCCGGCGCCAAAATGCTTTAACTCTGGTCGAACCAGCGGTGTGCGACCTTCGCCCCAAATAAGGACCATCCTAGCGCCCCGCATGCTGTCGATGATTTCGCAGCTTCACAAAAAATTCGATATGAATCGGCGTTTTCGACTGCGGATTCCGGATCCTCATTGGCCAAAGCCAGGGAGGTTATTGACCCATAACCTTTTTGTCGTGACTTATTCTTTAGGGGCGGGAGAAGATTGAACTTCACCATGCGCCATTCCGCTCCTCCACGTACCGTTCGAGTTCATTGTTGGGGACCTGGCGTTGCGGACCAATGCCCCGCACCATCCCACCCACGCCACAGCCGCGGTCTTGCTGCCGCCATGTGCAACGCGAGGGTGAGCTATTGTCCACGATATATTTAGCATCCCTGTTCGTCGCGCAATCAGGAGTCAGCCGGCTTGGCGGACAACGATATATTTATGGCGGTTGGCGCTCTGGTTTTACGCTTACGATCGCGGCACCCTACTGGACAGCAGGTGAACCGTGGCCGATAAGCGAAAACAAGTGGCTGGCGACTCCAAGCGCTCTAAGCGAGTGACACTCGACGCGCGACTCACCGCAGCATCAAATCGACCGTCTGGCTTCGATTACATGCGGTTGGTACTGGCCACTTTAGTTGTTTGCAGCCATACCATCGACGTTTGTTACGGAACCGAGTTCACATATTCGGTATGGCGGGGCCCAGCGCGGCCTTTCTTTGCCATCATATTGCCTATGTTCTTCGCGCTGAGTGGATTTCTGGTGGCTGGCAGTTTTGAACGATGCAAAACAATCGTTTCTTTCGGTGGTTTGCGGGTTCTGCGCCTGATGCCCGCGCTAGCTGTCGATACCGTCCTGGGTGCATTGCTCCTGGGTCCGATATTCACGGCGTTGCCGCTTGCGGATTATTTCTCGCAACCCGGATTTTTAAAATACTTCTTAAATATTACCGGAATAATACATTATTTTTTGCCAGGTGTATTCGCGAATAATCCCTGGCCGAATTATTTAAATCAGCAGCTATGGACTCTGCCATTCGAAATGATTTGTTACGCTGGCCTTGTTGCACTCTCATTCCTTGGGATAGCGCAGCGGCCAAGTCTTTTCTTGATAAGCGCGGTTGTTGCGAATGTGTTGATTTTCGTTGCTAACAAAATTGTGTTCAAGACTCCGCACAGTTTTATGTTTTTGGGCTCATTGCTCGTTCAATGCTTTCTTTTTGGAATCGCGGCGCACCTGTTCCGTCGAAAGATTATTTGGAGCAAGGCGCTGTTTTTTGTCTCAGCCGCCGCAACATTCGCATGCCTGGCCATCCCGGGATTTGATTATCTCGCGCCTCTGCCGGCCACCTATGTCACCGTTTATCTCGGACTTTTGCAACCGAAGCGTAATCGGCTTATTATGAGCGGCGACTATTCGTACGGAATATTTCTGTATGGGTTTCCAGTTCAACAAGCGGTAGTTGCGGCACTTGGGCATGGCGGTCAGTACTGGTATACCAACATGCTTGTCTCATTGCCCGTAACGTTCGCACTGGCCGTGCTTTCGTGGTGGTGCGTCGAAAAGCCGGCGCTTCGCCTGAAGCCACTCCTTCTGAAGTTCGAGGGCGCAGCTATTCGTCGGGCGCAGACAGTTCCAGGAATGCGCTTTTTTATCCCAGCCCTAAGCGTTCGGGATGCCGGCGCCTCGAAGGCCACAAGCTAACACCGTGTCATCCATTTGCCGGGACCGGGCCGCTACACTGGCCATTCATCCGTCTTGCGCGAGATGTCGATCATGACCATTGCCGAGCTTGTCGCCCAGCTTCACACCTTGCCGGCCGTTGCGCGTTGTCCTTAGCCTGGATTTTGGCCGTGGCGACGTGCTCGGCATCTATGCCGAACTGATGCCGTTGACGGACGATAACTTTTGGCTCACGAGGACCTCGCTGACACTCGCTTCGCCGACAGTACCCCTACGTCGCGCGATACCTTTGGCAGCGCATCGGCAAGGGAAATAATGCAATGGTATCGTGATGCGTCGTCTCAGGACAGCATCGCAGACGCCTGAGGCCAGGCGTTTTCATCACGAACCCGATGATGCGGCAGGATTAGTAGCGCAGATCCGCCTCACTTCAATCATTCTCCGTTAAGAACAAACAAGATTATGTTGGTAGAAAGCAATCTGCCGGCGGGCACGCCCGCGCCGGAGAAAGGTGATTCATCGTCTTTACGCCAATGGCTTTCGGTCGGCGCCGTGGCGCTTGGCGCATTTGCCTTTGTGACCACAGAATTTCTGCCGGTCGGCTTATTACCGCATGTCGCCAAGGAAATGGATGTCCTGCCGGGCACCGCGGGCCTGATGGTCACCACGCCTGGCGTCATTGCCGCCCTCTCTGCGCCGGGGCTCATGCTGGGAGCGGGGCGTATGGACCGTCGGCACGTCTTCCTGTTGCTCACGGCTCTATTGCTGGCGTCCAATCTGTTATCGGCGTTCGCACCGAATTTCGCCGTCATGCTGGTGGGCCGCGCGCTGCTGGGCGCGGCATTGGGCGGCTTCTGGACCCTGGCGACGGCCGCTGCAGGCCGGCTCGTGCAGCCCAAAGATGCCGCCAAAGCAACCGCGACAATCTTGACAGGGGTGACGTGCGCCACCGTGATCGGCGTGCCTCTCGGCACGTTCATCGCCGGCTTTTCCTCATGGCGCTTTTCGTTCATGGCCACCGGTGTGCTGGTTGCCGTCGCACTCGTCGCGCAACTGTTGCTGGTCCCGTCCCTGCCCTCGAGCGCAGCGCTGCGCTTTGCGGACCTAGTTGAGCTGATCCGGCGTCCTTATGCGCGTAGAAGCATGCTGATGGTGGGACTCGTGTTCGGTGCCCACTTCTGTTCCTATACCTACATCACGCCGTTTCTGCTGCATAGCGCCAGCTTCGGCATGCCGACCATTACATGGTTGTTGCTGGGATTCGGCGTGATTGGTTTCTTCTCCAACTTCGCCGTTTCGAACACGGTCAACCGCAGCCTCAAGGCATCCGTGGCGACCATGGTATCGCTGTTGATGTTTGCGCTTTTGTCGATGCCGCTGCTGCGGCATTCGCAGTTGGCGGTTACGGTTGATGTGCTCGCGTGGGGCATTTCGTTCGGCGCGCTGCCGCTCTGTTTCAGCGTGTGGATTCAGCGCGCGATGCCGGATCTACCTGAGGCGGGGTCGGCGCTGTTCGTCAGCATCATTCAGGTCGCGATTGCGGTGGGGTCATTGGTCGGCGGGGCGATTGTCGACTCGGTCGGCATTCCACCTGATTTCCTGCTCGGCAGTGCGCTTGCGCTGCTCGGTCTGGCGGCGCTGGCGAGCTTCGGGCGAAGTACAGCGGCGCAGGCCGACCGCGACTGTCTGGCGACGCCGGAATGATCAAGCGGTTGGCCCAGCGCGTCGAACGCCGCCCCCTTCTGCGAACTCACCTGCCGTCCTTCGATCCGCGCCAATAGATATTCAGTGCTGCGTGTGCTGATCTCCAGCAGACCGGAGCCGCAGATCACGGCAATCGGACGGTCGGGTCCGTCCATCGCGATGGCAGGTGGTGCATTTCATCACCCCACCGTCAGGTTGACGGGCTTGCCAGACGCCGGAAACGAATAAGGGTGACTCGTGCGGGTGCGGGTGCCTGACTGCCACAGGCTTCCTGCCTTGGCGTCCGCTTTATAGCGGTTCGACCGTCGCCGTCGGTCAGTCTATGCCCTCCGTACACCCGAGGCGAACCACCTACGCCTCGGCACTTCTTGCTGCACGGCGTGCCTACGTCACCAGGGTCTACCCGAATGCAAACGTTTCGTTCGCGCAAGGATGTTGCTCGAGAAATACTGTATTCATATGATCGATCGCAATTGGGTAAATCGGGCGTGCTGAATTTTAGTCCGTCAAGGAAACAGAAGACCAAGAGGATCTGATAGCGACAGCGCCCCAAGTTGGAGCGGCGCGCCAAGCGTTCCGCAATCGGCCTCAGAAACCTCGATTGGATAAATATAAAGTGACAATGCTTGGAACCTTGCGCGCTCGAATTACTGCAACATGTGTCGTCATCGTCGTGGGCGCGCTCAGTTGTTCCGGATTCATTTCGTACACCATCAACTCACGTGTCGACCAATCCACGTTAAAGGAAAATCTACGCACGATTACCAAGGGAAACGCCCAGGCTCTCGACGAGTGGGTTGCCTCACGTTCGATGGCTGTAGAGGCGTTCACGGCAGAGAGTCTTGCAGACCCCGTGCACGCGCTGAAGCAGCTCGAGGCTTCAGGCGGATTCGTGCTCGCTTACGCCGGTCTGGCGGACAAGCACGCCGCCGTTTTCTCCCGGGACGTTGGCTTCCCGCCTGACTATGATCCGACAAAGGGGTCCTGGTACCCAGAGGCGGTGGCTGCCGGCAAACTGATCGTGCCGACGCCCTACATAGACGTCATATCCAAGAAACTCGTGCTGACCTTCGAACGTCCCGTTCTAGACGGCGGACAGGTCAAGGCAGTCGTAGCGGGAGATGTCAATCTCGACCGTGTTGACGCGATCGTAAGCGGCATCCATCCCTCGCCCGCCAGTTTTGCGTTCATTGTTGACGACCAGGGGCAAATCATTTCGCACCCGGATGCCAGGTTCGACCTGAAACCTGCCACCGTCCTCTCGGCCGATCTGACTCGATCTGCGCTGGACGGATTATCTGCCAATACGGACCCTTTCGAGGTGCAGGTGAAGGGGCGGCCCAAACTCCTTCAAGCGGGGCCCATTGCTGGCACCAACTGGAAACTCGTTGTCGCCCTGGACAAAAATGAGGCAATGGCCGGTCTGCATAACAGCGTGAGTGCGATGTTGGTGACGGTGCTTGTCATTGCCCTCATCGCCGGTGTTGTCGGGAGTGTGACAACCGCGTCGGCATTTCGCCGGCTCTCGGAGGTCCGCATCGCCATGGACGATATCGGCTCAGGTGATGGTGACCTGACCAAACGTCTACCGGTCTACGGTGACGATGAGGTCGCGCAGATTGCAGTTTCGTTTAACACGTTTGTCGACAAGTTGTCGCGCGTGTTGGGGGAAATCCGAGCCACGAGCGATTCAGTGAAGGTGGCTGCGGCGGAAATTTCCCACGGTAACCGTGACCTTTCAGCGCGCACCGAACAGGCTGCGGCGAGCCTCGAGGAAACGGCAGGGACAATGGAAGAGTTGGCCGGAACGATGCGTAACTCTGCGGATGCGGCGACGCGCGCCGGTGAGATGGCTCAACAGGCATCGAGCGTGGCCAAACAGGGCGGTACTGTAGTCGCTGACGTTGTCTCTACGATGGGTGGAATCGCTGCCGCCTCGTCCCGGATCCAGGACATCATCGGCGTCATTGACGGCATCGCATTCCAGACGAACATCCTGGCACTCAACGCTGCAGTCGAAGCCGCCCGCGCGGGCGAGCAGGGCCGAGGCTTCGCGGTTGTCGCCGGGGAGGTGCGCTCACTCGCCCTACGCAGCGCTCAGGCAGCCAAGCAGATCAAGGATCTCATCGTCGACTCCGTGGGCCGCGTCGATGCTGGGACCCAACTGGTACAGCGGGCCGGCACGACAATGGGGGATATCGTGTCGAGTGTGCAAAAAGTCACCGACCTTCTCCGGGAGATTTCAGCGGCCGCGTCCGAGCAAAGCTCCGGCATCCTCCAGGTCAATCACGCTGTAGCTCAGCTCGATAACGCGACCCAGCAGAACGCAGCATTGGTCGAACAGGCAACTGGGGCGTCTGATGTGCTGCACGAGCAGGCGAGCCGCCTGGCCGAAGTGGTGGGCCAGTTCCAGCTAGAACAGTGAATTTGTCACCACCCCTGGGTTGCAACGGCTGGGCAAAACGAACCCTCACTTTGGCCTTCGCCATCATCTGTGAAAGCGACTTCGAGACATCGAATTCCTTCGCGATCGGTTGTACTATGAGCGGCTAATTTTAAATCCCCATTCGTTGCTTCAGCTTGCAATCCAGGAGTGTTAGCCGATGTCGACTTCGCCATCCGCTTCCGTGCGTCACGGCAGTACCACGTTGATCACCTCGCTAGTCGCCGCCGCGTTCTTCATGGAAAACCTCGACGGTTCTATTATCGCTACGGCGTTGCCGCAGATGGCGCAGTCGTTTCACATCAGGCCAGTAGAGCTGAGTGTCGGCATCACGTCTTACCTGCTGACCCTTGCCGTATTTATCCCAATCAGTGGGTGGCTTGCCGATCGCGTTGGTGTTCGTACGGTTTTCACAGCGGCTCTCGCAATCTTCACTGGGGCGTCGATACTCTGCGCAATGACCGGCAATCTCGTCGAATTTACCGGCGCGCGCGTATTGCAGGGCATCGGCGGCGCAATGATGGTGCCCGTCGGCCGGCTCGCCGTGCTGCGCGTCACGCCCAAAGAACACCTGGTGCGCGCGATCTCGCTTATCACGTGGCCGGGTCTAGTCGCGCCGGTCCTCGGACCGCCGCTCGGTGGCTTCATTACGACGTATTTCACGTGGCGCTGGATTTTCTACCTGAACGTGCCGCTCGGACTGGCGGGGATGGCGCTCGCCTGGTGCTTCATCAGCGCGGAACGCGATGCGGATTGTCGTCCTTTTGACGTGTTGGGTTTTGTACTGACTGGCGTCGCGGGCACGTCGATCATGTACGCGATGGAGGCGATCGGCCGCGCCGACACGTCGTGGCGCTCGGCGCTGGTGTTTCTGGCGATCGGTCTTGCGGCTTGCGCGGTGGCGTGGTTCCATCTTCGACGTAGCGCGCATCCGATGATCGATTTGTCCGCGTTCCGGATCAAGACGTTTATGGTGGCGATCTGCGGCGGTTCGTTGTTCCGCATCTCGATTGGCGCGGTGCCATTTCTGCTGCCCTTGATGTTTCAGGTCGGCTTTGGGATGAATCCGTTCCAGTCGGGCTTGCTGACGCTCGCGGTATTCGCTGGCAATCTGTCGACGAAACTCGTTACGACGCAAATCCTGCAGCGTTTCGGCTTCCGAACGGTGCTCGTATTCAACGGCGCGTTTGCTGCAGTGACACTTGCGAGCATGAGCCTGCTGAGGCCGTCGACGGCATCTGGATGGATCCTGTTTGCGCTGTTCATCAGCGGCGTTGCGCGTTCGTTGCAATTCACCGCGATCAACACGCTCGGTTTCGCCGACGTGCCGAAGCCGCAGATGAGCGGAGCGTCGACCTTATCGAGCACGATGAGCCAGATGACCATGGGGATGGGTGTCGCGGCCGGCGCCATCGCGCTGCGGATCGCCGCGTGGTGGCACGGACACGATGCGCAAACATTAGTGCCGGCCGATTTCAGCATCGCGTTTCTGCTGGTGGCATCGTTGAGCGTGATTGCGATAGTCGACGTGTTTTCGTTAGCACCCGATGCTGGCGAACATGTCAGCGGGCATCGGCGGACGACCGGAAAGTCGTGACGAAATGGTGAGAGGTCACGCGGCAACCGGTGACGGATAATTGATACCTCATTGGTCCGCCATCTACCATAAATATCCGATCTTCTTCGACTTTGACTTTCGGATACGTCGTTTGCAATGCGCGTGCGTGGGCCCAGTGGGTGGTGGTGCGCCGATTGTCCAGAAGCATGGCCGAAATTGTCGGATATACGTCCGTCCCGCCATGTTGAGGGCTTCTACCATTAGCGGGTTCCCCGAGTCTCACGTCCTGCCAATCGAGAAACCCCTATGGAAAGTAACCTCTCTGCAACAGCTTCTATTCCTGCACCATCTATCTCCCGCCGCGCGTTCCTCGCGAGTGGGACTGCCTTCGGTGCGAGCCCGCTGGATCGCAGGGCGCAGGCGCAAGGCCCTGGCAGCGGCGACGGCTCTCTTTTTAAGGAGTACGACATCAATGCCAACGGCATCACCTTGCATGTCACCGAGCAAGGCGATGGGCCAGCCGTACTTTTCTGCCACGGATTTCCAGATACATCCTATACGTGGCGCCGACAGATGGAAGCGGTGGCGACTGCCGGGTATCGGGCAATCGCTCCTGACATGCGCGGCTACGGACGCAGTTCGGCTCCGGCGGACGCAACCCTGTACACGCCACTGCAAACGGTCGGTGACCTGGTTGGTCTGCTCGACGCGCTGAAGATTCCGAGTGCCGTCCTCGTGGGTCATGACTGGGGTGCAACGCACGTGTGGCAAGCGGCGCTGATGCGTCCAGATCGATTTAAAGCCGTGTTCTGCCTGAGCGTGCCTTTCGTTCCTCGTGGAGAGGTCAGCGTCTTCGAGAAGATGCGGAAGGCCGGTCATCAAGATGATTTCTACATGTTCGAACAGATCCGACCGGACGCCGATCAGGTCTGGGCCGACGCCACGGTGACCATTCCGGGAATTCTGTATTGGGCCTCGGGCTCCGCTCCGCCAGACACGCGGTGGAGTCCAATGGATCCGGCACGAAGCCTGCACCGTGCGCCCCCCGGACCGTTGCCGTCATGGACGGAGCCGGATTACGTCGCTCATAACGTGGCGGAGTTTCAGCGCACCGGCTTTCACGGTGGTCTGAACTACTATCGAGCCGCCGAACCGTACTTCTATTTGTCCGCGCCGTGGAAGGGCGCAAGGATTACCCAGCCTGCATTTTTCATCTGGGGGAAGGCGGATGGCTTGAAAGAGCTTTATCCGCTGACCGTGGACCAGATGCGCGCCGGCGTTCCCGGTCTCGTTGGGGGTCTCGAACTCGACAATGTGGGTCACTGGGTACAACTCGAAGCCCCTGACGTGGTCAATGAGCAACTCGTGAAGTTCCTGCGAACCGTAACCCCCAGCTAGGTGAGTCCGCAGACCTTTCCTATAATCAATCGTGAATAAATCAGACCCCCTATGTCAGCTATGTCGCGCCGCCCTCTCATCGCAAATGGGACCGCCTTTGGTGCAAGCCTGTTGATGAGCAAAGCAACTTTTGGGGCTGGGTCTGCCCCTGCCAGCGGCACGGTAACACCCGGCGCGAATTCAAGTAACGTCTCGAACCTGACCGTGCGTACCGTCAGCACGCCCCGCCACACGACACGCTACCTGGAGGCCGGGCCGGCCGACGGGCCGTTGATCATCTTTCTCCACGGCTGGCCCGAGATCGGCCTGATGTGGCGCACGCAGATCGAGGCCTTCGCGTCCGAAGGCTGGCGCTGCGTTGCACCAGACCTGCGTGGCTACGGCGGCTCATCGGCGCCGGCCGCCTCCGAGGCCTACGCCTTGAAGGAGATCGTCGACGACATGGTCGAACTGCACGACTATTTGGGCGCGCGCCCGGCAATCTGGGTTGGCCACGACTGGGGAAGCCCCGTGGCCGGAGCGCTGGCCGCGCATCACGCGGAGCGCAGTCGCGGCGTGGTGCTGATCTCAGTCCCTTACTTCCCGGAGGGCTTCGCGCTGCCCAATCTCGTGTCGCTAATCGACCGTCAGTTGTACCCCGCCGATCAATACCCGGACGGGCAGTGGGACTACTTCCGTTTTTACCTGACGCACTTCAGCCAGACGGTTAGCGATTTCGAGGCTGACATCCCAGCAGCCCTCGCGTCGCTCTATCGGCGCGGCAATCCTGCATCCGTGGGCCAGGTTTCGCCGTCCGCCTTGATCACCAAAAACGGAGGCCGTTATGGGGCGGCGCATCGCGCCCCGGCAACGCCACCTGACCCAGCGCTCTGGACGCCGGCCGACTTTAACGCCCTGGTCGAGGCGTTCCATGTCAGTGGTTTCCGTTCGGTCAATGCCTGGTACCTGAACGACACCACCAACATCGCCTATGCGCGCACGGCACCCGACGGTGGTCACCTACGCCAGCCCGTTTTGTTCGTCAACGGTGATTGGGACGCCATCTGCGACATCAATCGCAGCCGTCTCGGAGAACCCATGAGCGGTGCGTGTCAGGACCTTTCCGTATCGAACCTGCCTGCCGGCCACTGGCTTCCGCTCGAGCGCAAAAGCGAACTTGCCGAAGCCATTCGTTCGTGGCTGAAGACTACAGGGTTATAGGCAGCCAGGGCGGTCGAAATGAATTGGCGGGACCGCGTCCAACTCGACCGCAACACGTAGCATGCCTAATACCTGGCATGTCAACGCAAAGCGTTACCGGTTATTGCCTAACCGGGTTCCCAACGATGTCGCGGAGCAAAGCATTACGCTCCGGACGCAGACTTCGCTGGTGACTGTGATTATTTTATGAACGTGTGTGCGCTCGCAAACATAGTAACGGATTGCAAAGTGCATTAATTGCTCCTGGTCTGGCCGGTCCAGCAAAAGCACCTCATTTCACGGGCGCGTGCCTACCGTTCAGCTCGAGCGCCGTTGCACGCCCCCCCCGTGCGATCCATTCGCGTACACCATGGCTCCCATCAGTAGGCGATTTGTAAACCAACATGCTCCGCCAAATCATCCACAGTTTTGACTCGGCGATACTGACTTTCCTGACACACGATGCGCTGCACTCGGAGACTTCCGGCCACGCGATCAGTCACGTGGCGGACTTCTACCTGTTTAAAGGCGTCGTGCCACTAGCCATGCTGTGTGCTATCTGGTTCGACACTAGGGAGCGCCGGCAGTGGCAACGGGAAATGGTGGTTGCCACCATCGTAAGTGGTTTGCTGGCGCTGCTCATTGGCAGAGTTCTCGCTCACTATTTGCCCTTCCGCCAGCGACCGCTCTATGACAGCAGCCTGCTCCTGACGTTTCCGCTAGCGGCCAGTCCGGAAGCGGTTCTTCGAACCTGGAGCTCGTTTCCTAGCGACCACGCCATGCTGTGGGCGGCCGTTGCGATGGGCATCTTTCTCGTCTCCAGATGGATGGGTGTGCTCGCGTTGCTGCAATGCGTCTTTCTTATCTGTCTTCCGCGCGTTTATCTGGGCTTGCACTATCCGAGCGACGTTCTGGCAGGCATGCTCCTCGGCGTTGGCGTTACCTGCGTTGTAACGCGAAAACCGGTCATGGAGCGATTTGCGCCTGCCATCGTGCGACTCATCGACAGGTATCCAAACGTTTCGTATGCCGGCATGTTTGTCATTTTGTTTGAACTTGCAACTACGTTCGATGAGCCTCGGGAACTTGCGCAATCTATCTTTCGACATGTTCTCCACGGTTAATGCGATCAATGACGAGGGAAGAATCGGGCGGGTTCGCCGCGACGCAAACGTAAGCCCGCTACGACACTAGCCTCGCCGCTGATGCGAGGTAAAGCGGCGATGGATCGCGTCGGTCCTCGCAAAGACATGTGTATGCCATCTTGATCACGTGATCGTCGTCCGAGGTGACCGCCCTCCAGCACACATCGCTCCAGTCAATGTCGGGACCCGGGACGTTTGCTTCTGCATCAGCGAGCCTGCCGACCGTTGCGTAAGCAGCGCATAGCGCAACCCACAGGCTCGGCAGCAACTGCTTGATCAGGCTATCGTGAAGCTGGGCAAAGACGATGCGCGCGGCACGCGTTGCAGTAACCGTATGGAGTAATGTGAAGTCCGGCTTCCGCCAGTAAGCGCCAATGGTCGTGCGCGCCAGATCGTCCAGCAACGCCACATGGGTTGGAGGCGCAAGGACAGCCCTGCCAAACCGCTCATCGGTTGCAACAGCAAGCAAGCGCGATGTGATCGAGTTCCGCGGGAGCGCCACGCCGTCCAATGCCTGGGCGATATGGTCGAATCCGGCGTCGACGCTCTCCGCCGTGCGGGTTTCGTCCGGACTAACGTCAATCGGCAGATGCGACGAAATTAACGATGCCAGGCCCGAGGCAATCTCGCCGGCATGCCCTGCCTCAATGCCGTAGGCCAGCCGGATCAGCGCGTGAAAGGCCTGCGTAGCGGGAGCGAAGGGAACCTCCTGCAGCACTGCCGTGATCACGGGAACGGGTCCGGCGTCGACAATCCAATCCTGAAAGCAAAGGCGCAAAGCGCCGAATGCGGCCCGCTCGCCTAAATGCCCTGTCCATTCGTGACGAGAGATGATCGCGTCGACTGGCGGCGCACTCAAGGCGTACTCGCGCTCCCACATATCGAAAAACTCCTGCAGCCGAGCTGGCGAAGCCCCCATTTCGGCCAATGCAACAAGCGCCATCGGACAATGGTTGGTCGTACCTCTAGCCGCAAGGTCAAAGCGTGCATTCGCATCCAGAAGCTCGCTTAACTTGAGGTGAACAGAGTCGCTGCGCATGTTGCCGTCTCTCAATCAAAGGAATGGAAGCTCATTGTGAAAGTTCAAGTAGACTTGAAGTCAAGAGAAGATGCCTGGAAGTCTTATGAACGAGACGGCAATCACAATTGGCAAGCTTGCGAAGCGCTCGGGCGTGGCGGCGAACGGACGCATGCGTCCCGTCGTGGGCACGCTGATGAAATGGCGCTGGGAGCAGCCCCGGATGCGGCCAGACTTTGAGACAGTGCAAACCGACACTACATCACGTTGCCGTTTGCCGGCGTGTTCGCAGATGAGAGCATATTCTGCGACCATGACGTGCTGGCTATTGTGGAACGCGTCGCAGGTGAAGACCCGGTCATGTGTCAACTCGCGACTGACACGCCACTGCGCGGGTCGACGTATCAGGACGTTCATCGCGACACCCCTGCCCTGTTCGACGACATACCGGAAACGCCGTCGTTTCAACTCACTGTCAATTTTCCGCTTTGCGATGTGACCGCGGATAACGGTCCGTTCGAAACGACCCTTGGCACTCACAGAATGAATTCGGAAGAAGCGATGGAGGCATATCTGACGGGGCAGATTTCATTGCACGCCATTCCAATGGAACTTGGCGATGTAATGATCCGCGACGTCAGGGCATTGCATCGCGGCACGCCGAATAACACCGATGCGCCACGTCCTATGGTCGTCATTCGATACAGTAGAAGCTGGTACTTCAGGCCGGAAGTTCATATCGACGTCCCCCGCGATGTATACCAGCGACTCGGCCCGCGAGCCAAGCGCTTGCTCCGGTATATGCCCCAGGTCGACGACATCGGTGCCGTCGAGAGCGGCGAAAACTACCTCAAATTCGCCTACTGACGTCGTCTACCACCGCTGAAGTCAGATAGACGCCAAGCGCGCGGCCACCGCTTGTCAGCCGTGAACCCGTTTGTACGGTCGCGCGTCAGGGCTCGTTTCTGGTGGCCACCGAGGTCTCCGGTCTCACCCACGGCGCCGTCAACCGTTGTCCTCACGAAAAAGAAGTGCCCACGGAACTAACTTGCCTATCTGTGGCAACAATCGATGCAGTCCAGGCTGGGACAGGACCTCCGAAAGTATCGAGCCATTTCATTGCAAATGAAACACGGGAAATAACGAGAGATAAATGAGCCCGTGGTATGCATGCACATCTTTTTAGACGATACGTTCTGTCCGGAATTCGAAAAAGGATGTCTGAACGGATAGCTGACTTGGCCCTACCCTCCATGTGAAGGCCGCACGTCGTGGCTGTTTGGCCACTCGGCAACAGCGAACCGTCCTGAATCCCGCCGACACGGGTACCGAATCGGCAACCCCTGAAACGCAAATCCAATGAGAGGAAAGATCATGAACGAAGACAGACAGGAAGAGATTGGAGCACTGCTGGCTCCCATGCTCAAGAAGGTGTTGTTCGTGGCATTGAGCAAGGCCGTTGCAACGAGCGATCGGATGTTGCCCCACGTTGCTGAACATCTGCGGTATATGAACGATCTGGAAGAACGCGGCATTCTGTTTGCATCAGGACCGTTCGTTCAGGAAGGCGTGCTGGTCGGCGACGGTCTGACCATTCTGCGCGCTGAAAGTCTCGATCACGCGCGGCAACTCATGGAGGAAGAACCATTGATCAAACTGGGTATGCGCACTTTTGAGTTGAGAAAATGGGAACTCCGTGAGGGACGTATTTCAATCAGTCTTAACGCGTCCCGATCCTCGTTCGATCTCGGCTAAGAGGCTGTTATCAGATCAGCGGCGAGGTCGCCGGCTCCGCGCCTAAATGGTCTCGCTGCCCGAAATGCCCCCAAACCGGACCTGCAATCGACGCACCACAGCGGACATTGCCGTGCACACACAGAAGTAGCAAGCACCGGCAAACAATATCAACTCGACTGTCGTGCCGTCGCGCGCCCCGACGTTCGAGGCAATGGTGAAGAAGTCGCCAAGCCCGATCACATAGACGAGCGACGTGTCCTGAAACAGGATGATGGCTTGCGTCAGCAGCAACGGCACAGTTGCCCGCAGCGCCTGGGGAAGCACGATCAGCCGCATGCTCTGGAGCGGTGTCATGCCGAGCGCCAGCGCTGCATTGATCTGTCCGCCCGGCACGCTATTGACGCCCGCACGGATGATCTCCGCGTAGTAAGCCGCCTCGAACAGCGAAAACGCGATCAATGCCGAGACGCGGCGTATGTCGGTGCCTGGCGGCAGATGCAGGAACGTCACCAGCAGTTGCGGCACGACGAGAAAGAATACGAGCAACACCACCGGCAGCGGCACGGCGCGAAAAGCCGTCACATAGCCACGCGCGAACGCCGAGAGCCACCAGGAGCGCGATAGCCTGAACAAGGCCAGCAGCATGCCAAGCAAAAATCCGGCGACCAGCGCAACCGCCGTGATTTCAAGCGTAATGTGCAGCCCGCGGACCAGTTCGGGTAAATCCTTCGGGATGACATTCCAGTGGAAGCTGTATGGCATCGCCTATCGCCCGGACGCAGCCAGCCGAACCGTCTTTTCGATTCTTCGCCCGACGATCATGATGAGGCCGGTTAGCAGCGCATAGCCGCCAATGATCGCGGCGAACGATTCGTATGCCTGGGAGGTGTAGTCGATCATTCGCTGCGCCTGTGCGGTAAGTTCGAGCACGCCGATCGTCGATGCCACCGACGAGTTCTTGACGATATTCAGAAATTCGGACGTCAGAGGCGGCACGAGGTTGCGTACGGCAACCGGCAGCAACACGTACCGATAGGTCTGGAACCTGCTCAGCCCAAGCGACAGTCCTGCGGCCTGCTGCCCGTCCGGCAGCGCCTGCAGACCCGCCCTCACCTGCTCGCATACCCGCGCCGACGTGAACAGTCCGAGGCAAACGATCGATGTCAGCACGCCGGCTTCCTCCGGCGGCAGATGCTTGAGCGCGGTGCCGAGCCGGCCAGGCAGCAGTTCGGGAACGGCCCAGAACCACAGGAAGAACTGAACGATCAACGGAATGTTGCGAAACAGCGCGACATAACTGGCCGAGCACCAGTGCAGCCATCTTCCCGGCAAGGTGCGCACGACGCCCATCGCCGTTCCGACCGCGAGCGCAATGATCCATCCCGTGATCGCAATGCCGACAGTCGTTTCCAGCCCTGAGACGATCCATCCAAGGTAAGTGGATGGCTCCCCCGTACCGACAGGTTGGAGAAAGACCGCCCAATTCCAGCGATAGCCCATGCCCGCTCCCCGATGTGATGACAGGCACGGCCGACGCTTTCGCGAAGCGCGGCCGGCCCGCGCGATCAGCTCAAAGGCTTGTCGTTTGGAGCCTTGAACAGGGCCTTAAGGTCGTCGCTCTCGGGCAGATGCAGATTGACGTGGTTCGGCGCAATCTGACTCTCGAACCACTTCCTGTAGAGCGCCTCCGCCTGACCCGACGTCTGCAAGCGCACGACCGCGTCGTCAACCAGCTTCTTGAAGTCGGGATCGTCCTTGCGGAACATGCACCCATAGGCTTCTTTTGATTGAGGCGCCCCGACGATCACGTAATCGTCGGAATCGGACGCCTTCGCCCGCTCGCCCGCCAGCATCGCGTCGTCGAGCATGAAGGCATCGGCGCGCCCCGTCGACAGCGAGAGGAACGATTCCGCCACATCCTTCTGCGTCGTGATGACCGCACCCAGGTGCTGCTCCGTGTTGAGCCGGTGCAGGATCTGCTCGGAGGTCGAGCCCGCGTTCGTCACGACAGTGCGCCCCTTGAGGTCGGCGAAGTCCTTGATGCCCGACCCTTTCTTCGTCAGCAGGCGCGTGCCGATGATGAAGATCGTATTGGAAAAGGCGGCCTGTTTCTGCCGGTCGGCGTTGTTCGTCGTCGTGCTGCATTCGATGTCGATCGTCCCGTTCACCAACAGCGGAATGCGGTTCTGCGGCGTAATCGCGATCGTCCTGACGGCCAGGTTCGGCACATTCAGTTTTTGTTTGACCGCGTCCACAATGGCGAGCGCGACGTCCTGCGAATAGCCAATGGTCTTTTGCTGGTCGTCGTAATACGAAAATGGCACGACCGCCGGGCGCACACCGAGAACTATCGTTCCACTATCCTTGATCTTCTGCAGCGTACCGGAGGTCTGCGCGTGAGCAGATCCGATCACTGCTAGCGAGACAGCCAGCAGCAATCCAAGCGTGTTCTTCCGAATCATCGTAGGTGGTCTCCTCAAATGCCGTTCGCGTGAGTCGCGAGCTTAAGCAACCCGCTAGTAAATCTCAATCGGACTGGCGACGGCAAATATTTATAGTGAATTTGCTATTCGGTCTTTCTGCTAAGTCACAGACCATCCATGAGCCACTGAGGACTCAACCCGGGCGCCGGGTCACAAAGTGCCCGGCGCTCGCCGTGTCACTCGCCGAGAGCGTCACCTCGGTTGTGTCACGTACCGCAGGTAAGGCTTCACGGTTCTGAAACCCTGCGGATATTTCCTTATCGCGTCATCGTTCGAGACGGACGTCGGAATGATGACGTCTTCACCCGGTTTCCAGTTCACAGGCGTCGCTACCGTGTGCTTCGCGTTGAGTTGCAGCGAATCGAGCAGACGTAACACCTCGTCGAAATTGCGGCCTGCACTCATTGGATACACGAGCATGGCTTTGACTTTCTTGTCGGGCCCGATGAGAAACACTGAGCGTACCGTCGCGTTGTCCACGGCGGTGCGTGAGCCGCCGCTTGCGGCAGGGTGAATCATGTCGTAAAGCTTCGCGACAGTCAGGTCCGCATCGCCGATCAGCGGGTAGTTGATCGCGTGTCCCTGGGTCTCTTCGATATCCTTCATCCACTTCTGGTGGTCGCTAACGGGATCCACGCTGAGCCCGATAATTTTTGTGTTGCGCTTGTCGAATTCCGGCTTAAGCCCGGCCATGTATCCAAGCTCAGTGGTGCAAACGGGTGTGAAATCCTTGGGGTGCGAAAACAGGATCACCCAATGGTCGCCGATCCATTCGTGAAAATGAATCGTTCCTTCGGTTGTTTCCGCAGTGAAATCGGGCGCTTCTTCCCCTAATCGAATCGTCATCATCATCCTCCATGGAGCGGGTCTGCCAAGGGACTCGTGCCGCTGTCGAAGCGACTGTCCCCGGGCTGCCTCAGCGTTTAGTCAGGCGCCTGGTTTGACTCCAGACCAACCTCCGGCCCGTTGAACCGCCTCGCGCGGCGGGAACATAGGGGACGCAGCGGATTCAGAGTCTCTCTCCAATAGCCGTGATCCGGGACAACCAGGGGGACGCACTGCAGGTCCCGCTTATAGCGTAGACCAAAAAAACACTTTCGCTGTGGCCATGCTGCAGGGCGATCCACTGCGGTGGTGACGGCGAGGCGAACATTCCGCAGATGCTCGATTTCTGCCGCCCCGTCGCAAATGCGTCAGGTAGTGACAATGCCCATGATACCGGCGTACAAGCCAAGGCCGACCGTCAGGACAATCAACACGCATGCCACCAAGGCATATAAGCCCTTCAACCGGTACGGCTCTGGCAGACGCCTTGCCAGCAGATACAAAAACCCCAGTACCAGAGGCAGGAGCAATGCATTCATCACCTGCACTCCAACGCCGAGCGTTACGAGGTTGGCACCCGAGGAGACGATGATCGCCACAATAATCAGAGCCAAGGTGTAGACCGCATAAAACCAGGGCGCTTCTCGCGGGGAATGTTCAAGCGTGTGCCGATAGCCCATGATTTCGCCCAATGCTCGCGCGGCGGTCAATGTGACGACGATCGCAGCAACCAGTGCAGCCCCCGTCAACCCCACGCCGAATAACAGCCGGCCAGCCCGTGGACCGAGGAACGGTGTGATGGCGTCACCAATCTCCTGCACGGTATCTAGCGCGACGTGCCGCCCGGAGCGTGCCAGGGTAGCCGCTGTCACTACCAGCACCGCGGCCATGATGACCTGGGTCAGCACGGCGCCGATGGCGGTGTCCCAGCGTGCCGCACGAAGTTCGCCGATTCTGAGTTTCTTTTCGACCACGGCCGATTGCTGATAAAACACCATCCACGGCATGATCACCGCGCCGATGTTAGCGGACACAAGGAACAGATAGCGAGAATCGCGCAGCGGTACCTTCAGGACGTCAGCCATCATCGCGGACGTATCGGGATGCGCTTTCCAGGCAACCAGGACAAAAACCAGTTCGAAGGCGCCCAGCAGAATCGCAATGCGCTCCACCGACAGGTACGAGCCCGTGTAAGCCATCAGCGACAGGCCCACCACAACCGCCGTCAAGGTGACCCAGGACGGGACGCCATACATCAGCCCGACACCCGCCAGCCCGCTCATCTCAGACATCAACGCGCCGAGACAGGCCACCAGCAGCGAGCCGACTGATACCCAGGCCCACACGTTCCCGAAGTGCTGTTTGATCAGGTCCCCGTGCCCCTTTCCCGTGACGATCCCCAACCTGACCGTCAACTCCTGGACCACGAACAATACCGGGATCAGCAACCCCTGAAGCAGCAGTAACTGATAGCCCCACTGCGCGCCGCTCTGTGCAGCGGTGATGACGCTCCCGGCATCCGTGTCGGCCAGCATCACCACAAGACCCGGGCCGGCGATCGCCAGGAAACGCATCCTGCTTGAGAGAATGGGGCGTGCGGTTGTACTCATCAGGGATGGGTTCACTCGAATTCGATAAGAAGAATCCGCGCCATGGTAACAAGAATCATTGTTATTTTTATTAGCGTGATCGGCAACAATGTATTCGGTTTTTGTCGATCTACTCGATCATCCCGGGCAGCGCAGTCCGACGACGGCTCAGCCAGGCGCACGCACCCGCGGCAATCCAGGCACCTATCCGAACGCCGTTCCCGTCAGTGCCTCGCAGACCTGCCAGAGTCGCCGGGCATCGGCTTCGTTGCTCGCCTGAGATGCGACCTTGGCCGGTCCCATCCGCTCGCCGCGCATCTCGAACGGGCCGAGCGGGCCATAGTATCCGCCGTCGACGACGTCGGGCGCGGTCGCCGCATAGAGCGTCGGCAGCGCGCCGGCCAGCTCGCTGTTCAGCACGGCGCCGATGAAGTGGCTGAGGGCGGCACGCGCAGCCCGGCTGAGCGCCGAATGGTCGCCGCTGCGAAACAGATTCGTGTTGGCGATGCCGGGATGCGCGGCAACCGACATCACGCGCGACCGGACCGCCCGCAAACGCCGGTCGAGTTCAAACGCGAACATGAGATTGGCCAGCTTCGACTGCCGGTAGGCAGCCATCGGTCCATAGCGTCGCGTTGCCTGAAGGTCGTCGAAATCGATTCGGCCCTGCTTGTGGGCGATCGAGGCGACTGTGACCACGCGCGGTCGTTCGGACGAGCTGTCCGCGGCCATCTCGAGTGCGGGCAGCAGCAGGCCGGTCAGCGCGAAATGCCCAAGCACGTTGGTGCCGAATTGCAGCTCGAAGCCGTCGGCGGTTTCGAGGCGTCGGGGGGGCGCCATGACGCCTGCATTGTTGATGAGAAGGTCGAGCGGCTGACGTAGCGCAAGCTCGGCGTCGGCAAAGGCGCGCACCGACGCGAGGCTGGCGAGGTCGAGCGGTGCAAGCCGCACCCGGGCCTCAGGCACTTCGGCTCGCAGGCGGGCAAGCGCGCCTGCGCCACGCCGTTCGTCGCGGCACGCGAGCACCACCTCAGCGCCATGGCTGGCCAGGATTGCGGCCGCGAGATAGCCGATGCCGCTGTTGGCCCCGGTGACGACGACGCGCCGCCCGGTCTGGGGTGCTATGTTGCCGGGATTCCACGGTTCGCTCATGTTCGTTGCCGGTCGTGCGAGGTGAAGGCGATAGGACGATCGCCACAAACGGTCCTGCGCAGTCGCATGGCGAACGTCTTCCGATGAGCGGAAGCCCGTCCGCCATACGGATTCAAGACGTGCGCTGGCGCTCGCTGAACGGAATACCGCCTCTGGACTTGGAGTCGGGTGAAGACTCCACGATCTGCACGACAACCTGCTCAGCGGCGACACCGAAGCTGTCGACCACCACTTTGGTAATCCCCGTCAGCAGCGCTTTCTTTTGCTCGGCTGAGCGGCCTGCTACTGCATAAACAACGACTTCTGGCATAACGTTCTCCAACGGATTGGCAAGGAATTGCAGGCACAATCATAGCGGCACCACGATTCCTACGTCGGCAACAGGGCCGCAAGCTCCGATACGCGCTCCTTCAGCACTTCATGGAGTTGCCGGATCGCGGGAAAGAACTGCTTGCGATGCGTGCAGATCAGATTCAACGGCGCCGCCTCGCCGGGCTGCCCAGGCATCAGCACTTCGAGTCGACCCGCTCGCACGTCGGCGCACACGTCGAGCCACGATTTGTAGGCGATACCCTGGCCCTCGATCGCCCAGCGCCGTGCCACGTCTGCGTCGTCGCAAAAGAGCGATCCAGCGACTGCAATCTGGCGGAGCTCGCCCGCCACCGGGAACACCCATTTGTCGTAGATGCGGCCGCCCATCGCATAGAGCAGGCAGTGATGTGCCGCCAGTTCGTCCAGCGTGCGCGGCCGCCCATGCCGTTGCAGATAGGCTGGCGACGCGACGAGCACACGCCGATTGTCGGCGGCAAGCGGCAACGCGACGTAGCTCGCGTTATCGGCACGCCCGTAGCGGATGGCGATCTCCACTGGATCGCGAAACATGTCGGTCAGTTGATCGGACAGAAAAAGCCGCACCGACAGCTTCGGATGCGACTGCCGAAACGCCGTGATCCAGGGCAGCAGAACGTTGCGACCCAGATCCGACGGCGCGGTGATCTGCAACAGCCCTTGCAGCGCGTCCGCTTCTCCACGCAGGCGCTCGCGCCCCTCCTGCAAGGCCGCGAGCACCTGCTTCGCGTACGGCAGATACTCCTCGCCCTGGGCAGTTAGCCGCAAGCTGCGCGTCGAACGCGCGAATAAACGAATGTCGAGCTCGCGCTCGAGTCTCTGAATTGCCGCGCTGACCTGGCCCGGCAGCAGGTCTGCTTCGCGGGCCGCGTTCGAGAAGCTGCCGAGCGCGGCGGTGCGCACGAACAGCGCGAGGTCGTCGAACCGGATCATTTTCATTCCTGTAGTGAAAGTTCTACCCGATTTTCCCCGTTTTTCGAGCAGCTTGTGCGGCGCATTATCAAAGGTTTCCGAGTTGCCAATGCGGCTCGCCCCGAACACCACACCGGTAACAAAGATGAAAGCCATCGTTTACGACCAGCACGGGCTGCCGATCGAAGATCCGCGCGCACTCTACGACACGGAGTTACCGAAGCCCGAGCCGGGCCCGCACGATCTGCTCGTGAAGATTCACGCCATCGCGGTGAACCCCGTCGACACCAAGGATCGCGCGGGGATGCTAGGCGACCCGCCGCGCCTGCTTGGGTGGGATGCCGCCGGGACGGTCGAGGCCGTCGGCGCCGCCGTCACGCTGTTCAAGGTCGGCGACAAGGTGTTTTACGCCGGCTCCGTCACCCGCCCCGGCGCCTATGCCGAGTACAGCGTCGTCGACGAGCGCATCGCCGGTCATCAACCCACCACGCTTGATGACGCACGCGCCGCGGCGTTGCCGCTCACGTCGGTCACTGCCTGGGAGCTGCTGTTTGATCGCCTCGACGTCGTCGAGGGCGGAGGCGACGGCGATGCGCTCCTGATCATCGGCGCGGCTGGCGGCGTCGGCTCGATTCTCGTTCAGCTCGCACGGCAACTGACGAAGCTGCGGGTGATCGGCACGGCATCACGCCCAGAGACGCAAGAATGGGTTCGCGATCTGGGAGCGCACGACGTCATCGATCACACGCGCCCGCTGGAAGAAGAACTGCGTCGCATTGGCGTTGCGCAGGTGCGCTATGTCGCGAGCCTCACGCACACCGAGGAGCGCTATGCGCAGATCATCGAGGTGCTCGCACCGCAAGGCAAGCTTGGCCTCATCGACGATCCGAAAACGCTCGACGCGATGCCGCTCAAGTTGAAGGCGATTTCGCTGCACTGGGAACTCATGTTTACGCGGCCTTTGTTCGAGACGCCGGATATGATCCGACAGCACGAGATCCTCGAGCGCATTGCCGCGCTGATCGACGCCGGCACGCTGCGTACGACGGTCGGCGAGCACTTCGGCACGATCAACGCAGAAAACCTGCGGCGCGCCCACGCGCTCGTCGAAAGCCATCGCGCGCGCGGCAAAATCGTTCTCGAAGGATTTTGAGTCGCCAGCCGGCTTTCTGTTTCGATTCCTTAATACCTTCATAAGAAAATTTCGCGATGAATTTGATTGACGTTGTGCAAACCCGCCGCACTGTTAAAGCATTCGAACCGGGTCGTTCGTTGCCGCAAGCATCGGTCGACGCGTTGCTTGCCGCGCTTCATTACAGTCCTTCGTCGGTCAACTCCCAGCCTTCGCACTATGTGGTCGCGTCGACGCCGGAAGGCCGCGCGCGCATCGCCAAGGCAACGCAAGGCGCCTACGCGTACAACGAGCCGAAAGTACTGAACGCTTCGCACGTCATCGCGCTGTGCATGCGCACGGATATGGACACAGACCACCTCGATGCCGTCCTCGAGCAGGAAGGCCACGACGGGCGCTTCCAGATCGAGGGAGCGAAGGGCACGCAGGACAAGACGCGCCGTTCGTATGTGGACATGCACCGCTACGAGTTGCGTGACGTGCCGCAGTGGATGGAGAAGCAGGTGTATCTCGCGCTGGGCGGACTGCTCGTCAGCGCGGCCGTCCTCGGCATCGACGCGACGCCGATGGAAGGCTTCGATTCGCGCGCGCTCGACCTCGAGCTTGGCCTGCGCGAACGCGGATTGACGAGTGTCGTGCTAGCGGCCTTCGGCCATCGTAGCGAGCAGGATTTCAATGCGAAGCTGCCGAAGTCGCGCCTGCCGCGCGAGCAGGTCTTCACTTTCTTGTGATCGTAGCAACACGCCGGCCTGCCGGCGTGTTGCTTGATGGGCGAAGTCCATACAGAGACGTCTCATGCTCCGCTCGATTCTTCGTATCAAATCGACCACATCGAGGCATCGCACTATTGCAACCGGGATAAAGCCGCTATATATTCGAACCTCGGACATCAGCTCCGATCAGCATCTTCTTCACTTCACTCAACACTAAAGGGAGGCATCACATGTTGTTCAGCGTGCACATTGCCACTCTTTACGTGGCCTCGCGACCTTAACTAGTCGCCTACGCAGGTCAGCCGTTTCGGCAAGCCTGCGCATTTTCCAGACGGTCTAAAGTTAGTACGCCAGTCCATTGCTGGCCGCTGCGGCTGTCTATTCTTACTGCTCCTGACTGGAATCCCGGGGTCTCTGCGTCCCCAGGCCGTGACCAATGACTACTAAAAAACTCGACTTTCGCGGACAAGCCTTTAAGGACGTCCTCGGCTTCACCGTTCGCCACTGGCGCGAACAACCCTGGCGTATCTTCGCGGTCACCTCGCTGGTGCTGCTGTCGGCATTGGCTGACGTGCTCACGCCAATGTTTGCGGGGCACCTCGTCGACGCCATTGCCTCAGGCTCGGCCGGCAACCCGGCCGCCTGGCATGCGGCCGTCACCGCGTTCTGCGTGCTGGCCGGACTCGGACTCAGCGCCACGTTGCTGCGCCAAGGCGTCTTCATGAACATCATCCCGCTGACGCTGAAGATGATGAGCAAGATCACCGCCAACGCGTTTCACCGGGTGCAGCGCTTTTCGACCGACTGGCATGCCAACAGCTTCGCCGGCTCGACCGTGCGCAAGATTACCCGCGGCATGTGGGCGCTCGACATCCTCAACGACACGCTGCTGATCGCGCTGTTCCCGTCGCTCGTAATGCTGGTGGGCTCCACGGTGCTGCTCGGCGTGCGCTGGCCGCTGATGGGTGCGGTTGTGGGCGTCAGCTCGGTGCTCTATATCTCGGTCACGGCGATGCTGTCGCTCGGCTTCGTCGCGCCCGCCGCGCGCCTCGCCAATGCCTGGGACACCAGGATGGGCGGCGCGCTGGCGGACGCCGTGGGCTGCAACACGGTCGTCAAGGCCTTCGGCGCCGAAGTGCGCGAAGAAGTCCTGCTCGCCCGCATCATCAGCAAGTGGCGTCATCGCACGAAGCGCACGTGGGTGCGCGGTACGCTCAATGGCGGCGTGCAAGGCGGCATGCTCGTGTTGATCCAGGCGTCGATCCTCGGCGCGGCGCTGTTCCTGTGGGCACGCGGCGAAGCGAGCGTGGGCGACATCACCTTCGCGCTGACGATGTTCTTTATGTTGCAGGGCTACCTGCGTGAAGTAGGCATGCATATCCGCAACCTGCAGCGCTCGGTCAACGACATGGAAGAACTCGTGGGGCTCGAAAAGCAGCCGCTCGGTATCGATGACAAGCCCGGCGCCCGGCCGATCGCCATCAGCAAGGGCGAGATCCGTTTCGAGCATGTGACGTTCCACTATGGCTCGCTCGCTACGCCGCTCTACGACAACTTTTCCGTGCGTATTGCGCCGGGTGAGCGCATCGGGTTGGTGGGGCATTCGGGCTCGGGCAAGACAACGTTCATCAAGCTGATCCAGCGGCTCTACGACGTCTCGGGCGGCCGCATCACGATCGATGGGCAAGACATCTCTCTCGTCAGTCAGGCGTCGTTGCGCGGCCAGATCGCGATCGTGCAGCAGGAGCCGGTGCTGTTTCACCGTACGCTGGCCGAGAACATTGCCTACGCGCGTCCGGGCGCTACTCGCGCCGAGATCGAGCGTGCGGCGAAGCTCGCCAGCGCCCACGACTTCATCGTGACGCTGCCTAACGGCTACGACACGCTGGTGGGCGAGCGCGGCGTCAAGCTCTCGGGCGGCGAGCGCCAGCGCGTCGCGATTGCGCGGGCGTTCCTTGCTGACGCACCTATCCTGATCCTGGACGAAGCCACCTCGAGCCTCGACAGCGAAAGTGAAGTGCTGATCCAGCAGGCAATGGAACGGCTGATGGTGGGCCGCACGACGCTCGTCGTCGCGCACCGTCTGTCTACCGTGCGGGCACTGGACCGGTTACTGGTGCTCGACAAGGGCAAGGTCATCGAGGAAGGCAGTCACGAAGCGCTGATCCAGCTCGAGAAAGGCTTGTACCGCAGGCTGTTCGAACGCCAGGCGCTCGAGTTGATCAAGGGCCTGTCCGAGCCGGACGTCAGGCGCGCGGCGCTTGGTGGCGGCGCCCGGCAGATCGACGACTCAGAAGTACTGGTAGGCGAATAACCGGCCCGAAGATGCGGGCGTCGCATGGCGCTCGCATCCGAAGGCTCCGGAAACCGGCGGCTTCTCCGACTTGATAGCCGCCCGGCAAACATGAGTCACTCCTCAGGCCGGCGTATGCCCACACGCCGGCCTTTTTTATCCCGCCGGCCGCCCTTCTCCCCCGAGAAAACTTTTCACCTCGAGGCTTGACAATCTATCTACCAGTAGATAAAGTTCAATCCATGGAAACGACAACGACAGTGCGCGAACAGATTCTCGACCACGCAGTCACGCTTATCATGCTGCGCGGTTACAACGGTTTTAGTTACCGGGATCTGTCCACTCTGGTCGGCGTAAAGACCTCGAGCATCCATTACTACTTTCCGTCGAAAGACGATCTGGTACTGGAAGCGGTCAACGAGTACAGCAAAGAGGTACTCAACGCCCTCCACACTGTCGACTCTTCGTTGCCGGCCGATGCAAAGCTCAGCAAGTACGCGAAGCTGTTCGGCAGGACCCTGGGTAACGGCAATCAGATCTGCCTGTGCGGCATGCTGGCTGCGGACATCGAGTCACTACCCGACAACATCCGGCAAGCGGTGCAGGCTTTTTTCAAGGCAAACGAAAGCTGGCTCGCGAAGCTTCTTGCGCAAGGAACCCAAGAAGGTACGCTGGCGGTTAATGGCAAACCGGAAAACGCGGCACGCGCGCTCTACGCGGCTTTTCAGGGCAGCGTGCTGGCAAGCCGGTTGTTTCACACCAAGGCTCGGCTTGAAGATGTCGAGGCTTCGGTGAGAATTGCGCGGTAACGGTAACGAGGTCAAGACGAGGCGGTGAGTCCACCTCCTTGTTTGGCGGGGCTATCTATCTTTGAGTAGATAGATAGCCCGATAAATGCGAAAGAGAAGTCTCAGCTTTTTCGCGCTTCAATCTATCTAGTAGTAGATAGTACAAATTTGGTAATCCAACCTACTTAAAGGAGTTTCACCATGTCCCTCGAAAAAGTGCTCTACCGCGCCCATGCTCACGCCACTGGCGGCCGTGACGGCCGTGCCGTCGTGCCGGCAGGCAACCTCGACTTCAAGCTGACCACCCCCAAAGAACTCGGCGGCGCAGGTGGCGAAGGCGCGAACCCGGAACAACTGTTTGCTGCCGGCTATAGCGCGTGTTTTCTCGGCGCGATGAAATTCGTCGCGGCACGCGACAAGATCGCCATTCCGGCGGACGTTTCGATTGATGGCAGCGTTGGTATCGGCGCGATTCCGAACGGCTTCGGCATCGAGGTCGAACTGAAGATTTCGCTGCCCGGCATGGCCCGCGAAGCAGCGCAGGCCCTGGTCGACAAGGCGCACATCGTCTGTCCGTACTCGAATGCGACCCGCGGCAACATCGACGTCACGCTGACGATCGCCTAAGTCCGACACGTCGACTACACATGCTCAGGCACGGTGACGGTGCTCACCGTGTCGGGCGTCGGACCGGTTATGAAGTCTCCGAAGATCAGGCTTGGCGCAGCGATGTATCGAGAGCCCGCGCGGCGAGACGGTCACCCTCCGTTACAAGCGCCGCGCGAAATACCGTCTGATGGTTATGCCCCGCAGCCGCCGGGGAGTCCCAATGCAACTCCACCTTAGGACGTCGGTGCATCCAGCCGGTGCGCGCCGCAGCCCGCGGCAACGCCGAAGCCGAAGCCGCTGACGGACCCATACTCGCGGTCGCCGCCGCCTCCGCCGGGTCGAACACCGCAGCCGGTGCTGCAACCGGTGCCGCTCCCGCATTGCCTTGCCCATCCGGCCAGTGCACGGACAGTTCACGGGCGTCATACTGACCAAGCTTGCGGCTTTCCACCCACACGACCACCGTCCCCGTCGCCACGTCGACGGAGATCGCGTAGCGGCCTATCGCAAAGCGGCGAGCCGCCACATTGGTGCGCCACAGTGCGCGCGGACGGCAGATCCACAGCACCGCTGCGTACAGGGCCGGCGCCGCCAGCAGCCAGCCGTTGGTAGCGGCCACCGCATGAATCGCACGCCGCCCGCCCGCGCTCCAGACGAAGGCTCCCACCGAAAACACCGCGAACACGAAGCCAAGGAAAGCGAACAGCCGCAGCGCCTGCCGCAGCCATTGCGGCAGCGGATGAAACGGACGCTCGGCCTGGGCGCGCGCGCCCGGCAGGAAAATCAGCAGGAACAGGAAGACGAGGTTGATGCACGCCCACGGCGACGAAGCCATGGCGGACAGCGACGAGACGATGTCCATGTCCACCATCGAAAACAGCCACCGCGCCAGAATCACGAGACCGATGGCGCGCAACGCGAAAATGGTTCCGGCGCCAGGCGCCGCGTTCGCACGCGTCTCTTTCGTTCTCGCCAAGGCATCCTCCTGTCGTTGACGACGCCGCAGCCAAATTTGCGGCACGGCCATTATAGGGATATTACCGAGGCGACTCATGGTTGCTGCCCCCAAAACGCCACTTTCAGACGATTCCACGATAAATGCGCGGCGCGCATGCAACAACGCCCCGCGTGCTTGACACTCGCGGGGCGTTGTTGGCGCCTGGCGGCGTCGCCCGAAGGCGGCGCCGAAGCGGTACGGCTAAGGGAAGTATCAGCCTGCGTTGACTTCGCGCAGGACAGTGCGGCGCTTCTGGCGCAGCAGTTCTTCATACGACGCGACGTAGTTCTGCGCCATGACCTTCGATGAGAAACGTGCTTCAAACGCCTTGCGTACTGTTTCGCGCGGCAGCGTGTGCAGACGCTTGACGGCAGCGACCGCGCTGATTTCGTCTTCAACGACGAAGCCCGAGACGCCGTTCTCGATCACTTCCGGCACCGAACCGCGGTTGAACGCGATCACCGGCGTGCCGCAGGCCATGGCTTCGATCATCACCAGACCAAAGGGCTCCGGCCAGTCGATCGGGAACAGCAGCGCGTGCGCGTTGCCGAGGAATTCGGTCTTTTCTGCTTCGCTGATTTCGCCGATGTATTCGACGTGCGGCAGCGACATCAGCGGCTTGATAACTTCTTCGTAGTACGCGCGATCAGCCTTGTCGAGCTTGGCGGCAACCTTGATGGGCATGCCGGCTTGTTCGGCGATGCGGATAGCCGTGTCGAGGCGCTTTTCCGGCGAAATACGGCCGAGGAAGGCGAGATAGCTCGGCTTGACGTCGGGGATCGGCTTGAGCAGGTTTTCCGGCAGGCCGTGATAAACGGTCGACAGCCAGTTAGCCTGTTGCAACGGCATGCGCTGGTTGTCCGAGATGGACACCACCGGCACGTCGCTGAACGTGTTGAAGATCGGCTGCAGTTCGGGCAGGTCGAGACGGCCGTGCAACGTGGTCAGGAACGGCACCGGCTGGCGCGCGAACAGTGAGAACGGGTAGTAGTCGATGTGGAAATGCAACACATCGAATTCATCAGCGCGACGGCGCACTTCTTCGAGCAGCAGCATGTGCGGGGCCATCACGTCGCGGATGGTCGGGTCGAGGCGCAGGGCCTGCGGCCAGAAAGCTTCGAGTTTCGCCGAGGTCTGCGAATCGCCGCTCGCGAAGAGCGTCACATCATGCCCTTGTTCGACCAGTGCTTCGGTCAGGTAGGACACCACCCGTTCCGTTCCGCCATACAGCTTGGGAGGAACCGCCTCGTGCAACGGAGCGATTTGTGCGATTCGCATAGAGAGAACTCCTCGTAAAAAATCAGGCAAAAGTACTGCGGTTTGTTAAAAGCGACTCGCTTTGCTCGCCTGGCCAGTCGGGCCGGAGGTACCGGCACGGGCCTGTTTCTTCGAGAAATCCTGCGATGGATCGCTTGGTAAGGATGCCCAGACTGATCATCGTCACCAGGCTGTACATGTGCCTTAAACGCACATGTGTCAGACTCGTTGACAAACTGTCAGATAATTTCGTCGGACTACCGAGCGTGCATTATGGCCGCCGGAAATCCCTCGTGACGTGAAACATTTCAAACACTTTACGTTGTTACAAAGCGGAAACACTTTGCAAACCCTTGTTTTATAAGACAGTTCTACAGTAGGGACTGGCTGCGACGCGTGGCCAGCAGACAGCTTTTTGCGAATTCTTCCGTCAACGTTTCCAGCGTGCCACTCTTCCACGCGCAGCCACAAGTCCGCGCGCGCTGAATGGCTTTTGTAATTATATCTCGAAACTATTCCGCAATCTGCATGAACGACTGCCGCGTGGCGGGGTCGAGCAAACAAGGTGTTGCGGATGCCCATCGCGAAATCAGTCGCGTCCCGTCGCCGTTCAAACACGGCGGAATGCCTTTTGCGTGTTTACAATGCGAGCATCTGCCTTTTGTGGCGATGCGTCCCGTGGCCCATGCCGTTGCATGACATAACCTGAAACACACAGACCACACGATCAATTGGAACATCTCACCATCGCCCAGCGTAATGCCCACAACGCAAAGCTTGCGAGCTATGCGCACAGGCCGCTTGCGTTTCTTTTTCGCTATATCCGCCGCCACCCGCTCGCGCACGCGATCGTCCTGTGCAGCGTGTTCGCGGCCGTGGGTTGTGCGCTCGCCTCTCAATATGCGATCAAGCATCTGATCGACGTGCTCGGCGGGGGCCGGCACCATCCCGGCCCGCTGTGGGGCGCGTTCGCCATCCTTGTCGGCCTGATTGCGGCCGACAACCTGCTGTGGCGGGTCGGCGGCTGGGTCGCCGCACACACTTTTGTGGCCGTCACCGGCGACCTGCGCCGCGACCTGTTCCAGTATCTGAGCGGCCACTCGCCCACGTACTACTCGGAAAAGCAGCCTGGCATGCTCGCAAGCCGCATCACGGCCACTTCGAACGCGGTCTACACGGCGGAGAACACCACCGCCTGGAATGTGCTGCCGCCATGTATTGCCGTGCTCGGCGCCATCGTCATGATCATCGCCGTCAATCCGTTGATGGCGGCGGGTCTGATGATCTGTTCGGCGATCCTCTCCGTAGTGCTCTACAAGCTGGCGGGGCGCGGTTCGGCGCGTCATCATCACTTCGCCACCAAGGCGGCTTCGGTAGACGGCGAACTGGTCGACGTAATCAGCAACATGGGCCTCGTGCGCGCATTCGGTATGACGATTCGCGAGCAGGCGCGCTTCGGCGCCACCGTCAAGGCCGAAATGGATGCGCGTCAGCAAAGCCTGCTCTATCTGGAGAAGCTGCGCCTGCTGCACGCGGTGATCACGGCCATGCTGTCGGCAGGCCTGCTCGGCTGGGCGCTGTGGCTGTGGGACAACGGCCGGGCCACCTCAGGCGACATTGTGCTGGTCAGCTCGCTCGGCTTCACGATCCTGCACGGCACGCGCGACCTCGCCGTCGCGCTCGTCGACGTCACGCAGCACGTCGCGCGGCTTGCCGAAGCGGTGCGCACACTGCTCGAGCCGCACGGCATGCCGGACCGCTCGGACGCCGTCGAACTGGTGCCGCGAGGTGGACGCATCGACTTCGAGAGCGCGACCTTTGCGTACCCGCGCCGCCGGCCAATTCTCGATCACTTCGAACTGCATATCGAACCGGGCCAACGGGTCGGCCTGATCGGCAAGTCCGGCGCGGGCAAGTCCACCGTGCTCTCGCTGCTGCAGCGTTTCTACGAGACGCAAGGCGGCCAGATCAAGATCGACGGGCAGGACATCGCCTCGATCACGCAGGACAGCTTGCGCCACGCCATTGCCGTCGTGCCGCAGGATATCGCCCTGTTCCACCGCACCGTCTACGAGAATATCGCCTACGGGCGCCCCGAGGCGAGCCGCGAAGAAGTGCTCACAGCGGCTCGGGAAGCGCGCTGCTCAGACTTTATTGAAGCGATGCCGGAAGGCTACGACACGATCGTCGGCGACCGCGGCGTCAAGCTCTCAGGCGGCCAGCGGCAGCGCATCGCAATTGCGCGCGCCATCCTGAAGAACGCGCCGATCCTGCTGCTCGACGAAGCCACCTCGGCGCTGGACAGCGCCTCCGAAGAGGCCATCCAGAAAGCGCTCGACCGGCTGATGGTGGGCCGCACGGTGGTTGCCATCGCGCACCGGCTGTCGACGCTGAACAGTTTCGACCGGATCATCGTGATGAGCACGGGCAAGGTCGTCGACGACGGCACGCCCGAAGAGTTGCGCAATCGGCCCGGGTTGTATCGCGACCTGCTGTCGAAGCAGTACGGTAAAGCGGCGACATTGCACGCGGGCGGCAAGAAGGTCGACGAACAGCACGTGGTGTGACGGTTGGCGGCGGCAACGCCGCCGTGCCGATCGGTCTCTGAATGTAAAAAAGCCGCTTCGAACACAATCGAAGCGGCTTTTTTTGTGCCCGCCCTGCCCTCACCCAGCCAGGTGCTCGCGAACCACCGGCGCCACCTCGCCTTCATCTTTCGCGGCACCTGCCGCCTGCAGATCGCGCATGAAGTTATCGCGCCACACGGACACGTTGTTCTCGCGCAATTGCACCATCATGTCGCGGTAACGGACCTGACGCTCGGCGAGTGGCATCGACAAGGCCGTTGCCAGCGCCTCGGCCATCCCGTCGATATCCACCGGATTGACGATCAACGCGCCGTCCAGCTCCTGCGCCGCGCCGGCGAAGCGGGACAGCACCAGCACCCCCGGATCCTCCGGGTCCTGCGCCGATACATACTCCTTGGCCACGAGGTTCATGCCGTCGCGCAAAGGCGTTACATAACCCACGTGGGCCGTACGAAACAGCGCAGCGAGCACCGGCCGTTCGTACTGGCGATGAATGTAGAGAATCGGTGCCCAGTCCAGTTCAGCAAAGCGGCCGTTGATGCGGCCCGACTCGCCTTCCAGTTGCAAACGGATATCCTGGTAAGCATGCAGGTCAGCCCGGGTCGGCGGCGCGATCTGCAGGAATGACACCTTGTTGCGCTGCGCAAGCGAGTGTTCGAGCAGCCGTTCGAACGCGCGGAAGCGCTCCACCAACCCTTTCGAATAGTCGAGCCGGTCGACACTCATGATCAGCTTGCGCGAATGCAGCGTGGCCTTCATCGTGCGTACCGGCTTGCCGCGCTCGCCCGCTTTCGCGAGCTCCGCGATCTCGTCCGGATAGACGCCAATCGGATAAGCCGACGCCTTCAAGGTCTGGCCGAACGCCTGCACGACGCTCGGTCCCTCAGCCGAAACTTCGACGGATCCATTCGCCTCGTTGACAATGTAGTCGCAGAAGGCCCGTAGATCAGGGCCCGTCTGGAAGCCCAGCAGGTCGAACGAGCAGAGCGCCTCGACCAGCTCGCGATGCGGCGGCACCGCCAGTAGCACCTGCGACGCCGGAAACGGGATATGCAGGAAGAAGCCGATGCGGTTCTTGACGCCCGCCGCGCGCAAGGCCTGCGCGAACGGGATCAGGTGATAGTCGTGCACCCAGATCACGTCGTCCGCGCGTAGCAATGGCACAAGCTGCTGGGCAAGCCAGGTATTGACGCGGCAATAGCCGCCGAAGTCGTGCCGGTCATACTGCAGCAAGTCCGCGCGGTAATGGAACGCGGGCCACAAGGTGGCGTTCGAAAAGCCGCGATAGTACTGGTCGTAGTCGCGCCGCATCAGGGGGATGGTGGCGAAGGTCACAGGACCGCGCTCTTCGACTTTGATCTGCGGCTGCCCGGACGCGAGCACCTCGCCGCTCCAGCCGAACCACATGCCACCCGTTTCCTTCAGCGCATCGTAGACGCCCACCGCGAGGCCGCCCGCCGCCGGGCCGCCTTCCGAGATCGGCGCGACCCGGTTCGATACGATAATCAGTCGACTCATGAAGCGCGATTTCCGTGCAGAAGGACGTTCGGAGTGAAGCGAGACGCTGCGGCGCGCATCATGCGCCGCGCGCCGCGGTGACGATCGCGTCGAGCCAGCCGAGCAGCGCGCCGACCGACTCGAGCCGCGAGCGCGCAATCGTGTCACCGGGGCCCACCTTGATCGACACGCCGCCGCGTTCGTTGACGACCGCAAAGCCCTTTTCGTCGGTCAGATCGTCGCCGGCGAAGACCGGCCGGCGACCGGTGAACGGCGGCTCGTCCAGAAAGGCCCGTACGGCCCGCCCCTTGTCGACGTCTTTCGGTTTGATCTCGTAGACCATCTTGCCGGGCTGCAGCACATAGGCGTCCGGATAGTCGGCCACCAGCCGCTCGGTAGCCTTGCGTGCCACCGGCTCACGGTCCGGCGCGTTGCGATAATGCAGCGCCAGCGCCGCGCCCTTGATTTCGAGCAGCATGCCCGGATTGTGGTTGACGACATCGGCCAGCACCTGCTCCATGCGCAGGAGGCGCTCGTCATGAAAGCCGATGCGTTGGGTGTCGCCGTTCGAATCGCGCCGCTCGGCGCCGTGCAGGCCGGCAATCGGCAGGTCGGGCATGCCGAGAAACGAGTCGATACTCTCGATGCCGCGGCCGGAGACAACCGCCACGGCACCGTTCGTCAGGCGGCGCAACTCTGTGAGCAGAGTGATGACCTGAGGCTGCACCAGCACACCGTCGGGCGTGGGGGCGAGCTCGACCAGCGTGCCATCGAAATCGAAGAAAAATGCCGTCTCGCTGGGAGACAGAACAGCCGGAAGTGCTTGCATCGGTTTATCTTGCCTTTCAGCCGCTCGCAGCCGCAAAAGTGTGCGCATCTTACCGCGCATCCCGCTATTTTTCGGGAAAGTAAGGCCTGGCGCAACGCCAGCATGGGAATCCACCCGCTCGGCGCGCAAATTCTGTGCAAATTCCGCACGTTGCGGTGTCGGACCGGTTTTATCAGGATGCGTCAGATGGCCCGGCGATCCCGGTCCTCCGGG
>Ga0116109_1000045_pt1 | contig 34827 bp, 32 predicted proteins | sample June2015DPH_8_10_2_FD_89718 | JGI IMG/M metagenome (GOLD analysis project Ga0116109, IMG submission 89718) | Peatland microbial communities from SPRUCE experiment site at the Marcell Experimental Forest, Minnesota, USA - June2015DPH_8_10 | ecosystem: Environmental > Terrestrial > Soil > Wetlands... | reverse complement strand
TTGGGTGTCGAGACGCCGATCTGCAGACAGGCGGCCAGCGCAAGCGGTCCGAGCGGGCAATGCGGCGCCACCGCGGCGTCGTAGGCCTCGGCCATCGCGGCGATGCGGCGCACCTCGGAGATGCCCCCGGCATGGCTGAGATCGGGCTGGATGATGTCCACCGCGCCGGCCTCGAAGAAGGGTTTGAAGTCCCAGCGCGAATAGAGACGTTCCCCCAGCGCGATCGGCAGAGTGGTGAGATTGGCGATCTGCAGGATGCCTTCGACATTTTCGGACAGTAACGGCTCCTCGATGAAGAGCGGGCGCGCCGGTTCGAGCAGGCGGATCAGCTGCTTGGCCATCGGCTTGTGAACGCGACCGTGGAAATCGAGCCCGGCATCGAGGCCGAGCGCCTGCACGCTCTGCACACGCTCCAGCACCCCATCCAGCTTGCGCGGGCTGTCGAGCCAGCCGAGATCCTCGGTGGCGTTCATCTTGACCGCCTTGAAGCCCAGCTCGACGTAGCGCGCCATTTCTTCGCCGAGCATGCCCGGCGTCTTGCCGTCCAGGTAGTAGCCGCCGCTGGCATAGGCGGCCACGGTATCGAGCTCGTTCGCGCCGAGGTACTTGTGCAACGGCACGCCATGGGTGCGTGCATTGAGGTCCCACAACGCCGTATCGAGGATACTGATCGCGCGCATCACCGTCCCGGCACGGCCCTGCAGCAACGCCTCCTGGTACATCGCCTGCCAGAGGCTTTCGACCGCATACGAGTCCTTGCCGATCAACACGGGCGCCAGCAACTGCTCCACCGCAATACGCAGCAACTCCCCCGCCGCACTGCCGACGTAGCAAAAGCCGATGCCCTCCACACCATCGCTCGAACGCACCTTCACGAGGCCATAGTGGCGCGTGGACACCGTGCGGGTGGAGAACGAGGTCACGCGATCCAGCGGCACGGCGGCCGCGCAGACCGACACCGATTCAATTCTTGGCATTTTTACACTCCTCCGTTGTGGGGCACCTACCATCCACGTCTTGCGTGGATCTGGCATGAACGAAGTGTGATAGCCGCGAGGCGTCAAAAACAGTATCCTTTGGCTTCTTCAAAAGATAAAAGTTTTATTCGATGGACTCGCGCTATCTGCAAAGCTTTGTCTACGTGGTCGAGCTCGGCTCGATCGCGGAAGCCGCCCGCAGGCTGGATCTGACGCCTGCTGCGGTGGCGCAGCGCGTCAAGATGCTCGAACAGGAACTGGGAGCCAAACTCGTACGCCGCTCAGGGCGCACCGTGGGCACGACCGAAGCCGGCGAGCGGATTCTGGACCGCGCGCGCGCCGTCCTCCATGACATTCGCGACCTGAAGTCGGACCTCAACGACGCCTCCGTGCTGGCGGGCGAACTGCGCCTGGGCGGCACGCCGACGATGATGACGAGCCTGATCCCGGACGTGCTCGCCGAGTTGCTCGCGCGGAACCCGCAGATGGATATCTATCTCGAGCCGGGAACCTCGGTGGACCTGTACCGCAAGGTGGTGAGCGGCGATCTCGATGCCGCGATGCTGGTTCAGCCACTCTTCGATCTACCGAAAAGCTGCGACTGGCGCACGTTTCGTGAAGAACCGCTGGTGTTGCTCACGCCCGCCTCGACGCAGGTGAGCGACGTGCACGAGGTACTGCGCAGCGAACCGTTTCTGCGCTATGACCGCAGAGTCGTAGGCGGACAACTGGCCGACGGCTATCTGCGCCAGCACGGGATCAAGCCGCATCAGCGCTGCGAACTGGATGGGCTCGATGCGATCGCCGTGCTGGTCGACCGCGGCCTCGGCGTGTCGCTGGTGCCGGACTGGCGGATGACACGTTTCGCCGGTCTGGCGCTTGCAAAATGGCCGCTGCCGCATGCGTTTCCCAAGCGCGTGGTGGGGCTCCTGTGGGGCCGTTCGTCGGCGCGCATGCGGCTCGTGCAGGCATTCCTGAAAACGGCCATGGATCTGGAGTCGAAAGGGCAAACGGGTTCGGGCGCAAAGCTTGGCCGTCGTCGTGATCGGTAAAGCTCGTCTTGCCGCCGCCGGTCGTAAGCGGCTGCACAGCTATCGGCGTGTTCGTGCTCAGCAGCTACGGCGTGCTGTTCTCGACCGAAACCGCGCGCCGCGTCTATAGCTCGCGCCCGCGCGTTTGTCCGCACCGCATCGCTTTGCGCTACTGTGACGGATATCGCACACGCGCAATGCAACTGGAAACAGCATGAGCAGCCGGGACAAGCACGACCCGCCGGAACAGTATTCACCATTGCAGATACGCCTGTATCTGGCGAGCGTCGTGATCCTCGTCGCGGGCCTGATCGGCGCCGCCGTCATTTATGCCACGACGCCGGCCGAGGACAGTGCAGAACTGATCTACGGCATCACCAACGACCAGCGCTACATCGCCGAACTGCAACGCATCGGCGGCACCGCTGAAGTCGTGATGGCCGAGTTTCATCAATGGTTCGACAGTCTCTGGCATGGCAAGCCGCTTGCCTATACGGTTGCGGTTTTATGCACTGCGCTTGCAGCCGTGTGTTTTTTGGCGGCGCATACCCGGATCTTCGATCCAGTGGACGAGCAGCCTGACGATCGGGACAGTTAGACATACCAATTAAATGAGGCGGCCGCGAACCGGCTCGCCCCGCCTGCTACGCGGCGTCGCATTCAATGACGCGGTGATTGCCAATCCGCTCAACCTCACCGAGTCCGTTGATCACACACGCCTGACCGATCAGCCCATCGCAGGTCAGCCCCGCATCCGTAAGCTGTTGCGCGGTCAGGCTGCCGCTCGCCACGCCGATATACACCCAGTACTGTAGCGCCCGGTTGCCCATACCCAGTCCACCGGCGTCCACGACCACCCCGAAATGCTTCTGTGCCCGGTAATGTTCGGGCCGGGCGTTCTTGTCATCATCCGCCTTCCATTCCTCGATGAAGCTGTCGTAGCGGCTCGCGCGCAACGCAACAAAATCGTACGTCCATGCATCGTTGAACAGCGATTCCAGGAATGCCGTGCGCGCGCCTTCCTCGCCCATCGCCTTGCACATCAGGCCGAGCAGGCCGCTATTCAGGTTCGAGGTGGCGTCGTTAAAGTGGGCCGGCAGTCCCACCACGGTCCAGCTTGCGGCAACGTCTGCATCTTCGGTAGCAGGCTGATCGAACTCCATGCGGAGGCCGCGCCCGTCCCAATCGAGAAATTCCCGCATCAGGGAGTCGATATCGTTGGCAAACAACCATTCATCAGGTGAAGCCTGAGCGCCGCCCGGATCATCACCTCCGCAACTGACCGCAAATCGCGGGCGTCCGATTCCATTGACATATTCCTCGAATTGCGCACCGCTAGTAATGACCGATCTAAAGACTTTTGTACCGTGCGAGGTGACTTTCATTGACGATCTCCAGAGGTTAATAAATTTTTTCGTGGAGTAAAGGACCAGCAAGGAAAGACAAGATACTCAATTTTTTACAGCGCGGGAAGATGGCGGCTTAAATTTTATTGGATTTTGTATCGCGTCATGTTTAATATGGATATTGTTAATCATCGACGCCATCTTTACGTTTTCCGAATTCTATCCTTGCACTTTCATGACTGTATTTAAAAATAACCATGCATAGGGACTGCATGATATTTTCAAAAGGCAACCTGCAAGCATCTGGTCAGGAAGCTCCGCTTCTGGCGCGGATCTCCTCCGTCGCCGCATTCACCTTCATCAGATCACAGCGAGAAACAGACGAGCCTGTCTGCGAGGCGCTTCAGTTAATTTACGGCAACGAAACGATCACGTCCAATAAGCAATTATCCGAAACTCTTTATACCCAGTGAGTTTTAAATTCATTTTCAAAAAAATTCCTTCCTTATTCCATCGACATTCAACTAGAATTCCGTTGCTGTCCTTTTAGATTCCCCGCACGTTACGGCCTCCCTGGGTCGTGGCCGATGAACGCGCCCGCCTGCGGCGGGCGTCTTTTTCATTAGTAACAGGCTCCATATGCTGTTTGGACTTCAGAACAACGCATAGCGCGCCTGTAATGCATCGGAACGCTCCCAGCGACACTGAATGGTTGAGCCATATATCGCAGCGTCGCGTCACCGAGGTGCCTGACGCGTTTGCGAAGTAGCTCAGGAAGATAAAAAACCGGTAGGCAAGAGGGCGGAAAGGTGCCCCGGCTCATGCCACCCTCCCCCGCTACAGCACGCCCTGCGTTCGCGGATCGGCCGGCACGTCCACCGCAGCCAACGCCTCGTGCAACGTGCTGAAGATGCACGATGCCTTGATGACCTGGGTAATGCCATGCCGGTCCATGTCTGAACGCAGATAGCGATTCACCCGTGCAAACACCACCGTGATGTTCTGCTGCTTCAACGTCTCTAACAGATCGGTCAGCGAACGCGCCGCGGAGTAGTCGAGGTCCGTGATCGCACTCGCGTCGACGACGAACGTGGCCACCTTGCTCGGCGCGCGATCAATCAACTGACGCACATCTTCGACGAAGAAATGGTCGTTGGCATAGAAGAGGTCGGAACCGAAGCGGTAGACGATCAAACCCGGCGCAGTCTGCGTGCCGGGTTGCGCGGGCACCGGCTGCCAGCGCCCTTCGGGGCCCGGCGCCAGCATCATCGTATGCGGCCGGTAGCTGTGGCGCACGTGACGCAGCAACGACAGCGCAACGGCAATCAGAATCCCATGCTCGACGCCCAGCACCACTACCGCAATCGCTGTAAACACGGCCAGCGTGAATTCCCCCGGACTCTCGCTTCGGATCGCCAGCAGGCTTTGCACATTGATCAGCCCGATCGCAATCGTGAACACGATGCCGGCCAGCACGCAGTGCGGCAGATACTGCAAATACTTGCTGAAGAACAGCAGCACCACGACCACCACACCCGCAAACGCAACTTGTGCCAACTGGCTGCGCGAGCCGGCGCGGTCGGCCATCGCGGTCTGGGTCGGACTGCCGTTGACGACAAATGCACCGGAGAAAGACGCCACCGTGTTGGCGGCGGCCAGGCCGAGAATGTCGGCGTTCAGATCGACTTCCTCGTGGTAACGCTGCGCGAACACGCGCCCGGCGGCCGCGCTCTGCGCGACGATCATCACGAAGCATGACGCAGCGACTGGCAACAGATCGAGGATCTGGTGCCAACTCGCGTGCGGCAACCGCAATGGCGGCAGCCCGCCGGCGACGGGGCCGAGAATCGCGATGCCATGCGCGGCAAACTGGTAGATGTCGCTAGCGGCGATGCCCCCCACCACGGCCAGCAACGGCACCGGCAGGCGCGGCATAAAACGCTTTGCGCCGAGAATGCTCACTACGACGATCAATGAAATAGCCAACGTCGGCAGGTTGACCTGCCCCAGACGGCTCACGACCTGCACCAGCTGCTCGGTGCTGCGCGGCGAGGACACGGCAATGCCGAGCATGTCCCCCAGCATCGCGATGCCCACCTGCACCCCCACGCCGGCCAGAAACCCGACCAGCACAGTGCGCGAGAGGAAGTCGGCGAGGAATCCGAGTTTGAACACACGGGCCACGAGCAGCAGGATCGCGGTCAGCAAGGCGACCATGCCAGCGAGCGCGACGTATTCGCCGCTCGCGATCGGCGCCATGGTCGAGAGCTTGCTGGCGAAAATGGTCGCGGTCGCGGAATCGGCGGCGACCACCAGATGACGCGACGCGCCGAAGAACGCAAACGCCAGCAGCGGCAGAAACACCGTGTACAGGCCCGTCACGGCCGGCATGCCGGCGATGCGCGCGTAACCCAGTACTTGCGGAATATCCATCGACGCCAGCGTGACGCCTGCAAACACATCGCGCAGCGCGGCAGCGCGATTCAGCGGGAGGATGCCTTTCAACAGGCCGAAACGGGTGGCTAATTTTGCTGGGGAATCTTGCATGCGGGGACGTCGTCGCAATCAGGTGGGAATGCCGCATCCTGCCGCGAGTGAGCACTACAATGCAAGACTCGATTGCCAACCGAAGGGCTGGACCTACGAAATCCGGTAGCGTTTGAGCTGCCCGGTGAGAGGGTCGACGATCCTGGCAAAGCCAAACAATGCAGCGATCGCAAGCGGACAGGTAATCAGGAAAGTGACTAACATCTTTCACCCGTAACAAATTATGTCCGCGAGTGTAAAGGATCGACCGTGCTTTTAAATCAGGTAAACCCCGGAAGTTATCTTGGCGCCTGACGAAAGCCGCCCGCCCCCCTCGCTTACTGATCCTGCGCAACGGTCCGATGCGCCTCCTCGAACAAAGTATCCCTACAAAGCTTACGAAACCGCAGGCCAGCACATGCCACACGGGGGCATTGAAACTGCGCATGCGCTCATGCGACACGGGCGCGCCGATCCTGGCGCGCCTATAGGATGCGTGCGGACCGCAGATCCGTCGAGGAACTCAGGAATTCTGCCAATTGCCCCGCACACCTTATAATCCGGCATGACTCTATTTTCGCTCCAGGCTGCTTGCGCTCAGGCAGCCACGCTCACGCGCCGCCCTGTTCCCCGCCCCACTTCGCTTGCCTCCCCGTGCAACCTGCAGGCGGTGGCCGCATGAAAACACCCAAACGCCTCATTCCTCTCGTTGAAGAAGGCCTGATCGACGAAGTCATCAGCCAGTTGATGAGCGGCAAGGAAGCCACCGTTTACGTCGTGCGCAGCGGTGACTCGACCCGTTGCGCGAAGGTCTACAAGGACGCCAAGCAGCGCAGTTTCCGCCAGGCGGCCTCGTACCGCGAAGGACGTAAGGTCAAGAACAGCCGTGAAGCGCGCGCCCTCGAAAAAGGCAGCCGTTATGGCCGCGAGGTGCAGGAACAGCTCTGGCAAAACGCCGAGGTCGACGCGCTGTTTCGTCTGGCCAACGCAGGCGTGCGCGTGCCGCAGCCGTATATCTGCACTGACGGCGTCCTGTTGATGGAACTGGTGACCGATGAGGACGGCAACGTCGCGCCACGTCTGAACGATGTGGAGATGAGCGAGGCCCGCGCGGTCGAACTGCACGCGCTGCTGCTCAACCAGGTGGTGCGTATGCTGTGCGCGGGCGTGATTCACGGCGATTTGTCCGAATACAACATCCTGCTCGCCGCCGACGGCCCCGTGATCATCGACCTCCCCCAGGCGGTGGACGCCGCGGGCAATCTCGAAGCCCCGGCGATGCTGGAGCGCGACGTGGACAATCTTGCGACCTATTTCGGCCGCTTTGCGCCGCATCTGCTTAGCGCGAGCTACGGCAAGGAGATCTGGGCGCTGTTCGAAGGTGGCACTCTCAATGTCGACGTGCAACTGACCGGAAGGGTCGAACTCGACACCACGCCGGTCGATCTGGAGGCCGTGCTGCAGGAACTGGAGGATACGCGTCTCGATGAAGAGGCACGCATGCGCCACGAACAGACGCTGCGCGACGGCGCCTGAGCGCGACGGTTCAATTACGCCTTATCGCGCCGAGTTCGGATTGATGTCTCCGGCTGCGTTCGCCTGGGTGACCGCGAGCGGCGCGGCGGCGCCCCCACCGAAGCACGCATCGTCACCGTGACGGGAAACTCGCGGAAGATCTCCCACGCGGTTCCATAGCATTCATTCACCAGCCAGCGCACAGCATTCTGCGTCAGGTCCGCAGTCGGAATATGCACCGAGGTCAGCGCAGGCGCCGCATAGGCCGCGGAATAGTCGTCGTCATAGCCGATTACCGAAACGTCTCCCGGCACTGCAATGCCCGCCTGCTGAAAGCGCGCGAGAGCGCTCACCGCCATCGTGTCGTTCGCACAGAACACCGCAGTAAAGGGTTGCTTCGATTCGATCAGCGTCTGCGCGGCCGCATAGCCCCCCTCCGGTGAGAAGTCGGATTCGACCAGCGTCACATCCGCACGCTCAATGCCATGGCGCGCCAGCTCCGCGAAGAAGCCGTCGATACGCGCCTGATTGTCCGACGCGGTAAACGGCCCTGAAATCACAGCGATGTCCCGATGTCCATGCTCGAGCAAGGTGCGCGCGGCCAGTTCGCCGCCGCGCACGTGATCCGCGCAAAACGACGCCTCCGGCAGTTGCCCGAACGTGCGGTTGAGGAACACCATCTTTGGATGCATCTTGTGCAGCCGGATCAGGTCCTCGTCATGCAAATCGTGGCTGATCACGATCACGCCGTCGCAATCGCGGCCAATCAGAAACTCCACCGCTTCCATTGCCTGCTTGCGCGGCGACGACTCGCCGCAACCGGTGGCCACCACCACGTGACGGTGCACGGTGCGCAATTCGGTATCGGTCTGCTTGAGAATGGTGCCGTAATACGCGCCGAAAAAGGTCGGCACGAACAGGCCGATCATGCCGAGCGATTGCGTCGCCATCGCGCGGCCAATCGACGAGGGGCGGAAGTTCAGCGCCTCGATGGCGGCTTGCACGCGGCGCGCGGCATCGGCCGACACCGGCCCTTTGCCGGAAATCGCCCGCGATGCCGTCGACATGCCGACACCGGCCAGCTCCGCCACGTCTTTCAGGGTTGCCACACACGCTCCATCAAGCCATGCTGTTCAGAGACGGGCGCCACTGGCCTCGTCGAACAGCGAAATATGGGCGCTATCGAGCGAAAAGGCACACGCGTCCCCTAACGCAATGGGCGACTTGTCCTGATCGATCGACGCGATCTGGGCGCCATGATAATCGAGCCAAATAACCTGGTGGTTGCCCATCGGCTCGACCAGCGACACGTTGCCTCGCTGCGGGAGATCCGCCCCGACGCGCACATCCTCGGGACGCACGCCGAGCACGCAAGGCAGCGTCATATCGGGGAGCGTTTTGAACGGATAGCGCGAAACGTCGAGATCGAGATACTCCGTGCGAAAGCGCATGCCCTCCTCGCGGCGCTCGAGCCGTCCTTGCAGCATGTTCATCGCCGGCGAGCCGAGAAAGGTCGCGACAAACAGATTGTCCGGCCGCGCATAGACTTCCGCAGGCGTGCCGATCTGCTGGATTACGCCACTCCGCATCACGGCCATGCGGGTAGCGAGCGTCATCGCCTCCACCTGGTCGTGCGTCACGTAGATCATTGTCGCGCCCAACCGTTGATGAAGTTGCTTCAGTTCGCGGCGCAATTCGGTGCGCAGTTTGGCGTCGAGATTCGAGAGCGGCTCGTCGAACAGGAACACGTCCGCCTCGCGTACGATCGCGCGGCCAATCGCCACGCGCTGGCGCTGGCCGCCGGACAGTTGCGCCGGCTTGCGCTTGAGCAGCGCTCCCAGTTGCAGCATCTCAGAGGCGCGCGTCACCCGGCGTTCGATCTCCGCTTTTGGCGTGCCGTTGATACGCAGTGCAAACGACAGATTGCGCTCTACGTTCATGGTCGGATAGAGCGCGTACGACTGGAACACCAGCGAGATGCGGCGATCTTTCGGATCGGCCCAGGTCATATCCTGGCCGCCTATTTCGATGCTGCCGTCGGCGACGTCGATCAGCCCCGCAATGCTATGCAGCAAGGTGGATTTGCCGCAGCCGGACGGTCCGAGCAACACGACAAATTCGCCGGCATTGACATCGAGATCGAGCGCCTCGATGACCGTGTTCGCGCCCAGATCGATCCGCAGGTTACGAATCGACACGTTCGATACATTGGTCATGCTCTATCCCTTGACTGCGCCAGAAGCAATGCCGCGCACAAACCAGCGGCCCGAGATGAAGTAGATGGCAAGCGGCACCATCGAGGTCAAAATGGTGGCCGCCATGTTCACGTTATAAAGACGCTCACCGGTGGTGGTATTGATGATGTTGTTCAACTGTACCGTCATCGGCAGATTCTTGGTGCCCGCGAAGACCAGGCCGAGAATGAAGTCATTCCAGATGCCAGTGACCTGCATGATCACCGCGACGACGATGATCGGCGTGGACATCGGCAGCATCAGTTGCAGAAAGATGCGCCAGAAACCGCCGCCGTCAATACGCGCTGCCTTGAACAGTTCCAGCGGAATCGACGCGTAGTAGTTGCGAAATAGCAGCGTCATGATGGGCATGCCAAATATCGTATGAATCACCACGATGCCCGGCAGCGAACTGAACAGATGCACGCTCGCCAGCACACGCACTAGCGGATAGACCATCACCTGCACCGGAATGAACGCGCCCATCAGCAGGATCGCGAACAGCACACCGGCTCCGCGTGGCCGCCAGAACGACAGTGCGTAGCCGTTCACTGCGCCGAGCATGATGGACAGAATCGTGCTCGGCACCACAATGCGCACCGAATTCCAGAAGCCGACCTGAATGCCGTTGCAGTCGAGCCCGGTGCACGCCGCGGCCCACGCATCGTGCCACGGTTCGAGAGTGAAATGCATCGGCAACGCCAGCAGGTTGCCCATGCGGATCTCGGTCATCGGCTTGACCGACGTCACCAGCATCACGTACAGCGGCAACAGGAAGAACAGCGCTGCGGTAATGAGAAACGCGTATACGCCAAAACGCGCGGGGGTGAAGTGCGAACGGCGCTTCGGGGCTGGTCGCGCTGCGGACCGGACGGCGGGTTTGCCAACTGAAGGGGCCGTATTCATCAAACGTCCTTTCGCAACGCGGCACGGCTGCGCAGATAGAAAAAAGGCGCGAGAATCGCCAGCACGGTGGTCAGCAAAACAATCGAAGCTGCCGAAGCAAGGCCAATATTGGCGCGGCCGAACAGATAGTCCATGATGAACTTGGCCGGCACTTCGCTCGCTGTGCCAGGACCGCCCTGCGTCATCGCAACCACCGCGTCGTAGAGCTTGACCACCATCACGAACAGCAGCACGAATGCCGTGGACATCGAGGTCTTGAGCATCGGCACGACGATACTCACGTAGACTCGCCAGCGCGGAATGCCGTCGATGCGCGCTGCTTTCCAGATCTCGTCGTCGATACCGCGCAGACCCGCCAGCAACAAGGCCATCACCAGTCCGGACGCCTGCCAGACGGTGGCAATCACGAGCGTATAGACGACCCAGTCCTGATCGACGATCCAGTCGAAGCGCACGTGCACAAAGCCAATGCGATGCAACACCTCCTGCACGCCGAGCTGAGGATTGAGAATCCACTGCCAGACAAGACCGGTGGCGACGAACGACATCGCATACGGATACAGAAACACCGTGCGCAACGCGCCCTCCGCCACCACGCGCTGGTCGATGAAGATGGCCAGCAGCAAGCCGATCACCATGCACGCGATGATGAAGCACACCCCGTAGATCACGATGTGCTGCAGCGACACCATCCAGCGGTCGTTGTGGAACAACCGCACGTACTGCGTCACGCCGGCGAACTGGTTCGACGGAAAAGTGCGCGACAACGTGAGCGAGACCCGTGCGGTCCACAGCATGGTGCCGAGATACGCGAACACAACCGTCGCCGCCATCGGCAACAACGCAATCCAGGCGGCCAGCGGCCAACGCCGGCCGAGCGGTTTGGACCGTCTGGACGGTCGTGCCGTGGTGGAGTTCAAGCCGAGCGCGCGCATCGCGGTGCTCAGCTCTTCAACGCGCTGGCAAAGGCCTTTTGCGCATCTTCAGCCGACTCGTTCTTGTTCCAGAAGTTGGTGATGACGTCCGTCAATGCACCTTGCAGGTCCGGCGAAATCAGCATCTCCGGATTAGGCAACTGGCGCGACTTGTCCTTCATGATCGCGATGCCCTCTTTCGCGCAGATATCCAGGCTGCCTGTGTCGACGTCCGGACGGATCGGAATGGAGCCCTTCTTCGAACTAAAAGCAACCTGAGCCTCAGGCGAGGTCATGACGGTGGCCAGCAGGTTCTGGGCCTTGATTGCGTTGGCGTTGTCGGTCTTCGGGAAGACGAAGACATCGCCCGCCACCATGTAGGGCGAGTGAGGACCGAAGCCCGGGAAACAGCCGAAGTCCTTGCCGGCCACCTGCCTGGCTGCAGAAAACTCGCCCTTGGCCCAGTCGCCCATCACCTGCATGCCAGCCTTGCCCGAAATCACGAGTGCAGTCGCGTCATTCCAGTTGCGGCCCGGCGAACCCGCGTCCACGTAGTTGTGCAGGCGCTTGAAGGTCGTGAGCACGTTCTTGAAGGCGGCCGAGTTGACCGCGTTCTGATCATGATCGCGGTAGACCTTCATATAGAGGTCCGTGCCGCCCACATCGGCAAACACGGCGTCAAACGTGATCTTCTCTTGCCACGCCTGGCCGCCGAGCGCGAGCGGGATATAGCCGGCCGCTTTCAGCTTGTCGAGATCGGTGAAGAGCTCATCGAAGGTCTGCGGTTCGCCTGTAATACCCGCTTTCGTGAACGCCGGCTTCGAATAGAAGAACCAGTCCTGCATGTGGATATCGACGGGCGCTGCGTAAAAGTGCCCGTTGACCTTGATGGAGTCGAGAATCGACTGCGGGAAAATCGCGTTCCAGTTTTCTTTGGCGGCCACCGTGTCGACGTTGTTGAGCATGCCCTGATCGATCAGGTCATGAAACTGCTTCGAGGTGTTGAACTGCGCTGCGGTGGGTGGATCGCCGCCGACGATCCGGTTGATCGCGGTAGAGCGCGCCTGATCGGCGCCGGCCACCGCGTTGTCGACCCACAAGCCGCCGGCCTTGTTATAGGCATCCGCAAACTGGCGGATAGCGGCCGATTCGCCGCCCGAAGTCCACCAGTGGATCACGTTGGCCTTCAACGGGTCAGCATGGGCAACCACACCGTTGAGCGCGAGCGCCAGAGCAATACCGCTTACGAGTTTCCTTCTGCTGTGCATTCCGTCTCCTCCAGGCTTTACGCCTTTGTTTCGGGTCGACATACAAATCAGCTCTGCTTATTCAGGCGCGGGCACCGGGCGCGGGCACCGGGCGCGGACACCGAGCACGGGACTCAGTTGCGCTCCTTACGCTCCGCGAGAAACCTGGCGATCAATTCCGCACTGCGTTTAACGGTGCGCTTTTGTGTGTCGTAGTCGACGTGCACTACGCCGAAACGCCGTTCATAACCGAATGCCCATTCGAAGTTGTCCATCAGCGACCAGACGAAATAGCCGCGAATATCGACGCCCTCCTTAATGGCGCTATCTACCGCAGCGAGGTGGCGCTTGAGGAAGGAGATGCGTTGCGGATCGTCGACTCGGCCCTCGATCACCTTGTCGTCCGACGCCATGCCGTTCTCGGTGATATAGATGGGAGGCAGGTTCGGGTAGGTTCTGTTGAAGCCGATCAGCAGGTCGCGCAAGCCGTCCGGATGCACTTCCCAGCCCATCTGCGTGCGCTCCACGCCTTCCAGCGGGACTTCGGTAAAGCCGTGGCCTCCATCGCTCTGGACGTTGGTACGGAAGTAATAGTTGACGCCGAGGAAGTCGAGCGGTGCGGAGATCGTCTTCAGGTCGCCGTCCAGCACCAACGGCTCGGTGCCGGGCCAGAGTTCGAACAGATCCTCTGGATACGCGCCTTTGAGCAGCGGATCGAGAATCCATGCGTTGTGCTGCACCTCGAACAGATGCGCCGCGCGCTGATCGGCAGCGCTCGCAGAATTCGCCGTGCCCCTGCCGAAGTTGGCGACGATCCCCTTGCTGGAAGCCGGATCGTTCGCGCGCAGCACGGGAATCGCCGTGCCATGCGCGAGCAGCAGATGATGCATGGCCTGCGTGGCAAAGCGTCCATTGGCGAGGCCAGGCGCATGATGACCGTTGCCGTAGCCCAGATACGCCGAGCACCACGGCTCGTTGAGCGTCATCCATGCATCGACCTGGCCCGCGAGTTCGCGGCTCATCAGATCGGCATAATCGGCAAAGCGATACGCGGTGTCACGATTGAGCCAGCCGCCGCGATCTTCGAGATGCTGCGGCAAGTCCCAGTGGTACAGCGTGACGAAGGTCTTGAGGCCCTTCTCCTTGAGGCGGCCGAGCAACCGCTTGTAGAAGTCGAGCCCCTTCTGGTTCGGCCGCCCTGCCTCGTCCATGACGCGCGGCCAGGCGACCGAGAGACGGTACGCTTCGAAATTGAGCGCCGTCAGCGTGTCGAAGTCGCCTTCCCAGCGATGATAGTGATCGCACGCCACCTCGCCTGTGTCACCGGCGAGCACCTTGCCGGGGGTCGCGGAGAAGGTGTCCCAGATCGACGGCAGACGGCCGTCCTCATGAACGGCACCCTCGATCTGATAAGACGCGGTGGCCGCGCCCAGCAGGAACTGTTTGCGCCAGAGCGCTGAATCGGCCGGTGGCGAGAACGGGTCACCGTTCAGGTCTTGGGACGGAGCGGATACGTTTGCCACGGATTCTCCTTCGCGAGGTCGTTGAACCGGGAGGGCGGAAGCGGAGTGGAAGCGCTTCCACAAGACCTGCGAACGATAGCAGTGGCCAATTCCATGCAGCAATCAGGGTTTGTCTGGATAGGGGTGCCGGGGCGGCGCTGACCGGCTAGCAATATCCCCTCGCGCATGTCCGTCGGTCCGCCCAGCGGCCTCGCCAGCCTGCATGACATGACTCGACATAATTGAAGCGTGGAGTTCAAAAGTTCATTCCTCCATACTCGCCTCTGCTGCCGGTGCACCTGCGAAACGTGCCTGAGATCAGCAGGTGTATCACGCATGAATGAGATCGAAGATGAATCTGCATCCTACGATTTCGCAATCATCGGACGATACGTTTAAGCGAGTGACGACACGACCGTGTCAGGACAGGATGAACATGTTGAATTCAATTCGATTCGTAACCCGAAATAGCGCACGCGGTGCCACGGCCGCAGTGATGGTTCTTTGCGCTTTGCTGGCAGGGTGTGCCGGCGGCGTCAGCAACGCCCGCCAGTATTCGGCCCAGCCGCAAGTGCGCCCGGATAACATTTACGTCTATTCGTTCGACAGCACCCCGGACCAGGTGAAGCTCGATAACGGCGGTGTGATCCAGAAAATGACGTCACAGTTCGACGGCACCTCAGCCGCGCAGAAGCAGGCTCAGGAAGCGGCCGAGGTACGCGAGCAGGTGGCCAACGAGATCGTGCGCCAGTTGCAATCCATGGGTCTGCGCGCCATCCGCTCGGATGTACCGGCACCGGCGGATCAGAACGTGCTGCTCGTACAAGGCAAGTTCGACACCATCGATTCGGGCAACCGTCGGCGCCGGATTCTGATCGGTCTGGGTGCAGGAAAAAGCGAACTTGGCACGCAGGTTCAGTTGCTTTATAAGCCTGCCGGTGGTGCGCCGCGGCTCGTGCAAAGTTTCGATGCCAGCGCGGACAGCGGCAAAATGCCTGGCATCGCAGAAACTGCTGGTGTCGGCGCAGCGGCCGGACATCTTGCAACATCGGCGGCGGCGGGCGCAGGCTTGCATGGCGTATCGGAGACCACCCACGGCGGCGCAGCGGGCAATGCGAAGAAGCTGGCCGAGTCCATCGCGAAGCAGGTCGCGGAGATCGGCAAGACGCAAGGCTGGATGCCGGCCGAGCGCACCAAGGGATAGGCAGCGCCGTCGATGCCCTGATTCGGCAGGGTATCGACCGATCCCACCACCACCGCATTTTTCCGCCAAGGGCGCGGATTTTAGCGCGATGTTTACACCGAGGGGTCTACTCTAGTTACTGTGTTGAACAACCACAGCAGCGACTACCCTCTCATGGCTCTTCCTCTGTCACTTCAAGTCTTCGACGCCGGACCCCAACGTGCGCAACCCGTCTCTCGTCACAACGTCATCCCCTTCCCTTCGTCGCGCGTGCAGTTGCCGGTGACCCTCCTCGGCGTATCCGAGGACGATGCGCGGGTCCAGCTCAAAACGCTGTTGCACTCGCCTCTGGGCGTCTACGTCGTCAGCACCGAGATCGTCCGCGACCAGGTGAACCTGAACCTCGACATCGCTCCCGACGACCTCGACTTCACGATGCACGCACTGATTACGACTCTCCCCTACGCCATGATCGGGCCGGTCAAGCGCCGCCATGCGGGCAAGGAGGTACGCTAATCATGTATTCAGGCATCTGGTTGCCGCTCGTTACGCCCATGCGCAACGGCGAAGTCGATATCGACGCGCTACAGCATCTGGCGGACTACTATTCGCGCACTGAGATCAGCGGCTTTGTGGCGCTGGGCACAACCGGCGAAGCCGCCTTGCTGTCGGAAACCGAGCGGGTCACAGTATTGCAAGCCATCACCGACGTGGTCGGCGGCCGCTTGCCAGTCCTTGTCGGTGTTGGCGGCCCGGATACGCGTGAGGTCATCCGCGAGCTTCGACGCTACGAGCATTGGGATTGCGCTGGTTATCTGGTTTCGCCGCCGACCTACATTTGCCCGGACCAGGCCGGCGTGCAATGGCACTTCGAACAGGTTGCGCTCGCAACCGACCGCTCGATCGTGCTGTATAACGTGCCGCATCGCACCGGCGTGGCCGTCGCGCCGGACACGGTCGCGCGCCTCACCGAGCATGACAACATCGTCGCGATCAAGGAATGCGTAAAGGACAACTTCGACAAGCTGCGCAGCGTGCCGATCAGCCTGCTGTGCGGCACGGACGAAGCCTTCCTGGACTGCATCGGTCATGGCGGAGCGGGCGGCATTCTGGCCAGCGCCCACGTCTGCGCGGATCTGCTGATCGAAGTGCAGGCGCTCGCCGAAAGCCATTGCGCCGAGCAGGCCCAGGCGCTCTTCACGAGCTTGCAACCATTGTTACGGCTGCTGTTCTCGGCCCCCAATCCGTCTGCCATCAAGGCCATGCTAGCGTTCGATCATCCCATGACGGACGAAACGCGCATGCCGATTTCACGCGCTTCCGCCGAACTTGTGGTGCGCCTGCGCAAGGCTCGCGAAGCCCTGCAGGATTTGCGCTCGGAGTTTGCTGGGGGCGCCCTGGCCGGGGGCGCCTTGGCTGGAGCCACTCATTAGTTAACCGGAGCTCAGTCGCAGCGCGGCTGACGTCGCCCCTGTAACGATGATTTGCAACGACAAGCGGGCCCCATCACCTCAATGTGATGGGCCCCGCTTGGCTGGATGATCAAGACGATCACGCCGGGTCATACTCAACAAAGAGCTGGCACACCGCATGCGCATCGTCGCAGGCATGCAGTTGCTCGCGGAACTGGTGGTCACAAAAACGCTCCGCCACATCGGCCAGCAGCCGCAAATGCGTCGAATTCGCCCATTTCGGCACGAGCAGCACGACGATATCGCTGACGGGCTTGCCATCCGGCGCGTCGAACGCGATCGGCATGGCGGGCCGGACGTACAGGACCATGGCCTCACGCAGGCCCTTGATCTGACCGTGCGGAACGGCCACGCCCTGCCCCAGTCCCGTCGAGCCGAGCGCTTCACGCGCCGCCAGTCCGGCACTCACAGCCGCTGCCGGCAACCCGTAGCGTTGTTCGAAGAAACGGCCGAGCTCGACAAACAGGGCCTCGCGGTCCGCCACCTGCAAACCGAGCAGGACATGGTCGCGCAACATCAATTGAGCTATCGCGCCGCCGGCAACCTCGGGATCGGCCTCGGCTGCTGCCGTCTCATCAGCTTCATCGGGAGCGTTGACGCGCGGCGCGGACTCCGCGTGCATCAAGCCGCGCCAGACATCGGTGGGCGCGTCCGGCACTTCGAAGAGTTGACCTAATTCTGCTGTCGGCGCAATGTGCGCGACGCGCTGGATTGCTCCGTTGACCGCCGTCTTGGGCAGATAGAGCGATAGCCGCACACGCCCCGTTCCGGGCAGCGGTGCGACGCGAATAGTCCATGGCTGGTCGCCGCAATCGCGTATGAGCGCCTGGCGCAAAGGCGTGGCGTGTTGCGCGTCGAGCGTCACGTGCATCATCACGTTGCGGCCCGCCGTGGCATGTGACCTGGGTCGAGCCTCGCTCTTGCCCGATCCGAGAAAAGCCCGCAGGCTTGTCATTGGGTGCGTCATGTCGCCCCTCGCTTCGTTTGCTTGATGTCAGGCTACACGACTTGGCGTCAAGCTCGCGTAAAAAATCTTCGGCACGTGCCAAGCGCTTTTCCCGTCGCGCTCACAGCGAGCAAACACGACCGGAAAAGCGTTCGAAGAGCATGCCGCCTGTCTCAGAGGCCGAGAATGCGCCGGGCTTCGAGTTCAGCCAACTCCAGCGCAGCGTCGGAGCTGCGCATGGGTCGGCCGCAGCCGCGTCCTGTGATCTGCTGCAGCGTTTTGTTATCACGCGTGGTGGTCACACGAAGCGCGCCTTTGAACATCTGGCCCGGAGCGGGAAACACGCAGGCCTCTACGGTCATGTTTCCCTTGGTTTGTTTGAATGTCATACGATTGCCTATTATTAGTGTGCTGCACCGTTGATCGCGAGACCCGCGGGCCGGGCTTCAAAGCGGTACTGGAGATGCGTGGGATAGTGCGGATCCACCTCGCGCACGAGGCGGTCGATTTCCCGTCCGAGTTCGCCACAGCCGTCAATCCCCAGCAACTGGGTGGCCTTCGCGATTCCCTCGCCGAATTTCTCGACCATAAGCGCCGCGAGCGCCGGTGTTTCCGCGCCCCGCGCGACGTCGCCCCGGCGGTTCTCCGCGTAGCGCTGGATCTCCACGATCAACGCCTTGATTTCGTCATTTTTCATTGCTTGCCAGCCTCTACTGTTTGCAGCCGCGCCGGAGTGCCGCCCTGACGACGCCACCGTCATTCCGCACGGCGATAATGCGCTATACATTTAGAACTCCAGATTCTTCGACGAGTCCATCATGATGCTTCTATTTCAGCACATGCCGTGTCAAGAACCCGCAAAAGCGAATGCGGCAGTTGCAAAGATTGTGTAATGGAGCGCCGCGCCTTACTCGCCGTGAACGTCCTCGACGCCGATCAGCCGGTAGCCGACGCCGCTCTCGGTCACGATATGCTCGGGCTGCGCCGGGTCGCATTCAAGTTTTTGCCGCAAGTGCCCCATGTAAATTCGCAAGTAATGGTAGTTATCAGCACGAGCCGGCCCCCACACATCCTGAAAGAGCTGGTGATGGGTGAGCACGCGCCCTGGGTGCCGCGCGAGCGCAGACAGCAAACGGTATTCAATCGGACTCAGGTGAACGGTCACCGTGCCGCGCATCACGCGTCTCGCGCCCAGATCGAGCGTGACGGCGCCAAAGCGAACCTGCGACAGCCCAGACCGGCCGCCGCGGGCTTGCCGGCGCAAATGGGCCCGAATTCGCGCCATCAATTCCGGTAATCCGAATGGCTTGGTCAGGTAGTCGTCGGCGCCGGCGTCGAGCGCCTTCACCTTGTCTTCCTCGCGGCTGCGCCCCGACAGGACGATCACGGGCACCCTCGACCATGCGCGCAGCTCCCGGATCATGTCCGTGCCGTCCATATCCGGCAGGCTGAGATCGGCGATTACGAGGTCGGGCCGCCGCGTTGCGGCCTGGGCCAGCCCCTGCAATCCGGTGTTAGCTTCGAAGACCGCCATGCCCTCTGCCTCCAGAGCAGCGCGGACAAAACGGCGAAGGTTTCTCTCGTCGTCGATCAGGACAACGGTCACGGTCGGCTCGCTCATGTTTTTAATCGAGGTCGACCTTGTTGCCAGCTTCGTGCACTGCCTGCATGGGGTTATTTATCGCCAGGGCGACGTCGGCGTGCGCCAGCGCAGGCGTGTCGTTGATACCCTCATCGGTCATCGCCACAAAACAGCCTTCAGCCAGATCATCAACTTCAAGACGAACCTCATTTTTATAGACGACATGAATCGACACCGGTACTTGAGCGAAGGGTGTCGCAACCTGTTTTTCCAGCTTCGCTAAATGTATAGCGCGATGCGAATAAAAATGTCGTAAATCCGGATTGATGCGAGACCACCAGAGGCACAGCCGCGACGGGCTAACCTTTGGCAAGCGTGCCGTACAGGCTGTTGAGAAAGCGTGTCAGTGCTACACGCCGATTCTTGCGGAGTATGGGCGCGGCCCCTGCCCGGCTGAAAGCAGGCAGGCACCGCGCCTGAGTGAAGGGCCCAAAGTACGGTCTTTGCGGTATTCGACTTACTTCAGAAGCGTCATCTGCACGACCTTCACGATAACCAGGGCGACGGCCAGCAGCAGATAACCGCGCAGTACACCCATCCAGACACGCTTGGCCAGCGTGAGATTCGGCGGCGGCAGTTCATCCAGCGGCGGCATGCGCCACGTATCGCGTGCGCCTTTCGGATGGGTCTGTACTTCGACGTCAGCGGCTTCACGACGAAGCTTTCGAATACCTATTGTGGCAGCGTAACCAGTGACGGCAAGCAGTGCTCCACCCGCAAGCGTTTCCAGAATCGTTTCACCGGTAATATCCGCGTACATCACTGAAGCGGTCAAAATGATGGACAGCATCACCAGTACCCAGATGACGGCGCCGGTGAACACGTTGAGCATCTTCGAGTTGACCCATGGGCCGAGCACAGCCTTGTCATTGCACAGCAACAGGAGGAACACCGTAGCACTGGGAAGCAGAATACCCGCGAGCGTCTGCACCGCTTCAGTCAGCAGACCAAGCGGGCTCCCTGGAATCAGTACCAAAGCAGCAGCAGCGGCAACGATGCCGAAGTACACCAGATAGAAACCCTTTGCATCCGACACGCCGCGGTGCAACGAGTGACGAATCCTGAACACGTCGCCGATGGCATACGCGGTCGACAGCGATACCGCAGCAGCGCCGATGATGGCGGCATCAAACAGCGCGACAGCGAAGAGGACAGCGGACGTGTGGCCCACGTATTTTTCCAGGCCAGCGATAACGCCACCTGCGTCCGTGAAATTTCCGAACTCAGGCTTGCCGGAGAAGAGCGCGGCGCAGAAAGCAATCATCGCCACCGCACCAATCAGCACGAACACGATGCCAATCCACAGGTCCGCCTTTTCATACTTCATGAAGCGCGGGGTGATACGTTTGTCGACCACGTAGCTCTGCTGAAAGAACAACTGCCACGGCGCAACGGTGGTGCCGACAATGCCGATGACCAGCAGCATCACATCACTCAGCTTCGAGTGGGCAGGCCAGCTCGGGATGAAGAAATCGCGCGTCATCTGGCCAACCGGTGGATGAATCGATACCAGCACCGGCACCAGCAACAGGCTCAGCAGGCACAACACTACCGCGAAGCGTTCAAAGCGCCTGAAGTTTCCTGTACTGACCGCCGCCATCGTCAATGCCGCAGCGATGCAGACCCCGAGTATCCTGGGGATACCGAAAAAGTCCAGCACGAACGTGATGCCAATGAACTCGGTCACAATCGTCAGCGCATTGAGGATGAACAGGTCGACGACGCTGAATGCACCCCAGAATTTGCCGAAGCGTTCGAAGATGAGACGGGCGTGCCCGACGCCGGTCACGGCGCCCAACCGCAGCACCATTTCCTGATTGACGAACAACACGGGTACCAGCAGCAGCATGGTCCACAGCAACGCGGTGCCGTAGTTTTGTCCTGCCTGGGTGTAGGTGCCGAAGGCGCCGGCGTCGTTGTCGCCCACCATGACGATAAGGCCGGGACCGAGAATGGCCAGCAGCGTTCGGAACCGCGCCCACCAGTTAGTACGCGGTGCGGTGTCGTGATGCGCGATGGTGCCGAGCGCACCCCTGATATCGCCAACATGAGCTTCGTCGAGGACAGCGCTGCGTGGCGGTGAGACGTTGGCTGGAGTAGACATTTTGTTTTATTCCCAAACGGGTGATTGCGACGAAAAGGCGCACCTCTGCCATACGTAAGGACGTAAGTCGCCGAGCGACGGCGTCGCTTGCGTATGGCGGAAATGCGCGAAGGATTACGAAAGGAGCGTCTTGAGACGCAGCCAGAACGCGAAGAATCTACGCGGTTCCGGGGCGTGCAGCGCCACCATGGTGTCGTAGTGGACGCGTGATTCCTGGACGTGCGGCAGTTGCGGCACGAGGAGGCCGAAATTCATGATATTTCTCCGGGCGGTTGGCTTAACGCGGTTTGCGGAAAGCCAGCGGACACGGAGGTCGAGCGCATCATGTGCGCGGCGACAACGGTCTACTTGCTTTCCTCAGGCAAAGGTAAAGATGAGCGGCATAAGGGATAACTGTCACTGTCCGGCATCGAGCCTCCTTATTGGCGTGTGTGCCATTCTTAGGCACGTGCTTGTCCACGCGCCGGTCCGCGCCCGCAAAAGCAAACAGGCGCGATCGGACGCAGCCGCGAGTTGACGCTCGCGACATGGTGCCATATGGACGCACGTCATCGTGGCGGCCATATGGCGCTTGTAAGGGGGCACGGAGAAAGTTACTTCGGCGCGCACCGTCTGCCTGCTGGCAAGACGGCGGCTGAGAAAGGGAGCGCGGACGTCCTGCCGGTCAGGCAGCAAACATATTCGAAGATCGACTACTGCAGGTGTCCAAGGCATTAGCCCCGCTTGTGAAGATTTTCGAATTTTAGGTGCCACTCAAATCTGAAGTCAATCTATTCGTTAAGCAGAGCCAAGATAATTTTCCAGCATCACCCAATCTTTCCGAATGGCAGGGAAAGAGAAAGGCCGATGCAAGAAATGGAATGCTATTGCAAACGCAAAGCAGAATCGCTGTCACAGCATTCCCGTCTGCGGATTCCGAGTGCGACGTCCTTGCGGTTTTTTCACTTGCAGGCTCGCGCAAGATGCGAATACAATCCGCCCGTCTCATCAAAAGGAGTCCCTCGTGGACGCAAGCTCTAGTAGTGGAAGTCCGATGCCGGCCCGTGCCGGCGACACAACCGCGAGATAGCCGCCGCAGGATCCCTCCTTCGCCGCTAACTCGCTCTAGTCGGGTTAGCGCGCTCCCTCTCTGACTGGCTCTCTGCCAGTTCGTCAGCAGCACGCTCCCTTGTTCGACAGCCTTTCGCAAGCTCGCTTGCGAGACGCCATCACGTCTTCATACGTCGCCTGAGTTCGTTAGGCTGGACGGGGGTGAACTCATTTGATGCGTCTGGTCGATAAAACACGAAGCGGCTACGCCGCGATAACTGCGCCGCACTCGCCATGAGAAAGAATCTGAAAGCCAAACTGCTGCTGTCCAGCGGACCTATCAGTCTGAGCCTGCTGCTATCACTCGGGATTGTGACGCCGGCACTTGCCCAGGCGAGCGACAACGCCACGCCTGCCGCGCCTGCCCCGGCCGCCGGACAGAGCGGCACACAAGCGGCCACGCCCGCCGGCCAGGACAGCGCTGCGGCTAACCCGGCTCCAACGCCGTCCGCGCCCACCGGCTTCTGGGAACGATCAAACCTGCTAGGCGACATGGGCGGCCTGCGCCCGTGGCTCGGCAATTATGGTGTGACCTTTGGTCTGCAGGAAACCAGCGAGTATCTGAACAACCTGTCGGGCGGCTCGCGGCGCGGCGGTGCGTACGACGGTCTGACCCAGTTCGGTATCGGTGTGGACACGCAGAAAGCGTTTGGCTTGCCCGGCGGGATATTCAACGTGTCCGGTTTGCAGATTCACGGCACCAATCTGAGCTCGCGCGATCTTCAGACCCTGCAATACGCGAGCGGCATCGAGGCGGACGACGCCACACGTCTATGGGAGCTCTGGTATCAACAGTCGCTGCTCGGTGGCAAAGTGGACGTGAAGGTCGGTCAGCAGAGTCTCGACCAGGAATTCATGGTGAGCCAATACGCCGGCATGTTCATGAACGCGACCTTCGGCTGGTCGGTTCTGCCGTCCCTCGATCTGCCAGCCGGCGGCCCGGCCTACCCGCTTTCGTCACTGGGCGCACGCCTGCGCGTCATGCCCTCGGACGGCTGGACTGTGCTGGCCGGCGTGTTCGACGGCAATCCAGCAGGCAACGGGGTGGGCGATCCGCAGGAGCTGAACGCGCATGGTACGAACTTCGATCTGCATGACAGCGCGTTATTCATCGGTGAAGTGCAATACTCACTCAATCCCGCACCGTCCGACCCGGCCGCGGCGAGGCCGACCGGCCTGCCCGGCACCTACAAGCTCGGCTTCTGGTACGACACGCAGGAGTTTGCTGACCAGGGCTTCGACACTAACGGGCTGTTGCTCGCGAACCCCGCTAGTAACGGCATCGCCCAAAGCCACCGTGGCGACTACAGCTTTTACGCCGTGGCCGACCAGATGATCTGGCGCCCGAGCGCAGACAGCCCGCAGTCGATCGGCGTGTTTGCCCGGATGATGGGCGCGCCGGGCGATCGCAGCCTGGTGGATCTGGGAATCAATGCAGGGGTGACGCTGAAGGCGCCCTTCAAGGGCCGTGACAACGATGTGGTCGGGCTGGCAGTCGGCTATGCGCAGATCGGCTCGCACGCCCAGGATTTCGCAGGCACTTCAGCCATCTATACGCCGGGATACCCGTCGCGTAGCGCCGAGACCATCGTTGAAGCGACCTATCAGTACCAGGTCACGCCGTGGTGGCAATTGCAAGCCGACTTCCAGTATGCGTTCCGTCCGGCGGGCGGCATCCCCAATCCGGAGAACCCGTCGCAACGTATCGGCAACGAGGCAATCGTTGGCCTGCGGACCAATATAACGTTTTGACACATCAGCTCGTCCGGACATGGTCGAGTTTGGAGACGTGCAGGATCGCTTAACATCTGGCATGACGAAAGTGAGGGACAGGTGTCCTCTTTACAGCCTTTTTACTTGCTGCGCGGTTTGCAGGGGGTCTAGAATTTCAATCAGAAAATACAGCGGCATGCACTGGCGCAATAAACAGGACGTTTGCCATGAAGGCAACTCAACGCAACAGCAAAGCCGCAGGCATGCGGTGTCTTAGCGCGCACGAAATCGCGACGCTGATGGTGCTTCTTCAAGCGCCTCTTGATGCCATGGCAGCAACGCCCGACGTCGCAGCGCTTCGCGAAGCGGGTCTCGCCCAGGTGGTCGACGCGGGGCAAGGCAACCTCAGCTTCGCGATTACGGATGAGGGCAACGCCGTATTGCGGGTACTCGGCGCCCGCTGACGCAAAGGTCCGGGCGCGAGTCCGGACCTCACGCGACGCGGCGCGCTCTTTTCGTGCCATAGGTCGCCCTCTATACTCCGGACACGGAACGGCAACTCTGCCGTAGCGGAGTCTCGATGCACAACCTGAAAATCGCCTGCTCCACTGGCGGCATGGTCACCAGTCCGCACGCGCTGGCGAGCGAAGCCGGCCTCGACGTGTTGCGCGCCGGCGGCAACGCCATTGAAGCGGCAATCGCAATCGGCGCTGCGCTCACCGTCACCTATCCGCACTTCACCGGTCTCGGCGGTGATGCCTTCTGGGTGATCGGCGAGCGCGATGGGCTGTTGCATACCGTGTCGGGCATCGGCCAGGCCGCAGCGAGCCCACCGGCATTCGACACCGTCATCCCGTTGCGCGGCGCCGCCGCAACGCTCACCACCGCAGCGACCGTCGACACCTGGGATCAGGTTTACGCGATCAGCAAGACGTCATGGGACGGCCAGCAGCCCTGGCCGGCGTTATTCGAACGGGCACTCGACTATGCGTCCAACGGTTTCCCCGTCACACCTTCGCAGCACTTCTGGCAAAGCCTGCGCGCCGGCGAATTGAACGCCCAGCCGGGCTTCGCGAAGACCTTTGCGCCGGACGGCCGGATTCCCGCCGTCGCGGAACGCTTTGTCCAACCCGAACTCGCACGCAGCCTCGAACGCATCGCCCGCTTTGGCGCTCGCGAGTTTTATGAGGGAGAGTTGGCGGAGCGGATCGTACGGGGTTTGCAGGAAGCCGGTTCGCCGCTTACGAAAGGCGACCTCGCGAACACGCGCGCACGCGACGAGCCGCCGTTACGCGTCGCCTATCGCGGCGGCGAACTGGTGAGCATGCGCCCACCCACGCAGGGCGTCACGACCTTGCAGATCATGGGCACGCTCGAGCGCTTCGATCTCGGCTCGATCGCCGAAGGCAGCGCTGATTATTACCACCTGCTGGTGGAAGCGGTGAAATGTGCATTCATGGACCGGGACCGCCTCGTCTGCGATCCGGATTTCAAGCCGGTACCGGTCGAGGAAATGCTGGCGGATGCCACGCTTGACGCTCACGCCCGCTCGATCAGCATGCATACGGCGCGCCCCTGGCCCCATCAATTCCGCCACGGCGATACGGTCTTTATCGGCGCGACGGATCGCCTCGGCCGCAGCGTCAGTGTGCTGCAAACAGTCTATTTCGACTGGGGCAGCGGTGTCGTTGCGGGCGATACCGGCATTCTCTGGCACAACCGCGGCGCGTCGTTCAGCACCGACCCTGCTCATCACAACGCGTTGCAGCCGGGCAAGCGGCCATTTCACACGCTCAACCCAGGCATGTATCTGAAGGACGGGCGCCCGCATCTGCTGTTCGGCACACAGGGTGCCGACGGTCAGCCGCAAACACTCGCAGCCATTCTGACGCGCCTGATCGACTACGGCATGGACCCGCTCAGTGCCCTCGCCCGTCCGCGCTTTCTGCTCGGCAAGACCTTCTCGGATACCCGCAATGCGCTCAAGCTCGAAGAGGACGCCGGCCCCGATGTCTTCGCTGCGCTAGGGGCGCGCGGTCATGACGTGAGCGTCATCCCGGCGCAAAGTCCGCTCGCGGGTCACCCGGGCGCGCTACGGATCGAGACCGATGGCACGGTGTGCGGCGCACACGATCCGCGCAGCGATGGCCGGGCGATGGGTCTCGAAGAACGCACGCCCTGAACATCCAGTTACGCGTCGGTTGCACACGCCTGTTACACGCGTACCGTTCTACCCCTGGTTCGTGTGGCTCACCTGACTGGTCTGGGCTACCTGCGCAATGCCGAGCAACTGGCCGAGGCTTTTCTCGCGAGGCATGCGCGAGGTCTCGATGCGCTCTTCCAGTTCGCGCAGATGCGAGGTCATGCGGGCGACAGCCCCCGCGGCATCGCGCGCCTCGATGCAATCGACGATCGCTGCATGTTCGTCGTGTTCGCACGGCGCGTTACCCGGTGCTTCGTACACGCCAACAATCAGCGAGGTGCGCGAAATCAGTTCGGTCAGATAGTTTTGCAGGATCGAATTGCCCGCCAGCTTGCCGATGCGCAAATGAAAGCAACTTGTCAGCCGCGCCCACGACGGCTGATCGAAGCGGTGCATTGCCTTGTGTTCTTCGGCGAGCTGCTGGCGCAGTGCCTCGATGTCGTGTGCACTCGCGCGCTGCACGGCAAACTGTACGAGCGCGCTCTCCAGTGCGCGGCGTGCTTCAAAAATCTCACGCGTCTCCTCGGGGGTCGGCGCAGCGATCACCGCGCCCTTGTTCGGTCGCAGCACGACGATGCCGTCGTAGGCAAGCTTCTCGAGCACGCGGCGCACCACCGCCCGGCCCACGCCGAACAGCTGGCATAGCTCCGGTTCGGGCAACTTCGTGCCGGGCGTCAGACGATGGTCCAGCACACCGTCGAAGATCGACTGATAGATGCGGGCATCCACGTCTGCTTCGTCTTTCGCGTTTTTTCCGGGCGCCGCCGCGCTGGCCGCCGCCGTGCTGGATTTCACGGTCATGGTGTGCTCTGAGAATTGTCCGCGTTGCGCTCGATTTCATCCATGTGTCGCGCGATGGCCCCTGGCGTCGTCATCCATACGTCGCCCTTAAGGCATGCCGCTGCAATATGCTGAAGCGCGCGGCGCAAATGGCGCAAACGGTAGGGTTGCCCGACCAGATACGGATGCAGCGCGATGCCCATCACCAGCGCTTGCGGCGCGCCGCCGCGATTCGCCTGTTCGAGCATTTCGTCAAACTGATCGACGATCATATCGGCAAACGCCCACGCATCCATCTGGCGGCCTACCAGCATCGGCAGGTCGTTCAGTTCCTGCGGATAAGGAATGGCCCACAGCGGCCCGCCACGGGTCGCCATCCGCACGGGACGGTCGTCGTGGCACCAGTTCAGCGTATAGCGATAGCCAGTCTGCGCCAGCAGGTCCGGCGTCAGATGCGACTCGGAGATCCACGGCGAAAGCCAGCCGGCGGGTAACACGCCGCTTTCCGCCGCGATCCGTTCACGGCAATGCAGCAGCAGTTCGCGCTCGCCGTTTTCGTCGAGTTCGCTCTGGCGGTGGGCATTCGTGTGTCCATGTCCGATCAGTTCGTCGCCGCGTGCCACACAGGCAGCGATCAGCTCCGGGCAATGATCGTAGAGGGCGGTGTTGATCAGCGTGCCGGCAGGCATTGCGAGCTCGTCGAACAGTTCGAGGCAACGCCACGCGCCCACCCGGTTACCGTATTCGCGCCAACTGTAATTAAGCACGTCAGGCTGCGGTGAGACCTGGCCTAGCGCCGCACCGAGTCCCTCTCCGAAAGCGAAGTGTTCGATATTGAAGCCCAGATACACCGCGAGACCGGCATCGCCCGGCCAGCGGAATCCATCGGTATCCGTAATAGGACGATAGGGAAAGCGTCCGTGTGCGGCGATCGGCTCGCGTGCACGGTCCGACGCTGCGGGCATATTCCGTGAGTCTGTCATTTAAGGCAGCCGCGAGTGACAGTTAGCGATCCACATGAACCGGTTTGGCGTCCTTATGCCCCGTGACGGACCGAAGACGCACCGCGATTGCGCAAGAACGCGGCCCAAATCGCTAACGATCCGGGCCAGCGATCGTTTGCAATATGTGAGCCAACTTGCAGACATTAGATGGCGCAACCTGTTTGCAATTGTCAGGGGTGATTCACCCCTCATGGCATATGTCTTGCATTTGAGGGGTTCGCACACGCTCCGCCTGTGCCGTTCACGAGGACTCCTTCTTCATGATCCAGCCTGCTTCAACCGTGCTCCATACGGAGGCCGCCGATATCGAGCTGGTCCATGTCTCGAAGCAATACGGCGACGCGCTTGCCGTGAACGCCATCGACCTGCGCATTCCGGGGGGCCAGTATTGTTGTCTGCTCGGACCGTCGGGCTGCGGCAAAACGTCGACGCTGCGCATGATCGCGGGACATGAATCGGTCACCGAGGGCGATGTCCTGATCGCCGGGCGCAACGTCACACGGGAAGAACCCGCTGCACGCGGCACAGCCATGGTGTTTCAGAGTTATGCGCTATTTCCCCATCTGAGCGCGCTCGATAACGTTGCGTTCAGCCTGAAGATGCGCGGGGTGGCGAAGGACGCCCGCCGCAAACGCGCGGGTGAACTGCTGGAACTCGTCGCCATGTCCGCTTACGCCGAGCGCAAGCCCGCGCAGTTGTCGGGCGGCCAGCAGCAGCGCGTGGCGCTAGCGCGTGCCCTGCTCAACCAGCCGCGCTGCTTGCTGCTCGATGAACCGCTCTCTGCGCTCGACCCGTTCCTGCGCGTGCAGATGCGCGCCGAACTCAAGCGCTGGCAAAAGGAGCTCGGTATCACCTTCGTGCATGTCACGCACTCCCAGGAAGAAGCGATGGCACTGGCCGATCTCGTCGTCGTGATGAGCCACGGCCACATCGAGCAAAGCGGCACGCCTCACGAAGTTTTCAACCGGCCACGCACCGAGTTCGTCGCGCGCTTTCTCGGCGGCCACAACGTATTCAGCACCAACGGGCGCCTCTTCACGGTGCGCGCCGACCATCTGCGGGTGGTGCCGCACGGCGTTACTCCCGTTCAAACCGTCGTGGGCGAAGGCGGTCTCACGCGGATCGGTGGCGTGCCTTGCACCGTGCGCGAAGCCGAATACCAGGGCACGCATTTGCGCATGACCCTCGCCCCGCTCGACGGCTCGCCCGAACTCGTCTCGCTGGTGAGCGACGGCGATTACGATCCCACGCGGCTCGGTCCAGAGTCACGCGTCATCGTGTGGTGGAACGAGCGGGACGCCCACCCGCTGGCAGCCTAGGCCACGCTTAACCGGTTTTCTTGCGTAGCACCCTACCCAAAACGTCACATGAGCAGAACGTCAACTGAGGAGATTGCGATGAGTGAACAGAACGAGAGCCCGGCAGCGGCCGAACCCGAGCTGACGGACAAAGGCCTGAAGCGCCGTACGCTCATCAAGGGCGCGGTTGCCGCGGCGGGCATTGCCGGCTTCCCGTATGTGCATGCGCAGGAGAAGATTGTTCTGCGCTATCTGGGAACTGCGGTCAACCAGAGTGACGACATCGCGAAGAAGTTCAAGGAGGACACCGGTATCGAAATTCAGTACATCCCGGTCACGACCGACGACGTCGCCAAGCGCATCATCACGCAGCCCAATTCGTTCGATATCGTCGACACCGAATATTTCTCGCTCAAGAAGCTGATTCCCGCTGGTACGCTCGCGGGCATGGACGCCAGGAAGATCAAGCTGGCCGACAAGATCACGCCGGTGCTCACCAAGGGTGAAGTGAACGGCAAGAAAATCGGCGACCAGGGTACCGCGCCCAAAAAGGTGATGTTCCTGACCGGACCACGGTCCACGGAATTCTCTGCGACGCCGACCGAGTGGATGACGCTGATTCCCACCACCTATAACGCGGACACGCTCGGCATTCGTCCGGACCTGATCAAGCGGCCTATCAACAGCTGGGCCGAATTGCTGAACCCCGATTTCAAAGGCAAGGCCGCGCTGCTCAACATTCCCGCCATCGGCATCATGGATTCGGCCATGGCCATCGAAGCGATGGGGCACGTCAAGTACGGCGACAAGGGCAACATGACCAAGGCCGAGATCGATCAGACCATCAAGATCCTGATCGAAGCCAAGCGCTCAGGCCAGTTCCGCGCCTTCTGGAAGGACTTCAATGAAAGCGTGAACCTGATGGCTTCGGGCGAAGTGGTGATCCAGTCGATGTGGTCGCCGGCCGTGACGAAGGTGCGCACCATGGGCATTCCCTGCAAGTTCCAGCCACTCAAGGAAGGGTATCGCTCGTGGGCCTCGGGCTTCGCCTTTCCGCGCTCGCTGCAGGGCCGCAAGCTCGACGCGGGGTATGAGTTCGTCAACTGGTTTCAGGACGGCTGGGCAGGCGCCTATCTGATGCGTCAGGGCTATTACTCGGGTGTGCTCGAGACCGCGAAGACGCATATGCAGCCTTACGAGTGGGACTACTGGATCGAAGGCAAGGCGGCTGCGCAGGACATCCATGCCCCGGACGGCCAGTTGCTGGAGAAGGCCGGCACCGTGCGCGACGGGGGCTCGTACGACGAGCGGATGGGCGCCATCGCCTGCTGGAACGCGGTGATGGATGAAAACATCTATATGGTCCAGAAGTGGAACGAGTTCATCGCGGCATAGTTCGCACCCCAGCATGAAGCAGGCCGTGGTTGCCGGCACGTGACACGCCGGCGACCGCAGCTTCCCCGACGACGGATATCCCGCCATGGCATCGATCGAGCTTTCCACTCACACGCAGGATGCGCCGGTGCGGCACCGGCGCGCGCCCGCATGGCTTCAGGCGACCCCGCTCACGTTGACGTTCCTGCTGTTCTTCATCGTGCCGCTCGTCATCACGCTGATTGTCAGCTTCTGGGATTACAACGAGTATCAGATCATCCCCGCCTTCACGCTGAAGAACTACAGAGCGATTTTCGACGGCTGTTCGTCGATGACGGATATGTGCGTCACCTTCAAGACCTACCTGTCCACGCTCAAGTTCTGCGTGATTGTCTGGGCGGTGACGCTCGTACTCGGCTTTTCGATTGCCTACTTCCTCGCGTTCCACGTGCGCACGACGGCGATGCAGACCATCCTGTTCCTGATCTGCACGATCCCCTTCTGGACCTCGAACGTGATCCGCATGATCTCGTGGATCCCGCTGCTGGGACGCAACGGCCTCGTCAACCAGGCGCTGCTCGGCGCGCATCTGATCGACCAGCCGCTCGAATGGCTGCTGTATTCGAACTTCTCGGTGGTGCTGGCATTCGTGCACCTCTTCACGTTCTTCATGATTGTGCCGATCTTCAACGCGATGATGCGCATCGACCGCTCGCTGCTCGAAGCAGCCCGCGACGCCGGTGCGAGCGGCTGGCAGGTGATCCGCAACGTGGTGCTGCCGCTCTCCAAGACCGGCATCGTCATCGGCTCGATCTTCGTGATCACCATCGTGATGGGCGACTTCCTGACGGTAGGCGTGATGGGCGGCCAGCAGATCGCCTCGGTCGGCAAGATCATTCAGGTCCAGACAGGCTACCTGCAGTTCCCGGCCGCAGCCGCTAACGCGATCATCCTGCTCGCCGTGGTGTTGATGATTGTCTGGGGTTTGACGCGGGTGGTCGACATCCGCAAGGAGCTGTGACATGCAGGCCATCCGCCTCAAGCATCGCGAGCGCCGGCCGGCCGGCTTTTACTGGCTGGCACTGCTGTTCGGGCTGTTCGTACTGTTCCTGTACGGCCCCGTGATCACCATCTTCATCCTGTCGTTTCAGGGACCCGAAGGCGGTCTCACCTTCCCGATGCGCGGCGTTTCGCTGCACTGGTTTTCGGTGCTTCGCCAAGGCGTGGGTGATATCGACATCTGGGGGGCGTTCGCGCGCTCCGTACGGCTCGCGCTGGCCGTGACGGTGCTGACCGTGCTGTTCTCGGTGGCGGCGGGCCTTGCGTTTCGCAGGCGCTTTCGCGGCGATACGGCGGTGTTTTATGTGTCGGTGGCGAGCCTGATCATGCCGTCGATCATCGTGTCGCTCGGGATCGGCCTCACGTTCCGCCTGCTCGATAGCGCCATCAAATATCTGGCCACTACGTCGGGCAACCAGTCGTTCGCCGACAATTACTCGACTTCGATGGGTCTGTTCACCTCGGCGCTCGGCGCGCACCTGACGTGGACCTTGCCGTTCGGACTGCTCGTGATGTTTGCCGTGTTCAACCGCTTCAATCCGGCCTATGAGGAAGCCGGACGCGATCTGGGCGCGACCCCGTGGCAAAACTTCCGCCATATCGTCTTGCCGATCATCGGGCCTTCCGTGATCGGCGTGGCGATGTTCGGCTTTACCCTCTCATGGGACGAGATCGCCCGCACTTCACAGGCCATCGGCGATCAGAACACCTTGCCGCTCGAATTGCAGGGGCTCACGACTTCCGTGACGACGCCGGTGATCTACGCGCTCGGCACGATGACTACCGTGTTGTCGCTGACCGTAATGGTGGGGTGTCTGCTCGCAGTGCGCTGGCTAACCCGCAGGCGGCTTGCTGCGGCAATGCGATAGTGCGGGTACGGAGGAACGGGACACTAATACAGAAGCGCCGCGTACTTGCGAAGCGCTCCGCAAGCGGTAAGCGCCGCTCACGGAGCACGCAAACCTGTCTGTTCAACCAAGCTTCGCCTGCAACTCGGCCGCCCCACCCCGGCGATACAGCAGCAGCGTCGCGAAGAAACCGCACAGCGCCGCGAAGATCAGCCAGTAAGCCGGCGCGGCCTTGTCACCGGTCATTTCGATCAGGAACGTCGAGACGGCTGGCGTGAAACCGCCGAACAAGGCAGTCGCCAGACTGAATGCGAGCGAGAATCCGGCTACCCGCACCTCGACCGGCATCACCTCGGTCAGCGCCGCGACCATCGCGCCGTTATAGGCGCCGAAGAAGAACGAAAAATACAGCAGCACGGCCAGCATGCGCAGGAAGCTCGGCGCGTGCGCGAGCCATTCCAGCGCCGGATAGGCCGTGACGATGGCCAGCGCCGAGACGAACAGCATCACCGGACGGCGGCCAATGCGATCCGAAATCGCGCCGCCAATAGGCAACCAGATAAAGTTCGATACGCCCACCAGCAGCGTGACGACGAGCGCATCCGACGTACTCAGGTGCAGCACCGAGCGGCCGAAAGTCGGCGTGTAGACCGTGATCAGGTAGAAGGTGGTGGTGGTCATTGCAACCATCATCATGCCGGCGACAACCGTCTTCCAGTTGGTCAGCATCGAGCGGAATACTTCGGAGGTGGCCGGATGATGGCGGCGCGCCTGAAACTCCGCCGTTTCCTGCAGCGAACGACGCAGCACATAGAGAAACGGCACGATCATGCAACCGATCAGGAACGGTACACGCCACCCCCAGGCGCCGATTTGCGCAGAGCTGAGCAACAGATTCAGCGCATAACCAAGCGCCGCCGCCACCACAATCGCCACCTGCTGGCTGGCCGACTGCCAGGCGGTGTAAAAGCCCTTCTTGCCCGGCGTCGCCATTTCAGCCAGATAAACCGACACGCCGCCAAGCTCCGCCCCCGCCGAAAAGCCCTGCAGCAGGCGCCCGATCAACACCAGGGCCGGCGCCAGCAAGCCGATCGAAGCATAGCCCGGCACGCAGGCGATCAGGATCGTACCGCTCGCCATGATTGCCAGCGTCACGATCAGGCCGCGGCGCCGCCCCACCTTGTCGATATACGCGCCGAGGATGATCGCGCCCAACGGCCGCATCAGGAAACCAGCCCCGAATACGGCAAAGGTCTGCATCAGCGAGGCGAACTCGCTGGCAGCCGGGAAAAACGTTTTGGCGATGTACGTCGCGTAGAAGCCGAACAGGAAGAAGTCGAACTGTTCGAGGAAGTTGCCGCTCGTCACGCGCAGCACTGCCCCGAACTTCGAGAGGCGTGGGGCGGTACCACCAGGCGGCTGGGTCGGTTGATCGGATTGCATGTCGTCTCCTGAGTCGTTTAGATACCGCTCTTTTTATTATGGATGATGCTTCGCCCCTAGTCTCACATATTAGTCCTCGACGAGCAGACCGCCAGGGCGTCGCTTTTCGACTGACCATTTGAGCAATGCCGCGCTGCGATAGATGCCATGGGCAAACTTGCCGTACGGCAGCGTGAGGAACAGGGCCATCACGATGCCGAGATGAACCGCGAGCAACAGGCTCATGATCGACGAGTCACGCAGGGCCAACAGTGCGAGGCCGCTCACACTCGTCAGCAGGAGCAGCGCGATGAAACCGCGGTCCATGGGCCGTTGCGCGGCATCGCCGTGTTGCGGATCGCGCCTGAGGTTCAGCCACAACAGACCCACTGGTCCCGCCAGCAAGCCGAGCCCACCCGCCGTCCCGAGCAGCACCGGCAGGCTCGTCAACGCGTACGGCGCCTCCAGTTTGAACACGTAGTGGTAAAGCGT
>Ga0116109_1000044_pt1 | contig 34994 bp, 37 predicted proteins | sample June2015DPH_8_10_2_FD_89718 | JGI IMG/M metagenome (GOLD analysis project Ga0116109, IMG submission 89718) | Peatland microbial communities from SPRUCE experiment site at the Marcell Experimental Forest, Minnesota, USA - June2015DPH_8_10 | ecosystem: Environmental > Terrestrial > Soil > Wetlands... | reverse complement strand
GGACGGACGGACGGACGGACGGACGGACGGCAGATCATCACACGCGCCGACCGACTGCAGTTAGCCACCTGCGCTGCCCGGGAGTATCGATGCGTCACTGGGCTCCGCAACAGCGTCAATTTCGATGCGCACGCCATTCAACGCGCATCCGATAGTGGTTCGTACGGGCGCGGCACCCCCCATCACTTTGGCGTACACGGCGTTAAAACGCGGGAATTCACTGATGTCTGACAGATACACCTGGACGCGAACCAGCCGGCTGAAATCAGTGCCGGCGTCTTCCAGAACAAGACGCAAATTCTCGAGCACCGCGGTCGTTTGCTCTTCGATCGTGTCGCCAAGAATGTTTCGCTCAGGATCTCGCGGAACCTGACCCGCTACAAAAATCAGTCCGCCTGCGCGGCGCCATAGGCTGTAGTGACCGCCTGTGGACGGTTGCTTGCTCAATTCGGTCATAGGTGAAGTCTCAAGCTGGGAGGAATGGGGACATGGGTCCGCAGGCAGCCGCCTCTGGCGGTCACCGCGTCAACGCGATAACCGAACGCTCGTTGCCGAGTTGCTCGCGGTATTCCCACTGTCCGTCGAGGGATCGAACCAGGGCATTGCTGTACAGGTAGGCCGTGGTACACGTGTGTTCCGGGATCAATAGTAGCCGGTCGCCGGTGTGAAGTGCGTCGCTGCGAATGACGGTGTGCTCCTCGTTCATCATCACGATTTCGCCAGCGCCTTCAAAACGCTGCTGCAACGGCTTGTCCGGTGAGATTGCCTTGCTGCCGGCGTCCAGCGTCGACGTACCATTGCGCGTTGAAACAACCGTCGTCAACACAAATCCGGCCGCAAGCCAGTTGTGATGCGGCAGCTCCCTCAGATGCTGTGCGTTCGAATACACCCAGGTGCCCGGCGACACATACCGCATCACAGAGCGCGGCCACAGGTCGAACGTATAGCTGCATGCGCCGACCACGTCGACATCGATACCTTCCTTACGCAGACTCGACTGCAGCACCTCCAACGTGCCGGCAAGCTTCTCCACTTCAGCTTTGCGCTCGTCATATGCGCCACGGATGTGGCCGTCATAAACATGCCACCCCGCAAGCCGACCAAGCCGCTGCGCCCCGCGCGCGAGTTCGAGCGCTGCCTCGTCCATCGGCACGCCTGTGCGCCCCATCCCAGGATCGAGATCGATACGCAGACGGATGGATGACGAGGCGCCGTCGAGTAGCCGCGTCCATACCTCCAGTCCCTCGCGGGAATCAATGAGGCCCGTGAGTTCGGCCTTCGGAAACACTGAAGCCAATTCGATAAAACGGCCGATGTTTTGTGGATTGACAGTCGGGAACGCCCAGGTGACGCGTGTGGCGCCCGCAGCCAGTACCATTTCGACCTCGGCGAGCGTGCTGGCTTTGAAAGCGTCGACGCCATTGGCCAGCAGCAATGCCACAAGCCACGCTGCGCGGTGGGTCTTCACATGCGGCATCAGCCGCTGGGCGCCGCCGCACGCTTGCGCGGTGACCTTCAGATTGTGCAGGACGCGGTCCTCCACCACCACGAAGCAAGGTGTTGAGACCGCCGGCACCAGGTCCGCGGCAACGGGATTGAACGGGATATTTGTTGTCATAGAGTCATAGTTAGGGAGCATTGGCGTCGTCTCGCGTGGATGAGTCGCATCGGAGAACGAACTCGCATCGGCGACGTTTGGCTAGTGACGCAAATCGGACAGGAATGCCTTCGCCCGCGGGTGCTGCGGCGATCGGAAGAACGATTGCGGATCCGCTACCTCGAGAATGGCGCCGCGATCCATGAACCAGACGCTGTCGCTCACCTCCCGCGCGAATCCCATCTCGTGGGTGACGCACATCATCGTCATCCCGTCTTTAGCAAGCGATTTCATGACGCTGAGCACTTCGCCAACCATCTCAGGATCGAGCGCGCTCGTCGGCTCGTCGAACAGCATCACCGGCGGCTCCATTGCCAACGCACGCGCGATCGCAACGCGTTGCTGCTGTCCGCCAGACAACTGCTGCGGAAATGAGTTCGCCTTGCTGGCCAAGCCGACGCGATCGAGCAGTGCCAATGCCTGCCGCTTCGCCTCCACGCGGCTTTTTCCCGCCGCCTTCATCGGCGCCAGGCACACATTGTCGAGCGCTGACAGATGAGGAAACAGGTTGAACTGCTGAAACACGAAGCCGACACGGGTGCGAAACCGGTTCAGGTTCAACGAAGCCTGATGGACGCTCGTTCCGTCGACCGTGATCCCGCCGCCCTGAATCTCCTCGAGGCGGTTAACAGTACGGATCAGCGTCGACTTGCCCGACCCAGAAGGACCGCACACGACCACCACCTCGCCTCGCTTCACCTCGGCAGTGACGTCGACGAGCGCCTGGTACTCGCCATACCACTTGTTAACTTTGGAGAACTGAATCATTGATGACACTCCTGACATCTTGCATCTTTCCTGAGGCACGCCGATGCGCGATAGACCGTTCTATGACATGTGCACATTGGGTAAGCGTGTAGCACACCACAAAGTAGGTCAACGCAAGAATGAAGAAAACCTGAAACGGTTGGGTAAGAAGACTGGCGTTAATCTGCTGCGCCGAGAACGTCAGTTCCTGGACACTGATCACATAGCCTATCGACGTGTCCTTCACCGTCGATACGCATTGGCCAAGAATGCTTGGCAACATGTTGTACAGCGCCTGCGGCAAAATCACGTGACGCATCGTCGCCCCGTAACTCATGCCGAGCGAGCGTGCGGACTCGGTCTGTCCTTTGGGCAAGGACTCGATGCCCGCACGGACAATCTCACTCAGGTAAGCCGCCTGATAGATCACCAGGGTGACGACCAGGGTCGTGAATGCGCTGACCAGATGACCGATCAGGCCCGGCACGAGGAAATAACTCCAGAACACAAGCATTACAAGTGGCACGCCGCGCACGACATAGACAAGCACCGTCGAAGGCACGCTCAACACCCTGTAGGATGAAATCCGGCATAACGCCAGCAGCACGCCAAGCGGAAAAGCAAAGGCGAGACCGAGCAAGGCGAGAATCAGCGTGAGCGCGAGACCGCCAACCGGTCCGTTCGGATATTGCCCGAGCAGCAAGAAATGCCCGTTGTGGATGAGTATGTCGAGCATCGCTTATTTCGCCAGGATACGGGTGCGGCGCGTGACTGCAGCGCCCACACCCATCAGGCCTAATGAAATGGCCAGGTAGACGACCGTCCCAACGAGATAGATCTCAAAGGTTCGAAACGTCTGATTCTCAATGTCACGCACCGTGTAGGTTAGCTCAGCAACACCGATGGCCATCGCCAGGCTGGTATTCTTGAAGAGCACCACCGTATGGTTGATGAACGGCGGCATGGCGATGCGAAAGCCCTGTGGCAGGATCACGTAACGCATCGACTTCGCAAAGCTCAAACCCAGCGAACGCGCTGCCTCATGTTGACCTGCCGATACCGCCCGCAGGCCGCTTCTAATATCTTCCGAGTAGTACGCCGCCATGCACAGGCCAATGGCAATCGACGCGAAGATGAATTCGCCCCCATGCGCGTTGATCCATCCTTGCGTGCTGTCCGGCAGCAGCGTCGGCACCCCGAAGTACCAGAGGAACAGTTGCGCGAGCATCGGCACGTTCTGATGGTACGCAACGTAGCCTGCGACGACCCTCTCGATTAGCGGGTTACCTATCGCTCGCAGCGTCGCCAGCACCGTGCCGAGCGCCACCGCGAGCACCCAGCTCGTCAGCGTGAGCAGCACGGTGTACTGTACTCCCCACATGAGGTGCTTCAGATTCTGAGCGGTGAAGATGCTCGAAAAGTTGAGATGCGATAACATTCGTAATCCTCATCACACAGAACGGCATGGAGTTCAGCCTTTGATCGGCCCAACCCTGAAATCGCGATGCATCTGGTAAATCGTGTTGGGGCCGAGCCATTTGTCGAAGATCTGCTGGGCCTCGCCTGATTTTTCCATTCCGTCCAGCGCGTTATTCACCGCGTTGAGCAAAGCGGGTTCACCCTTCTTCATACCGAGTCCCCAGTATTCGAGACCCACCGGAGGCGACAGCGCTTCAACACGGGTGTCGTGACCGAGTTTGGCGGCGAAGCGATGCATGATGGGTTCGGACACGACAAAACCATTGACCTTGCCCTGCACCATGGCCAGGAAAGCGGATGGCGAGTCGTCATAGCTGACGAGCTGCACGCTCGGCATGACCTGACCCATGATTGCGATATTGCTGGAGCCTTTGATCGTACTGACGCGCTTGCCGTCGAGATCGTCCCGCGCTTTGAACGGGCCGCCGGTCTTTACCGCAATGATCTGCCTGGCGACGTAATACTGATGCGTGAATGCAAGCTGTTCGGCGCGCGCCGGCGAGTAGCCGAGCACTGCGGCGAGCACATCGACACGGCCTTGCAGTAGTTCCGGAATGCGCGCTTCCATCGACACCACCTGCAGCACGGGTTTGACGCCCAGAGCCTTCGCAACACCCTTGCAGTAATCGACGTCGTAACCAACGATCTCCCGTGATGCCGGATCCTGAAAGCCAAACGGCTCGAAGTTGGCCAGCACCCCGCACACCAGCGTTCCGCGCGCCTTGATATCCGCGAGCTGGTCAGCCTGTGCGCTACCCGCAACCACGGCCAGCGCGAACCCAAGCAATGCGGCGGCTATTTTGTTAGACGATTTCATGCGATCTCCGTAGACAGTGTGCTTCAAAGCGCAACCGCGAGCTTTTGTGATCGATCTGCATTGCAGGGGACTTGGAGATTCTATTCTTGGTGGAAAAAAATCCCAAATAAAGAGATATTTGTGCATACTTGTACATTCCAAAATGAGATTGATTTGAGAGGGGCTGCGTGGCACACCAGATCACTTTTCTGCAACTCGAAGCATTGGTTGCAATCGCGGATATGGGTTCGTTCGAGGCGGCCGGGCGCAAGCTCGGCAGCGTTCAGTCCGGCGTATCGCGCCACGTTCGCGAACTGGAGAGCCGGTTCCCGAAGCCGCTATTCGATCGCGGTTCGCGGTCGGCACGGCTGACCGTCGACGGCCTCGAGGTACTCTCGCAGGCGCGCACGATTCTTCAGCAGCGCGATGCCCTGTTGAGTCAGTATGCGAGCGAGAAAGTATTGCGACGCTCGTTGCGGCTGGGCGTGACTGAGCTCGCGGCGCTCACATGGTTACCTGGCTTCATCGATGTACTACGTTCTACCTACCCGCTGGTGGACGTCGAACTGGAGGTGGGTGGCGTCGCTGCGGAACTCTACGAGAAGCTCAAACTGGCGCGGCTGGATCTGGCCATCGTGCCCGACACGCCGCGCTGGGAGGACATGTTGAGGTTTCCGCTCGCCAACGTGCGCAACGGTTGGTTCTGCAGTCCAACGTTCGGCCTCAAGCGGCGCAGACTCAGCGTGTCGGAACTCGGCCAGCTGACGTTGCTGTCCCAGTCTGGCGACTCGGCAGTGGGGCATGTCATGAGCAATTGGCTCGAGCGCAACGATGTGCAACCGCGCAGCATCCTGACCTGCAACAACTTCGCGGCGCTTGGCGGCATGGCAAGCGCTGGCCTGGGTGTCGCCTGTCTGCCGGACGCGATCTCCGGCGAGCTCGTGACGCTAGGTATGTTGCGTGAAGTTCAGGTGACGCCGCTGATGCCGCGGGTGCGCTACGTCGCCGTTACGCGGCGAGACGCGCTGACACTGTTCCACCGCAAGGTCATCAGGATCGCGCGCGCAACGTGCAACTATGGAATGCGCTATCAGGACGCACGCGCGCACGAACCACTCGTCAACGAGGCTGAATAACGATGCTAACCGTCAAGCAGATCGAGACGTTCTACTGGGTCGCAAAGCTCGGTACCGTTCAGCGGGCGGCCGATAAGCTCCATATCACGCAATCTGCGGCGACCAAGCGCCTGCAGGATGTCGAAGCGAGGTCTGCTGCGCGTTTGTTCGAAGGGAGCGGCAAGAAAGCAAGATTGTCCGCGAAAGGGCACGAGATGTTCGCGCTGTGTGAGGGCTTGCTGAACAGCATTGGCCGACTGGAGGCCTACCAGGACGCCGATCGGCAGATGGCCCGTGTGCTGCATATCGGTCTGACCGAACTGGTTGCGTTGACGTGGTTCCCGGCGTTCCTGCAGCAGATGCGCGAGCTTTTTCCACACCTCATCCCGCAACCCCATGTCGACATGTCGGGGCCGTTGCAAGAGCGGGTGATCGATGGACGCCTCGACCTCGCGATTTTGCCCGAGGCTGAGCTGCCCGCATCAGTCGAGCGTGTGATGCTCGGGAGTGCCCGCTTCGCCTGGTTCTGCCGCCCCGGCGCGTTCGACAGCAAGCGCACAGTGCCACTGCAAGAACTGGGCACCGTTCCCGTCATCGAGCAGATTCCCGCATCCATCATCACGATCCTGAGTTCAAGGAACTTCGAAAGTGCGGGCGTCGATCCTGAGCGTATTTGCGGCGGTAACAATGCGGTTGTGGTAGGCGGCCTCGTGGCGGCCGGGGTTGGTGTGAGCTTGCTGCCCACCGACCTTTTCAGGCAGCAAATTCAGAACGGGCTCATGCAAATCGTGATGACCCACCCGCCTGCACCGATGGTTCGCTACGACGCCATTTTTTTGAAGCAATCACCTTCCGCGCTCGGGTACATGGTTGCCGACGTTGCACGGCGTTGCTGCGACTTCAGCTCAGCTGTGCAACAACCTCCTGCATAAGCAGTGCTACGCATCGATCGCTCACCCCACGCTCCGTATTGCAACAAACCCCAGGCGCCGGTATGCGGCAGCCTGTTCAGCCACCGGCCGACTGAGCGCCCGAAGACACATGCTGTTGCGCACAGTCCCGAGCGTATTTCTCATTCAGGCGCTGTCGCAGCGCGGGAATGCCAGGCGAATAGTTGCCGGTTCCAGGCCAATAGCCTACCGACTCGAGTTCGGCCAGTTCGCGTGACAGATCGGCCCGGGTCACCTGGCCATGCGTCGGGACGAACGGGTAGCTGTTGCATTGTTCCGGCGTCAGGCGGCCGGCCGCGATAGCACACACGCTGGCGGTCATCAACGCGATCGGAAGTACCACTCTGAAAAGATGGGTCATGATGAAGCGTCTCCACTATTGTTTATCCCGACATCTGCCGGATAGCAACCCGTCGGGCTACTTCGAAAATTACTATTTCTGTTGTGTGTAGTTAGTAAAGCACCGGTCAGCGCGCACGTCCACTCCACACAGCACAAAACAGTCTTCCGACCATAGCAACGGTTAGTGGATTCGCCTGCGACTTTCTTTTCAACACATTACGGATGTTGCATTCGGAGACGGACCCGGACCCGGGCCCGTCCCCTGTGCGTATCTGTGCTTACGTCAACACCTGGCCGCCGTCGACTACCAAGGTTTGGCCGGTAATCCAGCCAGCGTGCGAACTGGCGAGAAACAGCACCGCACTCGCGACCTCTGCGGGCATCCCGAGCCGGCCGAACGGAACCGAATTCAATATCCGCTCATACAGTTTGGGATCGGAAGCCTTGCGCTGTTCCCACGCTCCACCCGGAAATTCGATCGAGCCGGGTGCTACCGCGTTGACACGGATCCGATCCGGCGCGAGTGTCAATGCATGGGAAGCCGTATAGTGCGCGACCGCTGCCTTGATCGCCGCGTAAGACTGGGTGCGTGGCGACGGACGCAGCGCTGCGATGGACGTCACGTTGACGATCGCGGCGTTGGCCGACTTCCGCAGGAATGGCAGTGCGGCATGACCCGCGCGCACCGTTGCCATCAGGTCGACCTGGATGCCGGCCTCCCAGCCGGCTTCGGTATCCCCGCCGCCGAAACCGGATGCGTTGTTGATCAAAATATCGATACCGCCAAGCGCCTCACCGGCGGCCGCGATATAAGCGGTGATCGCCTCGCCGTCAGCGAGATCGCAAGGTGCGGTATGGACCGGATGGTTATAGACGGCCAACTCGGCCTCGACCGCTTTCAATCCTTCCAGGTTGCGTGCACAGACGGACACAGCGGCGCCTGCCTGCGCGAACCCCAGCGCAATGCTGCGGCCGATGCCGCGCGAGCCTCCCGCAACCACCACGCGCTTACCGTTGAAATCGAACCCCATGTTTTGCCTCCAGGACTGTTAAACCACCACGTGACCACCGTCGCCGACGATGGCCTCCCCGCGGCGACGGAACATGCTCAGTCGTCGAGTAGCGCCTCGAGTATCGTCACGTCGAGCGGCTTGACAACCAGGGGTGTCAGTTCTCGAACCAGTTGCTTAAAGTGCTCAGTGCGTTCGTGCTCGGCGAGCGCTTCGCGGCTCGCCCAACGTTCGAAGAAGACAAATTGATCGGCGCGGTCGAGGTCGCGATGCGGCGTATAAAGCAGGCAGCCCGGCTCGGCACGACTCGGCGCCACACAGCGCAATAGCGCCTGCTCGATCGCGTCAGCGGTACCGGGTTTGCCTTGCACGATTGCGACTACACGGATTTCGGATGACATGCGGTGCTCTCCTTGACAAAGGGTCACGAGTGTAGCGCCATCTCGGCGATCACGCTCGCGAGCCGTCAGGGCACAAGGAACAACGCCGATATGTAAATGACCAGCGACACGACAAAAGTGATCGCCGTATAGCCCATCACGCGTTGCAACCGGACGCCTGCCATAACGACGATAGGAACAGCCCAAAATGGCTGGAGCATATTGGATACGTTCTCGGCCATCGCGACGCCCATCGCGCTACGCGCGACAGACGCGTGCAAGCTAAGCGCCGCAGGCACGACAAAGGGTCCTTGTACCGCCCAGTGGCCGCCTGCGCTGGGGACCAGAAACGTAATAATCAGCGAACTGAGGAAACTCCATACAGGCAACGTTGTGGCATTCGCTACGGCAACGAATCCTTTGACAAATACTCCGACCAGTCCCGTGCCTGTCATGATGCCCATTATTCCGCCATACACCGGATATTGCAGCAGCATCGCACCGGTCTGTTTTGCACCTTCGCGCAGAGCGTCGGCATACGCGATAGGCGAGCCCCGAAGCGCCAGACCAATGAGAAAGAAGATCAGGATCGTGTTGTTAATGTCAAGAGAAAATCCTTTCTTGCTCCAGGTAACGATCAGATATCCAACCCCCAGGACGAGCGTCACCAGTACGCCCAGGACCGACCGTTCCATGCGGGCGGCTGGAGACGAAGGGCTACTGCGGGTTCCGCCGTGGCTTTCCGGTTCTGCAGTCACGGCTGGTTCTGAGTAGGCTTGTACGTTGTCTCCCTTGGGATGCATCAGGACAAATATTGCCGCCATCACCAGAACAACCAGTATTGTGGGGATCAACACAAACGGCGCGAAGATTGTTTCGCTAAGCGGCACAACATGCCCTGTGAACTTGTCGACGAGGTTCATTGCATTGGCATGCGTCGCCTGAGAAAGCGGGATTGGACTCGAGAGGTCGCTATTGCAGACCGACCAGGCGGAAAAGCTTCCTGCGACCAACCAACCGAAGTCGACTCGGGTCCGCCTTCCGATTTCACGCGACAAAAAGGCCGCGACCACCAGACCTAGCGCCAAGTTTAGCCAGGCGGCAACGGCGACGACCGGGAAAACCAGCAGCACGGCATGCGTCGGCGTTGTCACCCGCGACGCCAGGAGGCTGAGGCCCTTACGGATTGCCGGGGCGTCTGCGACAACATAACCTGTCGCCAGCATCAATATCATCTGGGCAGTAAATCCCAGGATGGCAAACACGCCGTCATACCAGGAATCAAGGATAGTAGGAACGGATCGATTAGGGGCAAATATGGCCGCTAACAAAACCACAATGAACGTCAAACCGATCGACAGCACAAATGGATCCGGCACGACCTGTTCGAATATGTAAACCAGCCTCCCTATGATGCCCGGTCGCCGCATGTCATCGTAAGTCAGGTCATTCAGATTGTTCCTGGTCTGCACTTTTTTGTCTCGCATTATAGTTTTGGTCAATCGGGCGCGCGGTCTTCACCTTCCCCGTCAACAATGCGAAGTGCCGCCCACTTCGCGTTGCTCTCAGCCTGGTTGGGCATGCGTCTTAGGCACTTTCAGCTCGCGTTGGGAATCGCGCCAGACTGCACCGCAAGCAGGCGCCAGCCATCGGCCTTGCGCACCCAGACGGCCAGTGCGCGACTGTCGAACGCTCTGACTACGCCCCGTGAGATCAGGCGAATCGACATCTTGCAAAACACCAGCACGACATCCCCATCGGCCTGAATTCGCTGGTCCGCGCGATCCACGCTTTGGTAGTCCCACACACCCGTTCGCAAGCCTTCCAGGTAGCTCGATTTGGTATCCGAAATGCCGGTCGAGTGCATGTAAATCAGCTTGTCATCCAGCAAGCGGTCGAGCGTCGCAACGTCTTTCCCCACCATCGCTGCAAAGCGCGCGTCTTCAAGTTGCTGGATCTGTTCGCTTACCTGACTTTCTTCACTCACTTTTCAAGCTCCCAAATAGACGGCTCGGACAGCCTCGTCGCTGCCGAGCGACTTCATGTCGTCGCCCGACATCACAATCTCGCCGTGGGCAATGACGTAGGCGGAATTGGAAATGGCCGCCGCCTGGTGAAAACTCTGCTCCGCCATCAACACCGTCAGGCCGCGACTTTCCTTCAGCATGCGGATCTGCTCGATGGTCTGCTTGACAATGGCCGGCGCGAGCCCCACCGAAGGTTCGTCGATCAGCAGAATGGAAGGTTCGGTCATCAACGCACGCGCAATCGCAACCATCTGCTGCTGACCGCCGCTCATCGCTGCCCGAGCGCACCCGGACAATGCCGAGGATCGCGTTGATGAGCGTCGACTTGCCGTTGCCGTTGGTGCCGAGCAGTGCGACCCATGTGGCCGTCGGGGACGTCAAGCGATACCTTGTGCAGCACGTTGACGGCACCGTACCCGGCGACCACGTCTTGGAGAGTCAGGCTAGTCACCGATGTAGGCCCTCTGTACTTCGGGATGCCGAACGATTTCGTCCGGCGGCCCGGCGGCAATCAGCTTTCCCGACACGATGCAGAGCACCCGCTCGGAGAAACGCATGATGGCGCGCATGATGTGTTCGATCATGATGACGGTGATGCCGCGATCAGCGAGTGCGAACAGGATCTCGAGCACCTCGTCCACCTCGCTGGCGGATAGCCCCGCCATCGCCTCGTCCGACACCAGCAGGCGCGGATTGATAGCCAGCGCTCGCGCCAGTTCGAGCTTGCGCAGTTCGATCTGCGAGAGCGCCCCGCATCCTTCGTCCGCCTTGCCGGCAAGCCCCAGACTGTTGAGGATTCGCAACGCGGATTCACGCAATTCCGCTCGCGCTGGGCGCTCCGTCGTGCGTGCATCGTATTCGAGCGGCACGTACAGGTTCTCGACCAGCGTCATGCCGTGAAACGGCTGCGGGATCTGGAATGTCCGGGCGAGTCCACGTTGTGCGCGCCGATGGGGCTGCATGCGCGTCACATCCTCGCCACCGAAAACCACCCGCCCGCTTTCAGGGCGCAACCGGCCCGCTACGCAGTTGATCAAAGTCGTCTTGCCCGACCCATTCGGGCCGATGATCCCGATCCGCTCACCCGCGCCAATCTCCAGCGAGATATCGGACAGCGCAACAAAACTGCCAAAGCGTTTCGTCAGGTTGTGGACAGCCAATAGCGTCTCGCTCATGCCGCCCTCCTTCGGTGGGCGGCGCGTTTGCCGCGCCGCGGGTACTTCCACTTCTTCAGCAAGCGGTAGAGTCCGCCAGGCATGAACACCACAGTATCCGGTGCGTTAATGGCCGCAACGATCAACGCCATCCCAAGCAGCACGCGGCCGCGTTCCTTGGCGAACGGAACGGCTTCGCGTTCTGCGCGAATAACCTTGTGGCAGGCAAGCCAGCCGCACCCACCGCCGCCGTTTCCATCATCGCGCGGGTAAAGCTTCTCCTGTTCAACATGATGCGTCTCCATATTTGTAGTATTCTTGTCGAGAGCCCGCTGTGCGGTCCACGCTAAAGCCGTCGAGGGTCGGCGGCTAAACCTTCAGGCCTGAGAGCCCGGCAATCACCTTCGCGCAAGCAATGTAGTCTTCGCCGCCAAAACCGCAGGCTTCGGTGGCCGACATGAGTTGTTCGACCGCCGCGCCCAGCAAGACCGGTACGTTCAGCTCACGCGCGCCATCGGAGATCAGCTTGAGGTCCTTGCGCATCTGAACTGTTGTAAAGGTCGGCGTGAAATCCCGGCGTTCGAGCGCGTCTGCCTTGAACTTCAGATGCGGCGAGCCGATCGCGCTTGCGGTGATCGCATCGAGTGCGACCTTCGGCGCGATGCCCCCTTTCGTGCAGAGTGCGTAAGCCTCGCCAAGACTCGCGACGAGTGTGGTCACCATCAGGTTCACGGCGAGCTTCATCACACGCGCCTGCTCCGCGTCGCCCACCACGCGGATCGTCGACGCGTAGGCGGAGACAATCGGTCGTGCCTGCTCGATCACCGCTTCTGGACCCGAGATAAACGTGGTCAACGTGCCATTCGCTGCCGCCGTTACCGAGCCGGAAATCGGTGCACGTAGATAGCCGAGTTGCCGTGAGGCGACGGTCTTCGCAATCGCAGCGGACGCGCTAACCGAGATCGTGCTGGTCTCGATCAGAAGCGTGCCGGGCCTCGCATGCATCAGCGCACTGCCATCGCCAGCCAGGACCTGCAACGCTGCGGAATCATTGGGCAACGAGCTGACGATCACGTCCGCACGGCTCACCGGCTCTTCAAACGATCCCGACACCTCCAGGTTTTGGGCGCGCGCCGCGGCCCTGCGCTCGTCGCTGATATCGAATACCTGCAGCGTATGCCCCGCGGCGGCGACACGTATCGCCATCGGTTCTCCCATCTTGCCGAAGCCCAACCACACTATGTTCATCGCTTTAGCTCCTGATTGTTTTCGTTGTTCGCATCACCGGTCGCCTCGCCCGTCAGATACGGGTTGCCGCGACGCCATAACCACGGATGGATCTCCACCTGCGCAAACAGCCCCGCCTTCGCGTACGGATCGGCGGCCATGAAATTCTCGACGGTTGCGAGCGCAACCGCTTCGAGGATCAGCAGCGACCCCACTTCGGCGCCGCCTTCATCGAGGAGCGGTCCGGTCTGGAGCACGCGCAATCCGTCGGCCGCGGCGTCGAGGTGAGCACTGTGGCGGGTTTTCGTTTGCGCGCGCAGATCAGTCTTGCCCGGATGATCTTTGGCAATGACGGCGAAGAACATGGCGTTATCCGATACGGGTGAGGACGAAGTCATTCGCCAGTTCCCAGAAAGGTCCGTGAACACCGAACTTCTCCGCCGCCTCGGGTGAATCGTTGCGCTTGAATTCGCGGATCAGCGACGACTTCACCGCGAATACGACGTCCGAATCGAGGTAGGTATCTTCGGCATCGAACAGGTGCGTCGTCAGCTTCCTGAATCCCGGTGCGGACACAATCGCATGAACATGCGCAGGCCGGTACGGATGCCGCTCCGTTGCACGGAGCAACACGCCAACCGGGCCATCCGTCGGGATAGGATAAGAAGTGGGCCGGATGGTTTTAAGCAGGAACGCGCCGTCCGGCTTCGCGCGATACCAGCCTCGCAGGTTGTCCTCGGGTTGCGAGCGGTCCTGGATGTCGTACATGCCGTTCGAATCGGTTTGCCAGATCTCGATCATCGCTTCAGGCACCGGCTTGCCGTCGCAGTCGAGCACGCGCCCGTGAATCAGCAGCGGGATGTCCTCGCCATCGCGCAGCAGCACCGATTCACCCCATTGGCGCTCGGGCGAGTCAGGCACATAGAACGGCCCGATCACCGTCGACTCCGTCGCTCCCTCTGCGACGCCAGCGCTGACCATGTTGACGAGCGCTGAAATGCCGAGGTTGTCGGACAGCAGGATCATCTCCTGGCGTTTGTTGTCGCTGATCTGCCCTGTGCGCGTCAGGAATTCGATGCCCGCTATCCATTCGCTTTCAGTCAGGCGCACGTCTCGCACGAACGCGTGCAGATGGCGGATCAGCGACTGCAAGACGGTGCGCAGGCGCGCGTCGGGCGTGTTCGAGTATCGTTCAAGCACCACCTCGGTCAGCTGTGCTTCGGTCATGTTTCTCATAGCGTCTCCGTTTTGTTCGAAGTGACATGCGTTTCCTGACCCGGAGCGGGCGACACGCCCATTTCCCGGTCGATCAGATCCCAGATAAAACGACCCGCAGGCGTGCGCTGTTCCTCGGCGATATGGGCAATCAGCCCCGCGGCACGCGAGAGCACCGCGAAGCCGCGCATCAGCGCTGCCGGAAAACCCATGTCACCGAGCACGGCCGCGATCGCACCTGTGGCGTTGATCGTGATATGCCGGCCGGCCGCGGCGTCGATCTCCTCCGCGAAACTGCGCAGCGCCGCGACGTGGGCTCCGGCCACGCCTTCCTGACTGGCGAGCGCGAGCAATGCAACCGCGCGCGGATCGTCGGGACGATGCAGGTGATGCCCGAAGCCGGGGACCGAAGCACGGCGCGCCCGAAAGTCGCGAGCCAGCTCCGCGATCATCGCGCGGTCGCTGCCGGCTTCGACGATCCGGTCAAGCAGCGCAGCCGCGTCTTCCATCGTGCCGACGAAGCGGCTGCCAACCGCCAGCAGGCCAGCTGCCACACCCGCTTGCAGGTTTTCGGGCGAGCTGGAATAAACCATTCGGGCCGCGATCGCGCTGGGCGTCATGCCGTGTTCCATCAGAATCACCAGCACGGCATCGAGGATGCGACGCTCGCTATCCGTAAGCGTGCGATCAAAAGCCTGCCGAACAAAAACGTCGATAAACGAAGCCTTGCCAATCAGTTCGTCAACCAGGTTGCTGTCACGGTAGTACACCGAATCAGTGGTGTAGCGACAGAGCTTCGTCTGAGGAGCTGAGTCGTCGGGATCGCGGGGCTTTTCGCCAGAACTGTGGGGTACCGTGCTCATTTGCTTGTCCTCCTACGCAGGATTTGGCTGCGTACCTCGGGCTTTAAAATCTTGCCTACCGGGCTATGCGGCAATTCCGTGAATACGTGTACTTCCTTGGGCGCCTTCACCGACCCCAGTTCACGTTTGACAAGCGCAATCAGCTCGCCCTCGTCCACTGACATGCCGGCACGCACCTGGATGGCCACGTGTACGGCCTCGCCCCACTTGTCGTCAGGAACGCCCACCACCGAGCAATTAGCGACGGCCGGATGTTCGGCGATGACCACTTCGACATCGCTCGGATAGACGTTGAAGCCCCCTGTGATAATCACATCGCGAATGCGATCGCGCAGAAACAGATAACCGCGCTCGTCGAATACGCCAGCGTCGCCCGTGCGTAACCAGCCGTCCACGAGCGTGCGCCGCGTCTCCTCCTCGGCTTTCAGATAGCCGGACATCACCAGGTCGCCACGCACCGCGATTTCGCCCTCCTCTCCCGGCGGCAATGACACGCCTTCGGGCGACAGGATCGCAACCTGAGTCAACAGCGAAGGACGGCCGACCGACACGACGTGCTCACCCTGCATTTCACGCGGCGACATATAGGTGATGATCTGCGGCGCTTCCGTTTGTCCATAGGAGGTGCACAGGATCGGGCCGAACACGCTCTGCGCGTCGCGAATCTGCTCGGGCCGCATCGGCGCGCCGCCATAGACCAGATAGCGCAGCGCGGACAGGTCGTGCGGTACATGGCGCTGCTTGTCCGCGAGCGCCGTGATGAGGGTCGGTGGCGCGAACAGCACGGTTGCGCGATGCTTCTCTGCGGCATCGAGCAGCGCGGCGGGACCCGACTCGTGCGGGAAAACCAGCGCCCCGCCACTTCCGAGGATCGGCAACATATAGGTCGAGGTGCCGTGCGTAAGCGGCGCCGCAACGAGGTAACGGTCATCGGGTCCGAAGCCGAACTCGTGCATCTGCGTGACGATGTTGGTGTTCCATGCGCGATACGGCTGCATGACGCCCTTGGGCGCACCCGTCGAGCCACCTGTGAACTTGATGGCCTGAGTCACATGCAGCGGCAGTGCGCTTTGCGGCCGCGGCCCCATCGCAACACTCGACGCGGGCGGTGATGCATGTCCCGCGACTTCCGACAACAACCGCGCCTGCGATGCAAAGGGGGTGATCCGCTCGAGCATCGCCGCGTCGCCCAGCACCATCGCCGGCTCGACGAAGTCAATCGCACGCCGCAACTCCGGGTCGCCGTTGCGAGGATTGAGCGGCACCCATACCTTGCCGGAAGCAAGCACTGAGAGGATCGTGACGAAGTGCTCATAGCTATTCGCGGCGAGGTTGACCAGGCCCTGGCTCCCTGCGAAGCGCTCGCGCAACAACCGTTCAACTTCGTTGCGGGGATGCGGGATTTCCGAAAAGTGAGGCTGTCCTGGTTTGGGGTCTGGCTTGGGCGAACCGTGCATGAAGGTTGCCCGAATACCGGCATCGAAGAGCCCGTCCAGTGCCGCGTCGGTATGGGTGGCTGTTGGGTTGTTGTGGCACCAGTCCACTAGCGTGGTGGTGCCGCAGTTGATCTGGTTCAATGCGCCGACTTGCGTTGCGCAGAAGATGTCTTCAGCGGTGAAGCAGGTCGCGAGCCCAGCATGCATCCAGCGAAAATACTCAAGCAGCGTCCAGTTTGCAGCGATGCCGCGAAGACCTGTTTGCCACGTATGCATATGGGCGTTGATCAGCCCAGGGATAACGATACACCCCGCTAGCGGAATGACCTCGGCATCGTGACACGCGAGCGACGGCCCCACTGCGGCGATCCGGCTCCCTTCGATCAGGATGTCCGCTTCCGGCAGGTCGCCGAACGTGTCATCCATCGTCACCACCGAGGCGCCTTTTAGCAGAACGCGGGTGAGGCTCATGCTGTCTCCTTGTCTACTTCGATACGCGTATCGAAGTTGTGTTGGAGACGATAATCCTCCGCGCGTTTCAGAGCGTCAATATGCGATAGTCAATTATCACTATGTGATAACCCGGTGCATCATCGAGAATTGAAAGGAACAGCGCGAGTGGCTCTCAATGTTCCAGGAGGCTTCCTCTAGCCGCACACCACTTTGTCGTTCTCGATATGTCCGAACGACAGCGGTAACGTGCGGTGCGCGCAGGAATCCTCCAAAGCGACCGGGCTGCCGTCCCAGCATCAAGTATGACCATGGGCCTCTCATGCTCAATGCCGCCATATTTGACGGCAACAGCGGAGGTACACCGACACCTGTACCGTCGACGCTGCAATTGGAAGGTCGAACGCTGGGAGTCGCGTACCGATTCGGATCCCTGACCGCAAAAGCTTCCTTCATCAACTACAAGGTGGCAGGATCTTTCAATAACAATGTCTATAGTGCAGGACTGGATTATCACGTTCTGCCGGACGTGGACCTTAATGGTGGCGTATATGTGACCAGCGACCGTAACGACACTACGAACCACTCACTGATGGCTGCGGTCGGCGCGGACTATTTCCTGTCCCCGACTACTGCCCTCTATGCACAGGTTGGCATCGTAGACAATCATGGCGCAATGGATACCGGATTCTCGGTGGGAGACGCCAACATACTGTACGAAGTAGCGGGTACCACGATCGGCGCTAATGTCGGGATACGTCACTCGTTCTGACACAGCGCCGTGTCCATATGGCCGCTACAGACCGAGCGCCGCAGCGGCTCGGTATTCATCGGCTCGCTACAGATCTCACCAGTACGCGCAACCGCCGCTTTTCAGGTATCAGCGGTACCCGTTGCTTCGAAATGCCATTGATGACCAGCGCGGCCGACGTCCAGAGTCTTCCGATACCTTCCAGCAAGTCGAGCGCGCCGGTGCCGAGCCACCGGCGGATTTCGCCCTGAAGGATTTCGAAGAGGATGGAGCAAACAACCGAAGCCTGAACGGGTAACTCGATCTCGCCACGCGCGCTCGAAATTTCGATCATGGTCTCCAGGTTTTTCAATAGCAGGGCCCTATTCTCGATGGCGCGTATTGCCTGTATGCCGGAATCGTAAAACAGCAATTCCCGCAAAATGAGTTTGGATAAGGTCGGCTCGACTGACAACGCGGCGTAGTGGTACGCAGAAAAGACCACGAAGTTTTCCAGAATGAAGCGGTCCTCGATGGACTGCTGGGCTTGCAGGCGCGTTTGTTCGAGGAGGTCGTTGCCGACGAGAAACAGGAGGTCACGCTTGTTCGTCGCGTAGCTGAACAGGGTGCCGAGTGCCACCCCGGCTCGGGCAGCAATTTCGCGCGTTGTTGTTTCATCGTAACCATGAACGACGAACAGTTCACGAGCGGCTTGCTTGATCCGGGTAACCTTGTCGAGCTTGTTTGCTTCCCGCTTGCTTTGCGGCAAGATATCAGTGTCCGGGCTCATACCGTGTACCGGAGATTCATGGTTAAGTCCTTCGAAATAGGCGTCAACGTTGAAAGGCCATTTTAAACAGGATTACCACGTTCTGTACACCGTACGCCTCAATCGTTCTCCTCCAAACTCGCTCTCGGACAATGGTCACCATGAGGAAGTCGTAGATTGGTCAAGCGACGCCAGAGCAGAGGCGAGCGACAACGCGGTCTGGGTCACGGGCGCCAGCAGTTCGTCAATGAACTGCTGATCAAGTGTGCGTGTAAATGCGGAGCACGCCAACGTTCCGAATAGCGTCCTGCCGGACATCACCGGTACTGCGAATGCCGAATTGAGATCTTTTGGAATCGCAAAACGAGTTGCATAACCCCGTCCCCTCACCTCGCGCATTTCTGTTCTTATCGCAGAAGGTGACATGCTGTGCATAGCATGGTCCTCTCCCGTAGCCGCATCCATGACCGCGCGCCGCTCCGCAGCGGTGCAGTAAGCAAGGTATGTCTTGCCGACGGCCGAAGTGAACATCGAATGGCGGCGTCCGATACTGGTTGGCTTCGCAGCCAACGGGCTGTATGGCATCCCGCAGGCGACTATCCGCATGAAAGCGCCCTCCGCCATCGCAAAGGATAGCGGCCAACGTATCGCCTTGGTACCTGAAACAATGACATGCTCGGCGACGTCAGCGTACAGCGAATGACGCGTCAAGCCCGTGGATAGCTGCCGTGTCAGCGCGGTAAGCCGATAAATGCCCACGCAGCCTGCCGGCGCACGGACATAGCCCTCTGATTCAAGTGTCCGTAGCAACCTATGCAAGGTTGCTTTCGCAAGACCACTTCGCAGGCTTAGCTCATGAAGTGTCCATGATTCACGCTCATTCATGAGCCGCATCAGGTGGAGCGCGCGCTCTACCGCGCGGACAGAATCGTGCATTGCTCCACCATACAGGTTGTGCGTTACAGGCCGGTCATCCGGACAGGACACGACACCTGTGACGCATCCGCTCTCATCACCGGCCGAGGCGAGGGAACAGTTTTGCAGCATTCCGGTACAGGACTCGTTGCTTCATATCGGCGTCGATAATTTCCGTGCCGTCCAGGTCGGAGGCGAGACTCTCTACGAGCGCCGGCGGAGTAAATGGCCAATCACTACCGTACATGATGTGTCCCGCGTCGGCGATCTCGAGAAGCGCCGGCAACAGACGCGGTATCGGCGCGCCAGCGAGATCATAGTACAGGCGCCGAAGCAGCGCGAAGAAATGCTCCGGCGTAGTCTGCACCGCGTCGCCGAGAATAGGCATCAGGCGTACGACGCGATCTGCCAGTACCGGCAGCGCGGCGCCGGCATGAGGCACGATCACACGCAAATCCGCGTGCCGATCGAGCGCCCCCGAAAGCAGCAGATTGGTAATTGAACGCGTCGTCTCGAACATGAATTCGAGCATCGGGCGCGGATATCCGAGCGACAGACTGTCGCAACACGTACAGGACGGTGACGTTGGATGGACAAAGATCACCGCCTTACGGCGATTCAGCTCAGCGTAGAGCGGCTCCAGTTTCGCGTCCCCGAGATAGACGCCGCCATGATTGGTTTCCAGCACCACGCCGTCGGCCTTCAGCACGTCCATGGCGTATTCCAGTTCGCGAAGCGCTCCATCGATATCGGGAACGGGCAACGAGGCGAACAGACCAAACCTGCCAGGATGCGCATTCATCAGTCGCGCGCCCTCCTCGTTGACTCGACGCGCCAGTGAACGCGCTTTCGCATCGTCACCAAAATGTACACCGGGAGAGGATATCGACAGCAGCGCCGTCTCGATACCCAGCCGGTCCATCGTGGATAGCGCCATCTGCTCACTCCACTGGGGAATGGCTGGCATACCGTCAGGTTGCGACAGGCCTGCTTCGATCAGCGCATCGCGATAAAACGAGGGCAGAAAATGCGCGTGAACGTCAATACGGGTTGAACTCATCGAGTACGTCCAAAAGAGTGCCAGCGGCGGGCGGATGATCTCCGATATCGAAACGGGAATACGCCATCGGCCGCAGGAAATGGGAAGAACGCTCCCCTGCACGAGGAAAGCCACCCGTAAATTTGAACACGTTCTAGTTTTATCGTCAAGATGAGAATATCGGCAGCCCGGGTATGGCAAGCGATAGTGTGGAGACACGAGGTCCTGCGGGATCGCCGGCGGCCCCCGTTACCGACTTGTGACAAACCCGGTGCAATGCCAGGGATTGACCTATGGCATGCGTCGGGTCAGGCTGTCCTGCGGCACTGCGTCATTTGCCGGTACTCATAGGCGCTATCGATAGCTGCCGCGAGAATCATGTCGCCAAAGTTGGGATGTCTTGACGTGGGACGCATGGGTCTGAATATGCGATCGCCCCGCCTGATCGGTCTGCCGCTCAATGCGCATATACCGCTGGAAGACGCGGTCCCGATCCGCCAGCGCTGCTCTCCCAGGTAACCGCGCGTCGGGTCCTGCCACGAGATAACGATGTCTCGTTCGTCGGAACGTTCGACTACGGTAAAGCCTTCCCGGTTTTGGCAATCGGTCCGTTCAATCGGTGCAGCTGGAGTTGCTGATATTTGCCAGCGGTAACCGGTTCCAGTGACCTCCGTCAGAAGCTGGGCGAGCCGCGACCCTGTCCACTTGTTCGACTCGCGATTCAACGAGGTGGCCTCCTCGAGGTGTTCGAGGACGCCTGCCCACGGATCAGACGGATAGACGGTGGCATTCATCGAAATGCTCGAGCTTATGACCGACGGTGGGGATTATGGCTTGGCGCCCTCGTCGCCGATCCGCAAGCGCACCGGTGGGGCGAATACCGCGTTCCGTGCTGGAAGGTGCGCGACATTGAGTGACACGAGCGGGCGTCTCTGTCGTCGGAGATAGCCACTTTTGGACGGCCCAGTGCAATGACCTCTCCGCGGCTCTCATGTCCTTCTCCTTCACTGGCATTCAAGGTGCCTTGATGGTCCTCATCGAGGCACGGCTAGGCCTGGCGTGGACAGCGATGCGCGTGCGTCAATCCGACTGACGAATGACGGGGGTCCTGCGTCGATGGGCTGGATGGGGCCGTCGGATGCAACGGTGATCCTTTTCTACAATCAAGCCCTGCTGATTGCGACCGTCAGCTTACCGCCAGGTTGAATCCAGTTTGCCTCACGGGTAGAGGCGGCGACAATCAAAAGCGTGCGGCGAATTCTGCCAGGCGCACATTGTCTTCTGCCACGTAACGGCGACACACGTTATCTTCCCGACTGCCAGGGAGACCTATGCGAAGTGGGGATCGAACCAGCTTCCGAGTACCACTGGTCAGTGGCTCAGGCAGGGCGCTCCAGTCAACGATCGCGTCAGCCGGGTCCGGCCGGAAGCCGGCACCCGGAAAACCGTCAAATTGAACGTCCCCACGACGCCCTTGCCCACTTTGGGCGACTCAGCCCCGCTCTGCCATCGCAAGGATCCGTTGCGCCATCCGCACGTTCGCGAAATCGACCAGCTTGCCGTCAAGCGAAATGGCCGCGAGACCCGCGGTTTGCGCCGCTTCGAGCGCTTCCACGGTTCGGCGGGCGTCACGCACCTCATCATCTGTGGGTGAGAATGCCGAGCGGGTCGCCTCGATCTGCCCGGGATGGATGATCTGCTTGCCGTCATAGCCCATCGCTGCGGCTTTCAGCGCCCATGCTCGCGTCAGCACGGGGTCGCGGAACGCCCCACATGGACCATCGATCGCCCGCAGTCCGAAAGCGCGCGCGGCGACCAGAATCCTCATCATCGGATACGTCCACAAGTCGAGTGGTGTGGTTGCGTAGTTGCCCGCCTCATCCTTGAGCGTGACGGCATAACCGGGATGGGTGCCGCCGATCTCGACGTTACGCGCGCCAATGGACGCCGAAAAGTCGCCAACGCCGAAATGCAACGCTGTCAGCCACTGACTCGACCCGGCAACGCTATCAACATTCACTATCCCGCGCGCCGTCTCAATCAACGCCTCGATCTCGAGCGGCGCGCATGAGCCAGGTCGTGCGGCCAGTAACCGCTCCGTCTGTGCAATGACGACTGCCGATTCCACCTTGGGGATGAGGATTGAATCGAGCCGCGGTGCTTCGGCGACCAAGGTCCGGACCTCATGTTCGTCGACGCCGCGCTCGTTCGCGTTGATCCGGACAGCGACGCTCTTGTCGCCCCAGTCGAGTTCGACGAGCGCCTCCACGGCCGTCCTGAGCGCTTCATCTTTCTTGTCGAGGGGTACCGCATCTTCAAGATCGATGAACACCGCGTCGGCCGCGCAAGCCGCCGCCGACTGCAGCATTTTGATGCGATGCCCAGGCACGGCAAGCACGGTGCGCGTCGCACGTGGGCGCCGCTTCGAGTTCGGATCGGACTCGAATCGACTCATGAGCCGCTCCGTTGCGCGAGTGCGTCCGCTTCGATTTCCGCGAGAATGGCGTCGGTATGCTGGCCGACTGCCGGCACCGGACCCATCACCGGTTCGAGCCCCGGAATCGTAACCGGCGGAAGGAACATATCGTGTGGTCCGCTCTCGGTTTCAACGCTGCGGTAACGATTGCGCTGGCGCAATTGTGGGTGGTCAAGCAGCGCCTCAACGTCGTTCATCATGCCATTCGCAATCGCCGCGCGATCCAGCCGTGCCAGCACTTCCGCGCTGCTCCATGAGGCGAAGCGCTGCTCGATCGTTTGTTCCAGCGCCTCGCGATTGGCGACCCGTAGAGAGTTAGAAACATAGCGCGGCTCAACCGCGATAGCTGCGTCGCCCAGTACGACTGTGCAGAAGCTGAGCCACTCACGCTCGTTCTGGATACCGAAGAAAACCGTCTTGCCGTCGCCCGTCGCAAACGGACCGTATGGCGCGATGGTCGCGTGCCGGGCGCCGCTTCGTGGAACTGGCTCGCCGCGCCCGCGCGTGTAATACGCCGGGTAGCTCATCCACTCGGTCAGCGCGTCGAACAGCGAGACCTCGAACGCCATGCCTTTGCCAGTGCGTGAGCGCTGATGCAGCCCCATCAGGATGCCATTCAACGCGTACATGCCAGTGGCGATATCAGCAATTGCGAGGCCGCATTTCGACGGCGTATCAGGAGTGCCGTTGATCGACAGGAAGCCGGTCTCGCACTGCACCAGCAGGTCGTAAGCTTTCTTGTCACTGTACGGTCCGTTTGAGCCATAGCCGGAAATGTCGCAGGCGATCAGTTGCGGAAAACGGGCGACCAGGGACTTCGCGTCAAGACCCTGGCGTTGCGCGGCGCCAGGCGCCAGATTCTGGATAAAGACGTCGGCGCGGCCAAGCAGCGCTTCAAGCGTTTCCTGCCCGCGGTCAGTCTTGATGTCGATAGCGAGGCTTTCCTTCGAGCGATTGGTCCAGACGAACTGGCTCGACAGACCATCCATCGCCGTATCGTAGTTGCGCGCGAAGTCTCCGACTTCCGGACGCTCGATCTTGATGACTCTCGCGCCCCAATCGGCCAGATGACGGCTTGCCAGCGGTGCGGCAATCGCCTGTTCGATTGAGACAACGGTGATGTCGCTGAGTGGATGATTCATCTTCTGCATATCCTCAATATTTCAATGCGTAAAACAGGTAGCCCAGAGTTTTGTGGCGGCACGGGCCGTGGCTGCGAAGGTCACGGCACCATCCAGCCGAGCAGCGGCGTGGACTGGAGATACACGAGCAGGCTGAGCGCCGCGATCATCAGGACGGTCCAGCCGGCCACTCGCCGGAACAACACGCCTTCCTTGCCCATCATGCCGACGGCCACCGCGCCGACTGCGAGGTTCTGCGGCGAAATCGCCTTGCCGACCACCCCGCCCGACGTATTGGCAGCGGTCAACAGAATGTCGGACAGGCCGGTGTGATGCGCGGTGGTGAGTTGCAGCATGCCGAACAGCGCATTCGCCGACGTATCGGAACCCGTGAGCGCGGTAGCGAACCAGCCGAGAATCGGCGATACCGGTGCGAAAGCCGGGCCCGCCTTGGCCGCCCAGATGCCGAGCGTCACGATCTGGCCGGACAGGTTCATCACATAGGCCACGCCAACCACGCAGCACACCGTGAACACTGCCCAGCGCAGTTCATGGAGGTTCTTCAAATAGGTCCGGGTGGCAACGGGCGCGCTGACTTTGAGAATGGGCACCGACAGCAAACCGGCGATCAATACGATTGAGCCTGCGGAAAGCAGCCATTCGAACTTGGCATTGACAGCCGATACGGCTGCGCCTTTCGGATCGGTGACGTGCAGTCCGGGCCATGGAAACGTCGAGGTAATGACGCCCAGTGCGTGACCGACCAGTCCGATCTGCGTCGATGCGACGACGAGAATCACAGCGGCGTAAGGCGCGAGCGCGCGCAGGATCTCGGCGCGAGAATCGGGTGCCTGGGTGGTGTCGGCAGGTGCATTGCCTTGCGCGGCTGCGTGATGGAAATGCGTGCCCGAGCCCGGCATCGGCATGGCCATGCTGGCGCCGTTAGATACGCCCGCCAGCTCGCGGCTGGGCTCAAGACGCTGCTGGCCGGCGGAATTCGCAAGGGCCGCCCCCGCGCCGCCGAGGTTGGCGCGCAACACGCCCGGCGACCAGACGCGCAGGAACACGATGGAGACGCCTGCGCAGATCAGTGCGGCGACGATATCGACGAGTTCGACCGGCATCAGCATCGACCCGGCAAACTGCGCGAGCGCAAATACGAATCCGGCGACCAGCGCGAGCGGCCAGACTTCCTTGATGCCGCGCCGCCCGTCGACGATAAATATGAGGATCAGCGGAATAAAGAGCGACAGCAACGGCGTTTGCCGTCCTACCATCACGCTGATCTCATGGACGGGCAAACGCGTGATCTTGGCGAGCACAGTAATGGGCAAACCGAGTGCACCGAACGCGACCGGGCTGGTATCCGCGATCAGGCAAACCGCTGCCGCTTTCAATGGCTCGACGCCGATCGAGATCAGCAACACCGCACAGATTGCCACCGGTGCGCCCCCGCCTGCCAGCGCTTCCAGCAGCGCGCCGAAGCAGAACGCGATCAACACCGCTTGCACGCGTTGGTCGGCGCTGACGCGGGCGAGCGCGCGCCGCAGCACGTCGGCGTGGCCGCTTTCCTGTGTCAGCTTGAAGAGCCAGATTGCATTGATGCCAATCCAGATGATGGGGAAGAATCCGATCGCAGCGCCCTCGAGTGCGCCGCTGGCAGTCTGACCAGTGGGCATCCCATACACGAAGATCGCGATCGCCATTGAGACCGCGAGCGAGGCAAGCGCTGCCCAGCGCGCCTGCAATCGCAGGACGCCGAGCAAAACAAACAGCGTGAGAAGGGGAAGCGCCGCGAACGCTGCTGAAGCCCCTATCGAATGCGCGACGGGGTCGAAAATCTGGGTGTACATGCGTCTCCTTCGAGCTCTGTGCGAGCGTCTTTTATAGACTACGAAGTCCACAATTTAGACGCACGCCGCGTCGGCGTGAAATACCGATTTGAGCTACCGGGTATAGGTCACGCCTATAGCTAGACCGTTCCGGCGTCGTTGCGCGGCAACACGCCGGACCAGATACCGCTTTCGATCAGCTCCGCCACGAGCTGGGTGACGACCTTCTGAATCGCCAGCGAGGCGGCGCTAGTCGGCAGCGCATTCGGCACACACAGGCCGACGGGACGGCTGATTTCTGGATTGACCAGCCGATGAATCAGATGCTGGTCCGCGGTGTCACGTCCGAACGCATCCGACGAAACAATCGTCACCACCTCGCCCTGACGCGCGATGGCGAGCATGGTCGGTAGCGAGTCGACATCGGCGACGATATCGGGGTCGACGCCTGCGCGCGCAAAGGCTCGCTCGATCAGCACGCGCAAGCCGTTCGCTGCACTCGGCAGCACCATCGGCACGTTCGCGAGCTGGCGCAACGTTACGTCTTGCGCTGGGCCGACGCCGTCGATCTGTCCGAACACGAACAGGTTTTCTTCGAAGAGCGGATGTACCGAGACGCCGCGCGTTTCCGATTCGCGAAACAGGATAGCCATGTCGAGCCGGCCGTTCGCCATCAGTTCGGCGAGGTAGCCACTCATCCCTTCGACGATCTGCAAGCGAATGCCAGGATAGTGACGCCGTACGTATTCGAACATTGGCAGCGCGAACACCACTGCGACGCTGGTCGGTAGACCGATTGCAACCTGGCCGGATTCCGTGCCGTTCACGTGCACCGCCAGTGGAATCTGCGCCATCTGGCGGAGCACGTCGCGAGCGCGAAGATAGAGTGCGCGACCAGCTTCGGTCGGCTGCACGCCCTGATGGCTGCGCAACAGTAGCGTCACTTTCAGTTCGGCTTCGAGTCCGGCGACCTGCTGGCTGAGCGATGGCTGAGCCACACAAAGCTGTTCGGCCGCCTTCGACAAGCTGCCACAATCGACGATCACAACGAAATATTTGAGCTGGCGGATATCCATGAGCGAAGCTTAACCCATGCCTCAAGCCTCTCCGCATTCCGCGGCCAGGCGGACCGCGACCGTCCAGATCTCCGGCGGCACCTCTTTGGCCGACGGTAGCACCCTTCAGACTATCTTTGTCACAGCAACAGCTTGGCCCGTGCGTCGCTAAAGCGGTGGCATTCATCCATCAGCCAGTTCGAAAATGCCGCCACCCGCTCATCCTCCTCCCGCTGGGTGAGCAGCATGTAGCGGGCCGGCGCGGGCACAAGGCGGCCAAAGATGTTGATGAGGCGGCCGTGCTCGAGTTCTTCATAGACAAGCGCAGTGCGCGCCACGGCGACGCCCTGATGACTCAAGGCCGCACTGATCGCCAGGCTCGCCAGGTTGAACTGCGGCCCCGCCACCGCGCCGAGCCATTCGGGCCGGGCGCTCTCCAACCAGGTGCGCCATTCGATGAACTCGGGTGCTCCATCCCATGGTGAGAAGTCGTGCAACAGGTCGCCCCCCTTCAGCGATCGACCCGCGGCGAACTCCGGATGCTGCGCCAGATATTCCGGTGTCGCCACCGGCAGCAGATATTCGTCGAGTATAGGTATGGCGCGCATCGCTTCGTACTGCCCAGGATCAAAGCGGATCGCCACGTCGATGTCGTCGGCAAGCATGCTATGTCGATCCAGCGTTTGAAATTCAGCTTTCAGGCGTACCGGTATGTCCGCGTGGAGACGATGAAACTCGACCAGGCGCGCATTAACCACTGCAAGGCAAATGAAGGAGAGCAATTGATCTGTAAGGGCGCATCGGATTGCCCAAGATGATTGAGTGTTGTCTCGATGCTGAGAAACGCGTTCCTCGTGCATTCGAACAACGTCACACCTTTCTGCGTCAGGGCAAGAGAGCGGTGCTTGCGCGTGAACAGAGCATAGCCTAGCCGGTCTTCGAGATGCCGAATGTGCTGACTAACCACCCCTTGGGTCAGGCTCAGCTCATTCGCCGCCTTGGTAAAACTGAGCAGGCGTGCCGCCACCTCGAAACAGCGCAAGCCGCCGAGTAATGAAGAATCGAGAGGCATGTGTATTAGCCAGACTAATGCATTGAATAGAAATTATAGCTTTTTTTGCTGACGCTCCTGGCCTACATTCGGCGGATTCATTAATACTTGGGCCGCCCAGCATGAACCGCACTCTTACTTCAATTACCCCGGCTCTATTAGCCCGGCTACAGAAGCGTACTCCCTTGCTGTGGCTCAATCCCGCACTCGGAAGTGCGCTGCCCGAGGGCTCCCCGTGTGCCGCCGACATTGATGAGGCAGACGCCCGCCTGGTGCGCTGCGCGGGGTTAATGGCGCATCTCTTTCCCGAACTGCAAAGTAGCGCGGGCCTGGTCGAATCGCCGCTGATACGTGTCGAGAAACTTCAGCAGAGCATGGGGAACACTACAGAGCCTGACGCTGCATGGTTTATCAAAAGTGATCATGCGCTACCCATCGCCGGGTCGGTTAAAGCGCGCGGCGGCTTTCATGAAGTACTGGCATTCGCGGAAAAGCTGGCTCTCGAACATAACGTGCTGGCCCATGATGGCGACCGGCGGGTACTCGCGGGCGACGCAGCCCGCGAGTTGTTTGCTCAATACACCGTGAGCGTTGGCAGCACCGGCAATCTGGGCTTGAGCATCGGTGTCATGGCTGCGGCCTTGGGATTTCAGTCGGTGGTGCATATGTCGACGGACGCCAAGGCCTGGAAAAAAGATCGTTTGCGAAATTGTGGCGTTCAGGTGGTCGAGCACGCCGGCGACTACGCTGAAGCGGTGGCGGCCGGGCGAGCGCAATCGCTTGCTGATCCGAAAGGCTATTTCGTCGACGACGAGAATTCCCTGATGCTGTTTCTGGGCTATGCGGTCGCCGCGCGGCGGCTGGCGACACAACTGGCCGCGTTGAATCGCCCTGTAGACGCCGCGCATCCTTTGTTTATCTACATTCCCTGTGGTGTCGGCGGCGCGCCCGGCGGCATTACCTTTGGCCTCAAGGCGCTTTTTTTTGAGCATGTACACTGCTTTTTCGCCGAACCCGTAGCGTCGCCGTGCATGTTGGTGCAATTGGCAGCCGGCGAGACTGCGCCCGTGTCGGTTTATGACCTTGGTCTGGACAATCGCACCGAAGCGGATGGCCTTGCCGTGGGTCAGGCCTCGCATCTGGTGAGCCCGCTAATGCAATCTCAGGTCTCGGGCGTGTTCACCGTCACTGACGAGCAACTATATGTCCATCTCCATCGCGTGGCGCAAACCGAAGGCGTGTTGCTCGAACCATCGGCCGCCGCCGGTTTCGACGGACCGCGATGGCTAACGCGCAGTGACGAGGGTCAAGCCTATCTTCGCCAGCAGGGGTTGGAGCGCCACATGGCAAGCGCCACCCATATCGTCTGGACGACAGGTGGCTCGCTGGTGCCGCGCGAAGAACATGAGCAATTTCAAGCGCGGGGCCAGGTACTTGCGGCGCAGGGCGAACTCGCCTGACACCGCCCTGCGGCATCGCTGCCAACCGTCCAGAACAGCATCCGGCATTAGCGCAACACGATGCACCGCCAAGGAAACCCAGCACCATGAACCCGCTTGACACCCCAACCGGCAGGTCGGCCATCGGCGATGATGCCGTCCACACGAGCACCTTTCAGGATGAGACTTACCGCAAAGTCGCGCTCAGGTTCATTCCCTTTCTGATGGTGTGCTATGTGGTCGCCTTCCTGGATCGCATCAATATTGGCATTGCCAAGCTGAACATGCTGACTGATTTACGGTTCAGCGAGACGGCCTACGGTCTTGGCGCCGGGCTCTTTTTTCTTGGGTATCTGATTTTCGAAGTGCCGAGCAATCTGCTCATGCATCGTATCGGCGCGAAACTCTGGATCGCGCGGATCATGATCACCTGGGGCCTGCTTTCGGGGCTGATGGCTTTCGTGACCACCCAGTGGCAGTTCTACACTGTCCGTCTGTTGCTAGGCGTCGCCGAGGCCGGCTTTTATCCCAGCGTGATTCTGTATCTGACCTATTGGTTTCCCAACCATCGCCGCGCCAGGATGACGGCCTGCTTTCAGGCCGGCATTCCCATTGCCGGCCTGATTGGAAGTCCACTTTCCGGCTGGCTTATGGACAGGTTTCATCATGTCGCTGGCCACTCCGGATGGCAATGGATGTTTGGCCTCGAAGCATTGCCGACGATTCCTCTCGCCATCGGCGCGCTGCTCATTCTCGATAACTCGGTTAGCGCCGCGCGCTGGCTAAGCCCGCAGGAAAAGCAATTGATCACCTCTGAGCTCAGGCAGGACGACAAGGCACGCGAGCACCTGTCGCTCCTCAAGATCTTCGCCGACGCACGCATCTGGAAAATCATCCTGACAGGTTTCCCTGCGATGATGGGCCTCTATGTGCTGGGCTTTTATTTGCCCACGCTCATCAAGGCATCAGGCGTGACGACGAGCACCACGGTCGGCATGCTCAGCGCTATTCCCTATCTGGTGGCAGTGGTCGCCATGGTGGCCTTCGGACGTAGCTCCGATCGTATGCGCGAGCGCCGCTGGCATTTGGCCACCGTGTTGCTGCTGGGCGCCGCAGGTCTCACTGCCAGTGTCTGGGCAAGCCACAGCGCTGTGCTCACGGTGATCACGATGTCAATCGCCGCGGCCGGCATCATCAGCTATTCCCCGATCATGTGGTCGGTGCCGACGGCCTTTCTCGGCGGCGCGGCGGCTGCGGCCAGCATCGGCGTGATCAACTCTGTCATCAATATCGGTGGGTTCGTGAGCCCCTATTTGATCGGCTGGGTCAAGGACAAATTCCACACGACCGACCCGGCCATCTATATCGTCGCCGGCTGCCTGACGTTCGGGGCATTGATGGCACTCAGCTTCGACCGCAAGTTGGTCAATCGCTGAGTGCGCGCTCCCCAACCTTATCCCCGGAGAAGTTTATGTCGACTACAGACAAGCCGCTGCGTTTCGTCATGGGTGGCGTCATCCACGAAACCAATACCTATGCCGCCGATGTCGCGGGCCAGACACCCTTGGCGTCGTTCGAGCAATACAATGGCGACGAAATTCCAGGCCTTTTTACCGGCTCCAATCATCAGGTCGGGGGTTATATCGAGGGCGCGCGCAAGCACGGCGCTCACCTGATCCACACGTTCCTCGGGCAGGCCACGCCCTCGGGCACGATCGAAGGCAATGCGTACGCTCACATGAAGCAGGCCATTCTCGCTGGTATTGAGCAGGCGTTACCGGTTGATGGCGTGTTGCTTGCCTTGCATGGCGCGGGCGTGGCCGACGGCATCGAGGACATCGAGGGGGATCTGGCCGCTGCCGTGCGTGCCCTGGTCGGCCCTCATGTACCAATCGCAGCAGCGTACGACCTGCACGGCAATATGACCGGGACAATGCAGCACGCCGTCGATATTGCGCTGCCCTGCATTCTTTATCCCCACACCGATTTTTATGACCGTGGCATCGAATGCGTCGACCTCATGGTCAAGATGATAAGAGGCGAGGTGAAGCCGGCTACGCATGTCTGTACCTTGCCGATGCTGCCTTATATCGTGACCACCAACGAGGGCTTCGTGCCGGCCAAGGTCAACGAACTGTGCGCCCAGCTCGAAGCACTCCCTGGCGTGCTCGATTGCTCGTGGTTTCATGGCTTTCCCTATGCGGATATCGCCTCGCCGTGCCCGGCGGCGATTTGCACCACCAATGACGACCCGGCGCTGGCGATGCGCTGCGCAGAGCAGGTCGCACAGTGGATCTGGGATCATCGCGAAGATTTTCGTCCGCAATTCCCGTCGCCGGCCGAGGGCGTGGCGCGCGCCCTCGCGGCAAGCGCCGGTCCTGTCGTGATCAACGAGTACGCCGATAACCCCGGCGGGGGCACGCCAGGCGACGGCACCTATCTGTTGCGCGCCCTGCTCGATGCGGCGCCGGCTCCTGACACGGTGTGCTTTGCTTCGATCAATGATGCAGAGGTCGTCCGGCAAGCGATCGCTGTTGGCGTTGGCGGAACACTACGCGTTTCGCTGGGAGGAAAGCTCGGTAGATTCCAGGGGGCGCCGATCGAAGCGGAGGCCTATGTGAAGGCGATCACCGATGGCCGTTTCCTCAATCGCCCAGGCTCGATGTTCGACGGCGTCCGCTTCGACCTGGGTGCCATGTGCCGCCTCGTCATCAAGGGTGTTGACATCATTGTCGCGTCCCGCGCCGAGCAGATATATGACATGGAGCCATTCGCCTTGCACGGGATTGACGCGGGCAAAAGGAAAATCATTGCGCTGAAAGGTGCGAATCATTTCAGGGCCGGGTTTAAAGGGTTGGTGCAGGACATCATCACGGTGGATAGCACGGGTCTGAGTACCGCGAATATCACCTCATTCCCGCGCCACCATCTGAAGTCGATGCTGTGGCCGTTGCATGATGGCGTAGTCTGGTACGCCTTTCAAGGCTGCAAGTGAAACGCCATCGCGGGTGTTCTGCCGCGTGATGCGTCACCGCTCCAACCTGACATCGGTCGTGAGCCAGAGGCAATGCATCGCTTGCGAACACCGCGATGAAATCCGCAGATTCACCGGCGCGAGGATTATTTTCGAAAAGACAGGTTCCGCAGGAAGCCGTCATACTTCATATCTTCTTGCGGCAGACGGTCCCGATATGGCAATTGGAGGACTTCGCCAGACACCAGATCGATACATGTTCGTCTGTTCCTTCTTTTCGAGGGTAATTTCCGCGTAGCGTCCCCCGCGGTTCATGTGGAGCGCACTTGTAATGAGTTACCCCCCTGTCGTCCCGTTCGCCCACGACAAGGCAGATTCCAGCGCCTTCGTGGGCGCCGCGCCAGCGTTTCGCCAGCTTGTCCGCATGATCGATCAGGTCGCCCCTACCGATCATGCTTTACTCATTTTTGGCCCGACCGGTTCGGGCAAGGAGCTGGTCGCTCGACGTGTGCACGCGCATAGCCTGCGCCAGGATCAACCGTTCGTCGACGTCAATTGCGGCGCGATTCCGGAGAACCTCGTCGAAGCCGAACTGTTCGGGCACGTAAAAGGCGCGTTCACCGGCGCGGGCGAAAACCGCCAGGGACTTTTCCAGCAAGTCGGCAAAGGCACGCTGCTGCTCGATGAAATCGGAGAATTGCCGCTCTCGCTCCAGCCGAAACTGCTGCGTGTGCTTGAAACACGAACTTTCCGTCCGATTGGCTCATCGACCAGTCTGCATTTCGAAGGGCGCGTCGTGGCCGCAACCCATCGCGACCTGCGCGAACTCGCACGTGAGGGATTATTCCGCGAAGATCTCTTTTACCGGCTCGCGGTCTTCGTGCTTGCAGTCCCCGGACTCGCACAGCGCGTCGAGGACATCCCCGCCCTTGTCAGCCATTTTGCGTCACAGCATGCGCGCCACCTTGAATTTTCGCCAGCCGCCATCCGGCGGCTTAGCCAGCACGCCTGGCCGGGGCACATCCGGCAATTGCGCAACCTCATCAGCCAGTTGAGCGTGCTCGCCGAAAACACGCTCGTCGACGTCGACTCGCTCGAGCCGTTTCTCGCCAACGAAACCGGCGCACCGGTGTCGCGCGCAAGCCTCGCCGACATGCTGTTGCAGCTCGAAGGACGCGACAAACTCGCCGCCGCCGAGGACCTCCTGATCGACCGCGCACTCGAGCGGACCGGTCGCAACAAAAGCGCGGCTGCCACACTGCTGGGCGTAGGCCGCAAGACCATCGAGCGACGTCTGAAGTCGCGCGAGGAACATCACCGGGAAGCGCGCAAGTGTCTCGAACATGCGAGAGCGCTCACCGAAGAGGCGAAGTTCGCCGAAGCCATTCCGCTGTTGCGCCGCTGCCTCGACCTGCTGCAGACCCCTCACGAACCGGAGGCCGCGCGGCTTCTTCAGTTCGACGCCCACAGACTGCTGGGGATGAGCTTGCGTAGCGTGCATGGCTGGCTGTACGCGGAGGCCACCGCTTGCTACGCCGCTGCGCTGGCAATCGGCGAAGGCGTCTGCGCCCCTACCGAAATCGCCGCCATCCAGTTCGGCATCTGGACCACCCAGTTGACAACGCTTCAGCTCAAGCAGGCGCGTGCGACCGCGCAGAACATGCTGGAGCGTGCGCATAACAGCGGTGACAGGGTCTCACTTGACGAAGCCCATGTTGCGATGACCAACACGCTCTTCTGGCTTGGCGACAGCGAGGAAGCCCTCGCCTGTCTTGCGCGCGGCAACCTGCTCCGCGTCGCGCGCCACGACAGTCGTACCGGCTCACAGGGAATCGATCTCGCCAGTCTCGCGTTGACCTTCGAAGGACTCGCCGCATACCAGATCGGTGCATTTGGGCAGGCGCGGCGTGCTATGGAGATGCTGATCCTGCGCGCGTCCGAGCCGGGCACGCATGCGTTCGCGCATGCCATCAACTTGCAGGGCGCCGCCTGGCTCGCCTGTCTGTTCGACGACACGGACCAGCTGGGAGAGCTCGCAAGCGAACTCGAATCAGTGTCGATCGCGAACGGCTTCGCGTTCTATCGGGGCGTCGGCCAGGTGCTCCGCGCATGCCACCTCAGTTCGCTAGGCCATGCCGACGAAGCGGAAACCGTCATGCTTGACGGCTATGACAACCACGTCGTTTGTAATGGCGGTGCACTGTTCTATTCCTTCAAGACGTGGCAGCACGGCGAACTGCTGCTACGCGCCGGCCGCGCGCAGACATGCGAGGCGATGCTCGCCACCGCGATCGATGAAACCCTCGCCCGCCAGGAACGTGTCTACCTGGGCGAGCTACTGGTTACCCGGGCACGTGCACAGTGGGCTCTCGGCGATGTGAACGCTGCGGAACTGGGCCTGCGGACCGCGATGTCCACCGCGCTCGCGTTCGGTTCGGTGCCAGCACGCGTGGACGCCGCGCGCTACCTCGCCGACCTGCTGCGCTCCACTGGCCGCAAGGCTGAAGCAATCGACATACTTGAGCGCGGTTTGCGCTCGCTGACGGCGGATCCGACCACTCGCGTCACGCGCGCGGTGAGTTTGCTCGCCGAAATCCAGCAGGACGCTTCTTGCGATGCCCACAGCAAAGGCGTGGTAAATGGCATATGAATTGCGACAGCATTGACGCGCCGCGAAGGACGGACATGTCCCGCCCCTCCCCCGCCCCTCCCCCGCTCCTGATCTGCTGCTTTCGCTTGCGGACG
>Ga0116109_1000043_pt1 | contig 35519 bp, 29 predicted proteins | sample June2015DPH_8_10_2_FD_89718 | JGI IMG/M metagenome (GOLD analysis project Ga0116109, IMG submission 89718) | Peatland microbial communities from SPRUCE experiment site at the Marcell Experimental Forest, Minnesota, USA - June2015DPH_8_10 | ecosystem: Environmental > Terrestrial > Soil > Wetlands... | reverse complement strand
GGGCGGCGGCAATCCGAATGCCGGTGCGAATCGCAGCGGCGGCGCACCGCGTGGTCGCTCGCGCGGCCGCTAGGCGGTGACTGGCGAGCGCGCACGGCGCCGCCAGCTTCAGACTCAACCGGCATCATGAACGCGTGCCATGCACGCGAAGAAAAAAGTGCCGGATAAGGGGGTGGTCCTACCGCGATCGAACCCCCTGAGTCGGACCGGACAGCTTGCAGAAGACGCGTCGCGCCTCCATTTCCACAAAAGATTGCAGTGAAATCAAGCGGAAATGCGGGTTTCACGCGCGCTGCCGGTTTGCGTTTGTCCCGAAAAATGGCTACAATCGCAGAGTCGCTGGGCGTGCGGCTTTTCATGTGCGGCTCAGATGCGACCACCGGCAATAAGATGATGGGCGTTTCGCCCATTTTTTTTTGCCGCTTCGTTTGTGGTTCGGCATCTCGGGTAGCAGGAACGTGCGCCGGCTTGGCGCGCGGCCCGCAGGTTGTTTGCAGGTAAAACCGGCAGGCTTGCCGCGCGAACATCTTAGAGGGCACTGTGCAACTGACGGAACTGATTGAAACCACGGTCGTGGGTCTCGGCTACGAGCTCGTCGACCTTGAGCGCACCGGGCACGGCATGCTGTGTATTTATATTGACCAGCCGGCCGGCATCGCAATTGAAGACTGCGAAAAGGTCACGCGTCAGCTCCAGCACGTTCTGACGGTCGAAAATATCGATTACGAGCGGCTTGAAGTGTCGTCGCCGGGTCTCGACCGTCCGCTGAAAAAACTGGCGGATTTCGAACGCTTCGCAGGCAGCGAAGTGGCCATTACATTGAAAAAGCCATTGGACGGACGGAAATCGTACCGGGGCATCCTGCATGCTCCGCAAGGCGAAACGATCGGTCTGGAATTTGAAGGGAAGGAAGGCGCCGCGATGCTCGATTTCACGCTCGCGGACATCGATAAAGCACGCCTCGTTCCGAAGTTTGACTTTAGGAGCCGCAAACAATGAGTCGCGAAGTGTTGATGCTGGTGGATGCGCTGGCACGCGAGAAGAACGTCGACAAAGACGTGGTATTTGCCGCGCTTGAAGCGGCTCTCGCTTCGGCCTCCAAGAAACTCTTCGAAGAAGATGCGGACATCCGCGTCCAGATCGACCGTGAAAGCGGCGAGCACGAAACGTTTCGCCGCTGGAAAGTGGTGCCGGACGAAGCCGGTCTGCAAGAGCCGGATCAGGAAATCCTGCTGTTCGAAGCACGTGAGCAAAAGGCTGACGCGCAGCTGGACGACTACATCGAAGAGCCGGTGCCGTCGATCGAATTTGGCCGTATCGGCGCGCAGGCCGCCAAGCAGGTGATCCTGCAGAAGGTGCGCGACGCCGAACGCGAGCAGATCCTGAACGACTTCCTGGAGCGCGGCGAGAACATCATGACCGGTACGGTCAAGCGCCTCGACAAGGGGAATTTCATCGTCGAGTCGGGCCGTGTCGAAGCGCTCTTGCGCCGCGACCAGCTGATTCCGAAGGAAAACCTGCGCGTGGGCGACCGTGTGCGCGCTTACATCGCCAAGGTCGATCGCACCGCTCGCGGTCCGCAGATCGAACTTTCGCGTACGGCGCCTGAGTTCCTGATGAAGCTGTTCGAGATGGAAGTGCCGGAAATCGAGCAGGGCCTGCTCGAAATCAAGGCGGCCGCGCGTGATCCGGGCGTGCGCGCCAAGATCGGCGTAATCGCGTACGACAAGCGCATTGATCCGATCGGCACCTGCGTCGGCATTCGCGGTTCGCGCGTGCAGGCCGTGCGCAACGAGCTCGGTGGCGAAAACGTCGACATCGTGCTATGGTCGGAGGATCCCGCCCAGTTTGTGATCGGCGCGCTCGCGCCGGCAGCCGTGCAGTCGATCGTCGTCGATGAAGAAAAGCATTCGATGGACGTCGTCGTCGACGAAAACGAACTGGCGGTCGCAATCGGCCGCAGCGGCCAGAATGTGCGTCTTGCCAGCGAACTCACCGGCTGGCAGATCAATATCATGACGCCGGACGAATCTGCGCAAAAGCAGAATCAGGAACGCGGTGTACTGCGTGACCTGTTCATGGCGCGTCTCGATGTCGACGAAGAAGTGGCTGACATCCTGATCGACGAAGGCTTTACGAGTCTCGAAGAGATCGCTTATGTGCCGCTCAACGAGATGCTCGAGATCGAAGCGTTCGACGAAGACACCGTTCACGAACTGCGTAATCGCTCACGCGATGCGTTGTTGACGATGGCGATCGCGAACGAAGAAAAGGTTGAGAATGTCGCACTCGACCTGAAGAGCCTGGACGGCATCGACGCCGACCTGCTCGCCAAGCTGGCGGAACACCAGATTCATACGCGTGACGATCTGGCCGAGCTGGCTGTAGATGAATTGGTCGAGATGACCGCGATGGAAGAGGATGCCGCTAAGGCGTTGATCATGAAAGCACGTGAACATTGGTTCCAGTGAGAAATGACCATGGCGCACTAAATTGAAGCGGCCGTCAGGCCGCATGACAAGATGCTAACCGCAAGGAATCGGTCCTTGCATTAAGAGGAATGAATGGCGAGTAACAACGTAGCCCAATTTGCCGCGGAACTGAAAATGCCTGCAGGCGTGCTCCTTGAGCAGCTTCAGGCAGCAGGCGTCACAAAAGCGAGCGAAGACGACACCCTGTCCGAGACGGACAAGGCGCGTCTGCTCGACCACTTGCGCAAGTCTCACGGCTCGACTGATGCGGACAAGCGCAAGATCACGCTGACGAAACGGCATACGTCGGAAATCAAGCAATCCGACGCGACGGGTAAGGCTCGTACCATTCAGGTCGAGGTGCGCAAGAAGCGCACGTTCGTCCGCCGCGACGAAGCGGGTGGCGAAGGCGGCGATGCATCGAATCATGTGGCCGAGGCCGACACCGATACGGACGACCTGGAACTTCAGCGTCGCGAGGAAGAAGCGCGTCACGAAGCTGAACTGCTCGAAAAGCAGGCTCAGGAGCTGAAGGCCCGTCAGGAGCAGCTCGAGCGCGAAGAGGCAGAGCGCCAGGCACGTGAGCAGGCTGCTGAAGCCGAGCGTCGCCGTGCGGAAGAGGAAGCGGCGAAGAAGCGTGCGGCGGTTGCAGCGGAAGCGGTCGCGCAGAAGAAGGCCGAGCAGGTTGTGCAAGTTGCCCAGCCCGCCGCCGCACCGGCTGCCGCAAGCGAGCAGGACGACGAACGTGCGGCAGCAGAACGTGCCGCGCAACGCGAAGCCGCGAAGAAGGCGGAAGACGCAGCGCGTCTGGCCGCAGAAAAGACGCGCGCCGAGCAGGAAGAAGTCAGCAAGCGCCGTGCAAAGGCAGAGGCTGAAGCCGCTGCGATTCGCGAGATGATGAGCACGCCGCGCAAGGCCCAGGTGAAGGCACCGGAACCGGCGCCAGTGGCCAAGCCCGCTGAAGCCCCCAAGGCTGCGGAAGCCAAGGGTACGCTGCACAAGCCGGCCCGTCCGGAAGGCGCAGCGCCGGCCCGTCCGGCGGCGAAGAAGCCGGCTGCGGCAGCACCGGCTGCTACGACGGCACCGTCGGCTGGCGACAAGAAGAAGCCGGGCGCAGGCAAGGGCGGCTGGCAGGACGACGCAGCGAAGCGCCGCGGCATCAAGACGCGTGGCGATACGAGCGGCGGTGTCGATCGCGGTTGGCGCGGTGGCCCGAAGGGTCGCGGCAAGCATCAGGATCAGAACACCACATTCCAGGCACCGACCGAACCGATCGTGCGGGAAGTGCATGTGCCGGAAACGATTACGGTTGCGGATCTGGCTCACAAGATGGCCGTGAAGGCATCGGAAGTCATCAAGTCGATGATGAAGCTCGGCCAGATGGTCACGATCAACCAGATGCTGGACCAGGAAACGGCGATGATCATCGTCGAAGAACTGGGTCACCACGCGGTTGCGGCCAAGCTGGACGATCCGGAAGCGATGCTGGTCGAAGGCGGCGAAGCCTCCGACGCAGAATCGCTGCCGCGTCCGCCGGTCGTGACCGTGATGGGTCACGTAGACCACGGCAAGACCTCGCTGCTCGACTACATCCGTCGCGCCAAGGTGGCAGCCGGTGAAGCGGGCGGGATTACGCAGCACATCGGTGCCTATCACGTGGAAACGCCGCGCGGCGTGATCACGTTCCTCGACACGCCGGGTCACGAGGCCTTCACGGCCATGCGTGCTCGCGGTGCCAAGGCAACTGACATCGTGATTCTGGTGGTCGCAGCCGACGACGGCGTGATGCCGCAGACGAAGGAAGCGATTGCCCATGCGAAGGCAGGTGGCGTGCCGCTCGTCGTCGCCATTAACAAGATCGACAAGCCGGATGCGAATCTGGACCGCGTCAAGCAGGAACTCGTCGCGGAAGGTGTCGTGCCGGAAGAGTACGGTGGCGAATCGCCGTTCGTGGCGGTGTCGGCGAAGACCGGCGCGGGCATCGACGACCTGCTCGAGAACGTGTTGCTGCAAGCCGAAGTGCTGGAACTGAAGGCACCGATCGATGCGCCGGCCAAGGGTCTCGTCATTGAAGCGAAGCTCGATAAGGGTAAGGGTCCGGTTGCAACGATCCTGGTCCAGTCGGGCACGCTGAACCGTGGTGATGTCGTGCTGGCAGGCAGCGCCTATGGCCGCGTGCGCGCCATGCTCGACGAAACCGGCAAGCCGACCAAGTCGGCCGGTCCGTCGATCCCGGTTGAGATTCAAGGTCTGTCGGAAGTGCCGCAGGCTGGCGAAGAAGTCATCGTCATGCCGGACGACCGCAAGGCGCGTGAAGTCGCATTGTTCCGTCAAGGCAAGTTCCGCGACGTCAAGCTGGCCAAGCAACAGGCCGCCAAGCTCGAGAACATGCTGGAACAGATGGGCGAAGGCGAAGTGCAGTACCTGCCGCTTATCGTCAAGGCCGACGTGCAAGGTTCGCAGGAAGCGCTGGTGCAATCGCTGCTAAAGCTGTCCACGGACGAAGTGCGTGTTCAGATCGTGCACGGCGCGGTTGGCGGCATCAGCGAAAACGACGTCAACCTGGCAACGGCATCGAAAGCGGTCATCATCGGCTTCAACACCCGGGCGGATGCCCAGGCGCGCAAGCTGGCGGAATCCAATGGTATCGACATTCGCTACTACAACATCATCTATGACGCTGTGGATGAAGTGAAGGCTGCGATGTCGGGCATGCTGGCTCCGGAGAAGCGCGAAGTCGTGACCGGTATGGTCGAAGTGCGTCAGGTCTTCAAGGTACCGAAGATCGGTGCAGTGGCCGGTTGTATGGTCACGGACGGCTTCGTCAAGCGCTCGTCGTCGGTGCGCGTGCTGCGCAACAACGTCGTGATTCATACCGGCGAGCTCGATTCGCTCAAGCGCTTCAAGGACGACGTCAAGGAAGTGCGTCAGGGCTTCGAGTGCGGTATGTCGATCAAGAACTTCAACGACATCGTCGAAGGCGATCAGTTCGAAGTCTTCGAAGTTACCGAAGTCGCGCGTTCGCTGTAATTCAGGCGCAACGCTGAAGGGGCGGGGCGGGCGCTTGGCGCCTCGCTCCGCCCCTTGTTTTTGTGCCTGCGTTTGCGTTTGCGCTTGCGTGTGCTTGCGGCCCCCGCTGCCGCGACGCGAACCTCATTGCTATCCGCCAGAGCGGATCACGGATTCACCATGCCTAAGAAACGTACTTCTCCCAATCGCAACGTGCAGATCGCCGATCAGATCCAGCGCGACCTGTCCGAGCTGCTGCGCGAGGTCAAGGACCCGCGCATCGGCCTCGTCACGATCCAGAGCGTCGAACTGACGCCGGACTACGCGCACGCCAAGGTCTACTTCACGACGCTGACGGGCGACCCGCAGCAGACGCTTGAAGCGCTGCAGCACGCGGCCGGCCATCTGCACAATCAGCTGTTCAAGCGCCTGCATATCCACACGGTGCCGACGCTGCATTTCCACTATGACAAGACCATCGAACAGGCGGTGGAGATGTCGCGCCTGATCGACGAGGCGAACGCTACCCGCGCGAAGGAAGACTGATTGCGCGCGGTTTTACGTATGGTTGCTGATTCTCCGTCCGCCTTTATTTTCTTGCTATGACCGCACCTCAACGGCCCCGCGTGCCGCGTCGCGTGCTCGACGGCGTATTGCTGCTCGACAAGCCCATCGGCCTGTCGAGTAACGACGCGCTGATTCGGGCCAAGCGTCTCTATCTGGCGAAGAAGGCGGGCCATACCGGCACGCTCGATCCGCTCGCTTCCGGTTTGCTGCCGCTGTGCTTTGGCGAGGCGACCAAGTTCTCGCAAGATCTGCTCGAAGCCGACAAGACCTATGAGGCCACCATGCGCCTCGGCATTCGCACGGCCACCGGTGACGCCGAAGGCGAGGCGATCGAGACGCGCCCGGTCACCTGCGATGAGCCAGCGGTCGTGGCTGCGATGGCGCGCTTTCGCGGCGATATCGTGCAGGTGCCGCCGATGTATTCGGCGCTCAAGCGCGACGGCAAGCCCTTGTATGAATACGCGCGCGCCGGTCAGGTGGTGGAGCGGGAAGGGCGTCCGGTGACGATTCACGCGCTCGAGATGCGGGCCTGCGCATTGCCCGACGTCACGTTTCGCGTGACCTGCAGCAAGGGCACGTATGTCCGCACGCTGGCCGAGGATATTGGCGAAGCGCTTGGTTGCGGCGCACATCTGGTGGCGTTGCGGCGCACCGGCGTCGGCGCGCTGACGCTGGAAAACGCGGTGACGCTCGATGCGCTGTCCGACGCCGCCGAAGGCGAGCGCGATCAGTGGCTGCAGCCGGTCGACGCGTTGCTGTCGACTTTTCCGTCGGTGGAACTCGATGCTGAGGCGACGCGCCGCTTTCTGCATGGCCAGCGTCTGCGCCTTGCCGACCTGACCTTGAGCGGCGAGGCAGCGAACGCCGAGCGCGTGCGGGTCTATGCGGCGGCGGGTCGGTTGCTAGGCGTCGCCAGGCTGGGCGAGGGCGTGCTCGCGCCGGAACGGCTGGTGGTGACCGCAGAGACCGCGGTGACTTGAACTGCGTCGGGGCGCACGTAGACACAAAAAAGGCGGGACCGCATCACTGCGGTCCCGCCTTTTTGTTGTAGCCAGCCTGATCTGAAGACGGACAGTCGGCTAAAAAGCCACCGACTCGGGGGACGTCAAGCAGACAACTCCTCAGTGCGCCGCCGCCGCTGCGGCACCGGCATCACCGCCCGCACGCTCTGGCCTCGTGATCCAGATCAGCGCAATCAACGCGACGAAGACTCCTGCCGAGATGAAGAACAAATCGTTCACGCCCAACTGCGCCGCCTGCTGCGAAACCATATTGTTGAAGAGGCCGTACGCTTGCGGCTGACTTAAGCCCGCCGCGCCCATCTGACGAATCGACTGATCGAACACAGGGTTGTATGGATTGGCCTGAGCGGTCAACTGCGCGTGATGCAGGATCGTGCGGTGGTCCCAGCCGGTCTGGAAGATCGATGTGCCGATGCCGCCGCACATGATCCGCACGAAATTCGAGAGCCCCGATGCCGCCGGGATCCGGTTGCCCGGCAAGCCTGACAGCGTGATCGACACCAGCGGAATGAAGAACCCGGCCATGCCGATGCCCTGGATCAGTGTGGGGAGCAGCAGCGAAGACGTGTCGACGCCGGTCGTATAGCGCGAACGCATCCAGAAACACAGCGCGAACACCAGGAACGACGCCGTCGCGATGTAGCGTGGATCGGTACGCGGCAGAATCTTGCCAGTGATGGGCGAGAGCAGCACCGCGAAAAGGCCGACCGGCGCCATCACGAGGCCGGCGTTGGTGGCGGTGTAGCCCAGATCGGTTTGCAGCCACAGCGGCAACAACACGAGATTGCCGAAGTAGAGCCCGTAGCCGATCGACAGCGCCACCGTGCCGCCGGTGAAATTGCGCTTGCTGAAGAGCGACAGATCGACCACCGGATGCTCCGCGGTCAGCTCCCAGACAATGAAAAACGCCAGCGCAATCACCGCGGTCAGCGCCAGCACCACGACCGTGGTCGACGCGAACCAGTCGAGGTCCTTGCCCTTGTCGAGCATCACCTGCAGCGAGCCCACCCAGATGATCAGCAAGGCCAGTCCCACCCCGTCGATCGGCGCTTTGCGGATCACCGAATCGCGATTGCGAAAGATCGTCCACGTAGCAATCGCCGCGACCGTACCAACCGGAATGTTGACGTAGAAAATCCACGGCCACGAGATGTTGTCCGAGATCCAGCCGCCCAGAATGGGTCCGGCCACCGGTGCAATCAGCGTGGTCATCGCCCACATCGAGAGCGCCATGGGCGCCTTCGCGCGTGGATAGCTGGCAAGCAGAAGGGTTTGCGACAGCGGAATCATCGGGCCGGCCACGGCGCCTTGCAGCACGCGCGAGGCGAGCAGGAAGGGCAGCGTTGGAGCCAGGCCGCACATCCACGATGAGATCACGAACAGGATGATCGACGCCATGAACAGGCGCACCTGGCCGATGCGCTCGGTGAGCCAGCCGGTCAGCGGCACGGAGATCGCGTTCGCCACCGCGAACGAGGTGATCACCCACGTGCCCTGATCGGACGAAACGCCGAGATCCCCGGAGATGGACGGGATCGACACGTTCGCGATCGAGGTGTCGAGCACATTCATGAAAACAGCGAGCGACACTGCGATGGTGCCGATCACCAGTCGCGCCCCCTCTAACGGCGGATGAGGGATTTGCGCTTGAGCCTGAGCCATGTATTAGAAACCTTGTTTAAACGTGGCGCGGCTTACATTGCCTTGGCTGGTGCCTTCGTATCGCGGGCGGCGACCGACTTTTGTGCGCCGCCATTCGGACCTGCGTTTTCAGCAATGATGCGGGCGATTTCGGCGTCGGCCTCGTCACCGTACTTGTCGAACACGTTGGTCTGATAAACCGTGTTCTGTGCTTCGCCCAACTGGCCGCCGTTTTCGTCCTTGATGGTGACGTCGACGTTCATCGACAGGCCGATCCGTAGCGGATGCTTTTCGAGTTCTTGCGGGTCAAGCTGGATCCGCACTGGCAGACGCTGCACCACCTTGATCCAGTTGCCCGTTGCGTTCTGCGCCGGCAGCAACGAGAACGCCGAACCCGTGCCGGCCGAGAAGCCGACCACCTTGCCGTGGAACACGACCGACGAACCGTACACGTCGGCGATCAGTTCAACCGGCTGGCCGATGCGAATATGCCTCAGTTGCCCTTCCTTGAAGTTGGCATCGACCCACACGGCATTCAGCGGCACGATGGCCATCAATGGATTACCTGGCGAGACGCGCTGGCCAACCTGCACGGAGCGCTTGGCGACGTAGCCGGTGACCGGCGCCGGCAGCGTGTTACGGGCGTTGGCGAGATACGCGTCGCGAACCTTGGCGGCAGCGGCTTCAACGTTCGGGTGATCCGCAATCGTGGTGTTGGCGGTCAGGGCGCGGTTCGAGGCGAGTTGCTGTTTGGCGGCGTCGAGGGCGGCCTGCGCGCTCTTCACGGCGTCACGGGCGTGCGAGATCTCTTCCTGCGACACGGCGCCGGTCTGGGCCACCATCATCCGGCGGCGCAGGTCGTCCTGAGCGCGCGACAGATCGGCCTCGCGCACTTCAACTTGCGCCTGATACTGGTTGTCGTCGGCAAACAGGCCGCGCACCTGGCGCACCACCTGGCCAAGATTCGCTTCGGACTGCTGCAGGGCGACGCGCGCATCGGCCGGGTCCAGCACGACGACCGGGTCGCCCGCCTTGACGGTCTGGGTGTCGTCGGCGTTGACCGCAATGACCGTGCCGGTCACTTGCGGCGTGATTTGCACCACGTTGCCGTTCACATACGCGTCGTCAGTCGACTCGTGGAAGCGCGCAACGAGGAAGTAGTACAGCCCGTAGGCGATCGCGGCAATCAGGATCACGATGACGAGCAGCGTCATCATGATCTTGCGTTTGCCGTTGTTCGCCGGTTGTGCGTTGGCGGCAGGTTGCTGGGGGGTGCTCATTGATATGCTCCGTATTCTCTCAATCTGCGTCGTTTATTCGGGGGGCACTCGGATTCAGTTCGCGGCAGCCTGCGCCGCGGGTGCGGCTGACGCTGCCGCCGGTGCATCGGCCGCACCATCGTTGGGTGGCACTGTGAGGCCAGTCTGCGTCGCGTCGAAACCGCCGCCCAAGGCCTTGATCAGGCCAATCTGCATGTCACGGCGTCTCATCTTCAGGTTCGTCACCGTCTGTTCGGCGGCGAGGCGATTCTGATCGGCATTCAGCACCTGCAATTGTTCCGACAGGCCAGCCTTATAGCGGATCACGGCCAGTTGGTAAGCCTTGGTCGACGCGTCGAGTGCGCGCTGCGCGTCGCCTGACTGCTGGTCGATCGAACGGATCGACGTGATCTGTGTGGCGACATCCGAGAGCGCGTTGATCAGCGTCTGGTTGTAGTTGGCGACATCGAGATCGAAGTCGGCGTAGCGGCCTTTCAGTTGCGAGCGCAAGGCACCGGCGTCGAAGATCGGCAGGTGAATGGCCGGCCCGAACTGCATGCTGCGGCTCGAGGCAGTCAGGAATCTGCCCCAGCCAAACGCATCGAAACCGAAGCCGGCCGACAGATTGACGTCCGGGAAAAACTCCGCCTTGGCTTCCTTCACGTCATGCATCTCGGCTTCGACCTGCCAGCGTGCTGCCACGATATCCGGGCGGCGTGACACCAGATCGGCCGGCAGGTTATCCGGCAGCGTCACAGTATTGCCGGCCGTCAGGACCGGCTTGGCGATCTGCAGCCCGCGATCCGGTCCCTTACCGAGCAGCGCGCCGAGCTGGTAGCGCACGGTGGCGATCTGGCCGTCGAGGTCGGTCACATTGGCCTGGCTGGTGGCAATGTTGCCGTTCGCGGTCTGGCGCTCGACGTTGGTGTCGAGGCCGGCGACGACGCGCCCGTTTGTGATCCGCCCGATATCCTGGCGATTGGCGATTTCACGGGCGGCGATATCGCGCAGCGCGTACAGCTGCGCCAACTGGTTATAGGTGCTGGCGACTGACGCGGCGAGCGTCACACGCGCCTGCTGCACGTCGGCTTCGGCGGCTTTCTCCTGCGACACGGCCTGACCCAGGCGCTGGCGGTTCTTGCCCCACAGGTCGAGATCCCACGAGGCGCTGGCCAGTACATTGTTTTCGCTATACCAGGTGGCGCCATAGGGCGGCGGATAGATCGAGTTGGCCGAGAAGATCTCGCGGTTCCATGAGTAACTGCCGTTCACCTTCGGATAGAGCGCCGAGCGCGTGCTTTCGATGTACGACGAAGCCTTCGCGAGCCGCGCCTGCGCCTGGGCGATCGATGGGCTGCCTTCCAGCGCCTCCGCGATCAGTTGCGGCAGTTGCGGGTCGCCGAACTGGTTGGCCCAGTCGAGCGACGGCCACTGGCCACCCTGTGACGGCAGGCTCTGATTGGACTCGTACTGCGCCGCCGACGACATCTGTTTGTCGCTCTTGATGCCGCTGTAGTTCGCGCACCCCGTGAGGGCAAGCGCCGCCACCGCCGCGGTGACCGCGGCCCGGCACGACACCGCGGGCGCGCACAGAGAAAGGGATTTCATCGCTTGACTCTTTTGAGTGTCAGTGGATTGTAATGATGGATGCTGCAAACAGCCTAGGACGATTCGCTGTCGGAATTTATTGTCGCGTCACGGGTTATGCCCGATAGATCACAGCCGCTGTTGGTCAGTACGCGGCGCAGCATGCTTTTCAGAAAGCCCACTTCTTCCGGCGTAAAACCGGCGAGCAGGTTGTCGATTACGCCGTTGAAGATGGCCGGCATGCGTACCGCGATGCTCTGGCCCTCGGGCGTCAACGCGAGCCGCACCACCCGCCGGTCTTCGTTACTGCGCACCCGGGTGAGGAGGCCCCGCTTCTCCAGGCGGTCCACCAGACGGGTGACCGCGCTGGCGTCGATGCCGTATTCGCGGGCCAGTTCCGCAGCAAGCAGGCACTTGCCGCTTGCTACCATGAACAGGATGCTGGCCTGCTGGCTGGTGATGCCGAGTTCGGCCATGGTGCGCTGCGTGACCAGATTCGACAGGGTCGATTTCGTGCGCGAAATCAGATAACCGACACTTTCGCCTAGCTGATAAGCGCTGATTTCCGGCGGCGGCGCAGGGGTCTGATGGGTCATGATTATGATGCGACTGCAATGGTTGACTAAGCAGGATTATAAAGGTCCGTTAGTTGACGCGGCAAGCGTTATTGCAGCTTAGGTAAGGATGTTTGCCCGCTCAAGTTATTAAAGAGAGACCGTTGCTGTGGGACACTCGGGCCCGAAGGCCGTCGGTACAGGCCGTCAGGACAGGCAATTGTGTGAGGAAAGCTACAGGAAATCTGTCAGGCGAGGGAGGTGCCGCGGTCGTTGCGCGCAGGAACGGATAACGGCGAGTTAGGGAATACCAGAGATACCTTAATCTGCGCGTGCTACAATATTGGGTTCCCAAAAGTGCGCTTTGGGCTTTGTTGGCTTTGTACACAATGCTGCAGCTGGCGCACTCAACTGTCTTCAGGTTCCTATGACTCGCGCCCTACGCAACATCGCCATTATTGCCCACGTCGACCACGGCAAGACCACACTCGTCGACCAGCTGCTCCGTCAGACTGCCACGTTCCGCGACAACCAGCAGGTTGTCGAGCGCGTGATGGACTCGAACGACATCGAAAAGGAACGTGGTATCACGATCCTGTCGAAAAACTGCGCGGTCGAATACGAAGGTACGCACATCAACATCGTCGACACGCCGGGCCACGCCGACTTCGGCGGTGAAGTGGAGCGCGTGCTGTCAATGGTCGACTCGGTGCTGCTGCTGGTCGACGCCGTTGAAGGTCCGATGCCGCAAACGCGCTTCGTGACGAAGAAGGCGCTGGCCCTCGGCCTCAAGCCGATCGTGGTCATCAACAAGGTGGACCGCCCGGGCGCGCGGATTGACTGGGTGATCAACCAGACCTTCGACCTGTTCGACAAGCTGGGTGCAACCGACGAGCAGCTCGACTTCCCGATCGTCTACGCGTCGGGCCTCAATGGCTATGCGGGCTTGACCTCGGACGTGCGCGAAGGCGATATGCGTCCGCTGTTCGAAGCCGTGCTGCAACACGTCCCGGTTCGCCCGGCGGATCCGGAAGCGCCACTGCAGTTGCAGATCACCTCGCTGGACTATTCGTCGTACGTCGGCCGTATCGGCGTGGGCCGTATCACGCGTGGCCGCATCAAACCGGGCATGGCCGTGGCCGTGCGTTCGGGTCCGGACGGCGCGATCCTCAACCGCAAGATCAACCAGGTGCTGTCGTTCAAGGGCCTCGAGCGCGTCCAGGTGGATTCCGCTGAAGCCGGCGACATCGTGCTGATCAACGGTATCGAAGAAATCGGCATTGGCGTGACCATCTGCGCACCGGAACAACCGGAAGCGCTGCCGATGATCACGGTGGACGAGCCGACCCTGACGATGAACTTCCTCGTGAATTCGTCGCCGCTGGCTGGCCGTGAAGGCAAGTTCGTGACGAGCCGTCAGATCCGTGACCGTTTGTTCAAGGAACTGAACCACAACGTCGCGCTGCGCGTGAAGGAAACGGGCGACGAAACCACGTTTGAAGTGGCAGGCCGCGGCGAATTGCACCTGACCATTCTCGTGGAAAACATGCGCCGTGAAGGCTATGAGCTGGCCGTGTCGCGTCCGCGCGTGGTGATGCAGGAAATCGAAGGCGTAAAGCACGAGCCGTACGAAAACCTGACCGTCGACATGGAAGACTCCCATCAGGGTGGCGTGATGGAAGAGCTGGGTCGCCGCAAGGGCGAAATGCTCGACATGGCATCGGACGGGCGTGGCCGTACGCGTCTCGAATACCGTATTTCCGCGCGTGGCCTGATTGGCTTCCAGTCAGAATTCCTCACGCTCACGCGCGGCACGGGTCTGATGAGCCATACGTTCGACTCGTATCAGCCGGTCAGGGAAGGCGCGGTGGGCGAGCGTCGCAACGGCGTGCTGATTTCGCAGGACGACGGCGCGGCGGTTGCCTACGCGCTGTGGAAGCTGCAGGATCGCGGCCGTATGTTCGTGTCGCCGGGTGAGCCGCTGTACGAAGGCATGATCATCGGTATTCACAGCCGCGACAACGACCTGGTTGTAAATCCCATCAAGGGCAAGCAGCTGACCAACGTGCGTTCGTCGGGTACCGACGAAGCGGTGCGTCTCGTGCCGCCGATCCAGATGTCGCTGGAATACGCGGTGGAATTCATCGACGACGACGAGCTGGTCGAAGTCACGCCGCAATCCATCCGTCTGCGCAAGCGCTATCTGAAGGAACATGAGCGTCGTAGCGCGAGCCGCAAGGGCGCCGTGGACTAACCCACGCGTTTCCATCGTGCAACGCAACACAAAAGCCGCCTTCGGGCGGCTTTTGTTATTTCCCCGGTCGCAAGTGACTATTTCCGGGATGGTTGAACAACACCGTTGCGTTTCCTGCAACGGCCCGCGAAAGCCCGCCAGCAAAGGCTTCTGCGGCGTTATGCCTGCTATATGCACCCTCTGTTATGTGATATGCTTCCGCGGATGCAAGTTAAGGTCCTTCCAAGCAAGACTTGATTCGCGCAATCCGCCAAACGGTCAGGCCGTGTCGCGGAAGGTTTCAGTAACCCGCTATTTCTCGAGAAACTCGAAGAAAGGTGAGCGTAAAAATGATGAAGCAATTCCAGTCGAACTCCTATCTGTTCGGCGGCAATGCTCCGTACGTAGAAGAAATGTACGAAGCATATCTCGATAATCCGGCGTCAGTGCCCGAGAACTGGCGCAGCTATTTCGACGCGTTGCAGAACGTTCCTGCATCGGATGGCAGCAATGCCAACGACGTGGCTCATGGCCCGATCGTCGAATCGTTTGCGCAACGGGCCAAGGCCAATGCCTTCATCCCGCGCACCGCGCCTGGCGGCGAAGATCTCGCTACCGCGCGCAAGCAAGTCTATGTGCAGTCCCTCATCGGCGCATATCGCTTCCTCGGCTCGCAATGGGCCAATCTCGATCCCCTGAAGCGCCGCGAACGTCCCGCGATCCCTGAACTTGAACCCGGATTCTACGACTTCACTGAAGCCGACATGGACCAGGAGTTCAGCGCGACCAACCTGTATTTCGGTTTCGAGCGCGCATCGTTGCGGGAAATCGTCAAGGCGTTGCGCGACACGTACTGCGGCACGATCGGCGCCGAGTACATGTACATCAGCGATCCGGAACAGAAGCGCTGGTGGAAAGAGAAGCTCGAGTCGATCCGTTCGACGCCGAATTTCTCGAACGACAAGAAAAAGCACATCCTCAATCGCCTGACGGCAGCTGAAGGCCTCGAGCGCTTCCTGCACACCAAGTACGTCGGCCAGAAGCGCTTCTCGCTGGAAGGCGGCGAAAGCTTCATCGCCTCGATGGACGAAGTCGTGCGTCACGGCGGCGCTCGCGGCGTTCAGGAAATCGTCATCGGCATGGCCCACCGTGGCCGTCTGAATGTGCTGGTCAATACGCTTGGCAAGATGCCGGCTGACCTGTTTGCCGAATTCGAAGGCAAGCACGTTGACGATCTGCCGGCTGGCGACGTCAAGTACCACAAGGGTTTCTCGTCGGATGTTTCGACCGAAGGCGGCCCGGTTCACCTGTCGCTCGCGTTCAACCCGTCGCACCTTGAAATCGTCAATCCGGTGGTCGAAGGTTCGGCCAAGGCCCGGATGGACCGTCGCGGCGACGACAGCGGCCTGCAAGTGCTGCCGGTGCAGATCCACGGCGACGCGGCTTTCGCTGGCCAGGGCGTCGTGATGGAAACGCTGAACCTCGCGCAAACGCGTGGTTACGGCACACACGGCACCCTGCACATCGTCATCAATAACCAGATCGGCTTCACTACGTCGGATCCGCGCGACTCGCGCTCGACGCTGTACTGCTCGGACGTCGTCAAGATGATCGAAGCACCGGTGCTGCACGTGAACGGTGACGATCCTGAAGCCGTGGTGCTGGCAACGCAGCTCGCTATCGACTTCCGGATGCAGTTCCACAAGGACGTCGTCGTCGACATCGTCTGCTTCCGCAAGCTGGGTCACAACGAGCAGGACACGCCGGCGGTTACGCAGCCGCTGATGTACAAGACGATTGCGAAGCACCCGGGCACGCGCGCACTGTACGCTGAAAAGCTGGTGCAACAAGGCGTGATCACGGCGGCTGACGGGGAAGAGTACGTCAAGGCTTACCGCAAGGCGATGGACGAAGGCCACCACACGGTCGACCCGGTTCTGTCGAACTACAAGAGCAAGTACGCGGTGGACTGGGTCCCGTTCCTGAACCGCAAGTGGACCGACGCAGCGGATACCGCAGTGCCGCTCGCCGAACTGAAGCGTCTCGCCGAGCGCGTCACCACGATTCCGGAAAACTTCAAGGTGCACCCGCTCGTCGAGCGCGTCATCAACGACCGCCGTGCCATGGGCCGTGGTGAAGCAAAGCTGGACTGGGGCATGGGCGAACACCTGGCATTCGCGTCGCTGGTCGCATCGGGCTACGCAGTGCGCCTGACCGGTCAGGACTCGGGTCGTGGTACGTTCACGCACCGTCACGCGGTGCTGCACGATCAGAACCGCGAACGCTGGAACGACGGTACCTACGTGCCGCTGCAGAACATCGCCGAAGGTCAGGCGAAGTTCAACGTGATCGACTCGGTGCTGTCGGAAGAGGCCGTTCTGGGCTTCGAATACGGCTACTCGACCGCTGAACCGAACACGTTCGTCGCATGGGAAGCGCAGTTCGGCGACTTCGTGAACGGCGCGCAAGTCGTGATCGACCAGTTCATCTCGTCGGGCGAAGTGAAGTGGGGTCGCGTTTCGGGTCTCACGATGCTGCTGCCGCACGGCTACGAAGGCCAGGGTCCGGAGCACTCGTCGGCACGTATCGAGCGTTTCCTGCAACTGTGCGCAGACCACAACATGCAGGTCGTTCAGCCGACCACGCCGGCGCAGATTTTCCACCTGCTGCGCCGTCAGATGATCCGCCTGTTCAGGAAGCCGCTGATCGTCGCTACGCCGAAGTCGCTGCTGCGTCACAAGGAAGCTGTGTCGGATCTGTCCGAACTGGCGAAGGGCGCGTTCCAGCCGATCATCGGCGAAGTGGACGAAGCGATCGAAGCGAAGAAGGTCAAGCGCGTGATCGTCTGCTCGGGTCGCGTGTACTACGACATCATCGCGCATCGCCGCGAAGTCAAGTCAAACGACGTCGCGATCGTCCGTATCGAACAGCTCTATCCGTTCGCGCACAAGCAGTTCGAAGCGGAAATCAAGAAGTACGACAACGCGACCGAAGTGGTCTGGGTGCAGGACGAGCCGCAAAATCAGGGCCCGTGGTTCTACATCGAGCATCATCTGAAGGAAGGCATGAAGGACGGACAGAAGCTGGCATACAGCGGTCGTCCGGCTTCGGCTTCCCCGGCAGTCGGGTACTACGCGAAGCATTACGAACAGCTGAAGGCGCTGATCGAAGGTGCATTCGGCCGTCTGAAGAGCTCGTCGATCGCTAAATAACTTTTTGAACCGAACCGGGAAAGCGCCGCGCGCTTTCCCGCGCCGCGTCTAACAGTTCACAAGCGGTTCGCAGACGGTTCGTTGTCACCAGATACGTATTCAGGAAAATCACAATGGCTATTATAGAAGTCAAGGTCCCCCAGCTTTCGGAGTCGGTTTCGGAAGCCACTATGCTGCAGTGGAAGAAGAAACCCGGCGAGGCTGTCGCGCAAGACGAGATCCTCATCGAAATCGAGACCGACAAGGTCGTGCTGGAAGTGCCGGCCCCCTCGGCTGGCGTGCTCGCGCAAGTGATCGCCAACGACGGCGATATCGTCACCGCTGACCAGGTGATCGCGAAGATCGACACGGAAGGCACGGCTGGCGCCGCTGCCGTCGAAGCAGAAGTGAAGCCGGCTCCGGTTGCGGCTCCCGCACCGGCAGCAGCGCCTGCTGCTCAAGCTGCATCCGCAACGGGTGCAAGCACGGCCGCTTCCCCGGCCGCCGCCAAGCTGTTGGCGGAAAAGAACCTGACCTCGGGCGACGTCGCCGGCTCGGGCCGCGACGGCCGCATCACCAAGGGTGACGTGCTGACCGCTGGCGCCGCTCCGGCACCGGCCGCCAAGGCTGCTCCGGCACCGGCTGCTGCACCGAAGGCTGCCAAGCCGTCGCTGCCGGACGTGAAGGCACCGGCCTCCGCCGACGCATGGCTGAAGGACCGCCCGGAACAACGCGTGCCGATGTCGCGTCTGCGCGCACGTATCGCCGAGCGTCTGCTCGAGTCGCAGCAAACCAACGCCATCCTCACGACGTTCAACGAAGTGAACATGGCGCCGGTGATGGACCTGCGCAACAAGTACAAGGACAAGTTCGAGAAGGAACATGGCGTGAAGCTCGGCTTCATGTCGTTCTTCGTCAAGGCGGCTGTTCACGCGCTGAAGAAGTTCCCGCTGGTGAACGCGTCGATCGACGGTAACGACATCGTCTATCACGGCTACTTCGACATCGGTATCGCGGTCGGTTCGCCGCGTGGCCTGGTGGTGCCGATCCTGCGCAACGCAGATCAGCTGAGCCTTGCCGACATCGAAAAGAAGATTGCTGAATTCGGCCAGAAGGCGAAGGACGGCAAGCTGTCGATCGAAGAAATGACGGGTGGTACGTTCTCGATCTCGAACGGCGGCGTGTTCGGTTCGATGCTGTCGACGCCGATTATCAACCCGCCGCAATCCGCGATTCTGGGCGTGCACGCCACCAAGGAACGCGCTGTGGTCGAAAACGGCCAGATCGTGATCCGCCCGATGAACTACCTGGCGCTGTCGTACGACCACCGGATCATCGACGGTCGCGAAGCGGTGCTGTCGCTGGTTGCCATGAAGGATGCGCTGGAAGACCCGGCGCGCCTGCTGCTCGACCTGTAAGCGACGGTTCGGCTGGCGCCGGCTTGCCTTCGCGCAAGCCGGCGCCATATAAGCAGCACGTATCTAGCATTCCGCAGTACTGGAACGAGGCGCGCCACGAAGCGTGGCCGCGCGTCGTCCCGTCATCAAAAGGATTGTCATGTCCAAAGAATTTGACGTCGTCGTGATCGGTGCCGGTCCCGGCGGCTATATCGCAGCCATTCGCGCTGCGCAGCTCGGCAAGTCGGTTGCCTGTATCGAGAAGTGGAAGAACCCGGCCGGCGCGCTGAAGCTCGGCGGCACCTGCCTGAACGTGGGTTGCATTCCGTCGAAAGCGCTGCTGGCGTCGTCGGAAGAGTTCGAAAACGCATCGCATCACCTGGCCGACCACGGTATTAACGTGTCGGACGTGAAGCTCGAGATCACGAAGATGCTGGCCCGCAAGGAAAGCATCGTCGAGAAGATGACCAAGGGTATCGAATTCCTGTTCCGCAAGAACAAGATCACGTGGCTCAAGGGCCATGGCAAGTTCACCGGCAAGAACGACGCTGGCGTACAGATCGAAGTGAGCGGCGAAGGCGAAACCGATGTGGTCACGGCGAAGAACGTGATCATCGCCACGGGTTCGAAGGCGCGTCATCTGCCGAACATTCCGGTCGACAACAAGATCGTCGCTGACAACGAAGGCGCGTTGAGTTTCGACTCCGTGCCGAAGAAGCTGGCCGTGATCGGCGCCGGTGTGATCGGTCTGGAACTCGGCTCGGTGTGGCGTCGTCTGGGCTCTGACGTTACCGTGCTCGAAGCATTGCCGGAATTCCTCGGTGCAGCTGACCAGGCTCTCGCCAAGGAAGCGGCCAAGCAGTTCAAGAAGCAAGGCCTGGATATTCATGTGGGCGTGAAGGTCGGCGAAGTCACGACGACCGACAGCAGCGTCACGCTGAACTATACGGACAAGGACGGCAACGCGCAGAAGCTGGAAGCGGACCGCCTGATCGTGTCGATCGGCCGCGTGCCGAATACGGATAACCTTGGTCTCGAAGCCATCGGCCTGAAGGCCAACGAACGCGGCTTCATCGACGTGGACGATCACTGCGCAACCGCGGTGCCGAACGTCTACGCGATCGGCGATGTAGTGCGTGGCCCGATGCTCGCGCACAAGGCTGAAGATGAAGGTGTGCTGGTCGCTGAAATCATCGACGGTCAAAAGCCGCATATCGACTACAACTGCATTCCGTGGGTGATCTACACCGAGCCGGAAATCGCATGGGTCGGCAAGACGGAGCAGCAACTGAAGGCGGAAGGCCGCGAGGTCAAGACCGGCCAGTTCCCGTTCATGGCCAACGGCCGCGCACTCGGCATCAACAAGGCGGATGGTTTCGTCAAGATGATCGCCGACGCGAAGACCGACGAACTGCTCGGCGTGCACATCATCTCGGCCAACGCATCTGACCTGATCGCCGAAGCCGTGGTGGCGATGGAATTCAAGGCGGCGTCGGAAGACATCGGCCGCATTTGCCATCCGCACCCGTCGCTGTCCGAAGTCATGCGCGAAGCAGCACTCGCCGTGGACAAGCGCGCGCTGAACATGTAATTACGCGCACGCCCGACTGATCGCAGCAGCTTAGCTTTACGACGAAGGCGGGCGGGTTCAATCCCTCCCGCCTTCTTTTTTGCAGCCAGAAAATGAACGTCACCGAATACTACGAAAAAGAACTGCAGACGCGGGGTTATCAATCGGACCCGGCGCAACGCGCGGCGGTCGACCGTCTGCAGCGGTGCTACGAAGAGTGGACCGAATACAAAGCGCGCCGCTCGAATGCGTTCAAAAAACTGCTGATCCATCCGGACCTGCCGCGCGGCGTCTACATGTGGGGCGGGGTGGGGCGTGGCAAGAGCTTCCTGATGGACAGTTTCTTCACGGTGGTGCCGCTGTATCGCAAGACGCGTTTGCATTTTCACGAGTTCATGCGCGAAGTGCATCGGGAACTGGAAGAGCTGAAAGGCCGGGCTGATCCGCTCGACGAACTGGCGCGCCGTATCGGCAAGCGCTACCGCCTTATCTGTTTTGACGAATTCCACGTCTCCGATATCGCGGATGCGATGATCCTGTATCGCTTGCTCGACAAGATGTTCGAGAACGGCGTGCAGTTTGTGATGACGTCCAACTACGACCCGGACACGCTCTATCCGGACGGCCTGCACCGTGACCGCATGCTGCCGGCGATCGAGCTGATCAAGGCCAAGCTCGATGTGGTCAACGTGGACGCGGGGATCGACTACCGGCAGCGCACGCTGGCCCAGGTCGAGGTGTATCACACGCCGCTGGGCGCCGCCTCGGACAAAGCCCTGCGCGATGCCTTCGCGAGCCTCGCCGCCGTGCCCGATGAGAGTCCGATCCTGCATATCGAAAAGCGCGAGCTAAAAGCGTTGCGCAAGGCTGACGGCGTGGTCTGGTTCGACTTTGCAACGCTCTGCGGCGGTCCACGCTCGCAGAACGACTACCTGGAGCTGGCGAGCCGCTTTCACGCGGTGGTGCTGTCGGGCGTGCCGCAGATGAGTGCGCGGATGGCCTCGGAAGCGCGGCGCTTTACGTGGCTGATCGACGTGTTCTACGACCACAAGGTCAAGCTGCTGATGTCCGCGGCCGTGCCGCCCGAGCAGTTGTACACCGATGGCCCGATGGCCAACGAGTTCACCCGGACGGTGTCGCGGATTGTCGAAATGCAATCGAAGGAATATCTGGACGCGCCGCGCCGGATCGTCGATACCTCGCTGACCTGAGGGGCAGCGCGGAGGCACCTGAGAGGCACCTGAAAAGGCACCCTAGAGGTTCCCGGATGGGCCCTGAGCGGTCCCCGGCGGGGCGCCAAAAGGCTTTCCGTGAGACACGCTCTTCCCGCAGTTCCCTCGGAACCGCGCTCTTTTGCGATAGATCAGAGCCTGCCGGCCAATTCCCGGCGGTCCCCGTCGCATTTTCAAGATTCAGATTGGTCTTATATTCGGTGCAGGGGCAAGCCGATATCTTCTTAGTCATAGATTTTGACGAAGGAGAAGTCCATGACCCCGTACCGTGATATCAATGATGAAGAATGGCAGCGTGTTGCACCGCTGCTTCCCGAACTGCGTCCGCGTTCCGAATTGCGTGGCCGGCCGCTCGCCAACACGCGTTCCGTGCTCAACGGCGTGCTGTGGGTGATGTACAGCGGCGCTACCTGGTCCGCTATGCCGCGCAAATACCCTTCGTATCAAACCTGCCATCGGCGCTTCAAGGCGTGGCATGAGTCGGGCGTGCTCAAGCGCGTGATGGACCAGCTCTTCGGTGAAGCAAGCGCCGAGTTGTGCGGCATGATGGAAGCGCGTATGCGTATCCACGTCAGCCCGGAAGCAAAGGCTGCGCGCACCCCTGCGGCACCCGCCGCGCCGTCCAAGCCGGCCGTCTACGGCCCGGCATCGTCACAGTCCGCGGTACCCTCGGTATTCAGTCTCGCAGGGTCTTACAAGCAGGCTGCATGACGAGATCAGTGAATGGATCATGCCCAAGCATAAAAAAACCGGCCGCACGAAAGAATCGTCGGCCGGTTTTTTATCTGGCTGCGGCGCTGCGCCAGACGCGCTTGTGTCACGCGCAGTGACCCACGCGCAGGCGCCTAAGGCCTATTGCTGGCGAATCCACGTCTGCGAACGGCCCAGCAGCGAAACGCCGATGTACCCCCTCACCACCAGTTTCTGTCCGCCGCTTTCCAGGTGCATCTTGCACTTGTAGATCTTGCCGTTTTCGGGGTCGAGAATCTGTCCCCCGTCCCAGCCGTCGTCGTCCTTTTTCATGTCGTTGATGATCGTCATGCCAAGGATCAACTGATCCTTGCGCGCGTCCGTGCATGCCGTGCAGCGGCGGTCAGGCTGATCGGTCGGGCCGAGCCCCTTGATGACCTTGCCGTCCAGCGCGCCGCTGCTGTCCTGGGTGATCTGCACGAGCGCCTTGGGCTGTCCCGTGTGGTCGTCGATGGTTTGCCACGTGCCGACCGGGCTGTCGGCCTGCGCCATCGCGGTGACGGCACTGGCGAGCAGCACGCCGGCGAGCGCGGCCTGTTGGGCGGTGCGCATCATCATGGCGCGCGTGCGTTGGGTAAACGGCGTCATTGTCTTCCTCCTTGATAAAAGTCGGCGCGATCATGGTCGCGCGGTGTTATTGACATGTCAGGCGACGCAACGCCTCCTCATGCCGCGGTGCGTATCTCTGCAGTATCGCCGTTAGTCAGCGCAGAATACGTGAAAGTGCGCCGTCCGTTTGATAGTGAACCCTCTAGTCAAACCGGCGGCGCATGCTTGCCTAAGCGCACCGCACTCCAACGCATCGCACCGCTCAATTCAACTAATAGGAAAAGGTGGCATTGAACCGCGGGCTGCGCGAGGCGCTTTCCATCGGCGCATCGCCCACTGTCTTGCCCACCGACAGATCGAGCGTGTAGCAGGTCACGCTCAGCGAGACCGTGCCGCATTTCTTTTTGGACCCGTCACGGGTGCTCCAGGCCGTCGGCACGGCCGAATCCACCAACATCTGCTCGTTTTCGCTGACTTCAGCAGTAGCGAGCTTGTCGGGAGGACTCCTGAATGGCCTGTTGAACGGTTTGCTGCCTTGGGGCCAATCTGTGAATCTCAGCTGGCGTCGTATGAAGGGTTGGCCACGACCCAGATCAAGCTAGGCGATCTGGCTGCCGCGCTCGGCGTCGGTTCGATGAGCGAGTTGCTCGGCACCCAGGTTTTGCTGTCGAAACTCTATTTCGAGCAGGCCGATGGCGCACGCTGTTCCTCGACGAAATCGGCGATCTGCCGCTCTATCAGCAGGTGAAGCTGCTGCGCGTACTGGAGGACAGCGCCGTGACGCGGATCGGCTCGGCTACGCCCGTCAAGCTCGACTCCCGGTTGGTGGTCGCCACAACAACCACCCGCAGCAACTGGTCAAGGACGGCACCTTCCGCGCCGATCTTTACTACCGGCTTGCGGTGACCGAACGGAAAAATCCTTCGCTCGAAGTGCGCGGCGAGGTCGACAAGATCGCCATCTTCAAGGTCTTCATCGCCTCGGTGGTCGTCCGGCCAGGCTCGCGACTTTGCCCGACATCCCGTACTGGCTGGCCGACGCCGTCGCCGACACCTATTTCCCCGGCAACGTGCGCGACTTGCGCAACCTCGCCGAGCGGATCGGCGTGACGGTGCGGCAGATCGGCACGTGGGATGCGGCGCGGCTGCAACGGCTGCTGGCGCCCGCGCGCAGCAATCAGCCGGGGCCCGCCGAGCGCGCGGCGGAAGTGCTGGTCGATCGCAGCAAATGGGATACGGCCGGGCGCAGCCGCGTGCACGCGGCGCTTGACGCAAACGGTTGGCGCAGGCAAGACACCGATCGTACGCCGGGCATCAGCCGGAAGGTGTTGCGGGAGAAAATGCGGACGTAGCAAATTTTTGACTGAGAGCCCGAAGTTCGCGAAAGTGAGTAATAATGAGACAAGATGTAACAAAACAAAAACTGTTCAAGCAGGATTTACATGGACCACAAGTCGAAACTTCGACAGATTGCCCTGGGCGCTCTGGTTGCGCTGGGGACCGTGCAGGGCGTTTATGCGCAGCAGACTCAGCCGGATAGCGGGGCAAGCGCCGCCGTCGTTCCCCAGCCGGGTACGACAACAGCATTGCCGGGCACGACGCAGGACCAGCCGGGTACGACCACAGCATTGCCGGCCACGACACAGGACCAGCCGGGACAGTCCGCGGCCCTTACGCCGGACGAGGCGAAGCAATCCGCCGCCGGCAACGTGGCGGAACTGCAGCAGATGATGCGGGGTTCGGATCTGCGGGAGTTACGCACGACGTACAACGGTAGCTACGGCGCAAGCATGCTGTTCTATCCGAAGGAAATGACCTACTACGTCGCGCTGTTCCAGCAGAAGACTTTCTGGCGGGTCATCAAGACCGATGACGACACGCGCGCTGAGCTGATCTACAAGGACTTCGTCCGTCAGACTCTGCAGTTGTCGGACATTGAGATTCGCCGCACGCGGCTGGAGGCGCAAAAGGCTTTCACGGATCGCATGATCGCACTGTCCCAGGACCGCGCGAACCGCCTGCAGGCCGACCTTGACGTAGCGCATCAGCAACAGAGCATCGTCAACAACCAGCAGCAGGCGACGCGCGCGGAAGCCACTGCGCTCGCGCAGCAGAAAACTGCCGCTCAGGCACAGTTGCGCGACGCACAGCGTCAGGTGCAGGAACTGCAGCGTCAGCTGGATAGCGGTCTGCCGACTATCCAGCGCTGAGCACGCACCGCTAGCGCTGCTGGCGCTCAAAAACATGACCTCGCCCGGTTCGCCGCGCGAGGTTCTGTTGCTACTCCGCACTGAGCGACTCTTCTTTGGTTCGCGCCGAGCTACGTCGCGAGACGCTCTCCCAGGCGGCGACCAGAATCATCACGGCGGTGGTGAGGCCGCCCGTCATCAGCAGATCGGTGTGAAAGGCGAATGGCGCGACGAGCGCGAGGAGCGCAAGCCCGGCCCAGTGCGACAGCGGAAACCAGCCATAGACGACGCGCTTGTAGAAGCCGTTGCCCGCCACGTAAATAGCCGGGCCGCCGAGCAGCAGCCAGGCGCTCGGCCAATCGATGCGCTCGGGTGGATGCAGGATCACGAGATCGTCGGCGGCTGCCGAGACGATGACGCCGGCAATCAGGATCACGTGCACGTAGTGGAAATACGCCGCCATCAGGCCGGGCTCGGTTGAACGTGCGATGGCGCGGCTGCCGGCGCTGCTGCTGGTGTCGAAGTAGACCCACCACATGGCAACGCTGCCGGCAAAACACACCAGAAACGCAATGATCGATGGCGCGCTCCAGGTGCTCAGATCAGACAGCGTGCCGCCGGTCACCAGCACCGATTCGCCGAGCGCGAGAATCACGAACGCCTGGCAGCGCTCGGCGATATGGCCGCCCTCGGTGGTGCGCCAGTCGGCGGCGCTCGAGCGACCGAGCACCGGCAACGGGAAGCCGAACATCGGCGAAATGTACTCGCACAACACCGCGATGCTCCAGCAGGCAAAGCGCGGCAGTCCGTCCAGCAGGCCGCCCGCGATCCAGGCGATGCCGGAGATCACGAGCCACCCGCAGATGCGCCGGAAGTTCGCGGTGAGCGCATGGCGGCGGCCGAGAAACGCCAGCACCACAAGGCTGCGGCCCACCTGGATCGCCACGTAACTGATCGCAAAGACCAAGCCGCGCTCGCCGTAGGCAAGCGGCAAGCTCGCGGCCATTACCATGCCGACCAGCATCACCGCGAACAGCAGCAGACGGACCTGGATGCGCTCGGGATCGAACCAGTTGGTGACCCAGCAGGTGTATTGCCAGCCGAGCCAGACCGCGAACCAGAGCACCAGCGTTTCCAGCGCGCCGAATGCACTCAGGTTATGCACCAGCCGATGCGAGAGTTGCGTGACCGCAAACGCATAGATCAGGTCGAAAAACAGTTCGACGTTGGTGACGCGGGCTTCGTGTCCGTCGCGTTCGCGCAGGAAACGCGCTGAGGGCGGGCGGGCGGTGTCGGTGGGCATGCTGCGTTCCTTCTGGCAGGAGCGGGCAGGGTTCGGCGCGCTGCATGTCTTGCAGCGCCGGGCAGCGGCTTTGGCGCCTACGGCGCGGTGCGACGCAGCGTGCCGTTCAAGAGGTGGGTCTAGGGGCGCTTCTTTTCTTTGGCAGGCGTTTGCAGTGCCGGGACGGGATGCGGTCGTTCGGTCGGATCGACGGCGATCGGGTCGCTGGCGGGGAAGGTCTCGTCGAGTGCCTCGTCGAGACGGTCCTCGGCCGTTTCACCGGGGGGCGGCGCATTGGGCTTCGGCTTGGACATGTCGTCCTCCGCATAGGGTATCGAGCAGTCAGGATAGCGCAAACCTGCTGCCGCCGGCCACCTGACCGTTCGGCCAAACTCAGGATCACGGGTGTCGCCGGGCGGGCGATCGCCGCATGCGCGTGGACCTCCCGCGCGCAGGGAATGAGCGGGCTCAACGATGTTAAATGTTTCCTTCACACCGCTCAGGCGCCGCAGCCCGCTCGATGCACGGCGGTGCTCATGCCGCGCGCGGCCGCACGACGCCACATCATTCCTTGAAATGGAGGTGAATTGACTTGTCTTGGGTCTGCCGCGGGAGACGGCCTGCACCGGCCGCATCGGAGCGGCCAGGAGACGCGGTGGGCGCAGCTATGAAATCGGACAGGTCGCGGCAGGCGCAACGCTGTAACGCGTTACACGTCGAGGACGCGGAACTGGAACATTTCGACTGAGCCACGCGGCAACCGATGGCGCGCATGTTCAATGCCGGCTACTGGCGCCGCGTGCGGGCGATCAAAGCGGCCTACGAATTGAGTCACCAGCAGGGGACGTGCATCGCACAGATCTTGCAGCGGCTGGGCGAGCCGGTGGAGTAGCCTGCCGCTGCACTACGGCTTATTCGTTGCCGTTGTTGTTGCCGTTGTTGTTATTGTTGCCACCGCCGTGACCGCCACCATGACCGTCGCCATTGCCGGTACCGAACAGGCGCCGGCGGCGCGTGACAACGACCGGACCATCCGACGGCGCGCGCTCGGACGACGGCGTACGTTCGGCAGGCGGCTGCGCACCATACGATTCGCGCGGTTCACGTGGCTCGCGATGCTCACGCGGTTCGCGCGAACCATGCGGGCCGCGCGTCGTGTGTTCGCCATGCGACGGCCGTCCGGCGCGCGGCGCGGGCCGTGTGCCGGTGTCGAGCTGGATGGTCGAGATGGCGCGCTTGTAGATGCCTTGCAAGCCGACCGGCGTGCGCAGCATCACCAGATACTGATCGAACGACTCAATGCATCCTGTCAGGCGAATGCCGTTGACAAGATAGATTTCGACGCGCTTTCGTTCTTTGCGCGCTGCGTTCATGAAGTCGTTTTGCGGATGCGATTCTGCGGATGCCATGGACAAGTCAGGTAAGAAGGACAGTTGCTCGCCGCGATTCTACCCTTTTCGGGGAAAAGCGCGCGGTGAGCGATCTGGGTCCACTATAACGGCTTGCGCGCCAGGAAGCATCTGATAACTGGTCATCGTAACGTTGAGTTACGAATCTGGCTAGGGATCTGGCCGAGGAACACTGGCCGGTTGGTACCGGCGACAGCGTTATCTGCGAGCGCGCGGAATAAAACCCCTCTTGCCCACGTTTGCCTCCATAGCAGTGCATATTTCGTGCGCTGCGATCCGGCTTGACCCCGTCCGGGCAGCCGATGTTGGACGAGCCCGGACACGCCCGCGACGGCGGCTTGCTGCGTAGGCTATGCGGCGATACGACACGCCGGCAAGGCCAAGCCCAACCGCAACCATCTTGCATGGCGTCGGAGTAAACGCTGAAGCGCTAACTCTGGCCGACCGCAAGTTTGCATGGGACCAGAGTAAGCGCTAAAGCGCGAACTCCGATCGACAGGAGACAGTGTATGAAACCATTCCGTATCGTTTCGACTGCGTGTGTGCTCATGGCGCTTGCGCTGGCATCGCTCACCATGACGGGCTGCACCACGCCCGGCGACTCAGGTTCGTCCTCGAGCAGCAGCACTGGCGGTCATTGACCGCCCGCGCGTCACGTTCGCCGCGTGAACTTCGAAGCGGAAGTGATTTCATGGCTCCCGCAGTTGCGCCGCTATGCGCGCGCACTGACGGGCGATTCCGCGTGGGCGGACGATCTGGTACAGGACACCGCTGAGCGCGCCCTGGCGCGCTGGGCGGCGTTCCGTCCGAACAGCAATTTGCGGGCGTGGCTCCTGACGATTTTGCGGCATCTATATATCGACCAGTTGCGGGCCCGCCGCGAGATTCCGGTTGACGACGAGAGCGCTCCGTGGCGCAATCTGGAGGCACCGACAGGCGTTGTCGACGGCCTTGTGCTGCGCGATTTGCAACGGGCGTTATATTGCCTGCCGCTCGAACAGCGCGAAGTGCTGCTGCTCGTCTGCGTGGAGGAGTTGACTTATCAGGAAGCGTCGGTCGCGCTCAGCGTGCCGGTCGGCACGGTGATGTCACGTTTGTCGCGAGCGCGCGAACACATGCGCGCGCTGCTGACCGAAGGTCCGACGTGTAAGTCCGCGCCGCTCAAGATAGTGAGAAATCCGTGATGCGCCACGACGACCGCGATCCTGCTGTGCCCAAGCCGCCTGACCTGCAGGCGTTGTCGGCGTTCGTCGATGGCGAGTTGCCGGATGAGGCGCGCGCCGCCGTGCTCGAGCGTCTCGTGCAAGATCCGCAAGCGGCCGCCCAGGTGGCGGACTGGCGCGCGCAGAAGTCGGCGCTGAAGGCTTTGTGCGGGGCGCCCGTCATCGATGAGCCGGCCTTCATCGTGGTGCGCGCGCCGGTGCCATGGTGGCGGCGCGTCGGCCTTGCAGCGTGCTGGCTCGTCGTCGGTGCGGGTCTCGCGCTGGTGCTGGGACCGCTGGCGTCGCACCTGCCGGGCGGCGGCCTGCTCGATCGCGGCCCCATGGGCTTTGCGAAGCGCGCCGACGTCGCCTACGCGGTCTATACGCCGGAGCAGCGGCATCCGGTCGAGGTCGCCGCGAGCGAGGAAAAACATCTGATTACCTGGTTGTCCAAACGCCTGAACCGGCCGCTCTCCGTGCCGTCGCTGCAGGAGTACGGCTACTCGCTGGTGGGCGGACGTCTGCTGCCGGGCGAAGCAGGGCCGGCGGCGCAGTTCATGTACGAGAATCAGGACGGGGCGCGGCTCACGCTCTACGTGACAGGTATTCCGGACGACGAAACCGCGTTTCGCCTGTTTCGCGACGGCAACCGCCGCACCTTTTACTGGGTCAGCGAGCACATGGGCTACGCGCTGTCCGGACCGATCTCGGAGGGCAAACTGCGCGAAATCGCTATCGACGTCTGCAGCGATCTAGGCGGCAAGCCAGAGTCCTGGCAATAGTTCTCATCACCGCGCTGCCCGCATTCTGTCAGCTCCACGCCCTGAAACACGCTGTAACGCGCACGTGCGGCGCGGCTCGCGCCAAGTCGGAATAGTGCGGTGCGGCGCCTCGTTTAGTCATTGCGAGTCCGTGCTGCTGCCGCGTTTGCACACAGGCGGCGGCATAGACGGATGCGAGGCGAAACGATGGGGTCTTCACGGTGACGACCGCGTGGGTGGTCGCGACGCCGGACCGTCGGGGCGGGACGAATCATGCGTAATATCAAAGGACGCTGCACAGTGCTATGTCTGTGTCTGGCGTGCGCGGGGCCGGTGGCGGCGCAGTCCGCTGCGGACAGCGTGGCCAATGCTGCACCGCCGTGCCAGCAGATCGCGGGCCAGGCCGAGATCGACGGCACGATGCAGCAGATCACGGGACTGGCTTGCCTGCAACCGGACGGCACCTGGCAGATCGTGCAAGGCGCCGAGAATACCGTGGCGCTGTATCCGGCGCCGATCTATCCGTACTACGATTCATTTTATTGGGGCGGTGTCGTGGCGGTTGGATTTGGTGGACCGTTTATTTTCATCGACCGGTTTCATCACCGCTATCCCGTCAGTTATGTTCATTTCAGCCGTTTCAGCCGTGCTTCTTTCGGCGCAGGGGTACGCGCGGGCGGCTGGCACGGTGGGGGTACCTGGCAAGGCGCCAGTGGGATGCATGGTGGTTTTGGCGGAGGAGGCGGACGCCGGTAAGGTGGTCGTGCCTCCGGAGGGTCGTACCCGGCCGTCGCAGTTAAAGGAGAGGCCTTGACACGTATTTTGCCGCCGAACGTTTCAGAAGCGCAGTTCGACCGGGCGCTCGCCGCATGGAGCGCGATTGTGGGCGAAGAGCATGTGGTGTCGTCCGGGGCCGACCTCGCCTTGTACCGCGATCCTTTCGCGCCCGGCCAGGCGGCGTTCGCTGCCTCCGCTGCGCTGCAGCCTGGCTCGGTCGAAGCCATCCGCGCCGTTTTGCGCGTCGCCACGCAGTACCGCATTCCGCTATGGACTGTTTCCACCGGCCGCAACTTTGCATACGGTGGCGCGGCGCCGCGGCTGACGGGTTCGGTTGTGCTCGATCTGCAGCGGATGAACCGCGTTATCGAGGTTAACGAAACGCTTGCTTACGCGCTCGTCGAACCCGGCGTCAGCTACTTCGACCTGTACGCTTACCTGCGCAACAACGGCCATCGGTTGTGGGTCGATCCGCCCGCGGCCGGCTGGGGCAGCGTGGTCGGCAACACGCTGGAGCGCGGTTTCGGCTACACGTCCTACGGCGATCATGCCGCTAACCAGTGCGGCATGGAGGTTGTGCTGGCTAACGGCGACGTCGTACGCACGGGCATGGGGGCGATCGAGATCGGCACCGCATGGCAGACGTTCCAGCCGGGCTACGGCCCCTCGTTCGATGCGATGTTCATGCAGTCCAACTATGGTGTGGTCACGAAGATGGGCGTGTGGTTGATGCCTGCGCCGCCAGCGTATCTGCTCGGCGAAATCCAGTTTCGTCATGAAGAGGATCTGGACGCGATCGTCGAGATTCTGCGGCCGTTGCGGTTAGACGAAACCATCCGCAACAACGCCGTGATTGAAGGCGGTTTGCGCCGTGCGGCCGGTCTTGGCCCGCGCTCGCAATGGTACGAAGGCGCGGGTCCGATGCCGGAGAGTGCGATTGAGGCGATGCTCAAGAAGCTCGACATCGGCCGGTGGAATCTGCATTTCGCGCTGTATGGCACGCCCGAAGTGATCGACGCGCGTTATGCGATCGTGCAGCGGGCGTTCGCGCAGGTGCCACAGGCGAAGATGCTCGCGCGCCGCTATCGCGGCGATGAGCAACCTACCGGCGGCGGCGATCGCAACATGGCCGGCATTCCTGCGATGAGCGCCTTCCGGATGCTCGACTGGCGTGGCGGCGCGGGCGCGCACGTCGATTTCTCGCCGGTGTGCCCGGCGACCGGGCGCGATGCGATGCGCCAGTACACGATGGCGAAGGCCCGCGCGGCCGAATACGGCTTCGATTACTACGGCGGCTTCACGGCCGGTACGCGTCATCTGAATCATATCGTCGCGACCATTTTCGATCGCGACGATGCCCAGCAGGCGGACCTGGCGGGTGATCTGCTGCGCGTGCTGATGAGCGATGCGCGCGCGGCGGGTTACGGCGAATATCGGGCGCATCTGGCCTACATGGATCTGGCCGCCGCGCAGTACAGTTTCAACGACGGCGCCTTGCTGCGTCTGTCGGAGACGATCAAGGATGCGCTCGACCCGGCCGGCATCCTGTCGCCGGGCAAACAGGGCGTGTGGCCGGCGGTGTGGCGTGAGCGGCGCGGTTATACGTGAGGCCGGGTCACGCCTGATTTGAGAGAACTGGATTCAGGCAATGGACAGGCGCGCTTTTATGATGACCGGTGCGTGGCTTCCGACGGTGTCCGGCGCATTGCCGTGGATGACGCACGCTGCCGTGGCGCGCAATACGCTCGCGGTCGTGGACACGAGCCTCGCAGGGGGACGGGCGTTCTCTCAGGATGCCGCGCGAAGGGATATTTCGGTATTCGAAATAAACAACGACAGCGGCGACGATATCGGCACACTGTGGTACTCGACGCTCGCGCCACGGCTTGTTGCGGCACCCGGTCTCGTGATCGGCGTCGCGCGTGCGTCCGATTATTTCGTCCTTGGAGAACTCGCGTTGCGCTCAATGGGCCTGGTCGAGCACCGGTGCCAACGGTGCACGGGACAATACACGCCAGTGGCATTTCTGCTTGCACCTGCCGCTACGCGCCGTCGCTCAGCCTGAACGACCCTCAGAATTTATACGCCGGGTTCTTCGGATCAAATGCCGCGTCGTCGAAGGTTTTCGGCGTAATGGTCTCGAAGACGATCTTTTCGAAGATATTCCCGTCGTTCGCGTAGGACTCGACCGTACGGAAATAGGGATGCCGCAAATCGAGTCCGAGTGTCTCTTTCTTCGCGTAGAACTGCGGCTGGCCGATCGGCGTCTCATACGTGAAGGTGACGACCCGCACGCCTTCGATGGTCTGCACGGCGATCTGGGTGGAACGTGGCACGCCGGCTTCGACGAATTTCTTGCCCGCGGCCAGATACTGACCGGCGATGTAATTGGTGCCAAGGTCACGCACCTGATGGTTCGATTGCGCCCGGGCCAGCGCGCCGGTCGTCGAGGTCCAGATCGGCACGACGCCTAACAGGCCGCCGAGATGCCCGTACATTTCGTCGTTGCGTTTGGACTCGTCATAGAGGATTTCCTGGCCCGCATGCGCGCCGTCCGGCAGCCATTTTGCGTAGATGCGCAGCGGATCGTGCGCGATGCGTACCAGCATGTGATCGGGCTTGTCCGGCCACTCGGCCTTGATGCGCTCCCAGCGTAGCATCGTGAACTCATATGACGGATAGCCATTCGGTCCTTCCTGGATATAGCGCGGCAACGTGAGCGGATCGAGCGACTGGAACAGCGCGGTGAGCTGCGCGTCGTCGAGTTTCTCGAGCTCACCGCTTTGCTGGGCCTGCCGCAGCCAGCGCACCTGCTGATCGAGAGTCAGCTTGCCCGCTTGCGCCGGTGGGGTGGACGGCGCCTGCACGGCACCGGCGGCCTCGCTGCCGGCAGCGGCGTCTGCAGTGTTCGCGCCAGCCGGCTGCGTGCTGGATTGCGCGAACGCCACGGCCGATGCACAGGTGAGGACCGTGCAGGCAAACCAGGGCCGCAGCAGGTTGGCGACGCGTATGACGCGCGTGGAGGCCGACGCAGGTTGCGCATGCATGAACAGACGGTGCTTCATTCATTTCCCTCCAGATTCAGAATCTGCGGAATCGATCGCGGTCCTGCCGTTCGAGGCGTGCACGAGGTATGCACGAGGTGTACCTGTTGTCAGGCAGGGTTTTGTTTGGCGAGTTCCTCGTCGCGCAGCGCACGCCGCAGAATTTTTCCAACATTGGTCTGGGGTAACTCGTCGCGGAACTCGACCACCTTCGGCACCTTGTAGCCGGTCAGGTTCTTGCGGCAGTGCGCGATGACCTGCTCGGCGGTGAGCGCCGGATTGCGCGAGACGATGAACACCTTGACGCGTTCGCCTTGCGCGGGATCGGGAATGCCGATGGCCGCCACTTCGCGCACATCGGGATGCATGGCGATCACATCTTCGATCTCGTTCGGATAGACGTTGAAGCCCGATACCAGAATCATGTCTTTCTTGCGGTCGATGAGCCGCATGAAGCCGCGTGAATCCATCACGCCGATGTCGCCGGTGGCGAGCCAGCCGTCGTCGTCGAAGACCTTGGCGGTTTCGTCGGGGCGGTTCCAGTAGCCCTTCATCACCTGCGGACCCTTGACGCACAGTTCGCCCGCCTCGCCGATATTGGCCCAACCGCCGTCGTCCTTCCTGAAGCGGACCTGGGTGGAGGGAGCGGGCAGGCCGATCGAGCCTTCGAAATCGCGCATGTTTTTCAGGTCCACCGGATTCATCGACACAATGGGCGAGCACTCCGTGAGCCCGTAGCCTTCGATAATCGGTTGCCCGGTGACGGCCTTGAAGCGCTCGGCGACGGCTTTTTGCGTGGCCATGCCGCCTGCCATCGCAAGTTTCAGGTCCGAGAAGTCGCGCTTCCTGAACTCTTCGTTTTCGAGGAACGCGTTATAGAGCGTGTTGACCGCCGTGATGCCGGTGAATTTCTCGTGACGGATGATCATCATGACGCGTTTGATGTCGCGCGGATTGGCGATCAGGATGTTGCGTCCGCCCAGTCCCATGAAGATCATCGCGTTCACGGTGAGCGAATAGATGTGATAGAGCGGCAGCGGCGTAAGCACGGTTTCGATGTCACCGGTCAACTGTCCCTGCGACCAGACCTTGGCCTGCAGCAGATTGGCGATGATGTTCTGGTGCGTCAGCATGGCGCCCTTGGCGACGCCGGTGGTGCCACCCGTGTATTGCAGGAACGCCAGATCGCCATGGCTCGGGCGCACCGGCGTCAGCGGCCGGTTATAACCGGTGGCGAGCGCGTCTAGCAGGCGCACGGCCTGCGGCAGGCGGTACTTCGGCACCATCTTTTTTACGTGCCGCAGCACGAAATTGAGCAGCCGTCCCTTCAGGTTCAGTCCGTCGGCGAGCAGATCGCCGAGACCGGTGACGACCACGTTCTGTACGCGCGTGCCCGGCAACGCATCTTCGACGGTCTTCGCGAAGTTCTCGAACACGACGATGGTTTGCGCACCGCTGTCCTTGAGCTGGTGCGCGAGTTCGCGCACCGTGTAGAGCGGATTCACGTTGACGACCACGGCGCCAGCCTTCAGGACACCGAACAGCGCAACCGGATACTGGAACGTGTTTGGCAGCATGATGGCGACACGCTCGCCCGGCTTGACGCCGACGCTTTGCAGAAACGCCGCGAAAGCAGTGGCCTTGCGCGCCAGCTCGCCATAGGTCAGGTTGGCACCGACACTCACATACGCGACACGCTCGCGAAATTGCGCGGTGCATTCGTCGAAGAACTGCACGATCGACTCGTACTGCCGCACGTCAATTTCGTGGGGCACATTGGGCGGATATGAGTTGTACCAGATGCCGTCGGTGTTCGGCGCACGC
>Ga0116109_1000042_pt1 | contig 35624 bp, 28 predicted proteins | sample June2015DPH_8_10_2_FD_89718 | JGI IMG/M metagenome (GOLD analysis project Ga0116109, IMG submission 89718) | Peatland microbial communities from SPRUCE experiment site at the Marcell Experimental Forest, Minnesota, USA - June2015DPH_8_10 | ecosystem: Environmental > Terrestrial > Soil > Wetlands... | reverse complement strand
GGCCTGTCGCTGACGATCTTCGGCATCGGCTTGTCCGCGTACGTTGGCAAGCCGTACACGTCTGCGGCCGTGCGCGTCACGATCGACGCGTGGCCGATTCCGCTGCTCTCGAAGATTCCAGTGCTCGGGCCGGCGTTCTTCAGCCTGACGCCGCTCGATTACCTCGCGTTCGCGATGTTCGCTGTGATCGGCTGGTTCCTGTACCGCACGCGCGCGGGTCTCGTGCTGCGCTCGGTGGGCGAGTCGCCGCAGGTGGCGCACTCGGTCGGTTTCCCGGTGATCGGCGTGCGCTACGGCGCGGTCGCATTCGGCGGCGGCATGGCGGGTCTGGCGGGCGGCTATTACTCGATCGTCAATCTGCACCTGTGGCAGGAACAACTCACCTCGGGCCGAGGTTGGATCGCGCTTGCGCTGGTGGTGTTCTCCACGTGGCGTCCGGGGCGTCTTTTGATCGGCGCGTTGCTGTTCGGTGCCGTGACCGGTCTGCAGTTCTACGCTCAGGCGATTGGTGTACCCGTGCCGACGCAATTCCTCGCGATGCTGCCGTATGTCGCGACGATCGTGGTGCTGGTGCTGATCTCCAGGAATCCGAACACGATCCGCCTGAATGCGCCTGCTTCACTTGGCAAGCCCTTTTTTGCGGCGGGTTAGCCGACCCAACGCGGCATGCATTACCTATACAAGCTGGCTAAACGATCTGAACGAATCAATCACACGACAGGAGAAAACATGAAGAGAAGAAATCTGCTGACCGCCGCGGCAATGGGGGCTGTTTCGCTCAGCCTTGGCGTAACGCTGTCGCAAACCGCGCAGGCTGCAGACGTGCCAGGCGTCGCGTTTGTGTACCTCGGCAACCCAGGGGACGCTGGCTGGACCTACGCGCACGACCAGGGCTCGAAGGAAGTCGAAGCGAAGTTCGGCAGCAAGATCAAGATCACACGCGTGGAGAACGTGCCGGAATCGGCGGATTCGGAGCGCGTGTTTCGCGATCTGGCGAACAAGGGCAACAAGATCATCATCGGTTCGAGCTTCGGCTACCAGGATTTCGAACTGAAGGTTGCAAAGGATTTCCCGGACACGGTGTTCCTGCACGCGACCGGCTACAAGAAAGCGCCGAACTTCGGCACCTATGATGTGCGCATGTATCAGGGCGCGTATCTGGCAGGCGTCGCGGCGGGCTACGTGACGAAGACCAACACGCTCGGTTTTGTCGCGTCGGTGCCGATTCCTGAGGTGGTCCGCAACATCAACGCGTACACGCTCGGCGCGCGTTCGGTGAATCCGAAGATTCACACCAAGGTCATCTGGATCAATAGCTGGTTCGATCCGGGCAAGGAAAAGCAGGCGGCGGAAACGCTGATCGGCCAGGGCGCCGACGTGTTGCTGCAGAACACCGATTCGAGCGCCACGCTGGCAACGGCTTCGGAAAAGCATGTGCATGCGTTCGGCTGGGATTCGGACATGAAGAAGTTCGGCCCTGACGCGCATCTGGGTTCGGTGGTGGGCAACTGGGGCGTGTACTACACCGCGGTGGTCCAGCAGGTATTGGACGGCAAATGGAAGAACGATCCGGTGTGGTGGGGCATTCCGCAGAAGGCTGTCAGTCTGGATGACCTGAACACCTCGGCGATTCCGGCTAACGCGCAGAAGGATGTCGAGGCGAAGCGCGAGCAACTCGCCAGCGGCAAGTGGGATGTGTTCACGGGTCCGATCAAGGATCAGGCTGGCGAGGTGAAGGTGCCGGCCGGCAAGACGCTGACCGATCCGGAACTGCAGCGTATCAACTGGTATGTGGACGGCGTCGACGGCGCGCTGCCGAAGTAACGGCCGCGCGTTGCCCGGCGACGGCAGGGGTGACTGCCGCTCGTGCGTGCCGGCTTGGCGCATGTGAGGGGCGGTAAGCGCCGGTCAACGCGAACAATCGACCAGGCGGCGATTTAATAGCCGCTGCTTTTAAGGGCTGCGTCCTCGTGGACGCAGCTTTTTTTGTTATTCGATACGCAGACCGACCTTGATGGTCACCTGCCAGAACGCGACCTTGTCGTCTTCGATCTGGCCCCGCGTTTCAGTCACTTCAAACCAATGTAGATTACGCAGGGTTTTGGACGCTTTTTCAACGGCGGTGCGAATCGCATCGTCGCTCGACTTGGTCGATGAGCCGGTCAACTCGATCTGCTTGTAGACGTGGTCTTTCATCATCTTCTCCTTCTTTTTCAGGTTCGTGAAAAAAGTATAGGCAATCGTGCCCCATACGCACTGCTGGGTCATGGTGCACGTCGCGTGCCTGACGCGTCCGGATGAAGCGCAGGCTAACGTCTTGATAACCTGCTAAAATAACAGGTTGTTCGCCGCAAATTCATTCAAAGGACGCGCCGTGCTGTCTACCGCAAATATCACCATGCAATTCGGGCCCAAGCCCCTCTTCGAGAACATCTCGGTCAAATTCGGGGGAGGGAACCGCTATGGCCTGATTGGTGCGAATGGCTGCGGCAAATCCACCTTCATGAAGATTCTGGGCAGCGATCTGGAACCGAGCTCCGGCAACGTGATGCTCGAACCAAACGTGCGCCTGGGTAAGCTGCGCCAGGACCAGTTCGCGTACGAAGACGTGCGCGTGCTCGACGTCGTGATGATGGGTCACACGGAAATGTGGAACGCCATGACCGAACGGGACGCGATCTACGCGAACCCGGACGCGACGGACGACGACTACATGCATGCGGCTGAACTCGAAGCAAAGTTCGCCGAGTACGACGGCTACACGGCCGAAGCGCGTGCGGGCGAACTGCTGCTCGGCATCGGCATTGCGATCGAAGACCACAATGGCCCGATGAGCAACGTGGCGCCGGGCTGGAAGCTGCGCGTGCTGCTCGCGCAGGCACTGTTCTCCAAGCCAGACGTGCTGCTGCTGGACGAGCCGACCAATAACCTGGACATCAACTCGATCCGTTGGCTGGAAGACATGCTCAACCAGTACAACTCGACGATGATCATCATCTCGCACGATCGACACTTCCTGAACCAGGTTTGCACGCACATGGCAGACATGGACTACGGCACGCTGAAGGTCTACCCGGGCAACTACGACGACTACATGCTGGCCAGCACGCAGGCCCGTGAGCGTCAGCAGAACGCCAACGCCAAGGCGAAGGAACGCGTCGCCGACCTGCAGGACTTCGTGCGCCGCTTCTCGGCCAACAAGTCGAAGGCCCGTCAGGCTACCAGCCGCCTGAAGATGATCGACAAGATCAAGATCGAGGAATTCAAGCCTTCGTCGCGGCAGAATCCGTTCATCCGCTTCGAATACGAGAAGAAGCTGCATAACATCGCGGTGGTGGCGGACACCATCACGAAGAGGTACGACCGCACGATTTTCACCAACTTCAGCATCAGCGTGCAGCCGGGCGAACGTATCGCCATCATCGGCCAGAACGGCGCCGGCAAGACCACACTGCTGCGTTCGTTGCACGGCGGCGTGAAGACGGACCACGGCACGGTCAAGTGGGCCGAAAATGCGAATATCGGCTACATGCCCCAAGACACGTACGAAGAGTTTCCAGACGACGTCACGCTGATGGACTGGATTGACGGCTACCGTAAGGAAGGCGACGACGAGCAGATGGTGCGCGGCACGCTGGGCCGTCTGCTGTTCAATGCAGACGATATCCGCAAGTCGGTGAAGGTGCTGTCCGGGGGCGAGAAGGGCCGCATGATCTGGGGCAAGCTGATGCTGGGCCGCCACAACGTGCTGCTGATGGACGAGCCGACCAACCACATGGACATGGAGTCAATCGAGTCGCTGCAGATCGCGCTCGACAAGTACGACGGCACGCTGATTTTCGTTTCGCACGACCGCGAGTTTGTCAGCGGGTTGGCGAACCGGATTATCGAGGTGCGTACAGATGGCACGCTGTATGACTTCGGTGGTAATTACGAGGACTTCCTGGCTAGCCAGGGCTTGCAGTAAGCCGCGGTTGCCCGCTTCATGATGTAGCCGCGTTGCGCCCATCCTGATCTTGAGGAGGGGCAACGCGGATCCCGCAGTAGTAACGCGATTCGATCGCGCTTCAATTCCTCCCTCGCTTTTCCTGCAGCACATCCCTCCAGCGCCTGGCCAACGTCCTCCTGTTTGTAGGCGCGCCGCTGTTTTCCACATTCGTATTCCCATTGCCATTGCTATTGCCATTGCCTGCCGACGAGCTCCGAGCAGCGAACACGGCACCTTCCGACTGCTGACGTTCTTGCGTCCTGTGCGTCCTCCGTTCGCGCACAAAATATGACAAATCCTCTGCGCTTTCCTTGGCCAGGATCAAATTTCGCCTGAGCCCTCGCTCGTAAAATCCTGCGTCGTACGCGTTCAAGTGCGTGGGTTGCGTGTTGCAACAGTGCAGTGGATTTCGGGGGTGGCTCAATGAAAAGCAGGCAAATATGATGAACAATGGAGTCCTTAACAAAAGGGTGTGGATACCTATCGGGGCCGCACTGGCCACGTGTCTTTCGGGATGCGGAAAGCTCGATGTGCTCGACCCGAAAGGTAGCATCGGCGTAGCCGAGAAGTCGCTGATCGGCACAGCGACGTTCACGATGCTCATCGTCGTCGTACCGGTCATCTTGATGACCCTCTGGTTTGCCTGGCACTACCGGGCCAGCAACCGCCATGCGACATACGCGCCAAAATGGGCGCATTCCACGGCGATCGAAGTGGTCATCTGGACAGTGCCATCCATCATCATCCTGTGTCTCGGGGTGCTGACCTGGAAGACCACGCACGAACTCGATCCGTACAAGCCCATCGAGTCGGCCGTCAAGCCTATCAACGTCGAGGTGGTGGCGCTCGACTGGAAATGGCTCTTCGTTTACCCGGATCTCGGCATTGCATCGGTCAATCAGCTGGCTTTCCCGGTGGGTACGCCAGTCAATTTCCTGATCACGTCGGACTCGGTCATGAACTCGTTTTTCATTCCGCAGTTGGGCAGCCAGATCTACGCCATGGCAGGCATGCAAACGCAGTTGCACCTGGTTGCGGACGAAGCGGGTGACTACGCCGGTATCTCGGCCAATTTCAGCGGCAAGGGCTTCTCCGACATGAAGTTCCGCGCGCTTGCCACTAGCCCCGAGCAGTTCAACGCGTGGGTGGAAAAGGTCAAGGTGTCGTCCGGCCGGCTCGACATGAACGAATACAGCTCGGTGGCGCAGCCAAGCGAGAAGGAGCCGGTGCACTATTTCTCATCGGTCGATTCGAAGCTGTTCCACAACATCATTGCGAAGTACAACGACGGCAATGTTCTCGATTTGCAGAACAGCAATTGCGGTACGAAGGGGTAACACATGTTCGGAAAACTGACACTTTCGGCGATTCCGTTCGATCAGCCCATCATCATGGGCGCGGGCGCCCTGATGGTGATCCTCGTCCTGGCTGCGCTGGGCGCGCTGACCTGGTTCGGCAAGTGGAAATGGTTGTGGAGCGAGTGGCTCACCAGCGTCGATCACAAGAAGATTGGTGTGATGTACATCGTGGTTGCGGTGCTGATGCTGCTGCGTGGTTTTGCCGACGCGGTCATGATGCGTCTGCAACTGGCGCTCGCCTATGATTCGCCGGGCTATCTGCCGCCGCATCACTACGATCAGATCTTTACGGCGCACGGCGTCATCATGATCTTCTTCATGGCGATGGCGTTGATGGTGGGCCTGTTCAACCTGATCGTGCCGCTGCAGATCGGTGTGCGTGACGTGGCGTTCCCGTTCCTCAACTCACTCTCTTTCTGGATGACTGCGATCAGCGCGATCCTGATCAACCTGTCGCTCGTCATCGGTGAATTTGCGCAGGTCGGCTGGCTTGCGTATCCGCCGCTATCCGAACTGCAGTTCAGTCCAGGCGTGGGGGTCGACTACTACATCTGGAGTCTGCAGTTGTCGGGCGTCGGCACGCTGATCACGGCCATCAACTTCTTCGTCACCATTATCCGGATGCGTGCACCTGGCATGTCGCTGATGAAGATGCCGGTGTTCACGTGGACCGCGCTGTGCTCGAACGTGCTGATCATGGCGACGTTCCCGATCCTGACGGTGACGCTCGCGCTGCTCGGTCTCGACCGTTACCTCGGCATGCACTTTTTTACGAATGATGGCGGCGGCAACGCGATGATGTACCTGAACCTGATCTGGGCATGGGGCCACCCCGAGGTCTACATTCTGGTTCTGCCGGCTTTTGGCATCTACTCGGAAGTCATCGCCACCTTTGCGAAGAAGCCGTTGTTCGGCTACCGGACGATGGTGTATGCAACGTGTGTGATCACGGTGCTGGCGTTCCTCGTCTGGCTGCATCACTTCTTCACGATGGGTTCCGGCGCGGACGTCAATGCATTCTTCGGCATTATGACCATGGTCATCGCTATCCCGACCGGCGTGAAGATATTCAACTGGCTGTTCACGATGTATCGCGGACGCCTTGAATTCACCACGCCGGTGCTGTGGACGATCGGTTTCATGATCACGTTTACGATCGGTGGCATGACCGGCGTGATGATGGCCATTCCCGGCGCTGACTTCGTGCTGCATAACAGCCTGTTTTTGATCGCCCACTTCCACAACGCCATCATCGGCGGCGTGGTGTTCGGGTATCTGGCCGGCGTCCACTACTGGTTCCCGAAGGTCTTCGGCGTCAAGCTAAACGAGAAACTGGGCAAGGCCGCGTTCTGGCTCTGGTTCGTCGGCTTTTACGTGTCGTTCATGCCGCTCTATGTGCTCGGCTTCATGGGCATGACGCGACGTCTGAATCACTATGACAATCCGGCATGGCATCCGTGGCTGATCTTCGCTGCATGTGGCGTGGTGTTCATCGCGCTTGGCGTGGTCTGCCAGGTTCTGCAGGTGGTTGTGAGCGTGCGCAATCGCAAGCTGCCCGAGTACCGCGACGTGACCGGCGATCCGTGGGATGGCCGTACGCTGGAATGGGCCACGTCGTCGCCGCCGCCGATCTACAACTTCGCGACCATCCCGGTGGTGCATGAACTCGATGCATTCACGCATATGAAGGAAACGGGGCAAGGCCTCGGCAAGGAGGTGGTGTACCGCGACATTCATATGCCGTCGAATACCAGCGCAGGCTTCTTCGTCGGCATCTTTAGCCTGCTGCTGGGCTTTGCGGGGGTCTGGCATATCACGTGGCTCGCGGTCGTGGCGCTGGTCGCCATCATGGCGACGGCGATCGGTCGCAGCTTCGGCGACAACGACGGCTATTTCATCCCAGCCGAAACGGTGCGTCGGACTGAAGAGAACAACGGCATGGCGAGTCAAGAGAAGCGGGGCGACGTGTTCGCAGCTGCGGAGGTCAACTGATGTCACAGAGCACTCATATCGCCGCACTGGGCGAACGGGACAGCGAACACGCGCCATCTCATTCGGTATTCGGGTTCTGGCTTTATCTGATGACCGACTGCGTGCTGTTTGCGTCGCTATTCGCGGTGTTCGCCGTGATGGCACACCAGTTCGCGGGCGGCCCGTCAGGCAAGGACCTGTTCGACATTCCCCGTGTCGCGCTGGAAACCGCCGTGCTGCTCCTGAGCAGTATCACCTATGGTTTTGCGATGCTCGGCGCGCATAAGCGCAAGTCGGGTGTCGTGCTGAGCTGGCTGGCCATGACGTTCGTGCTGGGTCTGGCGTTTCTGTGGTTCGAAATGCAGGAGTTTTTGCACCTGATCGCCGAGGGTGCCGGGCCGAGCCGCAGCGCGTTTTTCTCGTCGTTCTTCACGCTGGTCGGCACACACGGTTTGCACGTGACGGTGGGACTCATCTGGATGGTCGTGCTGGCCGTGCAGATCGTCCTCAAGCCTGAAATGTCCGAGCGCGAGATTACACGCCTCGCATGCCTGAGTCTCTTCTGGCACTTTCTGGATATCGTGTGGATCTGCGTGTTTGCCTTTGTCTATCTTGGGAGCGTGCTCTAAATGGCTCATACGCAATCGCTTCACGAAGAAGAGGCACACGGCAGCGCGCTCGGCTATATCTTTGGGTTTGTCCTTGCCGTGCTGCTGACGGCCGCATCGTTTGGGTTCGTGATGGGCGGTATGCTGGCCCCGCAATCGGCCATGGTTGTGTTGGCCGTGCTGGCCTTCGTGCAGATCGTCGTTCATCTGGTGTTCTTTCTGCACCTGAATACGTCGTCTGGTCAGCGCTGGAACGTGATGGCGCTGTGCTATACGGCGGTGGCCGCGATTGTTCTGATCGGCGGCACGATGTGGGTGATGCACAACGTCAGCATGAACATGATGTCGCGGTAAGTCTGCTGCGCGTCGGATTAAAGTGCACACGCCACACCGGGTTGTTGCTGGCCCGGGTGGCGCGACCTCCTGTCGCAGGTCGTTGGACGTTTTTGCCAGGTTGACGCGGGTCAACCCGGCGAGGGTGCGGACCTTCCACAATTCCCTAGAACCTTTTCAACGACCGGGGAATACCATGAAGAACAAAACAAAAAGCGGCCTCGAGGCCGCAGTAATCGCATCGTGCCTGCTGGGTATGGGTCTGACCATGTCACAGGTGCGCGCGGCGGACGATGACGAGATGAGCGGCATCCACGCGGGCGACGTGCTCGTGCGCCTGCGGGCCATCAGCATCATTCCGAACGTGTCCACAAGCAACACCTTGTCGGCGCTGAATGTCGGTGTCAACAATGCGAGCGTGCCGGAACTGGATCTGACCTACATGATTCGCGACTATCTCGGCGTCGAGCTGATTCTCGGGACGTCGCGCCATCAGGTGACGTCGAGCCTTGGCAACCTGGGCGGCGTGAATGTATTGCCGCCCACGCTATTGCTCCAGTATCACTCAACCATCAGGGCCGCATCCGGCCGTACGTGGGCGCGGGCGTGAACTACACGTATTTCTACAACAACGGTCTGAATGCCGGCGGTCAGCCGATTCCCATTACGAACCACAGCGTCGGACCGGCCGTGCAGGGGGGCGTCGATGTCCAGGTGACTAAACGGGTGTTCGTCAATGCCGACATCAAGAAGATCTGGATGAGAACGGACGCGTCGCTCGGCAGTGCATCGCTGGGCCGGCTGGATATCGATCCGGTCGTGGTGGGGCTCGGCGTCGGCACGCGCTTCCAAGAAAAAAACGCCGGGTTTCCCGGCGTTTTTTATTCAGCCTCTGATTCGCGCAAACTCCCGTCAGACGGCCAGTCTGGTCGTCAAAGCTTGTCGTTCTTGAACCGCATCGCTGTCCCTTCCTGTTCGATGCGTACCCACACCGCGCGCTTTTCCTCATCGGTCAGGAAGACCCAGTTCGATACCTCGGTTGCCGTGCGTCCGCAGCCCTTGCAGACCTCATCGAAGAGGGTGGAGCAGACGCCGATGCAGGGGCTGTCAGGAAGAGCGTGGAGATTCGAAGCCATTCAAAACCTTGGGACGGGACGCAGGAAAGTGTCGCTATGTTAACCGATGCGGGCATTTGCCTCGGCCGAGGCGGTTAACCGTTGCGGGCGCTCGCCTCGGCCGAGGCGGCTGGATGCCATTGTAAAAAATTGCTTACAAAGCGACTTCGCTGCCTGTCGATTTAGTCGGACCAACAACGGACTGATGTCGCTCCGACGCCGCACAGCATGCCGCAATAGCCCGGCGCCAAAGCGAATCCGCTCGAATCAGGCAGCGCGGGTGTGAAAGCCATTCGAAGGCTATCGCGTCGTGTCCAGTCCGGTCGCGCTCGTTACCGCACGCGCGACGACTCGCTAAAACCGCCGCGAAATCCGCCAATCCGATTCAACGTAGGCACCCGTGTTTTTTTCCGGGTGGACATGAGGCAATAACCCGCTAAAATTGCGCGCAATTTTGTATCCGCGCGTCAAGCTGGCGTGCTCGCGCAAGCCATTCACGCTGTACCCTTTGCGCGACAGCCTGGCATTTTTTTTGAAGCGCGCAATAATTAGTGGTAGTTTTCGGGTTTTTCAGGGGAGCCGCAGGCGGTGCGCTGCGGCGCGTGGAGTGCACGGTCGGCTGTGGCCGACGGGATCGGAGAACGGGATGAAAAAACTGGTAGTGCGCCAACTGGCGACGCTGATGCTGTGCGCCACGCCGTGGCTGACGGCGGCCGCAAAAGATACGCAATTGAATGTGTATAACTGGTCCGACTATATCGCCAAGGACACCATCCCGAACTTCACCAAGCAGACCGGCGTTCAGGTCAAATACGACAACTACGATAGCGACGACACGCTGCAGGCCAAATTGCTCGCCGGCAGTTCGGGCTATGACATCGTGGTGCCGACCAGCAATTACGCCGGCAAGCAGATTGCCGCGGGCATTTTTGCCCCGCTGGACAAATCGAAGCTGCCCAATCAGAAATACCTGGACCCGTCGCTGATGGCGCTCGTCGCCGGCGCCGATCCGGGCAACAAATACGCCGATCCGTGGGCCTATGGCACGACGGGTCTCGGATACAACGTCACGAAGGTCCAGCAGATCCTCGGCAAGGACGTCCCGCTCAACAACTGGGACATTCTGTTCAAGCCCGAGTACATTTCGAAGCTGAAGGCGTGCGGCGTCTCGGTACTCGACGCGCCTGACCAGATGTTTGCGGCGGCGCTGCACTACATCGGCAAGGATCCAATGAGCACGAACCCGGCCGACTACCGCGCCGCGCTCGAGATGATGAAGAAGATCCGCCCGTACATCACGCAGTTCAACTCGTCGGGTTACATCAACGATCTGGTCGGCGGCGATGTCTGCTTCGCGTACGGCTGGTCGGGCGACGTGGTGATCGCGAAGCATCGTGCGATCGAAGCGAAGAAGCCGTACAAGATCGAGTATTACATTCCGAAGGGCGGTGCACCGGTCTGGTTTGACGTGATGGCGATTCCGAAGGACGCGAAGAACAAGGAAGCCGCGCTCGAGTGGATCAACTACATCGAGACGCCACAGGTCCACGCCGCGATCACCAACGAGGTCTACTACCCGAGCGCGAACCTCGAATCGCGGAAGTATGTCGACAAGGACGTGGCAAACGATCCAGCTGTCTACCCGCCGCCCGACGTCATCAAGACGCTGTTCCTGCTGAAGCCGCTGCCCCCGGAAATCCAGCGTCTGCAGACGCGGCTGTGGACTGAATTCAAGTCCGGCCGCTAAAGCTTGCGGCTTGAATGGTCGATAGCAAGGCATGTTAAATCAAGCCCCCGGTGTTCACCGGGGGCTTTGTTCGTCAAACGCGGGAGTGAAGTAGCAAATCATGAGCAGTGACCAGTCGGGTGCGCTGGCAGGGGCCGGCACGCCGCCCCCGGGCAGCTATGCCGTTGCGAACGATGCAGCGGAAAACTTCGTGCAGATTGTCGATGTCGTCAAGAAGTTCGGCGAGACGGTCGCGGTCAAGCAGGTGAACCTGTCCGTGAAGAAGGGCGAGCTGTTCGCTCTGCTCGGCAGTTCGGGCTGCGGCAAGTCGACGCTGTTGCGGATGCTGGCGGGCCTCGAGAGCGTGACCTCGGGCAAGATCCTTATCGACGGCGAGGACCTCGCGCAGATGCCGCCGTATCGCCGGCCGGTCAACATGATGTTCCAGTCGTATGCGCTGTTTCCGCACATGACGGTGGAGGCGAACGTCGCCTTCGGCCTGAAGCAGGAAGGCGTGCCGAAGGCGGAACTGAAGGAGCGCGTGCAGTCGGTGCTGGACCTCGTGCAGATGGGACGCTTTGCCAAACGCAAGCCGCATCAGTTGTCGGGCGGCCAGCAGCAGCGCGTGGCCCTCGCGCGCAGCCTGATCAAGCGGCCCAAGCTGCTGCTGCTCGACGAACCGATGTCCGCGCTCGACAAGCAGATCCGTCAACGCACGCAGATCGAGCTGGTCAACATTCTGGACAAGGTCGGCGTCACCTGCATCATGGTGACGCACGATCAGGAAGAGGCGATGACGATGGCCGGCCGGCTCGCGGTGATGAGCGAAGGCGAGATCATCCAGCTCGGCACGCCGCATGAAGTGTACGAGTATCCGAACAGCCGTTTTTCGGCCGAGTTCATCGGTTCGACCAACCTTTTCGACGGTAACGTGGTCGAGGACGAGCCGGATCACATCTTCGTCGAGACGCCCGATCTGCCGGTTCGCCTGTATGTGAACCATGGCATTACTGGACCGCTCGGCATGCCGCTGACGATCTCCGTGCGGCCCGAGCGCATCGCGCTCACACGCAAGCCGCCGGAAGGCGCGTACAACTGGGGCAAGGGCGTTGTGACGAATATTGCCTATATGGGCGGCTATTCGCTGTATCACGTGAAGCTCCCGGGCGGCAAGACGGTGGTGGCGAACGTCACGAGTCTGGCGCTCTCCGAGATCGACCCGCCGACCTGGGGCGATGAAGTCTACTTGCGCTGGAGTGCTTCCGCGGGAGTGGTGCTGACGTCATGAAAAGAGCGCTGAGTTCTTTCGCGTCCTGGCCCGTGCGGCGCTTCGGCCTGACGGGCCGCACCGCCGTGGTGGCCGGACCGTTCATCTGGCTGCTGCTGTTTTTCCTGGTGCCGTTCCTGCTGGTTGTGAAGATCAGCTTTGCCGACATGCAGCTCGGCGTTCCGCCGTACACGGAGCTGACCAGCTTCCAGGATGGCGTGGTTCACATTGCGCTTGACCTGTCGCACTATGCGTTCCTGCTGACCGACAGCCTGTACTTTGCGACGTATGTGAATTCGGTGGTGGTGGCGGCGGTGTCGACGCTGCTGTGTCTGCTGCTCGGCTACCCGATGGCGTATTACATTGCGCGCTCGAATCCGGCCACTCGCAACATTTTGATGATGGCGGTGATGCTGCCGTTCTGGACGTCGTTCCTGATTCGCGTGTACGCATGGATCGGCATTCTGAAGAATAACGGCCTGCTGAATAATTTTCTGATGTCGATTGGCCTGATTCACACGCCGATCGAGTTGTATCACACGAATACCGCGGTTTATATCGGCATGGTGTATTCGTACCTGCCGTTTCTCGTGATGCCGCTGTATGCGCACCTTGTGAAGATGGACATCACCTTGCTGGAAGCGGCCTATGACCTCGGCGCGAAGCCGTGGAAGGCGTTCTGGCAGATTACGTTGCCGCTGTCGAAAAACGGCATTATCGCGGGCTGTTTGCTGGTCTTCATCCCGGCGGTGGGGGAGTACGTGATTCCGGAATTGCTGGGCGGGGCGAACACGTTGATGATTGGCCGGGTGATGTGGAATGAGTTCTTCGACAACGCCGACTGGCCGATGGCCTCCGCGGTGACGTGCGCGATGGTGCTGCTGCTGCTGGTGCCGATGGCGCTCTTCCAGTACGCGCAGGCGAAGGCGTTGGAGGAGCGACGCTAATGAAGCCGAATCGCGTTTTGCAGATCATTGCGCTTGGTATTGGGTTTCTGTTTTTGTATATCCCGATTGTCAGCCTGGTGGTGTATTCGTTTAACGAGTCGCAACTGGTGACGGTGTGGACGCATTTTTCGACGCGCTGGTACGCCGCGCTGCTGGACGATGACGAGCTGATTGCAGCGGCGTGGTTGTCGTTGCGGATTGGCTTGATGACGGCGTTTGCGTCGGTGTTTATCGGCACGTGGGCTGGATTTGTGCTGGCGCGGATGGGGCGGTTTCGCGGTTTCACCTTGTACACAGGCATGATCAATGCGCCGTTGGTGATTCCCGAAGTGATTCAGGGGATTTCGCTGCTGCTGCTGTTCATCGAGATGGCGAAGTGGCTCGGATGGCCGGCTGGACGTGGGGTGTTCACGATCTGGATCGGGCATGTGATGCTGTGTATTTCTTATGTGGCGATTATTGTGCAGTCTCGTGTGCGGGAGTTGCATCCTTCGCTTGAGGAGGCGGCTCTTGATCTTGGGGCGACGCCGTTACGGGTGTTTTTCTTTATTACGTTGCCGTTGATTTCGCAGGCCCTTGTTGCTGGGTGGCTTTTGTCGTTTACTTTGTCTATCGACGATCTTGTGTTGTCTGCGTTTTTGTCGGGGCCTGGGTCTACTACGTTGCCGCTAGTTGTTTTCTCGCGCGTGCGGCTTGGGTTGAATCCCGAGATGAATGCTTTAGCTACGCTGTTTATTGCTGTTGTTACAGTCGGCGTGATTGTTGGGAATCATTTTATGCAGCGGAGTGAGAGGAAGAGGATGGCCATGGCGGTTTGATTTTTTTTGCCTGTGCGGCGGTTTGGTGGTTGTTCTTGTGGTGTTGGTCTCGCCTTGCTTTCTTGGTGGTCTGTTCGTGTTGGCTTTGTTTTTCTGGGACGTTGGCCTTTCCTTGTATTGTTATCGGTCTATTAGGTTCGCCCCTGTGCGGGGCGGCACCTACTTTCTTTGCCGCCGCAAAGAAAGTAGGCAAAGAAAGCGGGCTTCACACCGCTAGCTTGTAGGTGTCCGTCTCGGTTATGAACCGGTAACGGCCCAAGACGAGACCTGCCCTCGCACAACTCACGTTAGTGACAAAGCAGTCATCCGTTCCAGCGTTGCGCTGCGCGCCCCGCCGTCGGGTATAGCTCCTTCTGCATGTTCTACAGGATGCCTAAGGTTTCTGGGCGAAAGATTCTTTAGACGCCAAATCGCCGCCGGTTCCTGCCTCGCCTGGCAAACCCGCTCCCCGAAGAAAGCGCCGCCACGCTAGCCGTCCTCCGTCCTCCGTCCTCCGTCCTCCGTCCTCCCGCGTCACGCGGCTGTTCCGAAGTCACCGTCTTCCCAGACGGACCGATCCAGGACGCACGCAGTGCGGAGTGGGGTGGATGAGCCCTGTGTCACTAGCGCGGGAAATTCGAGGGCAGGTCTTGTCTTCGCACCACTAACGGTTACGTACAGAGGTGGACACTTATAGGCTAGCGGTGCGAGCCCGCTTTCTTTGCCTACTTTCTTTGCGGCGGCAAAGAAAGTAGGTGCCGCCCCGCACGGGGGCGAAGCTGATAGACCGATAACAAAGCAAGGAGAGGCCAACGCCGTAGGCAAACTACCAAGGCCAGCGCCAACAAACCAAAAACAAAACAAAGGCCAACGCCGCAGGCAAACCTCCCAAAGCGCCCCGCAGGCAAAAAAACCTCAAGCCTTATACCCCATCCTCACCCCACCCCAATGCCTGCCATCAATAAAGACCGGCGCAGAAGCATCTTTCATCAGCACAAACTCCCCACCTCCCATATCGCGCCGATACGTCTGCAACAAAAACGGCTTGGTATGAGTAGCAGCAGCGAGCCCCGTCCGATCATCGAACACGCGTCGATTCCGACAATTCGCCGCGTTCCAAATCGGATCATCGCGCTGTGGCAGAGAAAACTTCTTGTTGTGCGTCGGTAAATACCCCCGCGCGTCGACCGCGGCACAAAACGCCACCCGCGGATCAAGTCCCAACAAAGGCTCCTGCACCGCAGGTAACACCCGATCCGTAAACGCAGTAAACCGCGTCATGAATTGCGGCGGATTCGTCCCCGGAACCGGTACATACGTTTGGTCGAACAGGTCCGCTATCGTCACCTCGCCACTCGCCAGCGCACGCTCAAACATCTTCCCAATTCTTGCCGCCGTCTGTTGCACCGCTTCGATAAACCGCGTATCCGTCGTCTCCACGCCCGTGGCCGCAGTCAACTCGATCAGCGTCTCCGATACGGCCAGCAAATTGCCCAACCGGTCCTTCGCCTGCACGAAGTTCTGGCTCGAATCCTCCACGCCGCTCGCCATCTCCAGCACCTGCGCTTCCAACCCCGTGCACTGACTCTCGATTTCCCCCGTCAACGTCGCAATCTGTCCCGCCTCTGCGTTGAGTTGCGTAATCGCTTCCCCCGTCGAATGCACCACCTCGCCAATCCTGCGCGTGCCTTCCCGTACCCGATGCGCCCGCGCCGTATTCGCCGACCCCTCGTTGGTCAATTGTTCCGTCTGCTGGGTCAACTGCGCCAAGGTGGTCTCGATCTGGCCGGTCGCCTGCGCCGTCTTCGCTGACAGGTTCTTCACCTCAGCCGCGACCACCGCGAAACTCTTGCCGGAGTCGCCCGCCCGGGCGGCTTCGATTGCCGCGTTGAGTGCCAGCAGGTGGGTCTGGCGTGCAATCAGCGAAATCTCCTCGGAGACCCTGCTCACGTGCGCCAGCGCAGTCCGTAGCGCGCCGATGTGACTCTCGATCACCGTCACGCCCTCGACGAGGCCGTGGATGTCCTTGAGCGACGCCTCCAGCGTCTGCTGCGACTCCTGGACGCCGCCGGCAACTGTGGTCGTCACATCGCGCATTTCGCGCGCGGCCGTCGCGATCCGGCGGTTACCGGCCATCGTCTGGGCCGCGGCATCGCGTAGCGAGCGGCACACCTGGGCCTGGCGCTGCACGCGCGCGGCCACTTCCTCGACGTGGCCCGACACGTCGCAGATCTCAATGCCTAATTTGCCCGCCTGCGCGGCAATATCTCCGACGATCGACGGTGTCCGGCCCACCCGGCGAAAGCTGAAGCGCGTCATGAGTGTCTCCTGGATGGCGAGGTTCGGCACGGTCATCCAGGTCGGATGCCGCGTCTTCTCGCTGTGTTGACGGCATCCTGGCGTGCGACTTGATACGGGGTATCCCGAGGTCGATATGATGTGGGTCTCGGCACCGGATCGTCGATCCCGCCCCCGGCACGCCGGGAAACTGCTACCGTCCATCGCCTGACTGATTATGATCGAAGCTTTTGAGTGCGTTGCCGGCTGGCAGCAGCTCTACCAGTTGTGGGAACTGATCGTAATGGCCTGCAAGTTTCTGTGGGATGTATTGCGCCTGCTAGGGGGCGGGGGCTGAACATGCGCACGCGTCACCGGAGACGCGCACATTCCCGCGGTGCTCGTGCAGCATCTATCACCGCTTTCTGCGAGCGCATAAGCATCACAGCGCCTTCGCATATTTCGCATGAATCGCGCATAAAAAAACAGGCTCCATGAGGGAGCCTGTTTTCAGGGGTGTTTCGCACATCAGCGCATTGGCGCCCGGCGCATCAGCACGCGGTACATCAGCACGCGGCGCCGGACGGCATGACGAATGGGGCGATCACGTATCGCTCCAGCCGCCAGAGTCATCGTTGCCCATATCGACACCGCCGCCGCTGCTGCCGTCGTCCCAGTTGTTCGAACCCTGGCCGAAATCGAGACCGCCGCCATCGTTATTATTGTCACTGTTATCGCCACGACGGCGCGTTTCATCGTCCTCAACGATCACTTCGCGCTCGCGGCCCGAATTGAGCGCCTCGCCGAGCAGCACGCCGGTCAAGAGACCGCCCATGCCGCCGCCGAAACCGCCGCCGCCTTGCTGCACGATAACCTGCGGCTGTTGCTGTGGCGCGTAAGGATAGGGCGCTTGCGGCGGATTGCCGAAACGCTCGGCCTCGCGTGCGTACGCGGAATCGCCCATGCCGGCCGGCGCGGCCGCATACGGGTCGGGGCGGCCCTCAGCGCGCGCCTTGAGGCTGGCGACACGTTGTTCCAGTTCGTCGAGCTGATACGGCGGCACTGGATTCTTGCTGTTCGACAGCGCTTCGACGAGACTGCGCAACTGGTCTTCGGTCCCTTCGACTTCCCTCGCCAGCGCCTCGTGTCCCACTGCGGAGGAAAGCTTCACGTCGAGCTTCAGCGAACGCACTGCGTTCAGCAGGTCGGTGGCGCGCTTGAGCTGGGCGCGGCGATCGTCGTCGGCACGCGAATCCTCCTGCGTGCGGGCACGGCGCAGCGTCCAGCGTAGAACCAGCGCAATCGCGCCGATCAGCACGATGATGCCGATCCACATGCCCATGGACGGACCATGCCGCTCAGGGACCTGCGGCGCCATCGCCGACTGCTGCTGCACGGAACCGGTGTTCTGTTGCGCGAATGGATTGCTGCTGTGGCCCGTCGCTACGCCGCCGCGTTCCGCGTCGCGACGGATGCGCGCTTCGGTCTGCGCGAAGCGTGTTGCGTCGGTGAAGCGGATTTGCGGGTCGAGCGTCTTGGCCTGCTGGATCTGCGCGAGTGCGTCGCCGGAGCGGCCTTCGCGATCCAGCACCTGGGCGTAGAGGTAGTGCGCGCGCGCGTTGTCCGGATGCGCCTGCAGCACTTCGGTCAAGCCGGCGTCGGCCTGCTGCCAGTTGCCCTGAGCCATCGCCGATTCGATCTGCTGGGCGGTCGGCACGGCGAAGGCCGCGCCGGACACCAGCATCAGCGACGCGAACAGGGCTGCGAGAAATTTTTTCATGTGTCGGACCGGGCGGCTTGACGCCCGTCTCCATGTCAATCGATTCTCCGGTGTGACACGCAGCGCCGCACGGGTCGCCAGCGCTGCGTCACCTCCGGTGTACTACCTCACTACGTGTTACTGCGCCGGCGTGTTCAACTGCTTCTTCAACGCGTCAAGGCGGTCTTCAACCGAGGGGCCGCGATTTAGATCGGCGAGCTTGTCATCGAGCGCCTTGCCGCTTTTCACGTCGGCGGAATTCAAGCGCGCATCGGAGCGTGCATTCGACAACGCGACCTTGTCTTCGAGCTTCTGGAAATCCTCGGAAAGATTGCGCCCTCCGATGCCGCCCAGCGCGGTCGCCGCGACATCCTTGGCTTGCGCGATCTGCTGCTTGGCCTGCAGGATGTTGGAACGGGCGTTCAGGTCGTTGCGACGGCCACGCATGTCCTCGATCTGCCCTTTCAACTGATCGACCGACGGCTCGAGCGTGGCGAGTTCTTTCGCGAGCGCATCGCGCTCTGCCTCTGCAGTGGCTTGTGCACCGAGCGCTTCCCGGGCGAGCGCTTCGTCGCCCGATTGCAGCGCGCGCTTCGCGCCGTCTTCGTACTTCTTCGCCTTGTCGGCGGCAACGTCGCGCTTGCTTTGCTGAGTGGCGACCTGCGCCTGGATCTCGATCAGCGAGTTCTCCGCCTTGGCGATGCTCTGGTCGAGCTCGCGTACGATCTGGCGCGAATCGCGCGACGGATCTTGCACGGAATCGGCAGCGTCGTTCAGGAGACCTTTAAGCGTGCGCGAGATGCTGTCAATTAGCGACATGAATACCTCCGTAGAATGAAATCGGCGCTGAGTACCTGGCGCGTTCAACCACTTGTGACGACTAGTTTACGCTGCCGCGCGCGGTATTGCGCAGGCAACCGGTGCGGAAGTCGGGGCTTGCGCGCCAATTGCAATAGCGATATCGCAAATTGTTTGGCGACTGCATTGCGTCTGCGTGTCAAGCGCAAGCCAGGCGGGCTCAGCAGCTGGCGGATATTACACCACGGAATCTCTTAAAACCGCCTTAAAGCGTCGCTTCCTGCGAGTTTCAAACGTCGATTCCTGCGATACTCCAGCGCAATATTTCAACGTATGCGACATGTTGACGCGAAATGCATCGAAGAGGGTGCGGGTTGGGCGAAGCGGGGTGCCCGCATATGCATAGTGTTGCTGGCGGACGAGACCTTACAGTCGCGAAAGTATCGTTCCGGCAACTCCAATCGCCCTGCGCACCTCGCCACGTGCCTGAAGATCAGGAATCAGGAATGGCTCAGGCGAAGCGACCATCTTCTGCAGTGGGGTCGTTGCGCGAGTCGTCCTCATCGGGCGTGGGGGCGATGCGCACACGGCGGCGCGGAGCAAGCGACGCAGCGGGCGCCGCGACGGGCGGTGTATTGGCCTGGGGGAGAGTCTGCGGTTGAGGCGCGATCATCGCCGCTTTGGCTGCGGCCACGCGCGCCACTGCCTCCTCATTCGCCATGGCCTGTTCTTCTTCAGGCGTGCGCACCAGCGCCGCGAGCACGTCGGCCGGCAGCAGCGGTTCGTGCGCGGCTTGCGGCTCGCTTGCCGCGGCGCTGTGAGCCCCCTTCTTCAGCACGGCCGGCAGGGCTGCGCAAGCGTCGCGGGTGCCGCGCGCGACCCGTTCCAGTGCCTCGTTGAGGGCATCCGGTTCGCGTGGCGCGCGCATCCTGTCGACGATGCTCGCCGCCTTCACCGGTTCGCTGGTCGCACCGAAATTCAGCACCGCGCGTCGCATCAGCTCGCTGACGCTAATGCCGAGTTCTTCTGCGCTAGCGGTAATTGCGCGTTTCTGGGCGGGTGTCACGAATACGACGATGCGTTCGCTGGGCTTGTTCATAGTCTGCTCGCATACTTGTTGGCGTCGAACGGCTGATTTTGCGCGCGGCCGCGCTTTCCCCGCGCGACGAGTCCATCATAAGGCGAGTTGCCCCGATGCGAAACGGGCGGTGCATGAAAATCCCGTGACATCAAAGGCTTGGGCCGCTTCTGGCTGAGTTTTCCACAGGCCTGTCAACAATTTCTGTTGATAACCTGCGACGGCCCGCGTAGCAAGGCGGAAGCGGGTTTCGGGGAAACCCCGCCAAGGAATTCTTACAAAAAAATCGTCTTGGGCCCCGCGCGATTTCTTTAAAATGCGCTGTTACGTTGCGCCGGGACCCGTCTGGGCGGGACCCTATCCGGGCGCCGTGGGGCCAGCCGGGGGCGTTAGGCCGCGCGGTATTAGCCGCCCGCAGAGAGGCGTGGAGTCAAGCGCCAACTATTCGAGTCATGCCAATCATCAAACGACCGCAATCCTCAAATTCTCCGGGTGGTGAAGACCGGGATCCCTACCACCGCAACCCTGGACGCAACGACGCTTCGCGCGACGAGCCGCGCCGCCGTTCGCTGGGCGCGCGGATCGCGCTGACCTTCGTCGGCCTGCTGGCGACCATTGCGGTCGTCGGTGCGCTGATCCTCGGCTATGCGCTCGTCGTGATGGGGCCGCAACTGCCGTCGCTCGACGCGCTCACCGATTACCGCCCGAAGGTGCCGCTGCGCGTCTATACCGCAGATCACGTGCTGATCGGCGAATTCGGCGAAGAGCGGCGCAATCTCGTGCGCTTCCAGGATATTCCGGACCAGATGAAGAAAGCGGTGCTCGCGATTGAGGACTATCGCTTCTACGAGCACGGCGGCGTCGACTTCGTTGGCATTCTGCGTGCGGGCTCTACCGACCTGCTGCACGGTGGCGCGTCGCAAGGCGCAAGCACGATTACGATGCAGGTGGCGCGCAACTTCTTCCTCTCGAGTGAGAAGACCTACACACGCAAGATCTACGAAATGCTGCTCGCATACAAGATCGAGCGTGCGTTGACGAAGGACCAGATCCTCGAGCTGTACATGAACCAGATCTATCTGGGTGAGCGCGCGTACGGTTTTTCGGCGGCGGCGCGCGTGTATTTCGGCAAGGATCTGAAAGATCTTTCGCTTGCCGAATGCGCGATGCTCGCAGGGCTGCCGAAGGCGCCGTCGGCGTATAACCCGGTGGTCAATCCGAAGCGCGCGAAGATCCGTCAGGAATACATCCTGAAGCGCATGCTCGAGCTGAAATACATCACCCAGGACCAGTACGACGCGGCGGTCAAGGAAGAGATTCACACCAAGAACCCCGGCAATGAATACAGCGTCCACGCCGAGTATGTGGCGGAAATGGTCCGCCAGATGATGTACGCGCAGTACAAGGACGAGACCTATACGCGCGGTCTGAACGTGATCACCACGGTCGACTCCGCGGATCAGGACGCCGCGTACCATGCGGTGCGCAAGGGCGTGATGGACTACGAGCGCCGCCACGGGTACCGCGGGCCGGAAGGCTATGTTGACTTGCCGCCGCCCGGCGATGACCGCGATCAGGCAATCGACGATGCCCTGACCGATCACCCGGATAACGGCGAGATCGTCGCGGCCGTGGTGACTGCGGCAGGCCCGAAGGAAGTGACGGCGCAGTTCCTCGACGGCACCGAGGCGACCATCAATGGTGACGGCCTGCGCTTCGTGACCACCGCGCTGAGCGCGCGTGCCACGGCTGCGCAGCGTATCAAGCCGGGTTCGATCATCCGTGTCGTAGCGGACGACCAGGGCAACTGGCAGATCACGCAATTGCCGCAGGTGGAAGGCGCATTGGTGTCGCTGACGCCGCAGGACGGGGCGATTCGCGCGCTGATCGGTGGCTTCGACTTCAACAAGAACAAATTCAACCACGTGACCCAGGCCTGGCGTCAACCCGGTTCGAGCTTCAAGCCGTTCATCTATTCGGCTGCGCTCGACAAGGGACTGGGACCGGCGACGATCATCAACGACGCGCCGCTGTACTTCCCGCCGAGCTCGCCTGGCGGCGACCCCTGGGAGCCGAAGGACGATGACCAGCCGGACGGCCCAATGCCGATGCGGGTCGCGTTGGAGAAATCGAAGAACCTTGTGTCGATTCGCATCCTGTCGTTCATTGGCACGAAGTACGGGCAGGACTTCGTTACACAGCGTTTTGGTTTCGACGCTGACAAGACGCCGCCGTATCTGCCGATGGCGCTCGGTGCGGGGCTCGTCACGCCTCTGCAATCGGCGGGCGGGTATTCGGTGTTTGCCAACGGCGGCTACCGGATCAATCCGTATCTGATCGCCGAAGTGACCGACGCGCACGGCGACGCGATTTCGAAGGCGCAGCCGTTGACGGCGGGCCGCGACGCGCCGCGCACGATCGATCCGCGTAATGCGTACATCATGAACAGCCTGCTCCACTCGGTGGCGACGGTAGGCACCGGTGCGGGCACCAACGTGCTGAAGCGTTCGGACCTGCAGGGCAAGACCGGTACGACAAACGACGCCAAGGACGGCTGGTTCGCCGGTTACCAGCAGTCGCTGGTGGCGGTGGCCTGGATGGGCTACGACCAGCCGAAGAGTCTCGGCAGCCGTGAATTCGGTGCGCAGCTTGCGTTGCCGATCTGGGTGGACTACATGGGCCACGCGCTGCGTGGCGTGCCGCAGGCCGAGCCGGCGATGCCCGATACGGTCACCTCCGTCGACGGCGAGCTGTTCTACACCGATGTCACGCCGGGCAACGGCTTCGTCGCCAGCATCGGCCTCGATTCGACCAATCCGCTCGCCGGTGCGAGCGATGCGGTGGGCGGCGTGGGTCCTGCGGGAATGTCGCCTCCGGATGTATCGTCGACGGAGAAGCAGCAGATCATGAACATGTTCGAATCAACCAAACCCTGATGCTGCGGGCGCGTCCGGGCTTAAGCGCGCCCGGACGCGCAACACTTTACGGCGGCACGGCAGGGCAGCGCGGTACGAATTACCAGCCAGCCTCGTGTCAAATAAATGCGACGTAATGTAACTCCTACCTAATGGGTGCACCGGACAGGGTCAATCCGGTTTACTATCTCAATCCTCATACGTAAACTCTCGCCTTGCTGGCACGCGAGATGTCCCGCTTTCCCACTTAGGCGCAGCGCGGTACCGGTTTCGATGCGCGCGCATGCCACTTCACCCGGCGACTCAGAGTTGCTGAGGACGAAGTGTTTGCAATACCGCTCTCAACCGGGATCTTCTCGTGAAAAGCCGAATACTCATCGTTCTGATGACGGGACTGCTGCGCGCCTTCGCCTTCCTGCCTTATGGCGTGATTGCGCGGCTCGGCACCGGAATCGGCGCGCTGCTCTATCGCATTCCCAGCACGCGCCGCCGCGTCGTCCACACCAATCTGAAACTCTGTTTCCCCGACATGAGCGACGACGAGCGTGAGCGCCTGGCGCGCGCGCATTTTTGCCATGTGATTCGCAGTTACGTCGAGCGAGGGCCGCAGTGGTTCGGCAATGCGCGGTCGATTTCGCGGCTGGTGGAAGTGGAAAGCGCCATCGATCTGGCTGAAGCCCACTCGCGGCCGACGATTTTCGTCGGCTTTCACTTCGTGGGGATCGAGGCCGGTTGCATGATGTACTCGACGCGTCATCCGGTTGCTTCGTTGTACACGCCGATGTCGAACGTGCTGTTCGATGAGATGGCCAAGCGCCAGCGCGGCCGTTTCGGCACCGAAATGATTCCGCGCAGCGACAGTGTGCGCCGCGCGTTGCGCGTGCTGCGCGACGGCAAGCCGGTAATGCTGGCGGCGGACATGGACTTCGGTTTGCGCGACTCGGTGTTCGTGCCGTTCTTTGGCGTGCCGGCCTGCACGCTCACCTCCGTGTCGCGACTTGCGAAGGCGGGCAATGCGCGGGTCGTACCGTTCGTCACGGAGGTGCTGCCGAATTATCGTGGCTACAAGCTGACAATCTTCGAAGAACTAAGCGATTTTCCGTCGGCCGATACCACGGTCGATGCGCGCCGGATTACGGAGTTTCTCGAATCCCAGGTGCGGCGGATTCCAGCGCAATACTATTGGGTGCACAAGCGCTTCAAGCACCGGCCGGTGGGGGAGCCGGCGGTGTATTGAGTGGGGCTGAGCCGGTCGCCGCGCCTCGCGTCTCTTCAATCGGGGGCGTCCCCATCGCCTGAAACAGCGCCGCGGTATCGGTCAGCCGCGCGCCCGTATAGCGGATCTCATCGAGTCTCGCGTTGCGGAACTGCTGCTCGCTCGAGCGTGCAGCCGACACCGGCACAGCACCCAGCCGGTAGCGTGCCGCAGTTTCATCAGAAATGCCCTGTGCCGCACGCGCGGCGACGTTGGCCGCATCGAGCGCCTGCGCATCGTGTTCGAGCGCCGCCAGCGTATCGGCCACGTTCTGGAAGGCGGCGAGCACCGTCTGCCTGTATTGATCGGTGGCGGCGTCGTACGTCGCCAGCGCCGCGCGACGTTGCGCGAGCAGCGCGCCGCCATGAAAGATCGGCTGCGACAGCGTACCCGCCACGGCCCAGATCGCGCCCGCACCAGAGAGCGCCGCCGGCCAGCTAAAGCCGCCTTGTCCCATCGAAGCCGTCAGCGACAGGTTCGGGTACATCTGTGCCGTGGCCACGCCCACATCCGCGGCGGCCGCCTTGAGTGCGGCGTCTGCGGCCTGAACATCCGGGCGCGCGCGCAGCAGCTCCGACGGCACGACCACCGGCACTTGCTCAGGCACATGCAACTGCGCGAGCGCGAGATCGGGCGGGGCGGCGTCGGGCGTGCGGCCGATCAGTACCGCAAGCGCGTGCCGCGTCGTCGTCCACTGTTGCTTCAAGCCAGGTAAACCCGCCGACAACGACGCCGCGCTCTGTTGCGCGTTCAACATGTCCGCATGGGAGATCGCGCCGAGGGCGTAACGCCGTGCCGCGTCGCGCGCGTCTTCGTTCGCCAGCGTCACCAGCCGCTCGGTGGTGTCGATCTGCGCATGCAGCGCGGCGGCGGTGATCGCTGCAGTGACAATATTGGCGGCCAGCGCGCGCCGCGCCGACTCCAACTGGTAGACCTGAACGTTGACGCGCGAAGCGAGGGCGGCATTGGCGAGCCGCGAGGCGCCGAACAGGTCGATCGTGTAATGCGCCTGCAACTGGCCGACGAAGGTGTTGTACAGGAACGTGTTCGGCCCGAGCTCTGGAACCGCCAGTGCACGTTGCCGGGCCGCCTGGGCAACCGCATCGATGGTGGGTAACATCGAACTGCCAATCTGGCCGCGCAATTGCTCGCGCGCGGCGCTCAGGCTCTTGTCGGTCGCCGCCAGCGTCGGGCTGTTGCGCAGACCTTCGTCGACCAGTGCGTTCAGGTTGTCGCACTGGTAAAGACGCCACCACGTCGGCACCGGTTTGGCGCCCACCACGAACTGCTGTGTGACGCCCTGCGCGGGGACGGTTTCGGTGAGCTGCGGCGCGGCGCCGTAGTGCGCCGGTTGCGGCATCGCCGGCGGGTCGCCGTTCGGGCCGAACGAACAGGCCGCGAGTGCGAGGGCACCGCTGCTCACGACGGCAGCCCGGACCCGCCCGGCACATTTGACAACAGAAGTAGCCATGATCAATTTCCCGAATGCGACGCTTGCGTCGAGGAAGCCGGCGGCTCGCGTTCGTCTCCGCGCACCCTGAACGAGGCCGCATACAGCGCAGGCAGATAGAACAGCGTGAGCACCGTGGCGCTCGTGATGCCGCCCATCAGCGCGGTGGCCATCGGTCCGAAGAAGTTCGAGCGCAACAGCGGAATCAGCGCCAGCACGGCCGCCGCCGCGGTCAGCGTAATAGGCCTGAAACGCCGTACCGTTGCTCCGACGATGGCATCGAAGCGCTTGTGTCCGGCGGCGATGTCCTGCTCGATCTGATCGACCAGAATCACCGAGTTGCGCATGATGATGCCGAACATGGCGATCACGCCGAGCATCGCCACGAAGCCAAATGGCTGGCCGAACAGCAGCAGGGTGGCGACGACGCCGATCAGGCCGAGCGGGGCCGTCAGCACCACCATCAGCACCCGTGCGAAGCTCTGCAACTGGATCATCAGCAGCGTCAGCACGGCAATGACCATGATCGGCATCTGCGCGTTGATCGACCTTTGTCCCTTCCCGCTTTCCTCCAGCGCGCCGCCCAGTTCGATGCGGTAGGCCACCGGCAGCGTCGCGCGGATCTGGGCGAGCGCCTTGTCCACGCTTTGCGTCACGTCGATACCTTGCGCGTTGGCGGCCACGTCCGATTGCACCGTGATGGTCGGTTGCCGGTCGCGTTCCCAGATCACTCCATACTCGAGGTCGTAGCGCATATGGCCGAGCGTGCCGAGCGGCACCGGGCCATTCGGCGTAGGCATGGCCAGGGTGACGAGCTGCGCGGGATCGACGCGTTCCGTCTTCGGCGCGCGCAGGTCGACGCTGATCAGCTTGTCGCGTTCGCGGTATTGCGTGACTGTGTAGCCGGACAGCGTCATGGCGAGGAAGCTCGACACGTCGTCCGAGGTGACGCCCAACTCACGCGCCTTTTTCTGGTCGATCTCGAAGCGTAGCGAGCGCTCGGCGGGCTCGTCCCAGTCGAACTGGACGTCGGTCGTGCGGTGATCCGCACGCATTGTCGCGGCGACGCGTTCGGCGATCGAGCGCACCGTGGCAATGTCGTCGCCGCTGACGCGGAACTGCACCGGATAGCCGACCGGTGGGCCGTTTTCGAGGCGCGACAGGCGCGTGCGGATCGCCGGGAACTGGTTGTGCAATTCCGGTTCGAGCCATTGCGCGAGCTTCTCACGATCGTTGATCGACTTTGCAGTGATCACGAACTGCGCGAAATTCGGCTGCTGCAATTGCTGGTTCAGCGGCAGATAGAAGCGGGGCGCGCCCTGGCCCACGAAGTCCACCGTGTGATCGATCTCCGGGCGGCCCACCAGCACCTTTTCGAGCCGCTGTGCCTGGCGCAAGGTCGCCTCGAACGACGCGCCTTCAGGCAGCCGGACGTCGACCAGCAACTCCGTCCGGTCCGAACTCGGGAAGAACTGCTGCGGCACCAGCGTGAAGCCCAGCAGCGAGACCACAAATAGCGCCAGGGTGATCGTCAGCACCACGAAGCGCCGTTCGATGCACCAGGCAATCCAGCCACGCAGCCGCTTGTAGAACCGGGTGTCGTAGATATCGTGCTCGTAGTCGTGCGCTTCGTGAGCCTGGCGCTTGCGCTCAGGCAACATGTGATAGCCGAGCAGCGGAATCAGCACTACGGCGGCGAGCCACGACGCAATCAACGCAATGGCGGACACTTCGAAGATGGAGCGAGTGTATTCGCCGGTATTCGACTTCGCCAGCGCGATCGGCAGGAAGCCGGACACGGTGACGAGCGTGCCTGTCAGCATCGGAAACGCGGTGCTGGTGTACGCGAACGCGGCGGCGCGGGTGCGGTTCCAGCCCTGTTCGAGCTTCACTGACATCATCTCGACGGCGATGATCGCATCGTCTACCAGCAGTCCGAGCGCGAGCACGAGCGTGCCGAGCGAGACCTTGTGCAAGCCGATATCGAACAGATACATGCATAGGGCCGTGACCGCGAGCACGATCGGAATGGAAATGACGACGACCATCCCGGTGCGCACGCCCAGTGAGACAAGACTCACCACCAGCACGATCGCGATCGCCTCGGCCACCGCCTCCAGAAAGTCGTCGACCGATTTCGCCACAGCGTGCGGCATGCTCGAGACTTCGACGAGCTTGAGGCCCACCGGCAGATACGCGCGCAGGATGGCAGACTCCTGGTCGAGCGCCTTGCCAAACTGGATCACATCGCCGCCAGGCTGCATGGTCACGCCGATGCCAAGCACGGCGTTGCCGCCGTAGCGCATCTGCGTGGAGACCGGATCATCGTAGCCGCGTCTGATTGTGGCGATGTCGCCGAGGCGAAACGAGCGGTTGTTGATGCGGATCAGCGTATCGGCGAGCGCATTGACGTCCTTGAACTGGCCGGTCGGGCGTACGAACACGCGGTCGTCGAAGGTGGTCAAGGTACCGGCCGGCGACACGCTGTTCTGCGAGTTGATGGCCTGCGCAATCTGTTGCGGCGAAACGTTCAGACGCGTGAGCTGGGTGTTGGCGATCTCGATGTAGATGTGCTGGCCAGGATCGCCGAAATAGTCGACCTTGGCCACGCCCGGCACGCGCAGCAGCACGGCGCGCAATTGATCCGCATAGTCGTGCAGCTGCGCGGCAGAAAAGCCGTCGCCTTCGAGCGTATAGATATTGGTGTAGACGTCGCCGAATTCGTCGTTGAAGAACGGTCCCTGGATGCCTTGTGGCAGCGTGGCGGCGATGTCGCCGACCTTCTTGCGCACCTGGTACCAGGTTTCCGGCACGTCCTTGGCAGGCGCGGAGTCCTTCATATAGAAGAACATCAGCGATTCGCCGGGGCGCGAATAGCTGCGCACGAAGTCGATATGCGGCGTTTCCTGCAGCTTGCGGCCGATGCGGTCGGTGACCTGTTCCTGCACCTGGCGGGCGGTGGCGCCAGGCCAGAAGGTGCGGATCACCATCACGCGAAACGTGAACGGCGGGTCTTCCGATTGCGCCAGTCTCGTGTAGGCGAGAATCCCGAAGGCGGTCGCCAGTGCGATCAGGAACACCACTAGCGACTGATGACGCAGCGCCCACGCCGACAGGTTGAAGCGTCCCTCTTCGTGTTCATGCGTTGTGCTCATGAAGCGAAGTCCTCGGGATGCAGGGGCGCGATCGGGTGGACTTTCTCGCCGGCGGTCACGGTGTGCACGCCTTGCAGCACGACACGCTCGCCGTCCTTCAGGCCGCCGGAAATGGCGATGGTGCGCTCGTCATAGCGTGTCACCTGGACGCGGCGCAGTTCCAGTACGTTGTCGCCGTCGTGCACGACCCAGACAGCGGCGTCTGTGCCCTCGTGGAACAGCGCGGTGGCGGGCAGGGTGAACGACGCGGCGGGCTGCGTAGCGGCGTTGCCCGAGGTGAGCGCGACGTCGGCCGTCATGCCGAGCCGGACGTCCGGGCCAGGGTCGAGCAGCGTGAGGTTCGCACGATACGTGCGGCTTTGCGGATCAGCGGCAGGCGAGAGCTCCCGCACGCGGGCGCTGAAGGTGCGCCCAGGCAGCGCCGACATGGTGACCCTGGCGGTCTGGCCGACGCTCAACGCGGCGAGGGTACTTTCCGGCACGTCGACGACCACATCGATATCGCCGCTCCACGCGAGGTTGTAGACGGCTGTTCCAGCCGAGACGTTCTGCCCGGTCTGCGCTTCTTCTGCCGTGATCACACCGGCGTGGTCCGCGAGCAGGTCGGTGTACTGCAACTGGTTCTTCTGCAGCGCGGCTTGCTGTGCCGCCTGATCGCGCTGGGCCAGTGCGGAGGCATACGCATTGGTGGTCTGTTCGAGTTGCGCGGCCGAAATCAGGTTCTCGCGTGCCTGCGCCTGGTCGCGATCGAGTTGCTGCTTCGCGTACACGAGACTGTGCTGCGCGGCGTCGAGTTGCGCCTGCGCGCTGGCGGCGCTCTTCCGCGCATCGGCAGGGTCCAGGCGGGCCACGACTTCGCCGATCTTCACGGTGTCGCCGAGCCGCACGTGCCGCTCGATGATCTTGCCGGCAATCCGGAACGACAGCGGCGTCGAGTAACGTGCCTGCACTTCGCCCGGCAACGACGCCGATAGCGGACTGCCGTCGGCGTGTGCGGCGGCAACTACCACCGGGCGCGGCGCGGGCGCTGCCGCCTGTTGTTGATGGCATGCACCCAGCATGACGAGCCCGGCTAGCGCGAGAGCGTAGGTCATGCGGCGGGCGGGGGCGGAACGGGAATGCGGATGAGAGTGCGCGCGTATCACATGCGATGCGCTACAACCGGGACGATTCACAATTACCCCAATCAGGAGACGGCGAACGAACACGGCAAGCCACAGCGGCTGGCCAGCGAGGGCACGTTTGAAACGGCGCGTGCAATACATCGTTGCTTCAAATGAAGCAGTGTATTCTAATACACACATGTATCTGAGTGTATAGTCGTATGTGAAATCTTCCCGGTGCTAAACTCCCCAGCATGAAACGCCAACGACTCACACGCGAACAGAGCCAGGACCAGACGCGCCAGCGCCTGCTCGATGCCGCGCAAGCTATTTTTATGAAGAAAGGGTTCGTCGCCACGAGTGTCGAAGACATCGCTGAGGCGGCGGGTTATACACGCGGGGCGTTCTATTCGAACTTCGGCAGCAAGCCCGAGTTATTCCTCGAACTGCTCAGGCGCGACCATGAGGAGATGCAGGCGGATCTGGATAGCATCTTCGAAGAAGGGGCGACTCGCGAAGCCATGGAGGCGCGCGTGCTGGAGTACTACAGCAATATGCACCGCGACAACAAATACTTCCTGCTATGGGCGGAGGCCAAGCTGCTGGCCGCGCGCGACGGCCGCTTCAGGGTGAAATTCAACGCGTTCCTGCATGAGAAGCTGCAGCAGCTGAGCGAATATATCCGCGAGTTTTCCGCGCGTGCAGGCACGCCGTTGCCGCTGCCGGCCGAAACGTTGGCGATGGGACTGATGGGACTGTGCGACGGCGTGCAGTTCTTCTACACGGTCGATCCGCAAAACGTCACGAGCGATACCGCGGAGGCGGTGCTGGCTGGATTCTTCGCGCGCGTAGTGTTCGGGCGCGACGTGGGGCAGTGAGGCTGGGGCGGCGTGATCGCGCCAGGATCGTCTGCCGGCGGTGATTCCGCTGCGGACTAACATTCACCAGACGTCTATCGTCCGATGAATGCCCGGTAAACCTCAGCCGAGCGATTCAGTGCAGGATCAGTCGACCGGGAAATTCGCGCAGGTGTCCGTCACGGGAGCCGAACACGCGAACGAATACTCGCCGCTCCATTGCAGGGCGGCCTTGCCCGCATGCAGGGCAAGGCGAACGTCGGGACTGGTTTCATAGGCGATGAAGGCGGAGCAGGCGACTGCGGACAACACGACCAGTGAAAACGCAATTTTTTCAAAAACTTGAAATCGGTATGGCATGGCGATATCTTCCTTTCAGCCTGAATGATATCGCAGATTAGGGTTTTCACCTAGTCGTTTGGGCAACAAATCGCGTTCGCCTGGCACGCCTTTTAAATTCTTCCGGTACGACCTGCCGCGCCGGCTTCGCGCCCCGAACGGCCGACAACTCCGCCTAATTTCACCCGCATAGTCAATCTGACCGTTTTGCCATCTTCAGGTCAGGGTTGGGCCATGCGCGATCGATACAATCGAACGCGTTGGGCAAGCCTTGGTGCGAGCGACTGGCGGCGTGTTCTCACGCACACAGTTCGTCGTCGAGGTGCGATGTCACCCGCTTCTAGTCATCGGCTTGCGTAGTCACCGACGCTCCGTTTGCGCGTCGCGTTGGTGTTCGTTGGCTTGGCTTTAACCGCGGCAGGAGTGGCCTCATGAATCATTTGCAGTCGATGCGAGTTTTCGTCAAAGTGGCGGAACTCGGGAGCTTCGCCCGTACTGCCAGCACGATGGGTATCTCTACCGCCGTCGTGACCCGCCACGTGGCCGATCTTGAGGAACGTCTCGGGACGCGGCTGCTCAACCGGACCACGCGCAGCCAGTCGCTGACCGAGTCGGGCCGGGTCTATCTGGATCGTGTGCGCCCGATCCTCGACGATCTCGAAGGGGTCGAGCAGATGGTGGTGGCGCGTAATCACGAACCCGTCGGCACCTTGCGCATCGTGGCGCCCGTGGTGTTCGGCCTGCATAACTTCGCGCCGGTGCTGCAGTCCTACGCCGAGCGTTATCCGAATGTCATCCCCGATGTTACGCTGGTGGATCGCCATGTCGATCTGGTCGAAGAAGGTTTCGACGTTGGCGTGCTGATCGCGCGGCAGATGCGCAGCGCGAGCATCGTCACGCGGCGCCTGACCACCGGGCACATGACCGTGTGCGCGACGCCCAGCTATCTGCAGAAACACGGCGCGCCGAGCCGGCCCGAACAGTTGCAGGATCACCCGAGCCTGTCGCTGCCGTCCGAATACGGCGGCGACGAACGCGTTTTCACCAACATCGACGGCAGCGGCGAAGTGCGGGTGCGGCCGACCAACGCGATCGTGGCGAACAATACGGAAATGCTGCGCCAGTTCGCGCTGCTCGGCATGGGCATTGCCATCCTGCCGAGTTACCTGATTGGCCGCGACCTCGAGCGTGGCCGGCTGGTGCGCCTCCTGGGCGCCTATCGCTTGCCGCAGGTCGAGGTGACGATTGCCTACCCGAGCCGACATCATCTGCCGGCCAAGGTGCGCACCTTCATCGACCATCTGGTCGAGCATTTCAGCCAGATGTCGAGTAATCTGCCGGGCGAACCGGCAAGCTCGCAGGATGCGGTACCGCGCGTCGCGCAAGCAAAGCGCGCCGTGGCAGACGCGGAGGCAGTGGCGCTGGATTTCGACGAGCGCGAAGAGGGAGCCTCGGTGGCACGCGGCAAAGCCGCCGCTGCGCCGGTCACGCGCAAGGCTTCCCGGCCGACGACGCGCATGAGCGAGCAGGCGTCACCGGTTTGAGCGGTACGCGCAAGCGGCGTACGCCGCTTGCCACTTGCTCGCCCATAGCCGCGAAAGAACGCAAGGCACGCAAAAGCGGCGCAAACCACGCAAAGCGGCGCACAGGGTGCGCTTGACGCTGCGGCAGCGCATTTCGATGACGGCATCAGGCGGATGAAGGCGCTCAGACTCGACTCGGCGCCCTTGAGCGTATGGCTGCAGTCGGGCGATACTGGCGGGCCGGCGGGGTGCGAACAGGCGTGTCCCGACCATCTGCGGCTCGCCCGCACACGCTATTCGGGGAGCATGACGAGTTGGACGTGACCTTTGCCAACACAAGCGCCGACGACGTCGAAGCGCTGGTGCAAATTCGGATCGATTCCATGCGTGAGAGCCTCGAGCGGATCGGCCGTTTCGATCCAACGCGTGCCCGTGAGCGTTTTCTCGCGTCGTTCGACGCAGCTAATTGTCGCTACATCCTCATGGATGGCATCAAGGCCGGCTTTGTGCTGATCAGGCCCGAGCCGGATCATCTGCTGCTCGATCATCTGTACATCGCTCCTGGATACCAGGGGAAGGGCGTGGGTGCCGCGGTGCTGGACGTCGTGCTCGCCGATGCCGACGCGCAGGCATTGCCAGTCAGATTGGGGGCACTGCGCGGTAGCAACTCGAATCGCTTCTATCAGCGCCATGGTTTCGTCAAGACCGGTGAGAGCGAGTGGGATATTTACTACGCTCGCGAGCCGCGGGCGCGGGCGGCACCGGTCGCCTGACTTGTTGCTCCTCGCTGATTTTGCCCCGGGCCGCATGCGACCCCACGCGAGCACGCGCGAGCATGCGCAAACACATGCAAGCACAGGCGACACGCAACGCAAACGCCGCGATACGCGAGCATCGCAGCCTGCCGCTCAGATCGACTTCACTTCTCCGCCGTCCATCCGCAGCGTCGACCCCGTCATCCAGCGCGCCGCAGGCGACACGATGAATGCCATCAGTTCGGCAATCTCCTCGGGCGTCCCATAACGCGCAATCCCCGCTTCAACCGGAAACTTCGCGGTCGCCTCTTCAACGCTCATGTTGTGCAGCGGTGCCCAATGTTCCAGGTACGATTGTCGCCGGCCGGTCATCACGGCTCCAGGCAGCACGCTGTTGACCTGGACGCCGTCGGCGATGCCGCGATCCGAAAACGCTTTCGCGAGCGCCACAATCGCCGCGTTGATCGTGCCCACGGCCGCATACGGTGCCTTCGGAAATAGCGCCGAATTCCCCGACATCAGCACCACCGATCCTGAACTCGCCTTCAGCGACGGCCACGCCGCGATCGTCAACCGGCGCGCGCCGTGAAGCTTCAGCGCGAGACCGCGGTCCCATTGTTCGTCAGTCATCTCCAGTACATCGATCTGCGGCACCGCGCCCGCAATGTTGAGCAATGCGTCGATCCGTCCGAAGGTTGCGAGCGTCTGGGCGACGACTTGCTGTGCGGCGTCGGGTTCGGAGAGGTCGAGGTCGAGGACCAGAAACTCCGCGCCGGCCTTCTTCACCTCGGCGGCGCTCTCTTCGAGATGCGCGCGGTTGCGCGCAACGAGCACGATCGAGTCAAAATCGCGCGCCAGCCTGATAGCTGTCGAACGACCGATACCCTGGCTCGCGCCCGTTACGATTGCCACTTTGCTGGACATCTTGATTCTCCTGATTCAGTGAATAAAGCGTGGTGCAGTGGACGACGACCCTCGTTCCGGCGGTCGAGGCTGACCAACGGACCCGTCAGCGATTAAGGAAGTCCGAGATGGCAGCAGCAATTTCCGTGGCATGCGTCTCCAGCGCGAAGTGACCGGTATCGAAGAACCGCACCTCCGCGCCCGGGATGTCGCGCTTGAATGCCTCCGCGCCGGGTGGCAGAAAGAACGGATCGTTTTTCCCCCATACGGCAAGCAACGGCGGTTGATGGGTGCGGAAGTACTGCTGGAAGGCGGGGTACAGCGCGACGTTGCTTCGATAGTCGCGGAACAGGTCGAGCTGGACCTCGTCCGCACCCGGCCGGCCCAGATAGAAGTCATCAAGCGAGTACCCGTCCGGCGAAATGGACGCCGTCTCGGGCACGCCATGCGTGTACTGCCACACGGTCGTCTCGTGCGTGAGCAGGGCACGAAGCGCTTCGCGATTCGCGGGCGAGGCGTCTTGCCAATAGGCCCGGATCGGATTCCAGCCGTCGCTCAAGCCTTCTTCGTAGGCATTGCCGTTTTGCGAAATGATCGCAGTGATCCGTTCGGGATGACTGACTGCAAGCCGGAAACCGGTTGGCGCACCATAGTCGAACACATAGACCGCAAAGCGATCGAAGCCGATCACCTCGGTGAAACGTTCGATGACCTTGGCGATGTTGTCGAACGTGTATGCAAAACTGTCGCGGCTGGGCATGTCGGACTGACCGAATCCGGGCAGATCCGGTGCGACGATATGAAAACGGTCAGCCAGCTCTGGGATCAGGTCCCGAAACATGTGGCTCGAGCTCGGAAAGCCGTGCAGGAGCAGCAGCTTTGGGGCGCCCGGGCGGCCGGCTTCACGATAGAACACCTTGAAGCCGTCGACGTCGGCACGGCGATAGGTAATGGAAGTCATGATCTCTCTCCAAAGGGGCAAAGGGTGAGGCGGGTGACCAAACAAACGCGCCTTGCGACGTTCGGCATCACAGGTCCAGGCCACTCGCGGAAAATCACGCGGAAAATCGCGCAAAACACATTAGCGAGCCGAAACCGACCGCACCGCTTCGACGATGATGTCCGTCACAGCGTCAGGCGCCGTCGCGCTCGGCGTGTGATCGACCTGATACGACCGCACCTGCGCATTCATGCGATCTGCCATGAAATGCTGGGTCTCGGGCGCGATCATGCGGTCTTCCTCCGCCAGCAGATACCAGCGCGGCTTCTCCTTCCAGAGCGGGCGTCCAACGGGTGTGGTGATGCAGGGAACGGCGATTGGCCGCTGGATGGCAGCGAGGAGGGCCT